>Ga0326597_10012159_pt1 | contig 11349 bp, 6 predicted proteins | sample RVTome_12_FD_203789 | JGI IMG/M metagenome (GOLD analysis project Ga0326597, IMG submission 203789) | Soil microbial communities from uranium-contaminated site in the Upper Colorado River Basin, Wyoming, United States - RVT100D185 | ecosystem: Environmental > Terrestrial > Soil > Contaminated >...
CCCCGGCCCGGGAGGGCCGGGGCTTTGGGGGGCTGATGGGGTTGGCGGATTGAATCCGGTGCGGCGCCCTTCGGCGTTGCTCAGGGTCGATGACAGAGCCTCTGCCCCGGCGTGCGGTTGCCGGTGGGTGTCGGTACATTGAATCCGTGGCGGCGCAAGGACTTTGCGCCGGCTCGGGCTTGGGGAGCGAGCGCGCCATGGAGAAAACGCGACCGCCCCGCGGACCGTCGAGTCCGCGGGGCGGCTGAGTGCATGGCGCGATGGAACAGGAGTCGATTACTCGATGACCTGCTCGATCACGTTTGACTTGCGCTGGAACTCGGCGGCCTGCATCCAGACGCGCCGACCTTGGGCGTTGGCGGGGAGGCGCTTGCGGAGAAGCGCATAGCCGTCCTGATCGGCAACGCGGGTGCCTGCGAGGGCCGGGTTGGCCAGGTCGATGGTGACATCCAGTTGCGGGATGTAGGTCGAGCCGGTGCCCGTGAGGCTGTAGATGAAGGCCACGGTCTCGCCGGGCGTGGCGCGGAAGATCTCGGCGTCGCCATGCACGCCCGCGAACCAGCGGGAGGCGGTGAGGCGCATGGGGATCTCTCCGCTCATCGCCGCGACGACGGCCTCGTAGGCATCAACCATGCCCCAGCCGTAACTGTTGTCTTCCCCGGCCGAGCCGAGATCGAAGGCGGTGTCGAAGATGATCTGCTTGATCCCCTCGACGCTGAGGTCGGGGTTGACTTCGCGCATAAGGCAGACGACGCCGTTGATGTGCGGCGAGGCCATGGAGGTGCCGCTGAATTCACTGTAGCCATTGCCCGGAACCGAAGAGCGGACGTTCACGCCCGGCGCGGAGATATCCGGCTTGATGGCCGGGGATCCGTTGGGCGTGCAGTTCGTCGGCCCGCGCGAGGAGAAGCTGGCGATCGGCCAGTTCGAGTTCCTGGCGTCAACGGCCGCCACCGCCATGGTGCGGAACTCATCCGTAGCGCGATCCGCAGGACGGCGCAGGCCCGAAGAGCCTTCGTTGCCGGCTGAGAAGATGATCACCGTGCCTGCGGCTTCGTTGGCGTCGAGGTGGCTCCAGAACGTCTGGTCGCATGGCGGATAGCCGTGACCGGTCACCAGGCCCCACGAGTTGGAGCACGCGGCGGGCACGTCGAAGTTGGTGTTGGGATCGCCGTCCGGATCGATGAGCCACTCGAAAGCGAGCAGGGAGTCCGAGACGGTGCGCGGAATGCTGACGCGATCAATGACGGCGGCGTGAATCCAGATCGCGCCTGGGGCAGTGCCGACTTCATCGCCGGGGGCGCCTCCGCAGACGGTGCCCATTGTATGGGTGCCGTGGCTTCCGAAGGCCGTCGGGAAGTTCGTGTTGGTCACCGGGTCAAACCACGCCCATTCGGGATGTCCGGCGTAGCGCGGGTCGGCGACGCCGGCCCAGCGATCGCGCAGGGCCGGGTGATTGCCGTCGACGCCGGTGTCGAGGGTGGCGGTGAGCACTCCGTTGCCATGGACGTTGAATTCCGCCCAGACTTCCGGAGCGCGAATGGCGACCTGGCCGATTTCGGGTGCGTCAAGACCGCCCTGATCGATCTCCGCCTTGTCTATGTCAACCGGAGTCACCAGTTCGATGGGGTAATTGAAGTAGATGCGAAGGACATCGTCTCGCTGCGCCAGTTGGACGATCTCGCGCCGCGTCGCATCGACGCGAATCACGTTGGAGATCCAGTAGGCGGAGAAGTCCGAAATGCGGCCGGCGTCCTTGAGCGCGGCGAGGTGTGCGAGCATGGGGCCTTGCGTCGTCGCCGCCTTCTCCTGAAGGGAGGTGACCACGAGGCGATGCCGCTCGCGCAGGTTCATATTCACCTGCTCGAAGTGCCGGTTCATTCCGGAAATGTTGACTTGATCGCTCAGGTACACCAGCGTCGAGAGCACCTGCCCATCGGGGGTGGCGCGAATGATGCGCACCAGATCAGGATCGATTTCGCCCGCGAACACCGGGGTCGCCAAGACCGCCGCTGCCGCGCCGATACACGCCAGTCGTTTCATCTTCTTCTCACTTTCCAACGGATGAATGGAGGTACAAAACGCACTGAGTCTGAAACCGTGCGAGCGCACTGCCTTCGACGACTCCACGAGAGAATACCACACATCAACCACCGGCGACAGTGAAATGATCCCACATTTGTCGATTTTGGCAAGATTCCGGGCATTGGGCTCAGATCGAGCCTCTTTCTCGCGTGGCGTCAGGTTGCCCAGGTTCTCAGCACGCTCGTGGGAGGGCGATCAGGGCACCCGGGTGCGAAGCATAGGGTCCGTTTCCCTGATCTGGTCGATCGCAGTGGAACACCAGCCCCAAGGGCACAAGTGTTGCGAGGTGGAGGGCACGAGGTCGCGGAATCTTCGCGGGCGGCCGTGAACGCCGTTGTAATCCGCCACTTGGTCGAAAGTTCGGCCAACCTCGCTGATTCTCGAATACCTGCACCACTCAGGAATGAACGGAGACGCCCATGAACAGATCACAAGACGCACTCGCCATCCTCGTCGCCCTCACCTTCGCGGCTGCGATCCCGGCCCTTGCGCAACCGGACGGCGGCGCGCCGCTGCTCGACAGCGCGTGGCGCGCGTTCGAGACGGGGTACTTTCCCAGCATGGCGCCCGTCGCGATGGCGCATGGCGACCTTGATGGCGACGGCCACATCGACGTTGTGGTCGCCCAGGAGTACTACGGCGAGCCGGGCCTGGTCGTCATGACCAACCTCGGCGCGGGCGCCTTCCAGGCGACCTCGCGCCATCAGGTGCCCTACACCGACGATCTGGCCGACGTCGTGCTTCACGACATTGACGGTGACGGTCGCCTCGACGCCATCGCCACCGTGCCGACCAACTTCAGTCGGGCGCGGAAGATCTACTGGTGGCACGGCAACGGAGACGGCACTTTCGTCGATTCCTACCGGACCGTGACCTGCGGCCCCGGCCCCATCGGCCTCGCGGTCGGCGACTTCACGGGGGATGGATTCCCTGACCTCGTCACCGCCGATGGCGACTTCTATGGAACGGGGACGACTGTGTCGCTGATGGTTCACAACGGCCAGAGCGGCAATCAGGTCGCCTTTGCCGCCCCGCGCGCTTTCACTGTCGGCGCCAACGTTCAGCGCGTCGCCGCCGCCGATCTCGACGGCGACGGCGACCTCGACCTGGTCGTCGGCCGAGCGGACGCCTCCGGCAACGCCGTCCTGCTCAACAACGGGTCCGGAACCTTCGCCGCGCCCGTTTACTACGAGCATGCGCCCGGAACGGTCAGCCCCGGCGCCGCCATCGCCCTCGTGGATGTCGATCGTGATGGACGCCCGGACCTTGTGGCGTCGGCGACGACCTCCAACAACGGCGTCGTCTCGGTTCGGCGAAACAACGGAAACGGAACCTTCGGCTCTCCCGCCATTCACCCGCTCATGGCCTACTCGTGGACGCTCAGTTCGATCGTCTCGGGCGATCTCAACGGCGACGGCTGGGCCGACATCATCGGCACCACCCCCTCAGGCCGCGCCGTCGATGGCTTCCACGTCCTGCTCAGCAACGGCTCGGGCGGTTTCCTCACCGGCCTCTATTACCGCGCCTCCAAGCAAACCGTCGATGCGGCCGCTTTCGACGCCGACGGAGACGGTGACACCGATGTCTTCACTGTCGCCAACGACTCCACTGTTCTCACCATGCATGCCAACCTCGGCGACGGGCGCCTGCCCGCGCTGGCGCAGTATCCGATCGGCACGCTCTCGCACAACATGGACGCGGCGGACATCGATCGCGACGGCGATCTGGACATCGTCAGCGTTGACAGCCAGGCGCGGATTCTCCGCAACAATGGAGACGGAACCTTTGCCCCCGCCGTGCAGTACAACCCGCCGATCGACCCCGGCTCAGTTCTGCTGCGCGACATGAACAACGACGGCTTCCCCGACCTGGTGTTCGGGCCGGACCGCAACTCGCCTCCCTACCACTTCGCCGTCGCGCTCAATCGCGGCGACGGCACGTTCAACGCCGGCGTCATCACCCAGGTCGGCGCCAGCCAGGCCGGGGTCATCGACACCGCCGATCTCAATCACGACGGCCGCATCGACGTCGTCCTCACTGATCCGGGCCCATTCTCGGGGATTTTCGTCTATAGCAGCAACGGCAACGGCACGTCGTACTCTTTCATTCGCAAAATCCCGGCTTCGGGGCCCAACGGAATCCGCGCCGTCGACCTCAACCACGACACGCACCCGGACCTGATCTCGAGCACCGCGCTGGGGATCACCACCTGGCCCGGCCGCGGCGACTTCACCTTTGACGCGATCATCACCCAGGGCGAGTACGCCGCCGACTTCGACCTCGCCGACTTCAACGGCGACGGCCACCTCGATCTCGCCATGCTCATTCCCCAGGATTCTTTCGGCACCGTCGAGGTGGCGATCATGCCCGGCTACGGTGACGGCGATTTCGGATTCCCCAATTTCTATCGCGGCCCGACCGGGCGCGAGAGCGCCTTCCGCATTTCGACCAACTGCGATGCCGCAGACATCGATGGCGACGGCTTTATGGATCTCGTCCTGACGAGCAACGCCCCCGGCGACGTGACCGTCTTTCGCGGCAATGGTAACGCCACGCTCCAGCCGATGGACCGCTACGGCGCCGGCTACTCCGCTCACTCATCGGTCTTCGGCGATTTCACCGGCGACGGCGTCCTTGACGTCGCGGCCATCGTCAGTCTGCCGCCCGGCGGATTCGCCGATGTCGTCGTTCTCATGCAGGGCGTCGGCGGCGGCGGTGGGGGTCTGAGCCTCAGCGTGGCCGGCGCCTGTCCCGGCAACCTCACCCTCACCGCCAACAACGCCACCCCCGGCGCCAACGTCGCCTTCATCTACGCTTTCGGACCGGGATCGGTCTCCATTCCCAGCGGCCCCTGCGCCGGCACGCGCCTGGGCCTCAACGGCACCGCGACCCTTCTCCGCGCCGTCCGCGCCGATGGCGGCGGAACCGCGCGCACCAGCGGCACGGCGCCGCCCGCCGCGTGCGGCAGGGTGCTCATCCAGGCACTCGACACCGCGAATTGTGCCACGTCCAACGTCGAAAGGATCTGACATCGACCCCGCGCCGCCGCCCGGCCACGAACGCCAGTCGGCGCGCGGCCTTCGACCAACTGAACACCTTGCGGCACAGCCGCCGCCACCTCCAACCGGAGATCACTCATGCTGCCTGACAAAACTCGTTTCATCATGAATCGCCGCCTCGCCCTGCGCACCGCGATCTGTTTCGCCGGCCTGGCCGCCGGAACAGCGCACGCGCAGTTGCGCCCCGCCCCCTTTGATGTGCCCTGGATCGCCTATGAGACGGCGGTCTATCCGCAGGGCATCTACCCCTTTGCTTCGCGAGTGGCGGACTTTAACGGCGATGGCGTCCCCGACCTCGCCACCGTCAGTTGGAGCGGGACAGCGCATCTGAGCATTCTCCTCGGCGACGGCGCCGGCGGGTTCCGGCCTTTCTCCACCTACGCGCTACCCAACGAGAGCCTCGATCTGGAAGCGGGCGACTTCGACCGCGACGGCGACATCGACATCGCCGTGGCCATCACCGGCCGCCTCTGGGAAGGCTCGAACATCACCATCTGGAGCAACAACGGCCAGGGCGCCTTCATCAACACGCGACTCCTCGACGCCGGCTCCACCGGACCCAGCGGTATCACCAGCGCCGATTACAACGGCGACGGCTGGCTCGACCTCGCCGTCGCGCACGATCGCTACATCGTGACCGGCAACTCGATCGCCGTCCTGCTCAGCGACGGCGCGGGCAACTGGCGCTCCCCCGTCGTCTACACCCTCACCGCGGGAACCAACAAAATTACCTCCGGCGACCTCGACGGCGATGGCGACATCGACCTCGCCGTCGCCCACGAGACCAACCGTTGGACCTTCATGCGCAACTCAGGCTCGGGCGCGTTCAGTTCCGCCGGCAATTTCACCGGCATTCCCCAAGGCTCGCTGCCCGACCTGCCCACCATCCATCTCGTCGATTTCGATCGCGACGGCGACCTCGACGTCTTCTACTCCCACCGCGACAGCGGCGGCGTCGACAATGGCGCCTTCGGGTTCTGGCGCAACGCGGGCGGGGGCAACTTCGGCGGGCCTGAGCAGGTCAACTTCAACTGGTTCACCAACGGTCCCGTCAGCATCACCACCGCCGACGTCACCGGCGACGGCTGGCCCGATGTCCTTGCCGCCACCGGCAGCAGCGACCAGTGGTACCTCGTGCCCGGCAACGGCTCGGGCGGCTTCGCCGCTCCGCGCCGCTTCCGCGCCGGACAGAATCCCACCTCCATGCAGGCCGCCGACCTCGACGGCGACGGCGACTTCGAGGTCATCGTCGTCTGCGCCCAGTCCATGGGCGCGTGCGTCTATCAGAACCCCGGCGACGGTGCCTTCGTTCAACCCCCCGTCATCGACATGACCGACCCCGGCCTCGCACCCGCCTTCCCCACCAACCTCGAAGCGGGCGACATCGACGGCGACGGCGATCTCGACCTCGTCTGCGGCTTCCGCGCCGACTTCGCCGAGCAGCACGGCCTCAGCGTCCGCCGCAATCTCGGCAACGGAACCTTCGCCCCCATCCAGACCTACACCGCGCCGACTTATCCCGTTCACGTTCGCCTGCGCGACATCAACGGCGATCGTCGGCCCGACATCGTCTTCCAGGACGGCAACGGCGCCATCCGCGCCCGCATGAACACCGGCGGCGGCGCCTTCGGCTCCATGGTCTCGCTGACCAACAACTACATCGAGGGATTCTTCGACCTTTGGGATGTGGACGCCGACGGCGACCTCGACATCGTCATGATCGGATTCTTCACCATCCACGTCGCCCTCAACAACAGCAACGGAATCTTCGGCGGACAGATCAACACCGCGCTCGACGACTGGGGGACCAACCTCGGCATGGGCGACTTCAACGGCGACGGCCTCTACGACATCCTCACCGACTCCGGCGCCCAGGGCAGCGCCCGCGTCGCCTTCGGACTTGGCAATGGTCGATTCCAGGGCGGCTTCGACGTCCCCGCCGGACGCGATGTCCGGGCCTTCTCAACCGGCGACTTCGATCGCAACGGAGTGCTCGACTTCGCCACCATCTACAACCTCGACGAGAAGGGCATGGGCATCCGGCGCGGCCGGGGCAACGGAGACTTCCACATCCTCCGCACTTACCACGGCTCCTACGGCTTTGTCGATCACACCAGCCGCGCCCGCCTCGCGGATGTAAACGGCGACGGGGAGATCGACCTCCTCGCCGCCAACTTCAGCGCCCAGGACGCTTCCTTCTGGCGCGGCGTCGAAGGCGGGAACTTCGAGCGACTCATGCGCCTGGGCGTCGCTCAGAACGCCTTCGACCTCCAGTACGGCGACTTCGACGGGGACGGTGTCGGCGACCTCGCCGTCATCACGCAAGTCGATGTCGGCTCCTGGTGGTATCCCGGCGTGAGCATCTTCAAGGGTGTTTCGCCTCCCAGCGGCTTCGAGATCATCCTCTCCCAGACGCCGCTGCGCCGCGGGCAGATCGCGGCTTTCCACGTCGCGGGCGCGCGACCCGATGAGGAAGTGTTCTTCCTCTACAGCACGCGCGGCGTGGGTTCCGGCCCGTGCCCGCCTCAACTCGGCGGGCTTTGCCTCAATCTGCGCAACCCGATCGAACGTCTCGGCTCGGCCCGGGCCGATGGCGGCGGCCTCGCCACGCTTCGCGTGATGATCCCCGGCGGCGCGCCCCTCGGCACGCCCGTCCACACCCAGGCCGTCATTCGCCGCGGGCCCGGTGGGAGCATGAGCGTCAAGAGCCGGCCCGTGAGCGCCCAGATCGAACCTTGATCGCATATTAAAGGAACCACTGACCGATCCCGACATCTTCCTTCCCGACCCGCCGCCGCCGATCGCCTCGCCACAGGCCGACCGCGCGGCGGCGGTCGCGCGCGGACCCCGGCGCTCGCGCGGCGGAGATCGCGGCGACTTGACCGGGGCGTGTACCCGGTTACGATGAGGCACGATTATGGATTTGATATCTCAAAATCTAGGATATGCCACATCCAATCAACGCTGGGAGAGCCGCCAATGTCTCGAACACAGCCGACCTCACCGTCCTCCCTCGCCTTCGCCCTGGCGCTCGCTGCCGTCGGTCTCCTCGCTTTCGCCGCCAACGCCCGCGCGCAGAAGGGTGCGACCGCGCCGCCGCCCGAACCCGCCCCCGACAAATCCGCCTTTCACCTCTTCAACCCCACGCCTCGCGACTTGCGGCGTGACCTCAGCGCCGACCGACCCGACTTCACCGAAAGCCCCTACACCGTCGATGCCGGCGCCATCCAACTCGAAATGAGTTTCTTCGACTACGCGAAGAACGGCTCGAGCGACACGTGGACCGCCGCGCCTTTCAACCTCAAGATCGGCGTGCTCAACGACCTCGATCTTCAATTCGTCTTCGATCCCTTCGTGCGCGAGGATGATGGAATGCGATCGCGCGACGGCATCGGCGATCTTCAGGTCCGCGCCAAGTTCAACCTCTGGGGCAACGACGCCGGCGACACCGCCTTTGCCTTCATGCCCTTCATCAAGGCGCCGACCGCATCGCAGGGCCTGGGCAACGATCACATCGAGGGCGGATTGATCTTCCCCTTCTCCATTGACCTCGCTCAGGGCGTCGGCCTGGGCCTCATGTTCGAGACGGATTTCGTCTACGACGATGTTGAGGACGGCTACGACACCGAGTTCATCTTCACCGCCGCGCTCGGCCTGGACCTTACCGAAACGCTCGGCGTCTACCTCGAAGGCATCGCCATCGAGAGCACCGATGCCGCGACCGACTTCCGCGGCCTCCTCGGCCTCGGCGCGACGCTCTCGCTCACTGACGATCTGATCCTCGACGCGGGCATCAACCTCGGCCTCACCGGCGACGCCGATGATTTCAGCATCTTCAGCGGCCTGACCATTCGATTCTGAACCGGCGAAGTGGCAGCGCTGTCGGCCGCGGGCGAGGCGTATGCTTGCCGCGTCCGGTGATGTCACACTCAGCCCCAACATCGCCGCGCTGGATTCGCTACACCCTCATCGCGGCCGGCGCGTACAACCTCATTTGGGGCGCAGCGGTCGTGTTGTTCCCCAACGCCTTCTTCGATTGGCTCGAACTGGCGCGCCCCAACTGGCCGCAGATCTGGCAGTGCCTGGGTATGGTCATCGGCGTCTACGGCGTCGGCTATCTCATCGCCGCGGCCGACCCGCTGCGCCACTGGCCGATCATCCTCATCGGCCTGCTGGGCAAAGTCCTCGGCCCCGTCGGCTTCGTCTATTACGCCCTGCGCGGCGACCTGCCTTGGACGATGGCTTGGCTCATCCTCGCCAACGACCTCATCTGGTGGTGGCCCTTCGGTGTCATCCTGTGCCGGGCGCATCGGGCAGCGGAGTAGCGACTCATCGGATCGCTGACCAACGCACCATCTCCGGGCGATCGCTGACCGTTGCCACACGTAAGGCGACGCGGCGTCGACGGCGGCAGCATGGCCACGCCCCAGCGATTGCGCTTTCCAGCCGGAAATCACAGTGGTCGACCGCGAATCGATGACGCAAAGGGGCCGGGGCGCTGTACACTTGGGTAGACGGGGGCTGAGGCTCATGAGTAGTTGAAATTTCGCCGCGAGGCGAGGAGGTTGAAGATGCGCGAGGCACAACACAGCAGCATGGGATGGACGAACAGGATCGGAATCGGGACCGCAACGGGAGCACGGCTGCGACCGGTCCTGCTGGCGGCCGGGTTCGCCGGTGTTTCGCTCGCAATGGAAGGCCAGGCGCTGGCTCAGCCGGAGCCGCCGCGGTTCGAGGCGCACGTGCTTGAGCGCGTCGAGCCGCGCAACGGGTTTGACGATTACGGGTACCGCGTCCGCGCGCTGGCCGATGACGGAACCATCTACGGCACCGTGTACAACCGGCAGCAGAATCGCTTCAAGGCGATCAAGTCGCGCATCGGCGAGGGGACGACATGGCTCCTGCCGCGCGATCCGGGGGTGGTCGAGGTGGAGACCGTCGCCGCGAGCACGTCGGGCGTCGCGCTGCTGACGATCGGCCCCGGCTACGACTACATCTACGTCCCCAACCAAGGCATCCGCCGATTGAACAACCTCCATCCGGACTGGTTCTTTGCCTACGACATGAACAACAGTCACATTCTCGTGGGACAAGTGGCTCCAGAGCCGCGACATCGCGCTGTCGTTTACCGGCATGCCCAAGGATTCGAGTTCCTTCACGAGACGGCGAGTGCGGCGTTGGCGATCAACAGCGCCGGCTCGATCGTCGGGCACCTTGACGCCGGTCTGGGCTGGATGAACATTCGCATCTGGCATGGAGACGGGCGCGAATCGACTTTCCAGCTCCCGCGCATTTCCACGACTCCTATCGGTGTTGTCAGCATAAACAGTTCTGATCAGATCGTCGGCAAACACATGCGTCGGGATTCCACCAACGATTCCCGCTGGGCGGGTTGGTTCTGGTCGGAGCGCACCGGACTGGTGGAGATCCCGTTCCGATACATCTACCCGGAAGGCGGATTCGACGTGCAGGTCTTCGGCATCTCAGATGACGGTTGGGTGTTGGGCCGAGAAGGGCGAAGAAGCGGCCCCGAGCACTACCGAGAGGCCTTCCTCTGGCACGCGGACACCGGGTTCGTTGATCTCGCTGACCTGTGGGAATGGCAGGGCCGCTTCGATCCAAAACAAGTGTTTCGCGGCGCCGTCAACGGCCCCGGCCAGATGGCGATCGAAACATTCAGCGTTACACTCAACCGGTGGGTGTACGTGTTTCTGAACCCCGTGAAATAGGAGAACTGAACATGAAGCAGGGTCTTTCGGTCGTTACGTTCCTGACCGTCATCATGCTGGCTCACGTGGCGAGGGCGCAGCAGAACCCGTTCATGCAACTCGTGAAGGCTCTGACGGACGAAGTCAACGAACCGCCCAGCCTCTTCAACGGACCCGACCGCGGAGGGCCGGACACGCTGCATGGGGAGGTCGCGAATCACTGGTTCACTGGTTACGCTGTTCCGCCGTGGGGAGTTGTGCCAGTTCCGCCTTGGGAGGACAATGAGGCTGATCCGGTCAATGTCCAACCCATCAACCCCTCGCCCCCCGGCAACGTCATCCTCAACAACGGCCTCTACAGCGTCAGCGGCAAGTTCCTCGTCGGGGCCATCAAGTGGCCGCACGAGGAATACCTCGAGCAGTACGTAGACGGCACGATCACCGAGATCACCGATGATGAGAAAGTCCCCGTCTACTGGGTCGCGGGCTGGCGCCTC
>Ga0326597_10012160_pt1 | contig 11349 bp, 6 predicted proteins | sample RVTome_12_FD_203789 | JGI IMG/M metagenome (GOLD analysis project Ga0326597, IMG submission 203789) | Soil microbial communities from uranium-contaminated site in the Upper Colorado River Basin, Wyoming, United States - RVT100D185 | ecosystem: Environmental > Terrestrial > Soil > Contaminated >...
CTGTTCGAGGGCATCACAGCAGTGAATGCGGCCGTTAGCGCCGGCCAGCGCGCTAGCAAGGATAGGCACGCTTGCGTCCGGGCGGCGCATCCAATTCACGATTGGGACTCCGTTAACGCTGCCCCGTTGCCCGATCCGACGGATCGCGTCGACTTCCTCTCGCTTCCTTTCGAAACGCGCCCAACGCTCGTCGTCCACCGTTCCCAGGCGCCGTCCAATCGGCGTAAGCCGCTGGTCTGCGTTGTCAGCGCGCAGAATCAGCCTGTATTCCGCCCGCGACGTGAACATGCGATAGGGCTCGCTGGGCGGGCGCGTGATGAGGTCGTCGATCATCACCCCGATGTAAGCCTCATCGCGCTTGAGCACCAGCGGGTCCTCGCCGCGCAAGCGTTGAACGGCGTTGATACCCGCGATAAGTCCCTGAGCCGCAGCCTCCTCGTATCCGCTCGTTCCGTTTATCTGCCCGGCGAGGAACAACCCGTCGACCAGCTTCGTCTCCAGGGAGTCTCTGGTCTGATGAGTGGGCACAAAGTCATATTCCACCGCATATCCGTGCTGGAGGATTCTCGCACATTCCAGACCGGGAATTTCGCGGATGAACGCATCCTGGACGTCGCGCGGCAACGACGTGCTAATTCCGTTGCAATACACGCGCTCGTTGTCATATCCCTCCGGTTCGAGGAACACCTGATGCTTCGGCTTATCCGCAAAGCGGACCACCTTGTCTTCGATGCTCGGGCAATAGCGCGGACCGGTGCTTTCGATCTGGCCCGTATACATCGGGGCGCGGTGCAGGTTGCGGTGGATCCACTCATGAACTCGCTCATTCGTCCAGGTGATCCAGCAGTTTATCTGCCGCTGGGTTATCGCATCCGTCATCAATGAAAACGGCGCTGGGATTTCGTCGCCGGGCTGCACTTCGCAAGCGCGGTAATCGACCGAATCGCGGTGCACGCGCGGAGGCGTACCCGTCTTCAACCGGCCGAGCTCAAATCCCAACTGCGTTAGCGAGGCGCTCAGGCCGTTGGCGCTCTGCTCGCCGACCCTCCCCCCCTCCGATTTGTCCCGGCCGCAGTGCATTAGACCCCGGAGAAACGTCCCACAGGTCGCTATGACGGCGGGAGCGCGCAAGTCCCGGCCGTCACGAAGGACGACTCCGCTGATGTGACGCGATACGTCCTGGTCGCCGGCATCTATTACGCTAAGGCGCTCAACGGTCCCTTCGACTATCTCGATCGACCTTGCCCTTTCGAGGAGTTCCTGCACCGCCTGCGGATACGCATCCCGATCGGCTTGGGCGCGCGGTGCCCACACGGCCGGGCCTTTCGACTTATTGAGCATGCGGAACTGAATGCCGGCCTTGTCGGCCGCCAAGGCCATTATTCCCCCGAGCGCATCGATCTCCCTCACCATCTGGCCCTTGCCAAGGCCGCCTATCGCGGGATTACAGGACATGCGGCCGATCGCCTGACGCTCCATTGTGATGAGCGCAACGGACGCCCCCATGCGCGATGCGGCCCACGCCGCTTCCGCGCCGGCATGTCCTCCGCCGATTACGATGATGTCGTAACGTCCGTGCACGGCAGTCCTTGTGGGCGGTGCCCACTCTCCGTCTTCATCGCTCCGCTTATCACCTGCGGGGTCCGGCCCGCACGTGCCGAACAGGCAAGGTCCACGACCTGGCTTTGTCGGCATTCTCCGCGCAGGCCGGAATTGCGGCAAGGGCCATGAGTGACGGGCCGGCATGAGTCGCGCCGCGCCGTACACGCCGATCGAGCGGGTATTTCAGTTCGCAACATCGCACCGTTATAGGACCGCAAGGTGTCGCCCAACCCGCGAACCCGGCCCAGGTCACTCATGCCGCGAAAACGCGCGAAGAGTCATCCGCCGTGGATTAGCAATGGGCTCCGTAAGGCTGAACGAAGTGGATCAACTGCGGTGCCGGTGACACTTGAGTCCGAAGTAACCAGAGTCGATAGACAACCACGGCTAGAAGCGCCCGCGCACGGGGCGAACCCGTCGTCGCCCGGATTATAGGACGGCCTTTTCCCTCGTACATGGGAGTTTGCGCCGGCGTGCCGCGAAGAGGCCCGCGCGACGTCTTGTGGCATGATGCCGGCCGCTGCGTGGAAACTCTCCGTGGTCGGCAACGACGCGAGATTGGTTGGGGCATCCCTGGCGACATCCTTTAAGGGATTCAAAGCTTGAAAATCCTGCTCGTCGATAATTCGCGCACCATACGCAACCTACAGAAGAACGTGCTCAAACAACTCGGGCACGACGACGTTTTGGAGGCGGAGGATGGGATTCAGGCGCTGAAAGTATTCAAGGAGCAGTGCCCGGATTTGATTCTCGTGGACTGGAACATGCCGAACATGGACGGGATAACACTAGTGCGTAAGATCCGCCAAATGAACAACGCCGTCCCGATGATCATGTGTACCACGGAGTCCGAAAAGTCCCGCGTCCTCGAGGCGATCAAGGCCGGCATAAACAACTACATCGTCAAGCCCTTCACTATCGAGTCTCTGGGCCGCAAGATCGAGCAGACCCTCGCGAAGGCGGCGGGCACCGCGGCCCCGGCCTGACCGACCAGAGCCACACACTTAGTTCTTGTATGCAGGTGGTCCGCTTCCTTACGGCCGCGGCGCGGAGGCGGCGCTTGGCGGCTCCGGCGCAGCGGAAGAGCGTCCGGCACACGGCACGGCACGCCCCGGCCCCGTAGCGATGGGGTTGGTGGCGAGCGTTGCTAGAGTTAGGATGGCCGAAGTCGCGTTCCAACCCTGGCACGTGACTGGTGAAGTCGGAGGTGGACTTCGACTCCCACGCCGGGGTGCGTGTAGCAGCGGCATCGAATCGGCCCCCTTCATGGGTACCAATACGCTTATTACAGCCAGTGAGCGGCGGAATGCCGACCTGGTCGTCGTTCGGGATCTGTGTACGTCATTCCCGACGCGAAACAACAAGGGCAAAGGCGCGGCGCGGGAATGCCGCGCGGTGAACGGTGTCAGCTTGACGATAAAGCGCGCCGCGACTTTGGGCCTTGTGGGTGAGAGCGGATGCGGAAAAACGACGCTGGCGCGATCGCTGCTGCGGCTGATACAGCCAACGTCCGGCAGCGTCTGGATAGACGGCTGCGACGTTCTAAGCGCGCCGCGAGGTCTGCTGCGCAGGCTTCGGCGAAGCATGCAAATGGTCTTCCAGGACCCTCTGGGAAGCCTGAATCCGCGGATGACCGCCGGTGACATTATCGCGGAGCCGCTCGATGTCCATCGGATCGGCACGCCACGCGAACGCCGCGAGCGCGCCACGCATCTCCTCGAGCGCGTGGGGCTGCACTCGTCGCAGGGGGCGTGCTTTCCACACGAGCTGTCCGGTGGGCAGCGCCAGCGCGTGTCGATCGCGCGGGCCCTGGCGCTGGAGCCGAAGTTTGTTGTTTGCGACGAGCCGGTCAGCGCGCTGGACACGCCCTTGCAGGCGCACATTCTCAATCTCCTCTGTACACTCAAGCAAGACCTGGGCCTCACGTACCTTTTCGTGTCCCACAATCTCCGCGTGATCGAGCGAATCAGCGATCGCGTCGCGGTGATGTATCTAGGCAAAATCGTCGAGACCGCCGACGCCGATGAGCTGTTCGCCCGGCCCGCGCACCCATACACACGCGCCCTGCTGGCCGCGATTCCCGGACGTGGCATTGATAAAGCTAGGCCGCCCCGCGCGTGCCGTAGCGAGCCGCCCGACCCGGCCGATCCGCCGTCGGGCTGCGCATTTCACCCCCGATGCGCTTACCGCAGTGACGAGTGCGTGCGAAGGGCGCCACGTTTGGAGTCCGCACCCGGCCTGTCCCCCGATCATCTGATTGCGTGCCACTACGTAGACCGCGTGCTCGCCGACGAAAACCTTGCAGAATAGTCTCGCGGACGGTATCATGGTGGTTCCGCGCTGCGATCTGTGTCACGCGCCTGGGAATCTCGAGAGGAAGCGTTTATGGACGCGCGTCGACGGCCGCCGTCGGTGAATTCGCTCATCATGGCGACGGCCGCGGCACTCGGCGCGCCGCTGCACGCCCAGATGATCGCCGGCGAGGGCGTTCCCGTCAGCATAGCCCCGCGTAGCAGCGACGTATCTGCGCGGAAGCCCGATGCGCCGATCGTGTGGTCATACGAAATCCGGCATCCCGGCGCCAGCTACATTGCGGTTCATTTCGCCGCGTTTGATCTAAAAGCGGGCGAGCGCCTGCGTGTGTCAGACGGAGCGGGCAAGCAGGTCTACGCGCTGGAGGGCAAGGGTAAGAAGGGGGCCGGCAGTTTCTGGGCACGTCACGTCAAGGGAAACGTTTTGCGCCTTAGTGTGGTGCTCGCCGACAAGCCGCGTGATCCTGGATTCCTTATCGACGAATACGTCGCCGGTTTCGCGGAGCCCAAGCCCGGCGACGCCTGGAGGGCCATTTGCGGCGAAGACGACAAGACCGGCGCCGCGTGCATACGAGACTCGCACGCGGCCGAATATCAGCGCGGGCAGGCCGTGGCGCGCCTGCTCGTGAACGGTCGGACCCTGTGTACCGGCTGGCTCGCGTCGACCGACGGTCATCTGATCACGACACAGCACTGCATTGCCACGGAGGAGGATGCCCTCAACACGGACTTCGAGTTCATGGCCGAAGCGCCGTCGTGCGGCGACGAAGATTGCGCGCTCTGCTTCGAGGGAACCGTGTTTTCCGGCGCAACTCTCGTGAAGAGCGACGCCTTCCTGGATTATGCGCTCGTGCGCATCACCGACGGAAACCCCGCCGCGGCGTATGGTTTTCTAGAGTTGGATCCGCGTGAGCCGGAAATCGGCGAGCCGGTCTACATTCCGCAGCATCCCGGCGGGCGGGCAAAGGAGTTTGCGCTCTTCAGCTCCGAGGTAGACGATTTGGACGGCGTCAGCCACGTCCAGTCTATCGATGAACCGCCCTGCACCGGAGGTGGGCATGGTGACGTGGGCTACTTCGCCGACACGGAGCCCAGCTCGTCAGGGGCGCCGGTGCTGGCGGCGTCAAACCACAAGGTGATAGCACTCCACCATTGTGCGAACTGCCCCAATCGCGGCGTTCCGATTCACCTTATTTACGAGCGAGTGCGGGATCACTTAATCTATTCGGGAATACACGTCGCGCCAGCGCCGGACTTTCATTCCTCGGGCCTGCGGGGAGGTCCCTTCACGCCGCAAAACGTGGAATACACAGTTAGAAACTTGAATGATTCTCAAGTTGACTACATGGTGCATACGGAAGCTCCCTGGCTGACAATCGCCGGCGTACAAGGGGGTCCGCTGGGTGCCGGTGAGGAAGCCGTCGTGGCCGTTGAGATCAACGCGCTGGCCGGGGCGCTGCCCAATGGGAAGTACCGAGGCACGATAGAGTTTGTGAATGACACATCCGCCGAGGGAAGCACCGTCCGCGATGCGGTCCTCACGGTGGGTGCGCCTCGCGTCGTGCGCCGGTGGAATTTCGACGCCGACCCGGGGTGGCGCGCCGAGGGACAGTGGGCGTTCGGCCGGCCGGGCGGCGCAGGGGGAGAATTCGGCGGTCCCGATCCGCAGACTGCTTTCACTGGAGAAAACGTGTACGGCCACAACCTTACCGGCGATTATGCCAACGACATGTCCGAAGAACGCTTGACAAGTGAACCGATCGATTGCCGCGGACTTGCCGACGTAAGGTTGAGATTTCGCCGATGGCTGGGCGTCGAGCAGCCCGCCTTCGACCACGCGCGCCTGGAGGTCGGCAGGGACGACGACACTTGGATGACGGTGTGGGCGAATCGGACCGAGATCAGCGACGCGTCGTGGGTGCTTCAGGAGTTCGACATCTCCGGCCTCGCCGACGGGCAGCAAACGATCTACCTGCGCTGGACGATGGGGCCGACAGATTCCGCCTGGCGCTATTGCGGCTGGAACATTGACGACGTAGAACTCAGCGCGATCGTCGCGAAGCCGGGCGTGCTGCGCCGCCCTCGTTCGATAGAGTGAGAATTCATTAGCCTGCTTCTGCCGCGGGCGCCCCATTCTCCGCCGCAGGCGTGAGGTGGGGGGCGGACGCGGGCTTCGAGCGCATCGCCATGAAAAGGCCGATCACCGAGAGCCCCACGCCTGTAATCACAACGTGAATCGGAAAAGGCGTGTTCTCCGTGGACTGCTCAAGACCGAGCCAACGGTGCCAGCCGGGGTAGACGATCGTAAGCGCGCCGATGCCGTTGTGAAGCAGATGAATGGTCAGGGAAGGAATGATCGAGCGTGACTGCCAGCAGATGTATGCCAGAACCAGCCCGAGCAAGGCCGTAATCACGAATCTGAATAGCCAGAAGTGAAACACCGCAAACACGGCCGATGAAATGAGTATGGCCGGCCATTTGTGAGTTGACGTCCGCAGGCTTTGCAGCAAGAGTCCCCGAAAGAGCAGCTCCTCGCACAACGCCGGTATCACCGCAATAACAAGAAGTACGCTGATGACGGGCAGGGCCGCAAGCGTTTCGGCGATCATCTCGGAGCTCTGTTCCAATGCTCGGGGCGTGCCGAAGAGCCCCAACTGCGCCACGCTGAATTCATGGATGGGTATCCACGCGGAAATCCCGATTAGAACTGCCGCGGCCATGTAACGCCCCGACACAGTGCGCAGGGCGAGCGCGTTGCGTAAATCGACTTTCCAGTAGCGTAGTGCCGCTGCCGGCAGGAGCACGAACAGCACCGGCATGAGCCATGCCGTGTTGAACAGCAGCCCGGCCGCACTCTCCTCACGCCCCGGGGAGAGAATGGACTGTACGAAAAACCAGGTGGGAAACAGCAGCGCCACGATGATGAGCCCCATCGAGACCGTCGGCTGGGCCGATTGTTTGAACAGCCGTCTCGACAGAACCGTTTTCCACGAAGCGGCGTCGGCGAACACGACGGATTCCCTCCCGAACATGCTCGTGGCCACGGCGACGGCCGCCCCCGCGTAGAGCGTGGTGGACAGAACGACCATCAGGACGTGCCACCACGACACGTCTGCACCCAGCAGCAGATCCCGCGCCAACAACACCATGTTTCCGACGGGCATTACGAGCATCAAGCCCTCCAGCCTCGTCGCGGGGAGCGCCGCGATTCCGCCGGGAATCAACACCGCCACGATCACGGGCGTGACGTAATTCTGCGCTTCCTTGAAGGTGCGGGCGCAACTGCACACCGCGATCATTATTCCGGACATGAGTATCGCGAAGGGTATCAGGCACAGGAGTATCAGCACCATGCCGCCCACCGGGATGGCGCCCCCCGTGTCGGCGATGACCTTGTCGAATCCGCCGACGTAGACCGTCGCGCTGACGCTCACCAGGTTCAGCGTGGCCCCCATCAGTGCGACCGTAGTAACCACGAGAAACTTTCCGACGATCAGGTCGAAAACGGGCACGGGTGACGACATGAGCGACTCCAGCGTCCCGCGCTCACGCTCGCCGGCCGTCAGATCGATCGCCGGGTAAATCGCACCGGTGATGGTCATCAGCACGAGAATCAACGGGAGTATCTGTCCGAGGATCGATGACGGAGACGAGAGGTCGGTCACCTGCACGTTGAAGGGGCGGTCGAAGTTGACGGGGAGTTGGCTTTGCCGCTTTCTGTCCTTTACCAAGCGTTCGGTGATCCGGTCGATCATATTGCGGATGTAGCCCTCGGCGGCCTGGCTGCGCACGACCTCGCGGTCCGCGAGAATCTCGACGAGATTCTGCCCGTCGGCCGCTCTTACAAACGCGTCATCCTTGAACGCGATCCCGGCGTGGAGGTGTCTTGCTCTAATCATCTCCTCGAGCAGGTCCCGGTTTGCGAAATCGTGAATCTTGATCCGATCGACGAGCGACGTGGGAAGTCGGGCGGCTTCGCCGGAGTCGGGCCCCAAGCGCATGCGCTCGCGTTTGAGTGCGTCGTCATCCCATTCAACCAGCCACTGGAGGAGCTTGGACTGGGCCGTGCCGACCACGCCGACGATTATCTCTTCGTCTTCGAGCCGCTCGGCCTGATACGTGACCGCCTGGATCGAGCCGAGCATCAGCAGCGGATAGAGGACGATCGGGACCACCACCATCGCGATCAACGTCCGGCGATCGCGCAGAATGTCGGTAAGTTCCTTCACGTAGACGGTGCCGATGCGACTTTGCGCCCTCATTTGACGGCCGCCTCCGCGTCTTCGCTCCGCTCTATCAACTTCAGGAATATGTTGCTGAGCCGGTGCTCCCCGCTTTGGGCGCGGAGGCTCGCGAGGTCGCCCTGGGCGACAAGCCTGCCTTCGTGCAGGAGCCCGATCGTGTCGCACATTTCTTCGGCTTCATCGAGGTAGTGCGTGGAAAGTATGACGGCCTTACCGGCCTCGCGCTGCCGTTTGATGAAATCGTTGATAATGCGATTGCTGAAAACGTCCAGGCCCAAAGTCGGCTCGTCCATGATGAGGATCGGCGGATCGCCCACCAGGGCGCGGGCGACGTTGACGCGCTGCTTCTGCCCGGTGGAGAGGGCCCCGCAGCGCAATCCCGCGAATTCCGCGATGTTGAGCCGGTCGACAAGCTCCTCGGCCCGGCGGGCTGCGCGGGCCGGCTCCATGCCGTGCAGGCGGGCAAAATAAATGAGAAGCTCGCGGGCCGTCAGACGCTGGTACAAACCGGTGTTGGCGGTCAGGAAGCCCAGCATTCGTTTTACTTCGCCGGGTGCCGTGGACACGTCGTGCCCGGCTATCGTCGCGGAGCCGCTTGTAGGAGACATCAGACCGGCCAGGATTCGCAGAGTGGTCGTCTTACCCGCACCGTTCGGGCCCAAGAGCCCGTAAATTCGGCCCCGGCCGACCGCAAAGCTCAGAGCGTCCACCGCACGTTTCTCTGCGCCCTCCGTAGTCGGAAACACCTTTACCAGCTCATGCGCGACAACCATGTCCATTGAACGTGCATTCTAGCGACCGGATCCATGGCGGACAGCGCCGCCGGCGCCGCGGCGTCGCGAACGTTCCGGCCGGTCTCCACTTGCCCGGGGCCGAGCCCCGGATCCCGCTTCTTGCGTGCCTCAGACGTGGTTGACGCAGTTGTGGCACGCAGTGTGCTACCGGATTTATTGCGGCGACGTTACGATGGTGCGGAACGCGTTGTCGGTTGGGAACATAGCAGCGTGTTGAATAAGTCTGTGGGACGGACTTTCCAGTCCGTCAAATGGCTTTCTTGCCGGGAAGATGACCGACTGGAAAGTCGGTCCCACATAAGTGGGGAGTTCTTCAACAAGCTGATGGAATCCAAACGAAGGAGAATCGTGATGGCCTCCGAAACACGCATTGAGAAGGATAGCATGGGCGACATTTCCGTACCGGCTACGGCGTACTGGGGCGCCCAAACTCAACGTGCCTTTGAGAATTTCCCGATCAGCGGATACCGCTTCGGCCGGCGGTTCATCCGGGCGATGGGCCTGATCAAACAGTGCGCCGCCAAGGTTAACCGCGACCTGGACAAGCTCGATCACAAGATTGCGGACCTCATCGTCACCGCCGCGGGAGAGGTGTGCGAAGGAAAGCTGGACGACCATTTCGTGCTCGACATCTTCCAGACCGGCTCGGGCACCAGCACCAACATGAATGCCAACGAGGTCATCAGCAACCGGGCCATCGAATTGGCCGGCGGGGCCGTCGGCTCGCGCGATCCCGTCCACCCCAACGACCACGTGAACATGGGGCAGTCCTCGAACGACGTGATTCCCACGGCGATTCACCTTGCCTCAGCCGACGCCGTCCAGAACGATCTCATACCCGCGCTGGACCATCTCGCCGACGCGCTGAAGGCGAAGGCCCTGGAGTTCGATGAGATCGTGAAGATCGGCCGGACCCACCTTCAGGACGCCACGCCGATAAGGCTCGGGCAGGAGTTCGGCGGATACGCCCGCCAGGCGGAGTTGGCCTCAATGCGCGCGGCGAAGGCGGTGATGGCACTCCGCGAACTTCCCATCGGCGGAACCGCCGTCGGAACCGGTATAAACACGCATCCCGAGTTCGGCAGCCGCATGAGCGCGGCCCTTTCCGACACAACCGGAATCGAATTCGTCGAGGCCCAGAATCACTTCGAGGCCCAGGCCTCCAAGGACGCGGTGTGCGAGGTGAGCGGGCAACTCAAGGCCGTCGCGGTGGGCCTGACCAAGATTGCCAACGACATTCGCATGTTGGCCTGCGGTCCGAGGTGCGGAATCGGCGAGATCCTCCTTCCCGCGACGCAGCCCGGCAGCAGCATTATGCCGGGTAAAGTAAACCCGGTCATGAGTGAAATGTTGATTCAAGTCGCCGCCCAGGTGATCGGCAACGATGCGGCCGTCACCATCGGCTGCCGCGACGGACACTTCGAGCTCAACGTGATGATGCCGATGATGGCCCACAACGTGCTCGAATCCGTCCGGCTGCTCAGCAGCGCATCCCGCGTGTTCGCGGATCGATGCGTCGTGGGCATCGAGGCCAACGAAGAACGGGCCCGCGAGCTGATCGAAGGCTCGCTTGCCATGTGTACGAGCCTTGCCCCGATCATCGGCTATGACAAGGCTGCGGCCATCGCCAAGGAGGCCTATGCCAGCGGCAAGACCGTCCGCCAAGTTGCCAAAGAGCTCGGCGTGCTTTCCGACGAGGAGCTGGACAAGGCGCTCGATCCCAAGTCCATGACCGAGCCGGGGTAGCGGCCGCGAAGGGCGCGCCCGACAATAACGTAAACACCTGGAGAAGACATGATCTACAAGATGAACAAGATCGCTGTGCCCCAACACCTGTGAGGACCGCAGGCCCTGGTTCCTGTTAATCATGTGAATCCTGTCCATTCCCTCAGAAATCGTCCAAGTTGGTTTGGGGCGCTGCCTAGGCGTATTAGCCCATCGGCTGCCACGGTGCGACAGCGCAGCCGTTGTGCGAGTCTCGGCGGCGGTGCGTGAAGCGCGGCGGTTGCGTGCGAGTCTCGGCGGTTGCGTCGGTGTCGCTTGCGGCTATCCTCACGATCGAAAGGGCGGCAAGGCGTTCGCGAGCCGGCTGCGTGTGCCGTCCCTGATGGAGAGGTGTCCGAGCGGCTGAAGGAGCTGGTTTCGAAAACCAGTGTGCGGGTTACACCGTACCGGGGGTTCGAATCCCCCCCTCTCCGGTCGCAGTGCGGCAGGCACGTAGGCCGGGTGGCCCACCTCGTTTCGAGGTAGGTGAGACCATGATCGCGGCGTCATTCCGTCTCCGTCTGTGGCTGTGCGGCGGGAGCGTTATCATCCAGCCCCCATCTTCAGAGAAGATGGGGCATCTATGAAGCAGTGTTTGTCAAGTGGCCGGTGCAAGGAATTTGACGGAGAAGT
>Ga0326597_10012161_pt1 | contig 11348 bp, 8 predicted proteins | sample RVTome_12_FD_203789 | JGI IMG/M metagenome (GOLD analysis project Ga0326597, IMG submission 203789) | Soil microbial communities from uranium-contaminated site in the Upper Colorado River Basin, Wyoming, United States - RVT100D185 | ecosystem: Environmental > Terrestrial > Soil > Contaminated >...
AAACGACCTCGGTCATTTCGAAGTCCCGCCCTGGTCGTCGTTTCTCCTGCGGCCTGGAAACGTCCTGCGGTTCGAAGGACGCCGCTCGGGCGCGCGGGCCTACATCGCGTTCGCGGGAGGGATCGACGTGCCCGAGGTGCTCGGATCGCGATCGACCTACTTGACCGCTGGGTTCGGCGGGCTCGAAGGCAGAGCGCTTCGCTCGGGCGATCGGTTGGGGCTTCGCCCTTCCGGGCATCCAGCAAGCCCCGGTCTGAAGTGGCCTCGGGAGAATCGGGAGCGCAACGAAACCGAGACCACGATCCGGCTCGTCCTGGGACCTCAGGACGACTACTTCACCGAGGAAGGTATCGCCACGTTGAGCTCCTCTGTCTACACCGTCGCGAGCGCTTCGGATCGGATGGGGCTGCGATTCGAGGGTCCCGCCCTCGAGCACCGCGCGGGGGATTTCGTTTCCGACGGAATCATGCTCGGCGGGATTCAGGTCCCCCCGAACGGCCTCCCCATTCTGATGCTTGCGGACCGCGCGACGATGGGAGGCTATCCGAAGATCGCGACAGCGGCGTTCGTCGACTTGTCGCGGCTCGCTCAGCTTCTTTCCGGCGACCGGGTCCGGTTTCAGATCGTCTCCCGCGACGAGGCGCGGTCGGCCTATCTGACCCTACTCCTCAGCTCCCGGTGGCCGGCTTCGGATGGATCTTCTCCCCGGAGTAATCCTTCAGACCGCAGAAACCAGAGACCTTGAATCCCTTCTCGCTCAACAGGGCCGCGGCACGCGCGGCTCTTCCGCCGGCGTTTCAGGCGGTGAGGATGGTCTTGTCCCGCGGAAGCTCGTCGAGCCTCGACTCGAGCTCGTCGATAGGGATGTTGACGTAGCCTTCGATTGTTCCCAGCTCCTCGATCTCCTCGGGCTCGCGCACGTCGAGAAGAAGCGCGTCCGATTCCGCCAGCACCCGGTCGATGTCCTGGGCCTCGATCCGCTTTTGCTCGTTGGGCGTGGCTGCCTCTCTCTGGCAGCCCAGAGCGCCCAACGAGAGCATCGCGATGAGAGCGTTTCCGTATCCTCGCATCGTCACCTCCAATGGACGGTCATTGTGCCATGGAACGCCCGGCGTTTCTCACCAGAGAAGAACGGTTACAAGGCCAGAGAACGACGAAGCTCGCGATCGACCGCGTCCCGGTCGGCATTCGCCAGGGCGCCAAGCTTGCGCTCGATCATGCTGCGCTTGACCGTTCGAATGATGCCGGTCACCGTGGAAGGGAAGAGAAGTCCGGCACTCTTCCAGTCGGTCAGCACGTGGTCACCGTACAAACGACGGCGGATGTTGCTGGTGATGGCCGCCACCACAAGTTCCTGGCGCCCTCGATGGTAGGCCGCGGAGCTAACCACCAGCGCCGGCCGTAGCTTTGTGCCGGATTCATCGGAGAAAATGAACCCGACCAGCACCACGTCGGCACGCTTAAAGCCGGTCATACTCCGAATCCCTTGGGTTATCCCACAGGGTGGCCAGCACCGGATCGGTTTTCGCGCTGAGGACCGAGCTGGACTCGCTTTCCGCCAAGTCCTCTCGGAGTCTTTCCTCGATGGCCGCAACCAGATACTGGGTAATGGTCTGGTCGCGCTTGGCCGCGGCGAGCCGCAGACGGCGCCGCAGATCCGGTGCAACGTCCAGGCTAATCCGCGGTCGTTTGGGCTGTGCTGCCAGAGGCCTCGCCATACCGCCGTCCCGTCGCAAGCCAGCATGTCACAAAGTTAGCCATGGTGTCAATGACACCATGACGGCAATCGAGCCAGTGCGGCCACGGGCGGGCTCGAGACACCATCGAGCACCTGGCCCGACGGCTTCCCCGCGGCGAGCCGCTGACGCAGCCTCACCAGTAGAAGAACGGGAAGCTCCTCGGCGCGGAGCTTCCCGTTCAATTCTTCCAATGAGGCGAGGTAGCTTCGAACTTCTTCTGAGAGCCTTTCGTGCTCGCGCGAAAGCTCCTCGAAGTATCGCGTCTGTGCCTCGGTCGGAGCCGCGTTCACGGAGTTCACGCTTCCGAAGAGATCGGATAGCTTCTCGTAGAGCCGCGGCGCTTCGCCGACCGAGGGACGGTCTTCGAGCTCGGGCATGACGAGGCCGCTCGAGAGCTCTTCGATCTTCTCCAGGACGTCCTTCAGATCCTTTTCGAGGGTTTCCGAGATCTTCTTTTTCAGATTCTTGGCAGCGCTTTTCCGATCCTCGATCTGCGACTTCAGGCTATCGAGGCTCTGAAGAAGACCGTTGATCTTCGACTGCATCTCCCAGATGGATTTCGTCATCCGGAACTGCGCCGCGAGCTCGGAGTCGTCGATTCCCGCGGCGGGATTCGACACGACGTGGAAGCTCTCCTCGAAGGACTCCTCGCCCATGACGAGGCGCGCCCGGTAGCGGCCCGGGGGCACCCGCGGCCCCGAGGGACCTCGCTCTGCTTCCGCCTCCTCGCCTTTCTTGATCTCCGCCTCGGGCGGTTTCGGCTTTCTCGCAGTCGGGGGCTCGAGGTTCAGGTCCCAGCTCGTTCGGTGCACTCCGGGCTTCTTTGCGAGCTCGTCGAGCGTCCGAAGGAGCGTTCCTCCCTCGTCGAAGGTCTCGATCTTCAACTCCGTTTCTTCCGATACCTCCTCCTTGAGGAAGTAACTAAAAAGGGCGCCGTAGGGCGGGTTGGGGCCGACGTAGACCTTGTCTCCGATCCCGTACCTCGTCGGCTTCACCTGGAAGCGCACCGCTCGCCGGATAGGAAAGAGGTGCGCGCGCTTCTCCGTCGCTTCGCCTATGCGCTGGATGGGGGTCGCGTCGTCGAAGATGAAGAGGCCGCGGCCGTGAGTCCCGACGACGAGATCGTTGTCGCGAGGGTGGACGAGGAGGTCGTGCACCGCGACCGTCGGAAGGTTCTTGAGATGGAGCCGCTCCCAGCTCCTTCCCGAATCCCGTGTCGCATAGAGGCCGAGCTCCGTTCCCGCGTAGAGGAGATCGGGATTCTTCGGATCCTCGCGCAGCACCCATACGTACGCGTTCTCCGGAAGGCCCCGGCCGATCTCGATGAAGCTTCGTCCGAAGTCCTCGGTGCGGAACACGTACGGATGCAAGTCGTCGAGAAGATGGCGGTCGAAGGAGACGTAGGCGACGCCCGGGCCCTTTCGCGAGGGCTCGACGTGGGACACGGTCGAGCCCGCGGGAACGCCGGGCACGTTCGCGACGACGTTCTCCCAACTGCCGCCGCCGTTCTCGCTCAATTGAAGGTTGCCATCGTCGGTGCCTGCCCAGAGCACGAGCGCGTCCGCGGGGGACTCGGCGAAGCTCACGATGGTGCAGTGATATTCCGCGGTGGTGTTCTCCTGCCAGACGGGTCCGCCGGCGCTTCCGAGCTTCTCGGGGTCGTTCGTGGTCAGATCGGGGCTCAGCGTCTCCCACGTGGATCCGAAGTCCCGCGTGCGGAAAACCTTGTTGCCCGCGAAGTAGACGGTCATCCCATCGTGGGGCGAGGCCACGATGGGAGCGTTCCAGTTGAACCGGACCTCGAAAACGCTCGCGGGAGCGCCGCCCATCGCCGGGGCGAACGGGCTCACGAACTGGATCTCTCGCGTGCGATTGTCGGTGCGCACCATGCGCCCGCCCTGATACTCCGTGAGGGTCACCTCCGGCTCTTCCGGATGGAACACCGCCTGGAACCCGTCGCCGTTCGAGATCTCTCGCCAGTCATCCGGCAGGATCCCGAACGGCTCTCCGTTGCGGCTCGGGCCGTACCAGGTGGCGTTGTCCTGGAGGCCCCCGCCGACGTAATAGAAGGGCTCCCGGTTGTCGGCGAAGATCGAGTAGAACTGACCGAGGGGAAGGACGGAGACGAACTCCCAGGTCTTCCCGCCGTTGTAGGAGGCCCCGGCGCCGCCGTCGTGACCTTGCCACATCCTCCCGGGATCCTCGGGATCGATCCAGAGGGCGTGGTAGTCGCTGTGCATGCTCCGCGAGATGCGCTCGAAGCTCTTCCCGCCGTCGATCGAGAGGTTGAGCGAGCCCGAGAGCGTGAGCACCCGGTTCTCGTTCGTGGGATCGACCCTGAGGTCGGCGAAGTAGAAGCCCCGCGAGACGATGCGGACGTCGCCCGAGACCTTGGCGAAGCTCTCGCCGCGATCGTCCGAGCGGAAGAGCGTCCCCTCTCTCGACTCCGCGAGCGCGTACACCATCTCCGGCCGCGAGGGCGCGACCTTGACCCCGATCCGGCCGAGAAGCCGAGGAAGCCCTTTCTCGAGCTTCTTCCAGGTCGTTCCCCCGTCGACCGATTTGTAGAGACCCCCTGACTCGCTTCCGCTCTCGAGGGTCCACGGTTTTCTCTCGAAGTGCCAGAAAGCGGCGTAGAGGATGTTCGGGTTCTGGGGGTCGATCTCGAGGTCGGAGACCCCGTGCCTCTCATCGATGTAGAGGACCTTCTCCCAGCTCCTGCCGCCGTCGAGGCTCCGGAACACTCCACGCTCGGGGTTCGGTCCGAAGGCGTGCCCGAAAGCGCCGACGTACACCCGCTCGGGGTTTCTCGGATCGATGACGATGCGCGAGATATGCCGAGTGTCGGCAAGCCCGAGGTGACGGAAGCTCGCGCCGCCGTCGGTCGATTTGTAGACGCCGTTTCCGAAGGACACGCTGTTCCGGAGGTTCGACTCTCCCGTTCCCACGTAGAGGACCTCGGGATTCCCGGGCTCGAGGGCGAGGTCGCCGATCGAAGAGACCGCCTCCCCGTCGAAGATCGGCTTCCAGGTGATGCCCCCGTCGACGGTCTTCCAGACGCCGCCCGAGGCCGCGCCCACGTACACGATTCGCGGGTCTCCGGGAACCCCCTCGACGTCCGACACCCGGCCGCCCATGATCGAGGGACCGATGTTCCTGAACTCGAGCTCGGCGAGCGGAGACGTTTTTTCTTCGGCCCTCGCCAAAGGCGCGAGCAGAAAGACGGCGAGTAGCGTACGGCATCTCATGGGTCCGGGAGTCTATCCGATGGGCGCCCGCTTTTGCAGCGGGCAGGCGATGACGTTACGCTGAGCCGCTCATGAGATCGAGGCGCGTCGATGCCGCCGCCTGGGGCTACTTCTTTCTCGTGAGCCTCTGGCTCACCTGGCCGCTTCTCCCGCGAATGACGACGGCGCTGAGCTCGTCGCCCGACTCCCTTCTCAACGCCTGGGCCCTCGGCTGGAGCTTTCACATCCTGCCCCGGGACCCGCTTTCGCTCTTCGACGCCAATATCTTTTTTCCCCGTCCCGATACTCTCGCCTACTCCGAGCATCTCTTCGGGATCATCCTCCTCGTCTGGCCGATATTCGCCGTGACCGGAAACGTCCCGCTCGCCTACAACGTCGCCGTTCTCTCGTCCTTCGCGCTTTCGGGAATCGGGATGTACCTCCTCGTCCGCGAGATCACCGGGTGTCGATGGGCCGCTCTCGCGTCGGGAACGATCTTCCTCGCCGCCCCCTACCGTTTCGGTCACGTTCTCCAGTTGCAGCTCCTGACGCTCCAGTGGTTTCCCTTCGTGTTCTGGTCCGCTCTCCGTTTCCTGCGGGAGGGGAGGTCGCGTCAGCTCGCGGGAATCGCGGTCTTCTCGCTTCTCCAGGCGCTCTCCTGCAACTACTACATGGTCTACCTCTCTCTCGCCGTGATCCTGTTCGGACTGGTGCTCGCAGTCTACGGCCGGGAGCATCTCAGCCGCCGGAAGGTCGTCCTTCTTTCTCTGGGCGCCGCCTCGGTCACCGCGCTCTGCCTTCCCTTTCTCCTTCCCTATGCGAGGAACCGCGAGCGAGGGTTCTATCGCCGCTACGAGGACGTCGTCTATTACTCCGCTTCGGCCCGGGACTACTTCACCCCCTCCAGATTCAATCGGCCTCCATACGCGCGATGGCTTCCGTCCCAGACGCGCTCGGAGAGGGCGCTTCTTCCCGGACTCGGCGCCTTCGCCCTCGCCCTCGTCGGGGTTTTTGTCGGTCGCGGTCGGGATCGCCTGTTCTGGCTCTTCTGCATCGTCCTTTCGGCGACCGCCGTGGTTCTGTCGCTCGGACCGGAGCTGCGATGGGGCGACGCCGTCCTCCCGCTTCCATATCGTTTCTTCTACCGTCACCTCCCCGGCTTCGACAGCATCCGGGTGCCGGCGAGGATCTCGGTCCTCGCGCTCTTCGGAATCGCGGTCCTCGCCGGGCTCGGCGCCGCCGCCCTGGTATCGAGGTGGAAGACGCCTTTCGCTATCGGCCTTCTCGGGCTTCTGCTGTTCGAGTACCGGACGTACTCTCTCGAGAGCACCTTTCCCGAAGCTCCCGCCGCCTCCACCGCCCAACTCTGGCTCGCGCAGGAGAAGGCCAAGGGCGCCGTCCTCGTCCTTCCCATCTACGAAGGCCAGGAAATCATCCACGAGTCGCTGGCGATGTATCAATCGATGGCCCACTTCCAGCCGCTGGTGAACGGCTACAGCGGATGGTGGCCGAACGACTATTGGGAGCTCGTGGGCCGCCTCCGGCATTTTCCCACCGCGAGGAGCCTTCGCTTTCTTCTAGAGCGAGCGCCGGTGCGATACATCGTGGTTCACTACGATAGGATGCCCGAGCTCCGAAGGCGCGAGCTCGAAAGGGGAATGGAGCGCTACCGTGAGTCGATGCCGGTGGTCTTCCGCCGGGGAGACGAGGCCGTCTATGAGATCCGGAAGCCCGGCGATCCTTCATGAAGATTTTGTACCTCGCCGACATCCGGTTCCCCATGGAACGGGCGAACGGCATCCAGACGATAGAGACGGCGCACGCCCTCGCGCGCCGCGGAGTCGAAGTGGACCTCGTCGTTCGGCGAACGGACGGACGGAGCGACGAGGCCTGCCTCGAATTCTTCGGACTTTCTCCACACCCAGACCTTCGCCTCCGGCGCATCTCGGCGCCTTTCGGCAAGTGGAGCTTCCTCGCCGCGGCTCTTGGGCTCCTCGTTCGAGCTCGCGGACGGTGGGATTTCGTTTACACCCGCGATCTCGTCCTCGCCGACCTTGCGCTGCGCCTTTCGACGGTCCCGCTGATCTACGAGGCCCACACCGTGGCCGCGGTCTTCGCCGAGGAACACCGGCACCTGTACGGGGCCGACCGAGCCCCTTCACCGGCAAAGCTCTCGCGTCTCGACAAGCGCGAGCGTCGAGTCTGCCGTGACGCCGGGGGCGTCGTGACCATCACCGGAGCGCTCCTGAAGGCTCTCGAAGATCGGCACGGTAAGATCGCTTCCTCCCGCGTCGTCCCCGACGGCTCTCGACTTCCGGAGAAGCTTCCCGCGTTCGAAGGGGTTCACTCGCCGGCGCGCGTCTACTACATCGGACAGCTCTATCCCTGGAAGGGGGTCGACGTCCTCGTCGAGGCCATGCGCCACGTCAACGGCGCCGAGCTCGTCATCGTCGGCGGGCTGCCGCCGGAGCGCGACCTCGATCGGGTGAAGCGTCTAGCGGCGAGTCTCTCTCTCGATCGCGTTCGGTTCCGAGGATTCGTCCCGCCTCCCGAGCTCCCCGCGGAGAGAGCGAACGCCGACCTCTTCGTGATTCCAATTCTCGACTCGACGACGGCGAGGCTTTTTACTTCGCCCTTGAAGCTCTTCGAGGCGATGGCCTCGGGCCGCCCCGTCGTTGCCTCGGACCTTCCTTCGATCCGGGAGGTCCTGACCCATGAAGAGAACTCCCTTCTCGTGCCTCCGGGAGACGCGCGCGCTCTCGCGGCGGCGATCGAGCGGCTTTTGGGCGATCGAGATCTCCCCCGTCGGCTCGCGTCACGCGCTTTCGAAGACGTGAAGGCTTACTCGTGGGACCGCCGCGCCGAGGCCATTTCTCGTTTCTTGGAATCGCTATGAGGGGTGATTCGAGGGGCTAGCGGCGCGGTCATGGTACCATCCGCGTCGTACGGTTCCGTACTCGTCGGGGATGTAGCTCTGGGGAAGCCCACTCCCGGCGCCGGCGTATCGGAGCGAGAAAGCAACCGCAAGGATGAGCGCGAGGACCACCGGCGTCCGCGCGCGGCTCCATAGCTCGGAGACCTCGGCGCGATCTCGGGGAAGCCCGAACCCGCGCAGCAGAAACCACAGCCCTGCAGCAGAAACCACAGCCCTGTGACGGCGACGATCAGAAGCCCCAGCGTCTTCCGCGAGAGGGTGGGCTCCAGGAACTGGAGGTAGTAGGCGTTCGTGAGGATCGTGGCCGTCGAGAGCACGAGGAGCAGCCATCCCGTGAGACGGCCGACTCGTTCCCCAGGTTTCCACGACCCGAGACGGTCTCGATCCATCGGCGGCTATACTACGATACGCCGACCAACTCTCCCCCATGAAGCCGGCCTCGACTTTTCGACAGCGCCTCGTTCGCGCGGCGCTCGTCCTCGCTCTCGCCGACCTCGGTGCGGTCGTGGTGTCGGGCGGCGTTTCCCTTCTCGGCCCGGTAGAGGCGTCCGGCTTCGCACTGCGACTCGCGCTCGCCGCGTTTCTTCTCGCGCTCGATTTCGTGAGTCGCGGCTGGCGCCGGCCCGCCTACGGCTACGCCTATCTCGCGCTCCTTCTGGCGCTGGTCCCGATCCTCCACTTCCGCGGCTATCGGCTTCGCGGCGACGGCCTCTGGTACTACTCCTTCGCGCACTCGCTCGCTTTCGACTTCGACATCGATCTCACGAACCAGTACCGAAGCCTCGGCATCGACGACCAGAGGGGCTCGCAGCCGGTGCGGGAGACCGGCCTTCCGCGGTTCACCTATCCGGTGGGAGCGCCCATTCTCTGGGTTCCGTTCGTGGAGGTCGGTCATCTCGGGGCCGCCCTCCGGAATGCGCACGGCCTTCCCACTCGCTACGACGGGTTCTCCGACCCCTACTTCCACGCCGTGGCTCTCGGAAACCTCCTCTATGGCTTCTTCGGCGTTCTCGTCGTCGATCGTCTTCTCAGAAAGTGGTTTCCGCCCTGGGCGTCGTTTCTCGGCGTCGTCGGCGTCGTTCTCGGGAGCTTCCTCGCGTTCTACCTGACCTACCACGCCATGTACACCCATGCGCTCACGTTTCTATTGATCGCGGTCTTCGTCAACGGCTGGGTCAAGGAGGAGAAGACACGTCGTGACTACGGTGTTCTGGGGCTCGTTCTCGGAATCGCGACCCTGGTTCGCTGGCAGAACGCGGTCTTCGGGCTTCTTCCGGCGGTAGACCTCATGGCTCGATTCACGCGGCGTGAATGGCGCTTCGTCGGCGCTTCGTCGGCCGCTTGCGGAGCTGGCGTTCTCCTCGGAGTCCTCCCGCAGCTCTTGAGTTGGAAGGCAATCTTCGACCGGCTCTATATCGGCGTTCCCCTCGGGCCCGACTACGTGCGCTGGGACGATCCCTTTCTGTCGGAGACGTTGTTCTCCTCGCGGCACGGGCTCTTCTCCTGGAGCCCGATTCTCCTCGTCGCTGCCTTCGGTTTCGCGGGCTTCGTCCGAGTCCATCCCCGAAGAGGCGTTCCTCTCGCCGTCGTTGCTCTCCTCGTCTGGTACGTGAACAGCACCGTCGCCGACTGGTGGGGGGGCGGATCGTTCGGCGCCCGTCGTTACGATTCCGTAATTCCCATCCTCGCTCTCGGCCTCGGAACCGCGGTCGCGTTCGGCGCCGAGCTCGTGCGCCGGCATCCCCGCGGGGTGACCGTCTGCGCCGTCGCGGCGGCAATCGCGGCGAACGTCCTTCTGATGGAGCAGTACCGCAAGGGGCGAATCCCCGTCGACGACACGATGTCCTGGCAGGCGGCGACGGAGGCGGAGCTCGAGGACTGGTTCGACGCGTTCGGATACCCGTTCTCCTTTCCCATGAACTGGATCTTTGCCGTACGCTACGACCGCCCCAAAACGCAGTACGACATCCTCGTGGGGAAGTACTTGTTTCACCGCATGGGCGGGCTCGATGGTCTCATCGACCTCGGTCCTACGGATCCTCCGTTCGTCGGAAACGGGTGGAGCGGGCTCCGCGACTGGAAGGAGAGGCCGCATGAGGTTCGCCTGGCTTCGCGGGAGGGCGCGAGTCTCTTCATTCCCCTCTTCCGGCCGGAGCCGCTTCGCATCCTCATCGATTGCGCCGTCCCCGAGGGAGTCGAACCTTCGCCCGTCGAAATCCGGCTGAATGGGACGAGGCTCAAAGCCTTCGTTCCGACGACGGAGATGGCGGAGCAGGTCATGACCGCGGAAACAGCCTTGTGGCGGAGGATCAATCTGCTGGAGATCGTCCCCCTGAGCCCCGCCGCCAGGCCGGTTCTCGCCGTGGATCGTTTCCGCTTCGAGCGGCTAGAACCCTGACTCCGTCAAAGCGCCTCTGCCGGCGGCACGCTATAGTTGACGTTGGCAATAAATGATGAGGCTCCCGAGACTCTCCCGGCAGTCGGAGCGTGGAAGCCGATCTTCCCGGCCGCTCCCGGCGAACCAAGGAAAGGACAAGCCCGGTCTTTCCGTCGTTTGGAGAGAAGCGCGGGACGTCGTCTGGGCGCGACGCTATCGCCTCGCCGTGGGTTTCATTCTCATGGGGATCGGACGGATCGCCGGCCTGGTGCTCCCCGCCTCCTCCAAGTACCTCATCGATGAGGTGGTGGCGAAGGGCCGCGGAGAGCTCCTGGTACCGCTCGCCGCCGCTGCCGGTCTCGCCACTCTCCTCCAGGCTTCGACCTCGTTCGCGCTCTCACAGCTCCTCGGAGTCACGGCGCAGCGCGCCATCACCGACATGCGAAGGGAGCTGCACCGGCACATCCTGAGGCTCCCGATCTCCTACTTCGACTCGGTCAAGAGCGGCGAGCTCATCTCTCGCATCATGGCCGACGCCGAAGGCATCCGAAACCTCGTGGGCACCGGGCTGGTGCAGCTCGTTGGTGGGATCCTCACGGCTTCGGTGGCGCTCGCCGTTCTCTTCTACCTGAATTGGCAGCTCACGACCCTCACCCTGGTCGTGCTGTCTCTATTCGGGGGCGTCATGGCCTTCGCCTTCGTGAAGCTCCGGCCGCTCTTCCGCAAGCGGGGGGAGCTGAACGCGGCGACCACCGGCCGGCTCGGGGAAGCGCTCGGCGGCATCCGCATCGTCAAGGCCTACACCGCGGAAAAGCGCGAGGAGCGCATCTTCACCAGAAACGTCCACGAGCTCTTTCGCAACGTGGCGAAGTCGGTGACGGCGATCTCCGGCATCTCGTCGTTCTCGACTCTGATCATGGGCGCGGTCGGAGTGCTGATGATCGTCGTCGGCGGGCAATCGATCCTGGCGGGGCGGATGACCCTGGGCGACTTCGTCATGTACATCTTCTTCACCGGGCTCGTCGCCGCGCCGCTGGTCCAGATTTCCTCGATCGCGACCCAGCTGAGCG
>Ga0326597_10012162_pt1 | contig 11348 bp, 12 predicted proteins | sample RVTome_12_FD_203789 | JGI IMG/M metagenome (GOLD analysis project Ga0326597, IMG submission 203789) | Soil microbial communities from uranium-contaminated site in the Upper Colorado River Basin, Wyoming, United States - RVT100D185 | ecosystem: Environmental > Terrestrial > Soil > Contaminated >...
ACGCCCGGTAGGCGGGAAGCGGCTCTCCCGTTCTGATCGTGACGGGGTCCTTCATGTTTTTGACTTGCTCGTCGATAAATAGATTGACCTTGAGCATGCCGCCGAGGGCGTGAACGACGAGGTCCGCGAGCGGCATGCTCTCGACATCGATCGTCACCGGCTCGTCCACGTGGACAAGCTTTTTGGGGTCCAGAGTCGCGCTCGGCGGTAGCGGTTTGGGCGGCGCCGCCCTTTCGAACTTAGGCAGATCGAGTGTTTCGACGGTCGACCGCGGTTTTGTTTCGGCGGCCTCGGTTGATGGCTTCGGCTCTTCGGTGTTGGCTTGCTGAACTGCCTCCGCGCGCGGCGCGCTGGAAAGGGCCTGCTGCACCTTTTGCACCGCGGCGCAGCCTGGCACAAGGAAGCCCGCGAGCAAGAGCAAAAGAATTATTCGACCGTGTTTCACTGCCGAGTTCACCGATTTGGAATTGTGCGTAAGTTGGCAGCGCACTTCAGCGGCGAATCGGAGGTGATGGGACAGCGACCGAAACACTGGATTCCCGTTTTCACGGGAATGACGGAGGACCATAACCCGACTTTTCATTCTATTTTGAATCGCTTTGCCTGAGCCGTCGCTCCCGCGGCAGCGGGAGTCTAGGCCCCGCGATGCGCCGATAATTCAGATCGCAGTCTACCTTCCACCGCGCCGGAGTGGTCGGTCCTTCATATCGAACATGACGAACTCCCTCTTTTCCTCCCCCTGTTGTGCGATGACGGACGAGCTGTCGATGACCGTAACGATCGCTCCATTGGAAAGCGGCTCTCCTACGGCGACGGACACGACGGCGCCGGTGGAGTCCCTGAAGATGGCGGTCTTGGCTTTCCCGCCGATCACGCCCAAAAGCGTGATCGAAGCTTCCCCCGAGGCCTTTTGCGCGGACGAAAGCGCGTAAGCGCCATCGGCGGCAAAAATATTTCTCGCCTGGAGCTTAGGATAAGAGTTCTCCTCATTCGGTCGATCCGGCGCCTCGGGCGAGGACCGTTGAGCCGATGCCACTGCAGCACCCTTGGCCGCCCCGGCCGGGACCGGCTCGTTCTCTAGCCTAGGTTTTTCCACGGACCAAAACAGTATTATGATCGAAAGGGCAACAGCCACAGAAACTATAAGATATTGCCTCATCTTTCAATCCTGTAGCCGATCACCGTGAGAGTCATGGTGAAGTCTGCTCCGCTCCTGCTCGCCTCCAACGACTTAACCTTCAACGATTTGGGCCAATCGTCAATCGCCCGCAGCAGCTCCACCAGACCCACGGGAGGCCCCCTCAGCCGGAGCAGGGCTCCCACTTCGCTCATCTCCTTTTCACGCGCGACTTCGGGCAGCTCGAAATTCATCACCGTAAGCTTTTTTTTCTCCGCAGTCTCGATCAGCGCCTTCACCAGATCGGCCTGGATCGTCGTATCCGGCAAATGCTTCGGGTAGAAATGCTTCTCCAGGATATTCCGATCCGCAGCCGGCTTTTGGGCGGCTTTTTCTTCCATCTGCTTTTGCATGACGGCTCGCTTCGCTCGCAACAACTCCTGACGCTGCGCCGCCAGGAGCCGCTTTTCCGTCAGGGTATTGTGCAAAGGAATGATCACAAACCTGACGATGACAAGCAAAGCAACGAGGTAGGGGCCGAGCGCCTTTATGTCCAGCAGCTTGCTATTCATAGACCGATTCAACCTGAAAGTTATAGGCGCCGGTTTTGGCATCCCGCACGAGGGCCCTTTTGAGCTTGGCCGATTTGACTCCCTTTGCCCCGCCCAGAGCCTTAAGGACATCGAGGGGTTCTTTGGAAGAGATATAGGCCTCGACGTTTTTCTCGTTGATGGTCAGCCGTGACAAAAAACTTCCAGCAGGCAACTTTTCCGCGAACAGCTCCATCACGTCGAGGGGGCGAGCGCCCGTTTTTAATTTCTTCTCCAGCTCCGACAGGGTCGCTGAATAATCCTCCTGGCGTCCTATCTTGGCGGAAGCACCCGATTGCTTGGATAGGGCGGCCAGCTTTTGGTCCAGTTGATTCAACAACGCGTCATAGTTTCTCATCGAGAGGTAAAGCGAGAAGGCATAGGCCAGGGAAATGCCGACGGCGACTTTGAGCGCGACGTCGAGCGCCGATGAAAAGTATTCCCGTTGGAGCCTGAACTCCCCGAGATCGATCCGACTTATATGATCGAGGCAAAAGGGATATTCGCCTCCGGGCCACTCTCGAATCACCTCCAGGTCCGGCGGGGCAAGATCCGACCCGTGAGCGCCGAAGATCCTCAAGGTCTTAACCTCGTCCGCGTACCGCCCCAGGCTTCTCTTGAAGAGCGCCAGCTCATCGAGGGTCAGAGAATTCACAAACGAGCTGGAACCCAAGAACTTGCCGTCGCCGTAAGCCGCGACCTGGGCCACTTCATCGGTCCCGTATAAGATAATCTCGGGCCGCGCCGCGGCGTACGCCAGCTCTTCGGGGACGATATGGGTGAATGGGAACGCCGCCTTGATGCGTTCGGCCTCGGCGCCATCCCACGCCCAGATATCTACGAGCGTGTACATCTTTGCTTTTTCTTGGATCTTGAAATGGAAGGATGGGATTGGAATGGGAAACAGCTCGGCGATTTCATTACCGATGGCCTTGGCGATATCCTTGTCGGAGATGGCCGGATAGCGTTTTCGCAGGTGCAAAGAGTTGGCGCTGCCGACGATCAGGAGCTTTTTTCCAAAGCCCTTGATCGGCTTTAAGTCGGCGACGGCGCCGCCACCGACTTTCGCCACCCCCGCCGCGGTAAGCCTATAGAGATCCAGGCGGTTCTTTTGCCAATAGGCCGCGTACATTCTATCCTTCCGTCCAGTAAACGACGCCGTAGGGGGAAATAGGTTTCGGCCGGACATCCACGCCGGCGTTGAGCCGGTAGAGGACTCTCGGACTGCCGACCTCGATGGCGATCTCAAACAAAGGCGAGGGAAAGAAATAGAGGCCGAGTTCCTGTCTTCTCATTAGTTTCCCGGTAAGCGTAAGGACCTCCCCCTCCGTGCCAACCGGATTCTGGGCGATGTAATTCTTGAGCTTATCAAGAGCCTCTTGGTCGATATCGAGGTAAGCCATCAAGGTCGCATCTTCCGCGGTGTTGGGATTGAAGCCCAGGGAAGGTAACACCGTCAGGTAGGGCGCCATCTTGGCGTACAGTTCGGCGTCCATCCCTCTAACAAGGGCCAACTCTTCTTTATACTGAAGCGGAAAATTTCTTGGACCATAGGGTTTTCCTTCGAAGCGGTAGTAAGAAGACTCGGCGCCGTTCAGCCGTGAGAGATCATCCGGGTCGGTCCAGTCCAAAAAACTGTCAGCGAGTGTGCTCACGGTCTCCGCATTCGCGCCGACGACGCCCGCCAGCCGCTTGAGAACTTCGACATCGGAACCGGCGAGGGAAACCAGACTGCTGCTGTCCTGGACTCGCACGAAAATCCCGTTGCCGAGCCTGACCCCGTTCCTCCCCAGCGGAATCCGCTGGACGCCCAGCAAACTCTGCCCGCGGGTAAAGATGATCTCTTTTTGAGTCAATTGACCGGTCAGAATGTAATACATCAAGCTATCATAGGTGGACCGGGCCTCCATCATCGCTTCCACTTTGACTTTGAGCCCCTCGGCGGCCTTGAGGTGCTCTTTCACGATCCAGTTAAAACCGATCGCCACTGTGAGGATCACCGCCGACACCAGGAGCGTCAGGATGGTAGCAGAACCCTTCTCGTTCATAAACCCGGCAAGGTTTCGTTGTAGTTCATCTTCATCGTCGAGTTCACGTTGATGCCGAAAATGAGAAAATTTTTGATCTCCCCGTTGCCATAGCCGACCTTCACCAGCGTCGGCAATAGCTTTTTCTTCCTGGCGTCGAAATCGCGCGACCAGACGTACCTATGCTGGCCGAGATCATAGCCGTAGTAGCTCACCTCCAGAGCGTCCTGACCTTCCAGGAGTTTCACGGAGCTGCCCTTTTTGTAATCGGCAAAAATGGCGTCCCGCTCGATCGCCTCGAAGGTCTTGGTCTCGACGGGCAGCTCGTAATAAACGAGGGAGCGTTTTCCGCGGTCGCCTTCTTGCTCGCTTTTGATCCAAACCACGACTGGTCGTTCCCCGGCCAAAGGTGACAACGAAACATAGGAAACCAGTTCCTGATTGCCGATAAAATAGGGCGCCCAACCGTCCAACTTCGTGTAGATATAGTAATCCGTGGCTGAGTTGAAACTTCGTTGAATCCAGACATAACGAGCGTAATCCCAAAAGTTCAAGCCCTTTTCCATCAAACCCTGATACTGCCTTAGCCCCTGGTTGAGGGCCATGGCCGCCAGGGTCACCATGGAGCCAAAGATCGCCGCGGCGATCAAGACTTCGATCAGGGTATATCCGTTAGAAGAGCGCCAGGGCCTCGGACGGCGACCCCGAGCCCTTGAAGCGAAAGACATGAATCGAATACTCCCTCTTGAGCCGGTTCTCATATTCCACGCTAAAATCGACTCGGTATAGACCGATCTCCTGCGCCAACAGGACGCCCCTGGCCTCCGGCTGGCCCGGCACCACATGGTCCACCAACGCGGATTCCCATCTCAAGACCACTCCATCCCCCAGCACTTCAACGCCGCCGGGCTTAGCGAGATCGAGCCCCCGGAGCAAACTCATTACCTGCGGCAACTTGGCGGAAATGAGATTTGAATTCTCAACCCGTTCTAGATTTTGCGCGCCGATCCGGAACAGGTACATGGCGGCCGCGATGCTAGCGGTGAGGATCAGCCCTGCTACCAACATTTCTAGCACCAGAAAGCCCTTCCCATTACCATAGTTGAAAGCCTTCATGAATTGCGCAAAATTTCCGGTAGTCATTCTTTTGTATCGACTACAAAGAGAACTCACCGCGGAGACGCAGAGGGCGCGGAGCGAGGGGTTCTTGACTAGGAAACGCTCCGAACTCTGTGAACTCGGCGCCTCAGCGGTGAAATAACGTTTTCCGCTTTGGTTGCGGTTTTGCTGCGCGGTTTCTTTCAAGTTTGCGGCTCCAATAAAAGGTTGCCGAACGGTGCCGTGATCTTCAACCAGTAGAGGGAATCCCCGGCCTGAATCTTCACTATCCCTCCGGAGGTCGTACCGTTTTTGTAGAATTTAATGGGCGCATCGATCTGGACGAAGGTATCGGTAAAACCAGCGTGCCGGCCCTCCCCGTATCCAATGCGACCCTCTGTCGACGATAGGACGGACTCCTCGCCGTAAAGAAAGGACTCCCTCCGGACGTTGGCAACGAAAGTTAAGACTTCCTCGGCGTGTAGAGAGTTTTTGTAGTTTAGATACATTTGGTAAGACGCGGGCACGCTGACCCCGAGGATCAATCCGATAATCGAGATCACCAGGAGAATCTCGACCAGCGTGAAGCCGCGGTTCGTGGTTCGTGGCTCGTGCTCGCGGTTCGTGTCTGGTACTCGCAACGCATTCCCTCTTGCCTTTCCGAGCACGAGCACGACAAACGAGCGCGGGATCAGAGCTTGATATTACTGGCGCTCATGACCGTGAGGATCAACGAGATCACGATAAAGCCAACCACCAGACCCATCACCGTAATGATCGTCGGCTCGATCAGGATCAACAGCCGCTTGACGGTGTTTTTGAATCGCTCGTCGAACATCTGGTGAATCTCGAAAAAAATTTCCCGCAGGTTACCGCCCTCCTCGCCCACCGCGATCATGTTGGGCACGAGCTTCGGCAGCAAGGCGATGTGCGAAAATACCTCGGCGATCTTCTTGCCTTCGCGAATCTGGCCGACCGCGGGTTCGATCGCTTCACGCAGGCTTTGATTCTGAATGAGCCCGACCGACAGGCTCAATGCCTTGAGGAACTCGATGCCGCTTTTGAGCATGGAATACATCGAATACGAAAACCGCGACAATTCCAAATACAAGATCAAGCGTCCCAGCAGCGGCACAAAGACGATGGAGTTGCGCAGGCGGGCGGACAGAGCCGCCATATAACCCGCTTTCTTAAGCACCCATAATAGCGCCGCCACCCCCAGGACCAGGTAAAGGCTAAACCAATTGAGGGCGTTGCTCATCGCGTAAAGCATTTTAGCCGGCAGGGGGAGCGAGCCGAGGGAGCCTTCGCCGAAGATGCTGAAAAATCTCGGAATGATCAGCTTGAAGATCGCCATCAACGTGACGAAACTGGCAAACAAGAGAAACGCCGGATAGGTCATGGCGTTGCGAATCTCGTTCTTGAAATTGATTTGAAACCTCATGTAAGCGGCAAAATTATCGAACGCGGTTCTGAGATCCCCCACGCTTTCACCGACGTGAATCGTCGCCGTCATCAATGGACTGAACTTGCCGGTGTCGACAAAGGCTTGGGTCACGCTTTTGCCCGAACTCACATCCTGCAGTATCTTGATAAGAACATCGCGCAATTCCGGGTTGGAAGTCGACTCGATAATCGTTCTAAAAGCAAAGTCGACCTTCATGCCGGAGCCGAGCAGGATGCAGAATTCCCGCGAGAGATTGTAAAGGTCGTCGTCGCTGATCTTTTTGCCGCCGAGGCGGAATCTTTTTCCGGCCTGCCGCTTTTGCGCCAGATCCAGGACTAGAAGGCCGCGCTCCTTGAGCCTGAGCTTGGCCTCGGTCGGGTCCACGGCGGCGATTACGCCGCGAACGTTTTTGCCGGCAACGTCAACGCACCGGTAAGCAAAATCGTTCAACTGACCCTCAAAACCTCTTCCATGGTCGTGGCGCCCTTGAGAACTTTGATGAAGCCGTCTTGGCGCAGGCTTCTAAAGGAAGCCTGCTGCTGCAATTGCTGGCGCAGTTGATCGAGGGATTTTCCCCGGATGAAGGCTTCCTTGAGATCATCGGTGTAATTGAAAACCTCAAAAATCGCCATGCGATCTCGATAGCCGGTGCCGGCGCACTTGGGACACCCTTGGCCTTTTTTAAATTGCTCCCCTCCGTTCAAGAGGCCCTTGAACCGGTCGTAAATCCGGCCCAATTCATAAACGGTTAACACCTCTTGCGACAGATGGTCCTCGCGCGTACAGGACGGGCAAATCCTGCGGATGATCCGTTGCGCGGCGATACCGATAACGGCGGCATTGATCAGGTAGCCTTCGATCCCCATATCCACCAAGCGAAACAGCCCGCCGGCGGCGTCGTTGGTGTGCAAAGTGGACAGCACCAAGTGCCCCGTCAGCGCCGATTGTATGGCGATTTCGGCCGTCTCTCGGTCGCGGATCTCACCCACCATGATAACATCGGGGTCATGTCTGAGAATGGACCGGAGGGCATGGGCAAAAGTCAGCCCAATGTCGCTTCTCACATGGATCTGGTTGATCCCTTCGAGTTGATATTCGACCGGGTCCTCGATGGTGATGATTTTGCGCTCGTCTTTATTGAGGCAGGTAAGACAGGAATAGAGCGTCGAGGTTTTCCCCGCGCCCGTAGGCCCGGTGACCAGCACGATCCCATTGGGCTTGGCGATGAGATCCAAGACCGTTTTGACGTGATCCGTTTCCAGACCCAACGAGGCGATATCGAAAGAAAGCCGCTCTCGATAGAGCAGCCGCAACATCGCTCCTTCGCCCCGAACCATGGGAATCGTGGAAACCCGGATGTCGAGGAGCTTGGAGGCGATCCGCGTCGTAAACTTGCCGTCTTGAGGAAGTCTCTTCTCCGCGATATCGAGGCCGGACAAGAGCTTGATTCTGGAGATGACGGCGAGGCCGAACACCGCCTCCAATGGCTCCATGTCGTGGAGAATGCCGTCGATCCTGTACCGGACCCGATAGCCCCGGTCTGCCGATTCCAGGTGTATATCGGAAGATCTCAATTCCACTGCGTTGTTGAGCAGGTGATTCAAAAACCTGATGACCGGCGCTTCGAAGGCCATCTCCTTGAGTCTTTCGGGATCATCTTTCCCCGCCAACGAGACGAACCGTGCCTCATCGATGAGAAACAACCGGGCGAGTTCTTTGACGCGGCTCTCGGTCGCTAGAGAGAATTGAATTCGGCACCGGGTAGCCTTGGTCAGATAATCCAAAGCCGAGGCATTCAGCGGATCGCTGGTCGTCACGAACAAAACATTCTTCTCGGCGTCCACGGCGACCGGAATGAATTTTTCCTTCACGAGGTATTTGAGATCGGCCTTATTGTGAAGGAAGGAATGAATCGCTTCTACGTCGATGGAGCTTTCTTCTTGGTTAAAGAGGGGGAGATCGAGCTGAATGGAGAGCGCTTCGACCAGCTGGGCGTCGTTGACGACTCCCGTTTGGATCAAGACCTGGCCGATATACCCGCCGACCTCCTTTTGGATCCGCAAGGCGTTTTCGACATCGTCCTCTCTGATGCCGAAACGTTCTTTTAAAATTTGCCCGATTAACACTCTACCAGTTCGTGATGGCTTGATCGTCCAGCCTGCCGTTGGGTCCTAGCGAGTAGAGGTCAAATACGCCGTGCTCGCCCGGACACTTGTACTGATGCTCCCTGCCCCACTGATCCAAAGGGATGGTTTTCTTTGACAGATACGGCCCTTTCCACTTCTTGTCGGAGGACGACACCAGCTCATTTAAACTCGCCGGACACCGACCCACGTCGAGGTAAAAGGACTGGACGCTGGAGGCGAGAGTTTCGAGCTGCGCCTTGGCAATTTCTCCTTTGGAACTTTCGAACCGTCCAAGGAGGTTCGGCGCGACGATCGACACCAGAAGACCGATAATGGCGACGACGATAAGGATCTCGATGAGGGTAAACCCGGAATTACGATCGACTCGTTTCACAAATGAGAAATATAGCAGCCCGGGTCAAAAATCAAACATCGCCGTAATGGCGCGTCCCCTCCCCAGCACCGTTTTTCCACTGTTTTATTTGAGTTTTTTAATGGAGACTGAAATGGGGGTACTCTCGGTCAACGACCACGATGGCTTTCGGTGCGGCCGCCGGCGCCCGCGCCGACGCGCCGCAGGTCCTAGGCTCCCGGTCGTTTCAATAGCTCGTGGTAGCGCGCCAACGCCGGCTCCGCGTCACCGACAAAAATCATCGCTCCATGGTCCAAGACACAAGCTTTGTCGCAGAGATTCTTTATCAGGCCAGGATCGTGGGACACGAAAACGATGGTTTTGCCGGCGGCCCGAAAGTGCTGCATTCGATTCATGCACTTTTCCTGGAATGCCTCGTCGCCGACCGCCAAGACCTCGTCAACGAGCAGCAAATCCGGATTCAGGTTGACCGCCAGGGCAAAGCCCAACCTTGCTTGCATCCCCGAAGAATAATTTTTTACGGCCGTATCCATAAAGTTCGCCAATTCGGAAAAATCGACGACAGCGTCATAAATCGCTTCGATTTCTTTCCGAATGAGTCCGTGAATGGACGCCCCGAGGAAAACATTTTCCTTGCCCGTCAGTTCCGGATGAAAACCCACGCCGAGCTCGATCATGGTGCCGACTCGGGAGCGATCCTGGATACGCACCGCGCCCTGGGTCGGCGGATAGATTCCCGCGATGATTTTGAGCAGCGTGCTCTTGCCGGAGCCGTTCTTTCCGATCAGACCGAAGGTCTCCCCCGGGAAGATGCTGAAGCTCACGTCTCTGAGCGCCCATAGGGTTTCGCTCTGCTCCCGGTAACGTTTATGAAAAATGCCGATAAACTTGGACTTCAACGATGGGGCCCGGTTGTGCCGAATCGTGAAGGCTTTCGAGACCGTGACGATTTCAATCTGCGCGGCCAAGCCCCTAAACCTCTTCGGCAAAGCGAATTCTACAGGCAACGAATAGAAAATAACCGCAGACGAGACTTAGCAGGGTGAACGCAATCACGGCCAGCAGCCGGTCCAGGGCGACGAACTCGCCCCGGTAGAGGATATCCTGATAGGCGAGGATGAAGTAAGTTAATGGATTGGCGTAGACCACCGCCTTCAGCGATTGCGGCACCGTTTCGAGATCGTAGACGATCGGTGTCAGCCAAAACAGCAGCGTCAATAATACTTCGGTAAAGTGACGGATGTCCCGGTAGAAAACCGTCGCTGCGGAGAGCAAGAAGGATAATCCCAAGGTGAAAAGAACCTGCAGTGCGAGCACAGGGAAGAACGCGACCCAAGACCAGCCGATGGAAACCCCAAAGAGAAAAATCACCGCGGGGAAAAAGATCGTCAGGGCCAACAGATATTGGGCTAAGTTGAAGAACACGGTGGCCAGAGGAAAGACCTCCATCGGGACGGCCACCTTCCTGATCAACGCGCCGTTGTCCAGGATCGACCCGGTCGACATCATCAGCGACTGGGAGAAAAAATTCCACGGCAGGATCCCAACCAGGAGGAAAAAAGGGAAATTCGGGGTCCCCGCGCGAAGAATATGCTGGAACACGAAGCTATAAACCAGAATGAGGAGAAGCGGGTTGGCAAGAGACCACAGGAAACCGAGAACCGAGTCGCGGTACTTTAATTTCAGATCTTTCAAGACCAAATTTTTAATCAGTTCGCGGTACGCAAGGACTGAGGGCTTGGGGTTCATTAAATCAACAGAACTAGTTGCTGAAACGTATCTGTTATTCTTAGACCACGGCCCGCCGGGGATATTCTTGAGCAAGAAAAATCGGTCTATCGAACCGAGCTCTTCTGCGAGCCCAAGCCTAACAGATTGAAATCGAAGTTGAAACTGGTCTTTGCCGGATTGATTTCCTTCTTGAGGGAAAGCGTGAAGGACCAGCATTCACATCCGGACAGGACCTTCACGGAGGTGCGAAAGCCGGGAAAACGATGATTGCCGAAATCGTAAAGCGAATTGAACGAAAACAAGAGATGATCCGTCAAATGATAAAAAAGATGTCCTCCTAGATGGGAGGCGACGTCTTCGTTGAAAGCCGTGGGGCACCGAGGGTCATCGGGATGGGTGCCGCAAGTGGTTCCGGGACCGGTTCCAGAAATAAAGGGAGCGTCAACATCGATATTGGCATCCTCCGCCAAGAAGCCATTGGGCCCGCGCCGGAAAAAATAGTAGGAAAGGCTTGTCGAATTCGGCCGATTAAAATCGGGATCCAATGATCGCCGCGCCAACGGCCGCGGATCCGTAATCGAGAGACTCGCCCGTGTCTGCGTCATCTGCCAGCCTCCAGGGTTGACCCCGCCGCCAAAATTCAACGCGAGATAGGGCAGCGGCGAAGCTGTCAGGTTGAAATCAATGTCCGATAGGCTGTCCCCGCCTTTTCTCTCTTTGTCGATATCGTAGCTCATTGCCAGTTTGAGCGATGCCAATTCTCGCACCCCCCCGCCGATCGTGGGATTCAGCAATTCGACATCCTGGTCGCCTGGGGCCTGGATCAAGCTCGCCGACTT
>Ga0326597_10012163_pt1 | contig 11347 bp, 14 predicted proteins | sample RVTome_12_FD_203789 | JGI IMG/M metagenome (GOLD analysis project Ga0326597, IMG submission 203789) | Soil microbial communities from uranium-contaminated site in the Upper Colorado River Basin, Wyoming, United States - RVT100D185 | ecosystem: Environmental > Terrestrial > Soil > Contaminated >...
GCAGTTCTTCGTCGGGCGGATCATCGAGGAACAAATATCCCACCGGTGTCCGCGTTGCTGTAGCGAAGCTCTCGAGCTGACGAAGAGTCGGCTTCACCTCACCTGCCTCCCACTCGTTGAGCTTCGGGAACTTGGCAACGAGCTCGTCACGGTCCAGGCGAGACCGCTCGCTGGCCCACACATAGAGTTCAGGGTTGACATCTACTCGGACAGCCACGTCTTCCTCATCCTGTCGGTCGGACTCGTCGCATGCTATCCGCGGGCACCGTCAAGATTCCGTTTTGGGCCTATTGGCATCCTAGACCATCGGTTCACCACTAGAACAACGCTGGGTAACCTGTGTCTGTGGGCCGTGCAGATCCTGTCGACGAGTTGCGGAAGCTATACCCGCCCATCCTTACAACCGCTCATGTGGCGGAGATGATGCACTGCACGATCGGGGATGTGAGGGACAAGGTCCACCGGAAGGAGCTGAAGGCGATGCGTTGGGGTCAGCAGTTCCGCTTTTTCCGCGAGGAGGTCATCAGGGCGATGGTGCCGGTCGAAGATGGGTCCGATTCCGAGTTCGAAGAGTCGGCCGACGAAGCGTGAGCGAAGGCTCCATTGACTACGACCAGTGGTATCCGGACGTCCCGCCCGTGATGGACAGCCGTCAGCTCGCCGCGTTGCTCCACACGAATGAGCAGATCGTCCGGGCGTGGGTCCGTGAAGGGTTAATCCCCGCACACCGTAAGCCGGGGGGCCGCAAGTTCACCTTCATGCGTCATGAGATCTTTGACTGGCTGATCAGTACCCGGTACGACCCTGACAGCCCTTAGGCCGTCCGCCATCGAGCCGACTCCGACCGGCCGAGATCGCAAGAATGCAACCTCAACCAACGAGTTGGTCAGGGTGTGGAGGGATCACCTCACGTGAGGCGTTTGTATGAAGGAGCTCATCGACAGATTCGTGAAGGCCATCGAGGCGGAGATCGAGGTGCTCGAGGAGGAGGGACGTGACCGGACGTTTCACCTCCGATCGGGGGAGCGCGTGGATGGCGCGGACGGTTCAGGGGGTATCTATGTATTCCTTCTCCCGGACGTGATGAGACTTCCCGAGGACGCAGCAGGCGTGCTCTCGATTGGGGAGGGGGAGTACCCATGTCTGGTCACCGCTCAAGAAGGGAACCGTCTTTGGGTTCTGGTTGAGGCCAAGGACCCCCTTCCTCCGTTGATCCCTTCGGCTCGTTTGGTCCTGGCTCAGACCGACCTTCTCAAGCGGCTCAAGGAAGCCCTTTCTGAGCTGGATTCATCGTTCGGTTTGGCTCCGCAGGTGTTCGGCTTGAAGGAGGGACGGGTGGGCTGGGCTTCGATCCCGTCGGGAATTGACCTCGGGGACGCAGCGGAGTCGACCCGCCACGCTCTGGAACAGGTGTTGGGATCAGAGGTCACGTTTTTGTGGGGTCCCCCCGGCACGGGTAAGACATTCTCCATTGCCCGACTCGTTGCGGCAATGGTCGAATCAGGTGAGCGCGCGTTGATCACATCTCATACACACGCGGCGGTCGAGCAGGCTCTTTGGGCGACTGTGGAGCCGCCATCGGAGGGCCGCGCCGGCGGGCCCCTTCACGGATCACCGTTGATGGAGAGGGGTGGTCTGCTGAAGGTTGGCCCTCTTCGGCAGGAGAAGATTCCCCGAACTTGTCATCTCGATTCCAGGCTCGAGGACGTCGCGCGCCAACGGCAGATGGAGCTAGACGAGATCACATCGGAACTGCGAAGTGTCGAGACAGAGTTCGGCGCTGTCGAAGCGGAGCTAGACAAATGGCGTCAACTCGCTCACCGGGAGGCTGAACTCGCAAAGCAAAGGTCGCTTGAAACAGAGAAGCAGAACGCCTTTGCAGAGGCGACAGCGCGGTTGAACCATGCCGAGGAGCGAATGCGTGAGAGTCGGCTGGCCGTGCAGGCCGCAGAACGCTCCTTCGTCCTTGGTCGACGGCACCGAGTTGACACCGCCCGCCAAGGGGTGGGGCGAAGCCTGCGCGACCTCGAATCAGCAGAAGGGTCGGGGAGCGAAGCCGAAGTCGCTTGGCGAAAGGCGCAGCAGACGAGGGCGGAGGTCGAGGAGCATCTTCAGGCGGCCCGAGGGAAGACCGTTGGCTTACGTCCCAGAGAGGAACTCGAAGACATCAGCAAAACGCTGGCGCGGAGGAGCGACGCACATACGGAACGCATCGATCAGCTGCGGCTTGATGTGGATGGATTGGCCGATGAGCTGTTGGAGGGGGCGCGCGGCCTGTTTGCAACGCTCTCCAAGCTTTATATCGATGGCAGGCTGAGTTCGCGGGAGTGGGACGTCGTGGTCATCGATGAGGTGTCTATGGCGATGCCACCGCTCGTGGCCTTCGCCGCTTCCAGGGCGCGGAAAAGAGTTGTTCTGGTCGGTGACTTCTACCAGCTCCCTCCCATAGTGCAGAGCCGCGAGGGGATAGCCCATGAGGAACTCGGCATTGACATCTTCGAGAGACGGGGGATTCCCGCGGTCGTGGAGTCGGGCCAAGGGCATCCACAGCTCGCGAGACTCACCATGCAGCGGCGGATGGCTCCGGAGATCGCAGACGTGGCGCGAGAACTTGTGTATCACGACAATCTCAAGGACCACCCGTCGGCCGCGGTGCGGTCGAGTCCGTCGTGGGTCAGTCTGGCGGGAAACCGATCACCCCTTGTTGTGGTCGACCTGTCGGACCTCAGAGCATGGGCGGGGAAGCTTCCCGGCACACTCTCTCGGTTCAACTTCTACTCGGGTTTAGCGGCGGTCGAGCTATCGGCCCTCTACGCGGCACAACTGCCAGAGCCCGAGGCGACGGCGGCGCCACCAATTGGCGTCATCACTCCGTACAGCGCCCAGCGTCGATACATCTCGAGACTCGTCCAAGAATTCGGTCTCGAGCGGTGGGTCGTCCCGGGAACCGTTCACACCTTCCAGGGAAGCGAGTGCGATGTCATCATCTTCGATTCGGTGCTGGGCGAGCCACATTGGACTGCCCGTCTGACGAATCCACATGAGTTCCATAGCGTGCGGAGAGATCTAAATGTGGCCGTGACCAGGGCTCGCCACCAGTTTGTGTTCGTGGGTGATGGACGCTGGCTCGACAAACGTGCCAAGGGTGGAAGCGCGTTCGGCGTGCTTTGGGAAACGATGAAGCGGAGCGGTGAGGTCATCCCCGTGACGGAGATCCTCGGGGAAGGGCTCCGTCATCGTGTGACGAGGTCCACTCCCGGTGCGCTCGGTTGGTCCGTCGATGCAGATCCGCAGGGAACGACACTCCTTGATGAGGCGACCTTCTACCCGTCGCTCACCGCCGACCTTGAGAAGGCACGTGAACGCGTGGTTCTGTTTACCCCATACATCGGTAAGACCAGATGGCCTCAGATCGAGCCCTTCATCGTTAACGCCGCCGGACGGGGAGTACAAGTATTCGTCCTACATCGTCCACTAGACGATCAGGCCTGGCGGCAGGGTGACCCCCGCTTTGGGATGGCTGTGTTCGCCGATCTCCGTGCGGCGGGGGTGCGACTTATCCCATTCGCTGGAATCCACGCTAAGACGATCGTCATCGACGGGCGGGTGATCTATGAAGGAAGCCTGAATTGGGCGTCGCATGTCGACACCTACGAGCACATGTGGCGCTTTGAGAGCCCTCAACTCGCCGCTCTCGTCGAGCGGATGCTTCAGCTACGGGACGTCATTAGGCCATTCGAGGACGACGACCAGAATCCCAGGGTCTGCCCGAAATGCGGAGGTCCGCTGTTCATCCTCAACCAGGCTGACAGAGGCGCGAACTGGGCCAGGCAGGCTGTGGCCTTAGCGTGTGCGAACAACGCGCGCGACAAATCTCTTTGTGAGGGATACATCAGGGGCGTGGACAAGAGGGCACCATTCGCTGATCACCCAAGCTGCGAAAAGGGGACCGAGATGTGGCTCCACTACACGCAGAAGAGCGGGCGGCCCTGGGAATGGCGTTGCGACCACAAGTCCTGTAGGCGAATTCGGTGGATCGACGGGGACATCACACCTGGACCCGCATCGATCGGTCAGTGAAGTCGAGCGACCTCCGCGACTTGAGAGCAGTTCACCCGCACACAGTTGCAACCACATCGGGTTGCGGTAAACCAGTAAACTCGCATCCGAGATGATGCAACTGTATGCGGAGAGATGCCGCCCTCAGACGAGATAGGTCTGAGTCGCCGGGTCCTCTCCAGGGTCGATACCAAGCTGCGCTCCGAACTCGACCAGGAGAAGGGGGAGTGGTTGGTCAAGGTGCCAGCGTCTCCTGCGGTGCGGGCCGTGTGGAAGCGGTACTGCGATTCCGTTGGGATTCCGATGGGTCATGGTCTGGCTCTGCTGCTTCACCATGAGTTGGCCTCGATCGTCGACGAGGACGTCGAAACGCTCTCCGATCGGCTCAATGCCCGGGAGGCGGAACTCGAAGCCCGAGCCCGAGAGCTCAAGGAGCGAGAGAAGGAGCTGAACCAGCGCGATCGTGTCCTCGTCCTCTTCAAGGCCGACCTCGAGCAACGGGAGCGAGAGGTAGCGGTGAGAGAGCGCAACGTCGCCGTCGTCGAGCACAACCTGGCCCAGCAGCTGATGCAGATCGCCAAGCCGGAGGCATCGGCCAAGCCACATCGGAAACTCGGTCGGAATGAGCTCTGCTGGTGTGAGTCGGGGAAGAAGTACAAGAACTGCCACCTTCCCCGAGAGGGTTAGTTAGCGATTGTATAGCAGATAACTCACTGTTATGATGCGGAGGGCGATGGCCTCCACTCAGCAGCCGACCCTCCCGTTTGGAGAGCGACACCCTTCCAGGGCCAGTCTGGAGCGCTTACTGTCGGCTCAGGAGCTGGCTGACTACCTCGACGTCCCCTTGAAGACCATCTATTCCTGGCGGTATCGGGGACGGGGACCCCGCGGGTTTCGGGTTGGGCGGCACGTCCGGTTCCGATTGACCGATGTGCAGCTCTGGGTGTCGGATCAGCTCGAGAAGGATTCACTCGGAGGCACTCATGGCTCGTAGCACCATCGACCGTCGTGACAACGGGCGCTACCGCGCCCGATACGTGGGACCGGACAAGAGGTGGAAGTCGAAGACGTTCGACAGGAAGGTCGACGCCGAGCGCTGGCTACGCCACCAACTCTCGTCTGTGGATCGGGGTGAGTGGATCGACTCGGCACTTAGACGAACACGGTTCGGCGAGCTGGCCGATCGGTGGCTACCCACCATCGCTGGTCTCCGTCCCAAGACGAGAGCGAACTACGAGTCGTTGCTCAGATGTCATGTCCTCCCGACCTTCGGCGAAGTTGAATTGGCCGGGATCAACCGCGTCACCGCCCGGGAGTGGCTCGTCGGCCTGCAGGCCAATGGACTGAGTGCCTCACGGACACGCCAGGCACGGCAGGTCCTGTCTTCGATCCTGGAGCTCGCTGTCGACGGCGGCTATCTGGCTGCAAACCCAGCACGCGGACTCAAGGTGCAGGGCGGTCAGGAACGGGAGATGCTCCACCTCGACGCGGCCCAGGTCATGGGTCTCGTCGATGCGGCCGAGGAACGGCGACCCGGCTCCGGGCTGCTAATCCAGATCCTCACCTACGGAGGTCTTCGCTGGGGGTGAGGCCGTCGCCATCCGTCGTGGACGATGTGACCTGCTCCGGTCCAAGCTCATGATCAGCGAGTCGCTATCCGAGGTCCGGGGTCACCTCTACTTCGGTCCGACCAAGAGCCATAAGGACCGGGTCATCGTTCTTCCGAAGTTCCTCCGTGACGCTCTGTCAGCCCACCTTGCCGAGCATGTACCTGCCGAGTCGGATGCGCTGGTGTTCACCTCGCCAAAGGGTGAACCGCTACGAATCTCAAACTGGCGTAGACGGGTGTGGCGTCCAGCTTGTGAGGAGTCGGGGATGCCGGATGGCCTCAGAATCCATGACCTCCGCCACACCGCGGCCTCGCTGCTGGTTTCGGCAGGCGCCAACGTGAAGGTGGTGCAGCGACACCTCGGACACTCGACGGCGACCCAGACCCTCGACCGCTACGCCCACCTGTTCACCGAGGACCTCGAGGCGGTCGCTGATCGACTCGACCAGGTGTGGGCAGCTGGGAACGAGTTCTCCTCACGCGCCGCAACCAAGAGTCGGGTGGTCGAACTTGGTTCCTGACTAGGAGCATGTACCACGCCCATCTGTTGACAGGTCGCGTTGGAAGGCATATTCTAGTACTAGAATATGCCTTCTCGAGAGCTGACGGATGCCGAGCTGCTCGTGCTGGGCCTCGTTGCAGAGATGCCACGGCATGGCTATGACCTGGAGCAGGTGATCGAGCAGCGCAACATGCGAGAGTGGACCCAGATCGGCTTCTCCTCGATCTACTTCGTGCTCGGGAAGCTCGAGATGATGAAGCTGGTCTCTGCCAAGCCTTCCGCTGGGCAAAGTCGCAACCCGAAGGCAAGGAAGGTGTACTCGGTGACCAGGGCGGGGGGGCGGACGTTAGAGAGGCAGACCCGTAGCGCTTTGGCCACGCTACGCCCCACCTACTCGTCAGCGTTGCTGGGAATGATCAACTGGCCGGTTCTGGCCCGAGATGATGCTCTTAAGGCGCTGTCGGCTCGCCGCAATGCGATCGAGGCGGAACTGGAGCGTCTCGCCGCGATCCAGACCGACCAGCAACCTCTTCCCGACTTTGTCGAAGCCCTGTTCGACCATTCCATCGGCCAGCTGAAGGCAGAGGCGGAATGGGTCAGACGCACGCTGGACTACATGGCCACCAAGCCGTGGCTGGATTGAGAGGACACGCATGGCGACGGAACTATCCAAAGACCGCCTCAAAGAGCTCTACCTGCCTCCGACCGAGGATTTCGTTTTCGTCGAGGTCCCCGACATGCAGTTCGCCATGATCGACGGGGAGGGCAACCCCGGAGGTGAGCACCACAGGCGCTCGGTGAAGTGGCTTTTCACGGCGATCCACCCCATCAAACGCATCGCCAAGGAACGGATGGGGAGGGACTTCGTCGAACCACCGCTCGAGGGCTTGTGGTGGGCCGACGACATGAACGATCTCATCACCGCCAATAGGGACAATCTGAAGTGGCGGATGATGATCGTCACTGCCGACTGGGTCACCGAGGCCATGTTCGACCAGGCGGTGGCCACGGCAAGCGAGAGACTGGGTGAGGTCCCAGTAAGCCTACGGCTGGACCGCTTCGACGAGGGCAGGTGTGTGCAGATCATGCACGTCGGCGACTACACCAAGGAAGCTGCCGGCGTCGTCCGGAGGCTCCATCACGAGTTCCTACCTCGACACGATCTGATGGCGAGGGGCTACCACCATGAGATCTATCTAACCGATCCCAGCCGCGTCGCACCCGAGAGGATGCGAACCGTCATACGCCAGCCGGTCCAGTGACGGCCGTAGACCGAAAGCATCGTGTCGCAGCAGAATCTAAGGCCATCTTCGCATCATTCAGCATCGTTTCCCGCCAACGAAACGCGTCCTATGCGCGTCCTCGAGCCGATTCGGGGGTGATCGGGCCGAGCCTGGCGATGGCCAGAAAACCCCGATAGGCATTGATGATTCCGATGGTGGTCAGGGACGGCGTCGATCCGTCGACCTCCGGTTTTTCAGACCGGCATTCAACATTACTCTATACCTCTGTGACCTGGGCTGATACCCCAGGGATGACGTGAAATGATGGTGCTGTTGGTCGTAAGTTGGTCAGCAGATTCGTGACTTTGTCCTTATCAGGGATGCGCGCCGAGTAGGGCTCAGGCCGTCTACCTGGGTTCTTGCGATCCGAGGGAATACTTGTGTCACATCTGTGGCACAGGTCCAGCGGTCTCAATCTCGACCGCCAAGCCCTCTAACGCTGTAGGCAACAATATCCGCCGGTGTCGTTCGGTGACCTCTGGCTCTTCAGATCGGCGCCTATGGCACGAGCGACTACGAGACGACCACGAGACGAGGCAGCGGGGAGACCATCGAAAACCGGCTAGAGCGAGAATCTCCGGACGGAATAGTCGTGCACGACGCAATGCTCCCCGGCAAGGTCGTATCGCACTTCTGTACTCTTGACTCGCAGACGTCGGGTGGCGTCCCTATGTCTGATGCCGGCTGGACCTAGCTCTGTGAGTGAACACGAATGTGCAAACTGCGGCGCTCCGATCTCCGCGGAGCGAGACAAGTGCGCAACATGCGCGCCTGCTAACACTCGCCCACCTGAACAACCCCCGGCGTCGCCAGTCGCTGCACCCTGGGCGACACAACCACGATCAGAAACCCAACCACCCACTTCGAAGCCACCGCAGCTACAGGATGATCCACAGCCTGCTGCCATCAAGGAACCTTCCGACGAGACCACTCCACAGACCCCTCCGCCAACGGTCGACCAACCAGAAGACCGAGCACCAGAACCGGCCACATCAGACGACACTCCACCACCTGAACAACCCCCGGCGTCGCCAGTCGCTGCACCCTGGGCGACACAACCACTATCAGAAACCCAACCACCACAACCCACTTCGAAGCCACCGCAGCCACAGGATGATCCAAAGCCTGCTATCGCAACAACACCTCGACGAGGCGATCCTCATGTCGAGGAGTCGCCGTCGACCCTCCCTAGAGTGGCTCCCGCGGCCCGACCTCAACAGGGGTTGTCCGCGGAGTCTGGTCAGGGAACAGGCGAATCCGACATCACTGCGGCGGCAAGGCATGCGCGTCGCCAAACTCGTTGGTGGGCAGCGATAGCCGCTGGACTCTTGGTTCTCGCCGCCGGGGGTTTCACCGGGTGGTGGCTCTGGGAAAACCGGGAGAACGTTGTCACCGCGTCACAAGGGAACCAGGCGAGCTTCGAAAGGGACCTGGGAGAGTCGGATCAACCAAGCTCCGCCCCAACCACGGCGGTGTCAACCCAGCCGGCGACACCGGTCATCTCGAGCGCATCAGAGGCCGAGTGCTCATCCATGGCTAGTCAGCTGGTTGCTCAAGTCCACGCTTGGGCTGCCAATCTTTCGGCCACCCAGGCGACCTCGGCTCCAAGCATCGAAGCTCTAGAAGGATCAGACTGCGACGAGAACGTCATAACCGCCGAGGCGATCGACATGATTGAGTCGGAGCTAGCGTCGGCTCGTGGGTGGACCCGGGTAGGCCTGCTTTCATTCCTGCACGATCCGAGCGATCCTGACGGTACTCTTGCCTCGGCGGTCGACGCCTATCCGGATCGTCCCGACTTTCAGCTGTCCAGCCGGCCAAATGCCATCCCGACATGGATCATCGTGCTGGAATCAATTGAGACTAATCAAAACACCCAGGCGTTCGCCGAATCTCGCATTAGCGACTATGTGGCGTCTTTCCCCACGTCAACCGTGATTCTGAGCGATGAATACGTATCACTCCGACCGGGATACTGGGCAATCGTTGCAGCAGGCTTTCAAAGCTTTGACGCGGCTCTGGATGCGTGCCAAGACGCCGGGCTTGGAGCGAACGAATGCTACCCGAGACTCCTCCAAGACCTCGAGAACCAGTCTGAAGCAATGGATGGCTGTGGTTACTTCGGGCGCTACGTCTCTTCCTCGGCCACGAGCGTCTATCTACATCCAAGAGTCTCCGTGGCGGAGGTTCGCGGCCTGCTGGGGGCGCGGAACGAAATCTACTCGGCGGGACCAAGCTACAGGACAAATGGGGAGGATTGGTTACCGGTTGTCGGCGGTTTCGCCGAGGGCAATCGAATGGGCTGGGTCGACGCCACCGCAATGTCGCTGGATCCGGATTGTATGGACCACCCTCAGATTCCGGTCCCAGACAGCTGCAGGTCGATAGTCGATGATGCCATCCTGACTCTCACGCGGATGAATCCGACCGAACTAGAGGTCGAAATCTTGGTGGCCAGAGCCGATTTGGCCGCATGTGAAGTCCGAGCCGTCAACCAGGGAGTCTCCGCGGGATTAACGCAGACCGTGAGCGATGACCCTTATACAGAGTTCCGAAATGAGGTCTGGTCCCTGATCCCGCTACTTCCAACCTCCGGGCAGTAGCTGGACATGTGCCCCCTATCACTGGCGTCCGGAAGACGAGGAGTTGTGCTGCCTTGTCTTCAGGTTGAGTTCAATCGTGTGATCACGCGTCGAACCGATGGTTCCGTTCTCTTCCATTCATAGGTTCGGTGCCGTTCCTTGGCGCGCATCGGGCCAATGAGTCACACGTAGCCAGGCGCCACCTCGGCTGGTCATCCCTTACTTGGTGAGGCAGGTACGACGACGAGATCGTTCGCGGCACGGCCATGCGGCGTCGCGTACACTCAACCAGGAGAAAGGCGAGGACTGCGGGAGGCAGACATTTCCAACGGCACAGATCAACGTGCGAAGACGGGCATGTCCATCCCCGAACCGATCAGGGGGATCTGGCAGAAATACCGTTCATTTCCTCGCTCTTCCCGCCGACTGATCGCCGCGGCAGTTATCGGTCTAATCGTGATCCTCCTGGCTGCCACAGGCGTTCTTGAACGGATTGTGGGACCAATCATCCTGCTGGGTCTTGGTGCGTTGGTGGTTCAGCGGTTCGTCGCTTGGCCCATGGAGCCCATGCTCCTTCGCCGGACCTCACCTGAGGTGGCGTATCACCTGGTGATTCAGCTCATGGAAGGTATCAACGACGGTGGCTACGGTTTTCCTTCGGGGTTCTTCTTCGTTGACGACACGCGATCTTCTGATCGAAGGGTTGTCGTCAATGAGAGTGTCGAGTGGGGCTCGCGCCTGGGAGGAATGTTTGAGGGTCTGAGCCAACGTGTAGATGGACCCGTGGGCTGTCTCTTCCTCGTTGTGGCGTTCCCCCTCTTCCTGGGCGCATACGTTGCAGAGGTGATCTCGAAAGTGGTCCTGCGTTCCCAGATTCAGATCGATATCAGCTCGACGGCAGATGTAGAGGTGACCAGCAGACTGACCGTCAAGACAAGAGGGCCATGCGCTCATATGCTACGCCCCACGATTCGGAGAGCCTTTGGAGCGCCAGTTCTCCCGGAGAGAATCGCCGGACTTGCGGGAATGGACCCCACCGACGATCGACGGCAGGCAGCCTAAATGGGTTCATCGGACGGTCCTGCAGACACTCAAGCGGAGCCGATCACTGCAGACATCGAACATCGTGACTCATTGATGATGCTCATTGGAGAGGTCAAGGGCATGAGGGAGGACTTCGACAAAGTCCTCCCTCACGTCGTCAATGCCCTCAGCCGAGACAATGCGTTCGATGAGTTGTCCGCTCGCCTTGAGTAGACCGAAAAACGACTCGAATCCGGCTGGCTGCACCCAATCGTCCGCGAGCTTGTCA
>Ga0326597_10012164_pt1 | contig 11347 bp, 9 predicted proteins | sample RVTome_12_FD_203789 | JGI IMG/M metagenome (GOLD analysis project Ga0326597, IMG submission 203789) | Soil microbial communities from uranium-contaminated site in the Upper Colorado River Basin, Wyoming, United States - RVT100D185 | ecosystem: Environmental > Terrestrial > Soil > Contaminated >...
CCCTACGAAAACTGGTTGAATAATCCGGCCGGATCGCGTTTGCTGTCGCTAACGAAAAACCCGCGAAAACGGCGGACAGCGCTCAAGTCAGGGAGGATTTCGCAAATGGCTGACAACGACACCACCCACGACCGCGACGACGATTTCTGGTACGACGGCAAGGTCACCCGCCGCAAGCTGATCGGCTATGGTGCGGCGACCGCGGGTGCGCTTGGCGCAACCATGCTGGTGCCGGCCCCGTGGCAGGCCGCCTTCGGTCAGGCCAAGCCGTTCAAGATCGGCACCTCGCAGCCGCTCTCCGGCGCCGGCGCCGCCGGCGGCAAGACCGCGCTGGTCGGCGTGCAGATGGCCGCCGACCACATCAACAAATCCGGCGGCATCAACGGCCGGCCGGTTTCGCTGGTGATTGCCGACGACGAGTCCAAGCCCGACGTCGGACGCCGCAAGGCAACGAAGCTGGTGGTCGAGGACCAGGTCGACGCCCATGTCGGCGGCTTCCTGTCCAACATTTGCCTCGCCTGCATGCCGGTGTGGGAAGAGGCCAAGATCGTCAACATGATCAGCGTCTGCCTCGATACGACGCTGACCACCAGCAAATGCAACCGCTACACCTTCCGGCCGTTCGACTATGCGCCGGCGCAGGCGGTGGCGTTCGCGCCCTATCTCGTCAACAAGATGGGCAAGCGGTGGCACATCGCCTATGCCGACTATTCCTGGGGCCAGTCGACCAAGGACGCCTACGTCGAGCAGATCAAGAAGGCGGGCGGCTCGGTCGTCGGCACCACCGGCATTCCGCTCGGCACCGCCGATCACACGCCGTTCCTGTCGAAGATCACCGGCAATTTCGACGGCCTGTTCGGCATCTTCTTCGGCAAGGACGGGGTGACCATCGGCAACCAGGCGTTCGACCTCGGCCTGACCAAGAAATACAAGTGGGCCGGCGACGGCGCGATTGCCGAATCCACCAACCTTCCGGCGCTCGGCAACAAGATCGAAGGGTTCATCGGCATCAACCGCTACATTCCGGTGTTCGAGGGACCGCTCAATACCCCGCACCACAGGAAGTTCTTCAACGAAGCCAAGGCGCGGCTGGCGAAGATCGATCCCTCGGGGCCGCTGCCCGACCGCTACGTGCAGTCGAACTTCGAGGCGATGAATGCCTTGCGGATCGGCATGCAGAAGTCGGGCTTCCAGGGCCGCAAGGACACGATGAAGCTGATCGAGGCGCTGGAGGGGCTGGAACTGAAGGAAGGCGACGACTTCCCGCAAGGCGACAAGGTGATCCGCAAGGAGGACCACCAAGCGTTCCTGCGCGAGTTCATCTTCGCGATCAAGGGCGGCAAGCACACCATCGTCGAGACGGTGGCGAAGGAGAAGACGATGTTCCCGCCGGCCTGCAAGTTCGCCTGAGCACGACAAGTTCGCATACGTGCAAGCTGACGCGTCCATCGGCAAGTCCTCCCCGGCCGCAAACGGCCGGGGAGGGGAAACGGTCCCCGTGCTGCGCACCGAGGACCTGAGTATCTATTTCGGCGGCCTGGCCGCGCTCAACGGCGTCAATTTCGAAGTCCGGCGCGAAGAGATCCGCGCCATCATCGGTCCGAACGGCGCCGGCAAGAGCACGTTCTTCAATTGCCTGACCGGCGTGTTGCGTCCGACCTCCGGGCGCATCCTGTTCAACGGCGAGGACATCACCGGGTTTTCCTCCGACCGCGTTTCACAAAAAGGCATCGCGCGCTCGTACCAGATCACCAACATCCTGCCCAACGCCACGGTGCTGGAGAACGTGCGCATCGCCGCGCAGTCGCGCCGGCACGCCTGGCGCATGCTGACGCATTACTCTGCCTTCCGCGACATCCTCGACAAGGCGGAAGCGGTGCTGGAATCGGTCGGGCTCGCCGACAAGGCGGATGAACTCGCCGCCAATCTTTCGCACGGCGAGCAGCGCAATCTGGAGATCGGCATCGCGCTTGCCACCGAGCCGCAGCTTTTGTGCCTCGACGAGCCGACCGCGGGCATGAGCACGGCGGAAACCCACGACACCATGGAGCTGGTGCGGCGCATCGCCAAGGACCTGACCATCCTCATTGTCGAGCACGACATGCAGGTGGTCATGGAACTGGCGCACCGCATCACCGTGCTGCACTACGGCGAGATTCTCGCCGAAGGCACGCCGGCGGAAATCCAGCAGAATCCCAGGGTATTGGAGGTTTATCTCAAGACATGAGCAACACCGCGATCCTTATTCCGTTGTCATTGCCGGGCTTGACCCGGCAATCCATCTGCTTCGCATCCGACTTCTCGCGAAATGGATGGATGCCCGGGTCAAGCCCGGGCATGACGGCCCATACAGGGCGAGGCTAATGAGTTTCGACGGAACCTCAGTGCAGCCCCTGGTCCAGGTCGAGGACATCCATACCTACTACGGCAAGAGTCACATCTTGCACGGGGTATCGCTGCACGTCGGCGCGGGCGAGGTGGTCGGGCTGCTCGGACGCAACGGGGTCGGCAAGAGCACCACGCTCAAGACCATCATGGGCCTGGTGCATCCGAGCGAGGGCAAGGTGCTGCTGGCGGGGCAACCCGTCACCAACCTGCCGGCGCACAAGCTGGCGCGGCTCGGCATCGGCTATGTGCCCGAGGACCGGCGCATCTTCCGCCTCCTGACGGTTGCCGAGAATCTGCGCACCGGCCTCGACCGCACCGGCGTGACGGAGGCGCGCAGGCAGGAGCTGCTCGACAAGGTCTTTGCCTATTTCCCGGTGCTGGCCGAACGGCGCAACCAGGCCGGCGGCACGCTGTCGGGCGGCGAGCAGCAGATGCTCGCCATCGCCCGGGCGATGATGCTGGAGCCGAAGATCATCCTGCTGGATGAGCCGACCGAAGGACTGATGCCGCGCATGGTCTCGCAAATCCGGCAGATCATCGACGTGCTGCACAGCGAGGGCGTGGCGATTCTGCTGGTCGAGCAGAACGTGCCGCTGACGCTGGCGGCAAGCCAGCGCGTCTACATCATGGAGAAGGGGGCCGTGCGCCACCATGCCGTTGCCGCGGAGCTCAAGGTCGACGACCCGGTCATCCACCAGTATCTGGGAGTGTGATGCATGATCCCCTGGGACCTGATCGTCATCCAGACGGTCAACGGCATCGTCACCGGCATGATCCTGGCGCTGGTGGCGTCCGGCCTGACGCTGATCTTCGGCATCATGGACGTGGTGAACTTCGCGCATGGCGAACTGTTCATGCTCGGTGCCTATATGGGCGTCATCGTGCTGGCGGCCACCGGCAACTTCTGGCTCGCACTCGTGCTCTCCGTGCTGATCGTCGCGCTGCTCGGTGCGGCCTTGCAGATTGTCACGCTGCGGCCGTTGCTCGGACGCGATCCGTTGATGACCATTCTGGTGACCTTCGGCATCTCGCTGGTGTTGCAGAACTACGCGCTGTGGCAGTTCGGCCCGGTGGCGCGCAAGATTCAGGAGCCGTTTTCCGGCCGCTTCCAGTTGTTCTATCTCGAGTATCCGTACTATCGGCTTCTGATCGCCGCGCTGTCGGCTGCAATCATCGGCGGCTTCTGGCTGTTCCTGAAGTACGGCAAGTTCGGTATCTGGATCCGCGCCACCACGCAGGATCGCCTGATGGCGCAGGCCATGGGCATTCCGGTGCCGCTCGTTCTCACCGTGTCGTTCGCCATCGGCGCCGGCATGGCGGCGGCCAGCGGCGTGCTGTTCGGCCCATTGGTCGGCGTCAACCACATCATGGGGCTCGACTGGGTGCTCAAGGCGTTCATCGTCGTCGTGGTCGGCGGCATGGGCAATCTCGGCGGCTCGGTTCTCGCCGCGATCTTCATCAGCCTGCTGGAAGCCTATGCCTCGATCTGGGTGAGTCCGGCGCAGGCGGTGATTGCGTCCTTCATCGTGCTGATCCTGACCCTGCTGTTCCGGCCGACCGGCCTGTTTGTCCCGACGCCCAAATGAGCAAACGCGACCGAACCATCTACTGGACGGGATTCGGCGTCGTGCTGGCGCTGCTGATCCTCGCGCCGTTCATGCTGCCGGAATTCTGGAAACGGTTCCTCACCGAGATCCTGATCTGGGGACTGCTGGCGATGTCGTCCGACGTCCTGATCGGCTATACCGGCATGGTGTCGTTCGGCCACTCGGCGTTCTTCGGCCTCGGCATGTACGGCGCGGCGGCGGCCATCCTGATCGTTTCGCCGCCCCAACTGGTGCTGGCCGTGATCTTCGGGCTGGTCGCAGCCGCCGCCGTGTCGGTGTTCGTCGCCTACTTCTCCACGCGCCTGCGCGAAATCTATTTCGCGATCACGACGCTGATCTTTTCGCAGATTTTCTACGTCATCATCTTCACCTGGACCGAACTGACCGGCGGGGAAAACGGACTGACGTTCAAGCGGCCGGAGCTGGGCATCCCCGGACTCTGGTCGACCCCGTTCACCACCGAAACGCTGCACTGGTTCGTGCTCGCGGTGGTGACGGCGTCCTACCTGATCCTGCGGCGCATCACCCAGTCGCCGTTCGGCATGGTGTTGCAATCGATCCGCGAGAACGAGGCGCGCACGCGCGCGATCGGCTATCCGGTCGAGCGCTACAAGATCGTGGCGGTGATGCTGTCCGGCCTGTTCGCCGGCCTTGCCGGCGTGCTCTACGCCGTACAGAACCGCTTTGTCGCGCCCGACTTCGTGTTCTTCCTGGTCTCGGGCGAAGCCGTGATCTTCAACCTGATGGGCGGCATCGGCACGCTGGTCGGTCCGATCCTCGGAGCCGGCGCCTTCCTGCTGCTGCGCGAGGTGTTCTCGCGCCTGCTCACCGAGCACTACCTGATCCCGGTCGGCATCATCTTCATCGCCATGGTGATCTTCCTGCCGCAGGGAATGCTCGGCTTCATGCGAAGGTGGCTGAACCGGTAGGCGGGGCCGGCAGCGCCGGGCGGGCAACAGTCCGCCCGGGGACTGCGTCTCAACCGCTCGGCTGCACGCTCGCCCGGCGTCCGCGGCGGGCGTGGAATTCCCAGGCGATCAGCGCCAGGCCCAGCGCCGCCCCCGCGACGTTGATCCAATGCCCGAGCCCATAGGGGGCGATCGCGTAGGGGATCAGCAGCAGCACGCCCGCGGCGAAAACCAGGGCGCGCAATGCGACCGCCATCGGCCGCAGCATATAGCCGATCATCGCCGCCGACATCAGCCACACGCCGGCGACCGCGGTCGAGATGTCGACGACGACGCGCACGACATTGGTGTGTTCGAGCAGCAGCGAGGGTGAAAACACGAACAGGAACGGCACGACATAGGCGGTCCAGGAGAACCGCACCGCCGTGAAGCTGGTCGCGACCGGCGGCGCATTGGCCATGGACGCGGCGAAAAATGCGGCAATGGCGACCGGCGGCGTCAGGAACGACATCATGCCGAGGTACATGACGAACATATGCGCGGCAATCGGCTTGACGCCGAGCTCGATCAGCGACGGCGCGACGAGCGCGGCGAGCAGGATATAGACCGCCAGCGTCGGCATGCCCATGCCGAGCACGATGCAAAGCGCGCCGGCGACCAGCAGCAGCACGAACAGGTTGTTGCCGCCGACCTCGACCAGCAGCAGCGTAATGGCAAAGCCCAGGCCGGTGACCAGCAGGATGCCGACGATGAAGGATGCGCCGGCGGCGATCATGAACAGGTCGAGGACCGACGTGCCGGTTTCGTACAGCGCTTCGTAGATCGTGCGCAGCGGCATCGGGTTGTTGGCGGTGCCGGCGAGCTTGCCGATCGCCATGAGAATGAACGATGCGGCGAGCAGCGAATTCTCCGGCGTCCACGCGAGCGACCCGAACCAGTTGTACAGAATCAGGAACAGCGCCGTATAGCCGATGAACTTGGCGAGCCTGGGCAGGAACCGGTCCTCGCCGAAACCGATGCAGACGCCGAAGACCAGAATGCTCAGCGACGCCGCGATCGCCGAGAGCTGCACCAGCCAATTGAGCGCGAACAAGGTGTAGATGAGCACGAAGAACGGCACCATGAACGGCCAGCCGTTCTTGAGCACCGGCCACATTTGCGGAATCAAGCTCTCTTCGACGCGCGTGATACCGAGCCGCGCGGCCTCCAGATCGGCCTGGATGAACAGCGCGACATAGTAGAGCAGCGACGGCACCAGCGCGGCGATGACGATGTCCTGGTATGGGCGCGCGAGAAAGTCCGCCATCAGAAAGGCGGTCGCGCCCATCACCGGCGGCATCAGCTGGCCGCCGGTCGAAGCGCAGGCCTCGACCGCGGCGGCAAGCCGGGGCGGGAAGCCCTGCTTCTTCATCAGCGGAATCGTCACGACGCCGGTGGCGACGATATTGGAGACGACGATTCCGGACACCGAGCCGAACAGGCTCGACGCCGCAATCGAAATCTTGGCCGAGCCGCCGCGGTAGCGCCCCATCAAGGCAAGCGCCAGATCGTTGAAGAACCGGCCGCCGCCCGCCTTCATCAGGATTTGGCCGAAGAACACGAAGGTCACGACGATCGACAACGCCACCTTGAGGATGAATCCGAGCAGCGCGCTGGTATCGAGCGAGGAGTAGATGAGCAGGCGCTGCACGTCGACCTGGCGGGTCTGGAGATCGCCGGGAACCAGATGCCCGACCAGCGAATAGGCCGAGAACACGAGGACGACGCTCAGCAGCGCCCAGCCGGTGGTGCGGCGCAGGCCTTCGATGCACAGGAAGTAGAGGATCGTGCCGACGATCAGCGCATCCGGCGGCCGCTCGAGCATGCGTTCGACCAGCGTGTCGAACGTGAAGCCGATGTACCAGCCGGCGGCAAAGCCGAGCAGTGCCGCGATCCAATCGTACCAGGGGACGCTGGTCCGCGCCGCCCCGCGCCGCGCGGGAAACACGATGTAGACCAGCGCCAGCGCGATGCCCAGCATCGGCCCCATGATCTGCTCGTCGAGGACATTGAGCCCCACCGTCCGGTCAATGTCCGCGGACCAGGCCAGCGAGCCGCAGGTCAGCGACACGGCGAGCGCCGCGCGCAGCCGGTTCACCGGGGAAGAGGTCAGCGCCGTCGCAAGCGTTTCGCCCCGCGACAGGTCCTGTCGCGGGGGGTGTTCCGGCTCCGGCCCGGGTGTGTCTGCCATCGCCAAGTCGATTCATTCAGCGTCTTCGGAGGGCAACCCGCGCGCCGTATCGCCCGTGGCAACGGGCGGTACGGATGCGCGAACAGGGGGCGGTCAAGGTCGGGATTACGAGCCCTTCCAGTAGCCCTTTTCCTTGAAGTATTTGATGGCGCCGGGATGGTACTGCACGCTGCTGAACTGGGCCGCCGCGCGGATATCCGGGAAGAATCCGTTGAAGATCGGATGTCCCTTCACCAGTTCCGCCTTGTTCTCCATCATCGCCTTGACCAGCTTGTAGACGATATCGTCGGAGACGTGGGCGCCGGCGACGACCAGGTTGTGGATGAGCAGAAAGTTGGTGGGCCCGGTCACGCCGACCGCGGCGGGCGACGGATTGACGGTCATGATGCCGTAGTCGGGCCGGACCTTCTTCACGCGCGCCAGCGCTTCCGGTGTATTCGGCATCGAGAGCCAACGAATGCCGCCGACCGAGGCGTCCACCTCCCTGACCTTGGGTGCCGGAAGCGCGATCAGCGAGGCGTCCAGCTTGCCGACCTTGAAGTCGTCGGCCTGCGGAATCAATCCGGATACGTTGACGCCGTTGACATCCTTGAAGGTCATGTCGGCGGCTGCCAGCACGCCCAGGCCGAGCGGAATGCCGTTGGGGAAGGCCTGCCAGCCGACCGGGAAGCGCTTTCCCTTCAGGTCTTCCAGCTTGGTCATGCCGGAATCCTTGCGCACCATGATGCCGATCGGGAAGTTCGAAATCTTGAGCGCCACGCGCAGATTGGTCATCGGCTTGAGCTTCTCGAACATGCCCTCGCCGCGCACCGCGTCGCCCATGTTGTTGACGTCGCCGATGGTGAACTCGGCCTGCTTGTTGTTGACCGCCGCCTGGGTGGCGGTCGTGCCCGCCACCGGGATCACCCGCATTTGCAGCCCGGCGTGGGCCTTCACGACCTTGCTGATGATCTGCGCCTGCAGGTGATTGATGGCGCCGGGCTGGAGCGTGGTGAAGCCGACCGTCTGCGCCGCGGCCGGTCCGGCGGCGAAGGCCGCCGCCAGCATGGCCGCTGTTGCGCCGGCCAACGTACCTGTCACGCATTGCTTGATCGTCATGGTATCCTCCCCTCCCTGGTTCGGTTCTTTTCTGTGGTTCGTGCAGATCGGAAATCGGCCCGAACAACCGCAATATATCGTATCCGAATATCGGCGTCGCCGCCTGGGACCGAGAGACGCAGCCATGTGGGAGTGGGGAGGAGCCCACCCTCGGACGTCCGGTCCAGCCCAACGTCCAATGTCCTACGGCGTCTCAGGGCCGCTCACGCCCGCTTGCGCGCAGGTTGTGGCGGGCGGAATTTCGGCGCCACTTCGGTGGCGAACAGTTCCAGCGACGCGAGCGTCTTCTCGGGGCCGTACCAGGGCGGATAGTGCAGCATGACCGAGCTGATGCCGGTCATCGCGCGCAGCTCCTCGATCTTGGCGATCAGGGTCGCCGGCGAGCCATGCAGGATGATGTCGCGCGTGAGCCCGTCGTAATCGCGCAACGCGCCGCCGCCCTCGGAAACGGTGCCGAGGTAGCCCGAGGTGTGGCCGCTGGCGAAGTGCGTGAAGTGGCGCATCAGACCGGCCTCGCTGTCCTGCTTTGCCCTGGCGTCGGTCTCCGCCACATAGATGAAGCGTGTCACATCGGTGTGGCCGCGCGCGGGATTGCCGCGCAGGGCGGACGGCGTCTCTTCCAGCGCGGCGCGGTAGATGGCGGTCTGCCGCGCCAGCTCGGCGAACGGCGTGAAGCTCGACATCAGCATGCCGAAGCCCATGCGGCCCGCGACCTTGACCGAGCGCTCGGTGGAGCTCGCCATGAAGATCGGCGGATGCGGCTGTTGCAGCGTATGCGGAAAGATTTCGTAGGCGCCGTCGACCTTGGCGCGGAAGTGCTTGCCGCGATGATCGACTCGCTTGTTGAGGAACAGGTCCATCAGCAGCGGCAGCGCCTCCTCCTGGATGTCGCGCCGCCCGGCGAAGTCGATGCCGAACCCGTCGAATTCGTATTCGCGGTAGCCGGAGCCGAGGCCGAGCACGAAGCGGCCGCCGCTGAGGATATCGAGGAAGGCGGCGTTCTCGGCGACGCGCAGCGGGTTGGCGAGCGGCAAGGTCACCACGGCGGTGCCGACCTTGATCCGCTTGGTCAGCGCGGCGATGTAGCCGGCATAGACGAAGACGTCGGGCATGATGCCGTATTCATTGCTGAAATGGTGCTCGGCGAGCCATGCGTAATCGTAGCCGAGCTCGTCGGCGCGCAGAATCTGGCGGGTCACCCGCGCATGCACGTCGCGATGCGGATAAGGCTCGGTCTCGGTATTCGGTTGCGAGGTGAAGAGAATGCCGAATTCCATGCGCCTTGCTCCTCGTCCGGGCCGGCCCCGCCGGCCCACCGACGCCTGCTACCATCCCACCGCGGCAAGGGCAACGCCACCCGGAAAACGGGCGCCCGTGCGCGGATGCCGCGCGCGGGGGCTTCTGGCATGCTACGCCAAATCCGCTAGACTGCCGCACGCCTCGCGCCCGCCCGGGACCGTGGACGCTGTCGATGGAGCCGCACGCGATGCCCGAGGGCAACTACCGGATCGACATCCTGGTCGAGGGGTTCCCCGGCAAGACCGTCTGCCATGGCGGTCTCGGCTGGAGCACGGTGGCGCTGGTGCGCGGCGGCGGCCGCGTCATCCTGGTGGATGCCGGTGCATTCAACATGCGCCGGGCGATCGTCGCGCAACTCGCCGAGCGGGGGCTGACGCCGGCCGACGTTACCGATGTTGTATTGACGCATGCCCACTACGATCATGCGATCAACTGGGTGATGTTTCCGAACGCGCGCGTCCTGATCGGGGCCGAGGAACTCGCATGGGCGGCGGCGCAGCCGCTCGGCCACATGGTGGTGCCGGAATTCTACATCTACGAGCTCGCCAAGTCGCCGCGGCTGCATGCCGTGCGCGACCGCGAGGAGATCGTTCCGCGGATGGTGGCGCATAAGGCGGCGGGGCACACGCCGGGCCACCTGATCTTTCATCTCTCGGCGCCGGAGCGCGACGTGCTCTTCACCGGCGATGCCGCCAAGAATCGCGCCGAGCTGTTGTGCATCGAGGCCGACATGAGCATGGATGCCGCCGCCAGCCGGCGGGCGATCGAGCAGATCTGGGCGCTGTGGCGGCGGCGGCCGGGAACGCTGCTGGTGCCCGGCCACGACATCCCGATGCTCCTGCGCGACGGGCAACCGAGCTACATCGCGGGCCGCCGCGCCGGCATCACCGCGCAGTTCGGCGAGACCTTGGAAGAGACGACGCTGTTCGAGCTGTCGCTGCCGGACGACCCGCCGGAAAGGCGCGTGGTTCATGGGCGTTGACGCCGCGCCGCGCTTTCCGCCGGCGGGGGCGTGCGACTGCCACGTCCACGTAATCGGGCCGAAGGCGCAGTTCCCGCTGGCGCGCGAGCGCACCTATACGCCGATGGATGCGCCGGCTGCGGAGTTGCGTGCCATGCTCGCGCGCCTCGGCCTCGACCGTGTCGTCATCGTGCAGCCGAGCATCTATGGCGCCGACAATGCCTGCATCCTGGACGCGCTGGCGCAACTCGGCAACGCGCGTGGCGTTGCGGTGCTGCCGGCGCGCGTCGCGGGCAGCGTGCTCGACGACCTGCACCGCCGCGGCATCCGCGGCCTGCGCGTGAACATGGGCAGCGGCGGGGCAATGTCCGGCGAGGTCATCCGCGACAGCGTCGAGGCTGCGGCGGCGCTTTGTTCCCGCAACGGATGGCACTTCCAGGTGTTCGCTCCCGCGGCCGTGTGGGCGCCGGTGACGCAATTCTTGCTGGCGCTGCCGGTGCCGGTGGTGATGGATCACTTCGGCATGGTTCCGCTCGGTGTGGACGGCGACGCCGCCGTGAGATGGCTGATGCAGCTGCTGGAGTCCGGGCGCGGCTGGGTGAAGATCTCCGCCGCCTATCGCATCGCCGGCGATCCGGCGGACGAGCGGATCGGGGTGCTCGCCCGGCGGCTGGTCATGACCAATCCGGAGCGGATCGTCTGGGGCTCGGACTGGCCGCACACGCCGGTCCATGGACACCGTCAGGTCGCTGACGATCGCGAGCAGCCCTATCAGGATATCGACACCCTCGGCCTTCTCGATCTCGTGGCGCGGTGGCTGCCCGAGCCGCGTCTGCGCGAGCAGGTTCTGGTCGCC
>Ga0326597_10012165_pt1 | contig 11347 bp, 18 predicted proteins | sample RVTome_12_FD_203789 | JGI IMG/M metagenome (GOLD analysis project Ga0326597, IMG submission 203789) | Soil microbial communities from uranium-contaminated site in the Upper Colorado River Basin, Wyoming, United States - RVT100D185 | ecosystem: Environmental > Terrestrial > Soil > Contaminated >...
ACTTTTTGGTATTACTTTTCAGGGACAAAATAACCTATAGTCTGTAGTATATAGGTTGGAAACTATAGGTTGGGACATCGAGGTTGGAGTATAGAGGTCGTATGCTCCATTTCGGAACATTTATATACGGGGAGTACCTTATTTCTCGATAGGGTGATATTCATATGGCTGAAGGTCTTGGTTCAGGAATGAAGACGGGTATTAGTACAGCAATCCTTATTATTTTGCTGTCTAGTGTATTCCCTGACGTGTTTACGAACCTTGTCGGTTTCGATAATTCAACGACTACACCGGCGTGGTTGTACACGGTGGCGAAGGTATTGGTTGCTGCGGTGTTCGTGTTCCTCATCTGGCGACAGGTGGAGTAATGCGACGCGGGATTCTTACCCCCCTTCTTTTTTTCTTTCTTCTCTTACCAATGGTGAGCGCGGTAGGATTATATAACAATCTCTCATATAACTTTGATTTTAACGAGGGAACGGGGACATCTATTACTTCTAATGGTGATTTGGCGAATGGTACGCAAGCAAGCCAACCCTTTTCGTGGGTTACGGGAATTGAGGGTTATGGTTCTCAATTAAGCGGTAATTATACGCGTTGGGTAACGAATAAATCGAGTCTTATTAGTGCTTCGACATATCAGAATTTTAGTGTGAGTCTCTGGTTTAAACCTAGCGCTGTCTCACAAAATGCTAAAGTATGGGTTGGTCGTGATGGAACGAGTAACTTTATTAATTCTCTCAATTATGAGAGTGGTTATTTCACATACACACTAAAAGGAACGGGCGCGGATTATCGTTATAGAGCGTATGCGGTTCCTCTTCCTGCTGATGAGTGGGTACACGTTGGAGTGTCGGTTAATGATACCGTACCATCATTATTTATTAACGGTGTTCCCCAACCTGTTACAAATGATAGTGTGATAACAGGGAGTGGCTCAAGCGGTTTTAATTTTCAACAGTTCGGTTGTGGTATAGCATCGGGGCAAACGTGTGCAAGTCCTTTTAATGGTACTATTGACGAGGTGAGTTTGTGGCAGAATAGAATTTTAACCGCGAGTGAATTTCTTTCCCTCTATAATGGTGGTGCATCATTACAATACGCTGATTATGGACTTTCCTCTCCGACACAAAGCGCGTCGATAACGTCTATATCCCTAGGCGTATATGAAACATATGACCTCTATATAGATTCATACTTTGACAATTACGGTGAGTTATGGGTAAGCTATGAAGATACTATAGCAGGCGCGACAGTATTTTTACAATTAGAGAAATTCGCCGATGGTTCAACAAGTTTTAACACATCTCACTTGAATGTAACACTTACTCCACTATTCGATGGGAATATCCGCGTTCGTTTCAAGAGCGGAAGTACACAAATGGCGACAAGTGTCACATTTACCGCACTTAATTCTTTGGGGAGCGTTGCCGACACGGTAAGTTTAAACACTGCCGGAGCGATTACCAACTACAATCCAGAACAGATAGCTTCGATTGTATCACCATATACGGTTTATGTAAATACCAATCACACCTTATTTATTAGCGAGTTTTTCACTAATTACAACGCGGTTAACCTTTCGTGGGTTGACCCTTTCACGGGGGCGAATGAGAGTCTTTTCGTTCGAACACTTACACAAACAAGCGATACATATACATCCGATAATTTAACAGTAACTCTTATAGACTTTGCGGGAAAGGTCATTCTTAGTCTGAAATCAGGCGACCACCCCTATATAACCAATTTTAACCTTACCGTATTTAATCTAGGATTTGCCGGTGTCGAATTAGGGAGAGCATCAACAAATTTCTTATATCAAAGCGTGTATGTAACAAATCAAACAATCGCCCCACCCGTACAGATTGCGAACCCCGTCCCGATAGTGTTAGAAGCAAACGAAAGTAAAACTATTGATGTGCGAGATTACGCTATTAACTATACCTCGTTTCAGGTGTATTTTGCAGATGAAGAAGCAGGTGCGAACGTTTTACTAGGAGGGAGCAATTCATATATAGGAGATAATTATCAAGTAATACTATCGGGTAATACTTTTAGATTCGTAGCAAAAGATACTATCTATACCCAAATAATCAATATTCGATATATTAATCAGTTTGGAGATTTACACGTTCCAATCTTATTCACTATCAACGCGGGTGCATATCCGACAGGGAACGAGACAGGCGCGGGATATGCAGCGAACGTCGGCGTATTCGATAACCTCTTCCCTCCCGCGGAAAGTCTCACCCTCCGCCAACGATTTAACTACGTCTTTTATACGATACTAATTATTACGTTAATATTCTTGATTCTCTCGTGGAATACTGAATATATTTCGATGGGTATCGTACTCGCTGCTGCCATTGACGTACTCGCAATAATCTACTTTATCGCTATCCACTACATCCCCGTGATTATCCCCGTCATATTCGGGGTACTAGGAATATTCGTATTATATCTATGGTTCAAGGGGAAAGAGTAAGATGGCAGCGTATAGCGAATACTCATATATGGTCGTGTTTATGACCGTAGGACTCTTTATCACACTCCCGCTCTTATTAGTGGGCTTTGGGTATTCCGCACAAAACGCACAACTCGGCGCGACAGCAAACTTCATCATCGGAGTAGCAAACTTCATCATCGAAGGTATTATATCAGTATTCCAAATAGCGGTGATAGTAGTAAAATATATTATTTTAGCGCTTCTCTATACCGCAAAAGTCGTAGCGACAGGAGCAGCAGATACCGCACTAGCCGAATTTATCGCGGATTTCACCGAGAAAATCGATGGATTCTATGATTTACTTACTTCGTCAGCAATCTCCATTACCGAATCTTTGAAAAAACTTGTTGCTATCTACACCTATATCCCCGTTCCCGTCTTACTCTTAATGCTCGTTCCGGGAGGATACATATTTTTTAAGTCGCTCATAGCGAGGACATAAACAATGGTACGATACAATCACAAACTCGCAAAACGACAAAAAATCATTCGGGATATGTATGACGGCAAACCCATCAATGATAGAGAAGCCGTCTCAAAACGCAATCTCTCAATCATCGCAGAAAAAGAAGGACTACAATGGCAAGAGGAAACAGAAGAATGAAAAAATGTTTAAAATGGGGATGGTGTGACACACACAAAAGACACCACGAACCACAAAATCTCTGTATAGAGTGCGATAAAAATGATTTATCAGCTAAAAAATATGTATTACTTTCAACAATATTTATATTATTTCTTCTAATAATACAACCAATATATGCTATTTCCTACGATGTAATTAATCAGAGTCCTTCATTATATGTTAGAAGTAGTGCAACTCAGGGAACCAACTTATGTGTTGGTGAGGTTTATATTTTCAATACCACTATTGTGTTAGATAATGTAACACTTACCGCTGCCAGCACCGCAACAAGAGTTTTAATTACGAATAGCTCAAATCACACTATAACAACTCAAAATTTTGTTGCTGGTGTTGCATATATTAATCTTGAATTATTACCTGATAGATATACATTTGCTGAGCAAAACCCTTCTAGTTCGTGGACGGATAAATATAATACCGCTACACCAAACCCGCGACAATATCCCATTGGTAATGGTACGGGCACACAATATTCTAATACCTGTCCAACGGGGGCAATAGCAAACGGTACACAAATTTCATATGGTAGCACATATTTAAATGATGGAGGAATAAGAAACATTGACGTATTTTTTTATTCTATTCCGGGTTCTGAACCTGTCATAGAAAATTATACGTTCACCTATACCTCGCCCGCGGTCACAAGTACAAACCTCATAATGAATATTAATAGTACAGATAACGATTCAACACTCTTGAATTATACCTATTGGGTAATCAATGTTCAGAATAACTCTATTAATTTTAGTGGTGGTGCGAACCAAACCGACGAAGGCATAACCTACGAACTATTCGACCACATCATACAATACAGTGGTAACTATTCCATCTATACAAACGTAACAGATGGAACACTAAAAGATACGATGAATGATAGCGTAGAAATCGTTATTACCGAAGCACCAGAACCACCAAACCTTTTTGAATACGAATTTACCACGACACAAGAAATAGCATTCTTTACCGTTGTCCTACTACTCTTTGTGCTAATGTATATCTATGGGAAGATATACAAGAGCACCGGTATTATGATGTTCGCGGGATTATCACTAATGCTAATGGGGTTCATAATGATATTTAACGATGTCAATAAACTCATGTCGATATTGGTAATATTGGGTTCAATCATATTTTTGTTCGACGAAAGCGAATAATGGAGGTTACTTAAATGGTGAATTTACGACAGTTCCTCAGGAAAGAATACGGAATAATCAAGAACGATGCGGGAGTATTGGTCGATAAGGTCAAAATCAAGGCAACCGAAAATACTTTCAAATTGAATGACGAACGAGAGTATATCGTCAATCGCAAAGACGCAGAAAAATTCGAACAGCGAGGACTTATCATTCACAAAACATACTATTTCTATAATCTGAATAACCCACAACCGTTGCACTTCAATAAAACCACGAAAATTTGGGAGCCGATTATTGATGCAAAAACATTCGAAACACTCATAGAGAACCGCATTGTATCGGCATTGAATAAACCCCCAAGTAATAGCATCTTCGGAAACATCACACCGAAACAAATACTTCTAGGATTGGTGGTTATTGGTGTCGCAATCTACTTTATTAAAGGAGGGAGTTTAACGTGAGCGACCAGAAAAAACAACCCATCCAAGAATATTTTAGTGACAACGAAAAAGGCAGCGGGACAGAATTATTCAGAGTAACCGACGACAACAGCGACATTAAGAGCGAGGTAAGCGAACAAGAATTACGCTATATCAACGTGTTAATGATTAATGACGATTTTCTCAAAGCGAGAGGAATACTCCCACTCTATCAAAATTTTTATCGAAGATTCTTACGGTTGAAAGTCTCTTTAGAACGTAAAGGACGGCGGGAGTTTGTCGAGATACACCGACACGACAACACGGACGAAACCATAAGCAAAATGGGGAATTTTGCCAACGCATTAGGTGCGAAGAAATGAATAACGGCATCCGTGTGCTGGTCGCTTGTGAGGAAAGCCAACGTGTCTGCATCGCCTTTCGTAAGCAAGGGTTCGAGGCGTATAGCTGCGATGTTCTCCCGTGTAGTGGTGGACATCCTGAATGGCACATACAAGGCGATGTTCTCGAACATCTCGAAGATGGTTGGGACTTGCTGATTGCCCACCCTCCATGCACGTATCTTTCTCGTGCAGGAGCTCGATGGCTTCATCAGGGTGGAGAAATCAATCAGGAACGCTTGAAGGAAGGTATGCAAGCAAAGGAGTTCTTCCTCACGCTGCTTAATGCAGATGTTCCTCATGTTGCTGTTGAAAATCCGATACCGCTTCGGGCTTTCAAACTTCCGAAGCATAGTCAGGCAATACAACCTTTCGAGTTTGGGCATCCGTTCTCTAAAAAGACGCTCTTATGGAAGCGAGGGCTTCCAGATTTGAAGCCAACAGATGTCCGAGAAGACTACACTACGTTCCTACCTTCAAATACGGGAGGAGCGAAGAGAGGTCAGAAAGCAGATTGGAAAAACAAGATTCGTGACCCAAAGGAAGCAAGCAAGACGTTTCAAGGTATCGCTGATGCGATGGCTGAACAGTGGGGGCGTTACGTCCTCGCTCAACGACAGAAGGAGGCTAAAGCCTCTGGGGTTGAAACCCTACGCACTCCTCCCACGACAGAAGTCGTGGGTATCCGTGCTGGAGATATTTTATGAACACCAAAACACGAAGCACGCTCTACTATATAGGTGGTGTTACTTTGTGGGTACTCGGTTTAAGTACGCTAATGGGTGCGGGGTATTTTCTCGGATATACCTACGCTTACAATAACATCCCCTCCGTCCTCGACAATTACAAGTATGTCGTGTATGATTCTCCCTACGACGAAGTAAACCCGAACGATATCATAGTAACAGAACCTCGCGGGAGAATGCGCTTTATCATATTCTATTATCTCGAAGTTCCATTAGCGTTTATCGGTGTCGCACTCACGGGAATAGGACGAAAAATATTCTCGAAACACGAAAAGGAGGGTAAGCTATGGTAAAACTCGATACGAAAGACAACAACCCCATATTACGAATGGTGTATTACACGCTCGTGTGTATCAACTATATTATTATGACGTTCTATGTGATACCCTCAAATCTCGTGAATTTTGCCAAGTTCGTGTTAGTCATTGTGATGTTGTTTTCATTTATGGAACACGCGCTCTTAATAAAATTCATCTGGAAACAGAATACGCGATTACAACTTATTAAGACATTAGTAAAGGGAGCGTTTACGAAGTGATAGTCTTATACAAAGGTCGTAGGGGAGCAGGAAAAACCCTCACGATGACAAAAGACGCATACAACTACTACTGTATGGGATGGAATGTCTATAGTAACATCGAATTTCAATTTCCGCACGAATACATAAGCGAAAACGATATTATCAGTATCGACGCGGATAGTAGTATTAATAATTGTGTTCTTGTTATTGACGAGATTCAGGTATTACTTGATTCTCGCCGTTCCTCTCGGGGGCGCAACGTTGATTTCTCCTATTTCATCCAACAAATACGCAAACGAAACATCATCTTACTATGTACCACCCAATTTACGGGGACAGTAGATTTACGCCTACGAGAACACATTGACGTAATTGCTAAACCTAAGTATAGTAAGAAGCACGAGGTATGCGAAGTAACCTATATGGACTTAACAGCTATCGAGGATTTCGATATGTTCACGGAAGAATTTAGTTCTCCCCCCTTGCGCACTATTGTGTATGATTGTCGCCTTGTGTATGGGTTGTATGATACGAACCGCATCGTAAAAGTGGGAAAGAAAAAAGTAGAAGAAAAACCAACAAAAAAGAGGATACGAAATAAGTAATTTACCCGAAAAGCACCCAGTTTAATATTTCAATTTTGGCGTTATTTTTCATCATCTCGTCGTTGTGTTCTTCTGTAAGTTTACTATTAAAAAGTGTAACATTACTTTCAAACAAAACGAAGATTTTTTGTAAAATCTCTTTTCTAGTTCTCATTGTTCTTACCTCCTATCTATCGTGTATGGTGTGAGGGCTATTTTATATACCTTGTGGTGTTTCTTTATAAATAGAGAGAAAAGGAGGAGAAAGAGAGTAGCTACTTACCCTTATAGACCTCATACACTTTCATAGGGTTCTTGCCTTTCTCTTTCGCTGCTTTCTCATCGGTGCAGATAATCTTTACGATATTCCCGACTTCGAATTTCTGCAAGAGCGATACGAGCATTGCGTGGTTGGGCATCACATAATCCTCACCGTCCGTTCCTGTAACGATTTTCTGGTCGCCGTAACCACCTCTGAATACCCCGCTGACTTCCCCAACGAGTACGTCTCCGATTTCGGGTTTCCAGAAGTTTACGTCGCTCTCTACTCTCTCGAATTCTTGCTCTTTCGTTTCTTGTTTCTTTGCCATATGTCCTTACCTCCGTAAGCGCGTAGTTTTCTTCCCAATTTCATATTCTTTTTGTTTTTTCATTCGGTCACACTCCACGTATGTTTCGTATTCGGGTTACGTTGATATACTAAACGTCTCCATCGTCGAGGGTTATTCTTCTTAATCAAGTCGATATGGAATTCGCGTTCCATCATTCGACTATAGAGCGCCGCGCTTTCGCACTGCACCCATAGGTATGTGTCGTTGTCGAGTTTTATCGCTATCATATGTTGTTCTTGCACCTTTACCACCACCAAGCAATGATAAAAGAAAGAAAAAGAGGAGGGAGTACGTCTTACTCCGATTGTGCGAGGAGCGCGAGAATCTGCGCACGCTTCTCCGGCGATGCCTTGCGGATTGTTGTCGCCATCGCCGTTACACCCGCGCCCGTTGCCTTGCGTCGCATCGGGAAGGGAACGTCCAACGCCGCACGAACCACAGTACTCGCTTCCGAGAGCGACATATCCGCGTTCACACCAACGTGTTCGTACTCGTCTGCGAAGATTGTTACGGGGAACCTGTCGCGTTCGCCAATGTTCAACCTCTCGGGTGTCTTGCGTTGCTTCTTCTCTTCTTGTTTCGTCATATGTGATACCTCCGTATCCTCGTGTGGGAATAGTAGTAGTGTATTTAAATGTTGTGGTAAAAATGGGGGGTGGGACGGTGGATATGTCCAGAGCTACTAGGTGGAGGTTGTCCCACTCCCCACTTCTTGCATTTGCAAGCATTAGTCACTCTCCTGCAAGAGTTTTTCTATAAGTTTTCGTTGTTGTACACAATCCTTACACCTACATTGTAATTGTATGTCTTTCTTCAAGAGCGCGACGAGTTCTCGCACGAGTTCTTTTGCTGTCTCGTCCATTGGGGTTGTTTCTTGTGCGGTCATACATTCGTGGTGCACCCACCCCGTATCGTGCCCGCTGCACAAGGCGCACTTACAGACGTATTCGGGTGGGTGGTTGTCTTTCTCTCCTATCTCTATACATCCACAATCACACGTTTTCATTCTGTCACCTTTGTAAGTTCTGCATACGCATCCATATGTTTACGATACAATAACACACTATCGTAATCGTCTAGACGTAAATAGAGTATATACATATGTTCGCGGTACATTGTGAGAAGCGCTGCGCGTCGTTCTAGCGTGTCGGCGTTCTTGACGTGTTCGACTATATCTTCTAGCCACGAATCGTGGAGTGCTAGTCGTTCTTTTTTCATTTGTGCACCCATCGTTGATGGCACGCGTACGGGCAATTCTTACATTCACAATCATTGTCACATATCAGTTCGTCGGTTCTCATCGTAGTTTTACCTCCTCTCGTGCTTCTCGGCAATCGTCACAATAGCGGTGTTGTTTGTGGTTTAACAGTTCTCCGCAAGTTATACAACGTCGGAACATTCTTTTACCACTCCGTTAGTTGTCTATCTGATTTCTTTAGTGCTCCCTGTTCGCGTATCTCGCGCTTGATGTCTCTACTAATCTCGAGCATTCTCGCGTAGTAGTGTGTCCTACTAAAGTCGGGGAAGTCGCCGTAGTGGTGTAGTGTCTTATCTTTTATAGTTCTTCCGCGAGTTTCCATTTTCTCCTCCCGAGTAGTTTACCGTCGCTTTTACGTCGTGATTCGCTCCAATACTCGCGCTTTTTCGTGCGTTTATCGTAGCGTAACACACGCTTTATTTCTACGGTGTCGGTGTAATAGTTAAAATGAAAATCGAGTACTTCGACTGTTCCACTACTATTACCACCTTTGCTCATATGTTTGTAGAGCGCGTTAAGTCTTGCGTTCTTCAATATTTTTGGATTACGATATTGTGCGGATATGTTATTCATACTGTTCGTCCCATCTTCGCGGGTGGTAAAGACACGTCGACCAATAACGGAACGACAGACACACTTCAGAATGATTTGTCCTTTTGAGGGATAGAGCGCTTTCGTCACTTGAACCACCCAAGAATACCATAAGAGGAAATAAGAACCAATATTATAAAGAAAAAGAACACACACCACGCAAGATAAATATATGGTTCTTCTTGAAAAAGCGTCATACGACCACCGTTAATGGTTTACTCTCTGCAATCTTCGTTAAATCTTGATGCTCCCATACTCGTTTTGTATCTTGCAACTCCATCGTTTTCGTAATAGTGGTAATGAGGTTCACGGGCATATGTCGGCGCATCGCTTCTTTTAACCTCATAAACTTCATTTTTGATACGCTCTTTCCCTGTAAGACGCGCATAAAGTCAATTTGTGATGCGCGGTTAATACCCTTCATCTTTACCTTTTCGCCTAGTCGGTAAAATTTAGGTTTTACAAAGATACAATCTTCATATTCTCCCTCGAATTTCATATTTCCAAGTTCAGTATTACAGTCGGGAAGTACGGAAGTCGTGACGATGCTATCCGTATCCATATAAATAACACTCTCGTCTTTGAGATATTCGTACATATGTAACCGCGCATATGAGGTAACGTAAGAAGCGAGTATTGGGAAGGAGTAGATACCGTTAAATTCCTTAACGTTTCTTATGGTAAGTTTTCCGTTCTCTTGTGTGAATTCCTCGCACGTTTGGCACAAACGGTCATATTCTTTGTATTCTAAATCCTTAACATCGTAAATCTGATAATCTTCTATCTTTTTCATCCCGAATTTACCATAGAGCGAGTTCAGAATGATTTTCACGACGAATTCAAAGGGGTTGCCCTGTTCGAGATACTCACGTCGTTTCTTATAGAACACATCGACGAAATCAGAAAAGGGGTCGAACGTGGAGGTATAGATTATTTGTTTCTCGGGGAACACTCTATACCCGAGTTCTAACGCCTTTCGTAGTTCGTTATGATTCCACGTCCCATCGAACATACCAATAGGGAAGCACAATTTATCATTAATACGCAATGGTAAAAGAGGTTTATGCAATTCGGGAGGGCAGATAACGCGGCACTCACTCACCCCCTCATAGTTCAGAATATTATAAATCGAAACGTCATTACGCGGAATCTCCTTGATACTCTGTGGTAAAGGAAATTGGTTCTTCATACAGAATGGGTACAATGAATTCACATCGTAATAATTGACCTTCTCGAATGTTCCTCTCTTGAATACTTCGGTGCGCCCTCCATAATATCCTTGAAAGATAAACTTACGAATGTCTTTATTCTTTGTGATGTATTCTTCTTTTATCAGTTCTACGGGTTGGAATTTCATACGCCAAGTGTGTAAAGAAGTAGAGCCAATGGTGAGTTTTACCGTGCCCCCAAGTTCGTTAAGTCCACGTTGGAAAAATTCGAGGAAATTACGCGATATCTTACAGTCCATACGATTATAGTTCATTAGTTCTACTCGTTCGGGAGCGTTTTTCGGTTTTCGTCCCAAAAATTTGGGTTTTGTGAGCTTCTTTTCACCGATAATCTGTCCTAATTTCTCGACGGAGAACGGAACATAATTACCCGTATCAATAAAACGGATATACCCGTGGTGATTTCCAAGATTATATCGTGCGAGAATGATAGAACCGTTACGCATAGTTAATTTAATCTTATTCCAATACTTTGTATCGAAGAATAATACCGTCAAATCGAAGTTAAGATTCGTTGCGACAATATATTTATTCCTAAATTTACGGGCGAGAATAAACTTCGCCATCTTTTCTTTATCGATAAAATATTCAAAACGCTCTTTACCTCTGTCGAACCAATACAAACCGCCAGAATAAAACTTATTCTTTCTCCCTATCGTCTCAACATCGAAGCCAACATAATGTAAACGACGAATGTTAG
>Ga0326597_10012166_pt1 | contig 11347 bp, 7 predicted proteins | sample RVTome_12_FD_203789 | JGI IMG/M metagenome (GOLD analysis project Ga0326597, IMG submission 203789) | Soil microbial communities from uranium-contaminated site in the Upper Colorado River Basin, Wyoming, United States - RVT100D185 | ecosystem: Environmental > Terrestrial > Soil > Contaminated >...
AACGTCCGCGCTGCCGCTGCGGCTGGAGACCGAGCGGTTATTGTGTTTGGCGACCTTGGCACCCGCGGCGGCAACGACAAATGCAGCTGTCGTGGAAATATTGAAGGTATGGGTGCCGTCACCACCGGTGCCGACGATGTCGACCAGGTGATCTCCCTTAACGTCTACCTTAAGGGCAAAACTGCGCATGACGGTCGCGGCCGCGGCGATCTCTTCGATAGTTTCTCCTTTCATGCGCAACGCAACGAGGAAGCCGCCGATCTGTGCGGGGGTGGCCTCACCCTGCATGATGCTGCGCATGACTGACTGCATGTCATCGTTACGGAGGTTTTCCCGGTTGATGACCCTGGCAAGTGCCTGCTGGATGTTCATATTTGCTCCATAATCACCATGACCTACTTTATTATATTAAATTAGGCAGGACTTACAGGATTAATAAATAAAACTATAAAAACCCTGTTTATCCTGAACCATCCTGTCCAACCATTTTTAGTTGGCATTGCTTGTAATAGTAAGAAAATTTTTCAACAACTGATGGCCTGAACTCGTAAGAATCGACTCCGGGTGGAACTGCACGCCGTAGACAGCTAATGTCTTATGACGCAGTCCCATAATCTCGTCCACCTTGTCGTTGTTGTCCTGCGTCCAGGCGGTGACCACGAGGTCGTCCGGCAAGGTCTCGTGTTCGACGATCAATGAATGGTAGCGGGTCGCAATGAACGGGTTGGCCAGTCCTTTAAAGATATCGGTATTATTATGGTAGATCAACGATGTCTTGCCGTGCATCACTTCCCTGGCATGGACCACGCGCCCGCCCATGGCCTGGCCTATGCACTGGTGGCCGAGACACACGCCGAGGATGGGGATCCTGCCCGACAGTTCCTCGATAATGTCGAGTGAGACGCCGGCCTCGTTCGGGGTGCAGGGTCCGGGTGAGATCACGATCCTGGCCGGGGCCAGGCTGTTTATCGCATCGATATCGGTCTTGTCATTCCTGACTACGCGCACGTCCTCACCCAGTTCACCCAGGTATTGCACCAGGTTGTAGGTGAAGGAATCGTAGTTGTCTATCATCAACAGCATATTAACCGGCTGAATTTTAATGTCTTTTTAAAAGCGCAGCGACGATCATAGCCATATTTTGCTTCGAAGGCTACACAGCTGGTCATTCGGCATTTACCGCAGTCTGCCCCGGACTGAATGTATAGATCATTTCGCGACGAGGGCGTTGCTCCTACAGGTGTACATCGACCATTCGTATGTGTTGTAGGAGGCCCGCCCTCGGGCCGAAGGCTGGTCTGGTTCAGTATTGGGACGTGTTCCTACAAGAGCAAAAATCCAAGCAATGCAATCGCGGCGGTGAGCAGGAACACAGCGCTGATGTCGCGCTGTTGCGCGGCATCGAATTCCGCCTGTTCGGGGAGTTCCTCCAGTGTCTCCTGGCGCAGATAGCGGACCAGATCATCTGTACCGCCTTCCCCGAAATACCTGCCTTGTGTTTCTGTCGCAATAAAATTCAACAGGTCATCGCCCAGCGGGAAGCGTAATGGCCGGCGGTCGGCTTCCAGCAGTTCGTCAATACACTTTTCTCCTTCCATGCGCGGGATCGGTGTTTCTCCCGGGTTACCGATGCCCACAGCCAACACCTTGACACCGGTCTGTCGCAATGCCGCCAGCGGCGATTCAAGTTCCACGCGCCAGTCCCCCTCCATATGACCGTCGCTGAGCAGGATGACGTGTTTAATGTTGCCATAGATACCGGCCAGTTCCTGTTTCTTGGTTGCAGCTTCGGAAAGTGCGTTCGCAATACCGGTTGCCGTGGCCTCGAAAATAAGACCGACATACAGGCCTTTTTCGATTGCGTCATGCAGGTAGGCATGGTCATACGTCATATGCGTAATAGGGAAGGCCAGCCTGGCAAAGGCCATGATGCCGTATCTGCCCTCCGGTACGCCTGATACGATACGGTGCATGACTTGCTTGGACCGGTCCAGCAGTGTAGGTTCGCTGCAGTAATTTCGTGCCAGCATGCTGCGTGACACGTCACTGATAAAAAGGTAATCAGCCGTCGTCCGTGGTTCTGTGTAAGGCCCTGCACCTGCACAGACCAGTGAAATGATAAACACCGAAATGGCGATGGATTGAAGTACGAAGTAACGCGGCAGGGGAGGCGGGGACTTGAACACGCGGGCCACCGCTACACTGCGTGATCGTGCCCGGCGCAGCACCCACAGCAGTGGTGGAAGTATAAACAGAAACAGGAATGCCCACGGGTAACTAAAACCCATGATACCGGCCCCAGGAGGCATTTTGTCCAGCGTGGCTGTTCGTGGAACGGTGAAAGGACGTCTGGTCCAGCCAGACCAGGACACCGGTAATGACCGCAAGGAGAAGACACAACAGCCAGCGCAACCTGGTCTGGTAGCCCGAGTCCTCCCTGGCAAACAGGGACGACTCTTCCACCTCGCCGACCAGCCGGTAGGCCTCACGCATGTCCTCTTCGGAGTCAACCAGGAAGATCCGGAAACCGGGATCGTGTGCGAACTCACGCGATAATTTATCCACTATTTCTTCAGGGACGCCCACACCTATGGTGTAAAGACGGATATCGTTTTCGCGGAGATTGCGCACGGCGGCACCCAGGTTTTCGAGATCATCCTCGGCGTCAGAAATCAGGATGATGGCGCCTTCTTCACCGCTGAGTATATTGCGGGCAAGTTCCAGTGCCTTGTCTATATTGGTCAGGGATGAAAACGCCTCAAGCTGGGTACCTGATCCGCGCCGGATAGTATCACCGAGGATTTCCATGAACTTGCTCCCCGTTTCCACCGTGGGCCAGCGTGCCAGGAACGGTTCGGTGCTGAACAGGACGAGGCCGAACCTTTCCCCTTCGAAGCGCTCCAGGAAGTCGAACAAGGCCTGCCGGGCAGTCTCGTAGCGCGTGGTCCCCGCATCACCGGCGAGCAAGTCTTTTCCCCCGAACCCCCTGAATTCCACCGGCAGGTTCATGGACGGGGACATATCAAGTGCCACGATGAAGTTTTTATGCAAGGTTTGTTCTCCACCTAAGAACAAGGGCCTGGGTGAATAGAACACGGGATCGGCCCACAACATCCCCAACAGGATCAGGACTACAGACCACAGTGTCGCACGCAGCAGTTTTCTCGATTTGCCGCGTATGCAGCCCGCTGTACGCAGGTACTCAAGCCCGGTAAGGGCGTAACTGTTGCGCCGGGTCCTGAACACCAGCAGCCAGGCCAGCACAACCAATGCAGGCAGGACGGGCAACATCAGTTCCGGGTAGGTAAGGCCGACAGACTCCAGGAAGCGTTCCAGCATAGTCACATCCGCATCTTAAAAACGTTCCAGGATCATATAGCCCCTGTCTTCCCACGAGGTTGACTCCTCGGTCTCCTCAGGCATTTCCAGTTCGAACAAGTTGATGATGCCTTGTTCAGACAGCGCCTCTTCTTCCTCTTCAGGCAGGCTTTTTTCCGCGTAATACCTTCGTATCTGGGCAAGCTTTGCCAGCAGGACGATACGCCGTTTTGTTACCAGTTCGAGGTTTCTGCGTATGTCCTCATCTTTGCCATTGATACGCAGCGCCGCCTGTAGATCCAGTTGGGCGAGGCGGAGCCGTTCTGCACCGTTCAGCATTATCGACAAAACTTCGGTCTCCTCGTTGAACGGCCCTTCGAGCAGGTCATGCATCAATGCCTCGGCTGATTTCGCCGTGAACAAGGCTGCCAGGATTACTTCTTCCTGTTCCGGTGTGCCTTCTGCAAAACTCCTGTCCGCACGCAGCGTGGCCGTATTGTAAAGAGACGCTGCCCTGATGGCCGGGTTAGTGGCAGCATCACCCAGCACAGAAAGTTGTTGATAGGCAACTTCTGCGCTGTTGCTATTGGTGTGCACGGCATCGATTGCCTGGTTATAGCGGACCAGTTCGGGTGACAGCCACAGTCCGGACAGGGCAGCGAGGCTGTACATGATCATGCATCCCCCGGCGAGTAGCACGCTGATCATCACGGCCTGGGGATGCTGCCTGATGCGGGAGCTGAATGATGGTTCCTGCTCAACCCGCAGTCTTGCCTCCATTACTATTGATGAAAGTGCTTTGCCCAGCAGCTTGCCCATGGCTGTGGCCGCCTCGTCCGCCGGGTCGGGCATCCAGTAATTTTTTTGCAGTATTTCCCGTGCAGTCGTGCAGGCCGTCTTCCAGGACGCATCGTCCGGTACGCTGCCGGACCAGAACTCCTCCGGGCCCAAGCCGGTCCTGATCTGCAACAGCTCCAGAAACAGGCGTTCACATTCCAGGAGATAAATACGGATCTCGAGCGCAGATTGATCCAGTCCATGGAACTCGCGCCATAATCGCTCGGGGACCGACAGTTCTTCAATCCGCCTCCGGCGGCCAAACCGGGCCACGACTGATATCGCCAGCAACAGCAAAACTGTACCGAGGGCAACCAGGACTATCTGTCTCAGTTCATCGGCCGTGGTGATCTTGCCCTTTAATTCCTGTAACGGGATTTGTCCTGCGTTCCAGGGATAGTAGGAGGCTATGTGGATGGGCGGTGACGGCAGAGCGAGTGAGAGGACCTTGTTATCGGGATCGCCCGCCTGGGTATAGTAGAGGACAGTGGGACTGAACCTTAAAGTTGCCTGCGGTTCAACCACGACGGCTTGCAGTTCATGTTCGAGTGTGTACGCCTTCATATCGCCGTTGATTGTTTCCAGGTATTCATCGACAGCACGCAGTTCGAGTGGTGGCAGGCTAAGGCGGTCCCGCAAGTCGGCAAAATCCGGTGTCACGACACCCTCGCGGTACACAATACGGATCCGGTGCAGTATGGTTTCGCCCGCGAGGTAACTGTCTTTGTCAAAACTGGCCTGGCCGGCGATGTCCATCTGCTCAGGCAGGGATGGAGGCTCCGGCCACTGGAACCGGAAAATCTGTCCTGGCCAGGCCAGCCATGAGGCAATCACAACCATGCCGCTGATCAGTGTCAATACCAGGGCCACTGTCGAGACGGACAACAGTGGATGGCTGCGTATGATTTTACTGATGCTCCTCATAGGTTTTTTGGTGAGCCCGGTTTGTCATCCTTGCGCATCAACCCGGGTCATATGCTCATGTGCAGCCTGGAAGGACCGGGTCCGTGTCAAGATAGTTCAGTCGATCACCATGGTCACATCCCGGTTGCCTTATTATGCTTATCTGGACGAGATGCCGGGTTGCCAGTCCGGGTCCTGGTAGACAATGAGGTCACCAACCACGGTCATGATCACCTTGTTATCCAGAAGCTGGTCCGCCGGTACGGAAAAATAGTCCTGGTCGAGTACGGCGAAATCGGCCCACTTGCCGGGTTCGAGACTGCCGGCGTAGTCCTCGGCAAACAGCCACTCGGCAGCGCGGCTGGTATAGAGACGCAGTGCAGTAGCGCGGCTCACGGCCTCCTCGGGCATAACTATCTCGCCGGTCTCGACTGCCGAGCCCGCACCCCGGATCCGGCGGTTGACGAACATGTCGAAGGCATTGAAATAAATCGCAGGATGCATCTCGCTGTATTCGGTCTCACCGACCACCTTTACGCCGGCCTCGAGCAGGGTCCTGGTGGGGGCGAGGAACTCAAGTCCCTCCGGACCGTAGCGCCTGACCTGGTCGAGCGAGGCGGCGACGTCATTCGGCTGTATGGGGACATAGAAATTATATTTTTTCATGGTCTCGATTACGTCCGGGATCTTGCCGATGGCGCCGCCGTGGGCGAAGCCGATACGCAGGTTGCGGATGTCGTCCACGCTCATGCCGCCTTCGATGCGGGCTTCTTCTATCCATTCTGCATGCAGTCTGAAGGCATGGCTGCCGAAGGAATGCAGGCTGAAGGCGCGCCAGCCGGCCATAATGGCCGGCATCAGGGTGCGCTGGAACCGGTAATCGTCACCGGTCATGCACAGCTCGCGGTCCTTCAGCATCTCCGGTCCCGGCAGGTCTTCGCCGAAGCAGGCCACCCGGCGCGAATCTCCGGCGCCGCCGTCAGTGATGCCCATCGGCCAGAACCAGGGGTTCACTTTGGGTGAGGCCTGGTGAGCGCCCAGCATGGTGACGAGTTGTGTCTGCACGGGATACAGCCGCGGGTCACGGAACATCTCGTAACCGTAACCGAACCGTACTGGCAGGCGCCCGTCCCTCCGGATGATGTCGTAATAAGCCGTCACGCTCTGGCCGTCTTCGAGACTGGAGGCGATCATGGTGACGCCGGCAGCGGCGTAATGCAGCAAGGCGGCCTTGGCAAGTTCAGTATACAAGTCACGCGGAGTGCGGTTGGGGAACATGGCCTTTTCCCAGCCGCCCGAGTCCTGCAATACACCGCCTACCAGGCCGCGTTCGCCGGCGCGCTCAGTCAGGTTCATGATCTCGTTGGCCGCCTGTATGAATCCCGGCCAGACCCGGGTGGTTTCATCCAGGCCCTTCCGGTTAAGCATGATAAGCCGGTGGCTGCAGTGCTGCAGATGGTGCGGGTAGGGTTCCGCCCAACCACAACCCTGGGCCATGTGCGTATGCAGCTCCTCTTCACGATCGAGAGCGGCATTGTGTCTGAACAGTTCCATGAACGGATTGATGCTGCCCTCTTCATGCAGTATTTCCTGGGACGGATCCGGTTTGGCGAGGACTTCGGTGACACTCTTGCGGTCCGCTCCCACGCGGATACGCACCACCAGTCCGGGTTGTTGTACCACGCTGGGACCGGCGCCGCTGCCCAGTGTAGCGGGATTGTTGGGGGCCACCGCGCTGAGATCGTCCAGGGTGATGAAATCTTTGTAGAACGCGTTGGTCATGGCGCCGATGTCCGGATAATCGGTGTTCTGGTTGGAGATCAACCGCACATGCAGCCACTCGCCGGCCGCCAGCGGATGCTTTTGGAGGACCTGTCGCAGTTTATCAAGTGTCACCCCGGCGTCCTGTTCAACCTGGATGGCCGTATGTAAACCGGGTGCCCACTGATATGGATCGCGTACTCGCGCGTACTCCTCGATAGAGCTCATGGTGGCTTCCGGGTGTACATGGGTCTCGATAATGCCGGGGATCACGGTCTTGCCTTTGACATCGATGATACGGCTGCCGGGACCCGCCAGCCGCAGCATGTCCTGGTTACTCCCAGTGGCGAGTATATTGCCGTCCCGTATTGCCATGGCCTCGACAATACTGCCCGGGTTGTTCGAGAGGATGTCCTTGTTGTCCATGGTGACTATCCTGCCGTTGGTTACGATAGTGTCGGCATAGTGCAGGACCAGATCCGGAATCGGGCCGGGCCCCTGTGCAAAAACAGGTACTGCGAAGACTGTTGCAAAGGCGGCCCGTGACAATATGGTTGTTAACGACGTAAACGGATTCATCATGATATTTCCCCCAATACCACTTTATGTGACCTCGAAAATATGCCGGCGACTTATCTTGACGAAATACCGGGTTGCCAGTCCGGGTCCTGGTAGACGATAAGATCGCCGACCACGGTCATGATCACCTTGTTGTCGAGCAGTTGCTGTGCCGGGACCGAGAAATAGTCCGCATCGAGTACGGCAAAATCGGCCCACTTGCCGGGTTCGAGACTGCCGGCGTAGTCCTCCGCAAACAGCCACTCGGCGGCACGGCTGGTGTAGAGGCGCAGGGCGGTGGCGCGGCTCACGGCCTCCTCCGGCATGACTACCTCGGCGGTTTCGACACCGGTGTCCGCATCACGGATCCGGCGGTTGACGAACATGTCAAAGGCGTTGAAGTAGATGGCAGGATGCATCTCGCTGTATTCGGTCTCGCCGACCACCTTTACGCCGGCCTCAAGCAGGGTCCTGGTGGGGGCGAGGAACTCGAGTCCCTCCGGCCCGTAGCGCCTGACCTGATCGAGCGAGGCGGCAACGTCGTTGGGCTGGATCGGTATATAGAAATTGTATTTCTTCATCGATTCGATAACGTCCGGGATCTTGCCGATGGCGCCGCCGTGGGCGAAGCCGATACGCAGGTTGCGAATGTCGTCCACGCTCATCCCGGATTCCACACGGGCCTGCTCGATCCACTGGGTATGCAGACGAAAGGCGTTACTGCCGAACGAATGCATACTGAACGGGCGCCAGCCGGCTTTCATCGCGGGTACCAGCACCTGGTCGATCCGGTAGGCGTCGCCTGCCATGCAGAGTTCCCTGTCTTTCAGCATCTCCGGTCCGGGCAGATCTTCATCGAAACAGGCGACCCGGCGCGCGTCACCGGCGCCGCCGTCGGTGATACCCATCGGCCAGAACCACGGGTTCGCCTTCGGAGTGCTGACGTGGGCGCCGAGCATGGTAACAAGCTGCGGTGCCGCCGGGTACAGTAACGGACTGCGGAACATCTCGTAACCGTAGCCGAAGCGTATAGGCAGGCGGCCGTCCTGTCTCAGCAGGTCATAAAACCCGGTCATGGTGCGTCCCTGTTCGATACTGGAGGAGATCATGGTGACGCCGGCGGCGGCGTAATGCAGCATCGCTTCCTTCAGCAGGTTGTTATACATCTGCCGGGGAACGCGGTCGGGGAATACCTGCAGGTCCCAGGCGTCGCGGAAGGTCTCGGTCAAGATACCGCGGTCACCGGCATGGTCGGTCAGCGACACGTACTCATTGGATGCCAGCACGAACCCCGGCCAGACATCGACGGTGGCGTCCAGGCCCATTTTGTTCATGACGGCGGCCCGATGGCTGCAGTGATGGCCGTGGTGGGCATGGGTCTCCATCCACGGGCAGTCGCGATGGGCGTGCATTTCCTCCGCCAGGTCCATCGCAACATTGTGTTTGAATACGGACTGATCAAACGGGTTGCCGGCCGCCAGCAGGCCGCCGTCAATCTTTGGTTTTTGCTTGTCTGCATTCTGCATGACCTTGAGCACGGTGCTCTGGCTCTTGCCGTCCGCGGCCACGGTGACGCGTACAACCACACCTTCCTGCCTGACAATACTTTGTCCTGTGCCGTTACCGAGGGCGGCGGGGTTGTCGGGTATTACCCTGGTGACGTCGTCCATGGTGATGTAGTTGTTGTATATCCCGTTGGTCAGTGCGCCGATATCGGGATAATCCGTACTTTCATTTGGAATAAGGAATACATGTACCCATTCCCCGGGTTTGGGAGGATGCTCCGCAAGTATCCGCCGTATTTTCTCCAGGGTCGCAGCGCCTTCCTGTTCAATCAGCACGGCGGTGTGCAGTCCCGCGGCCCATTGATAGGAGTCGCGTTCGTCCGCGTAGAGTTTCACGGCATTGATTGTGCTCTCAGGATGCACGTGGGTCTCGATAATGCCGGGGATCACGGTCTTGCCCTTGACATCAATAACGCGCGTCCCGGGTTTTGTCATTTGCAGGATCTGCTGGTTGGTGCCGGTGGCCAGGATCTTGCCCTCACGTATCGCCATGGCCTCGACTATGCTGCCCGGGTTGGTCGAGAGGATGTCCTTGTTGTCCATGGTGTAGATCTTGCCGTTAGTCACAATGGTGTCCGCCTTGAGGACTTCCTGTGCATGGACATTCATACCGGGCATTACCGCCAGCATTGCCAGCAAGACCGTGGCCGATTGCACAAGTCCGGATTGGATTTTCATCAATACCTCCTTACATAATATACAAACTGTCTGGATACCGGATGATAAAGCAGAAGGACAGCCAGACTGTATCGTGTGTACCAAGCTGACCGAAACAGGCCTTAAATGCTATCACCTCCAAAAGACCGGGACAAATAAAAAACCGGCTGTGACCAACCCGGGCTGGTCCGGGACTTTCACGAATTTTTCATATTGTCGTGATCTGGCGGCAAGGATGTCCGGATCGCGGCGTCTGCACTTGACAGCGCCACTGGTGTGCCTTAGTTTCAACGGGTCACTGCCTGATATGGCAGTGCAACAGAGGGGCTGCAGCCTGATAATTACCCTGCATGGATCATTCCGATAAATACGATGAGATTCACCGGCATGTTCAGACGTATCTTCATGATCACTACCTTGGCGACGGTCCTCGGCGGCACCCCGGGTGTGACGTATGTATTTGCCATCGACGGTGATGTTCAATACTCCGCCCCCTATCTGTGGGTGGACCCCGAGACCGGTGAGATCAGTACCAGGAGTGACGGGCCGCAACCCAAGGCCCACCCTGATGAACCACCTGAAATATCATCAACCGGACAGCCGGACGCGGTCGTGCCGGATCCGTCCCCGGTTGTCGTTGATCAGGCGGGATCGCAGCCGGGTATATCAGGCATGATGCTGGCAGGGGCTGCCGGCGCCGCCGTCATGCTGGCGGGCATGCTGCTATTCCTGGCGAGAAACAGGCGACGGTTGGATTAGGACAGTCCTTTGACCGCCATGGAGACGGCGCGAAACACGGCGCGGCCTTTGTTCAGGCTCTCTTCCCATTCGTTTTCCGGGACGGAATCGGCAACGATACCGCCGCCGGCCTGTATATATAATGTATTGTCCTTGATCACCGCGGTGCGGATGGCAATCGCCGTGTCCATATTATTGCCCCAGGACAAATAGCCCACCGCGCCGCCGTAGATGCCGCGTTTGATCGGTTCCAGTTCATGGATGATCTCCATGGCCCGGATCTTGGGTGCGCCGGACAGTGTGCCGGCCGGGAAGGTGGCCTTGAGGACGTCCAGCGCAGTGCAGTTGTCCTTCAGTGTGCCGGTCACATTGGAGACGATATGCATCACATGCGAATAGCGTTCTATCACCATTTTTTCTGTTACCTTGACGCTGCCGATCTTCGCTATCCTGCCTACATCGTTTCTGCCGAGATCGATCAACATAAGATGCTCGGCGAGTTCTTTCGGGTCGGCCAGCAGTTCCTTTTCCAGGGCCAGGTCTTCTGCCTGGTCCTTGCCGCGGCGGCGTGTCCCTGCGATGGGGCGTACCGTAATCACATTGTCTTCCAGCCTGACCAGTACCTCGGGGGACGCACCCACTACGTGAAACTCGCCCAGGTCGAGATAGTACATATAAGGAGAAGGATTGCTGCTGCGCAGGGCCCGGTAAAGATTGAACGGCTGTACCTTGAAGGGAATGGACATCCGTTGTGACAGCACCACCTGCATGACATCACCTTCAAGAATATATTCCTTTATGCGTTTGACTGCGTTGAAATAGTCTTTTTTCGCAAATGCAAAACTGAAATCAGACTCACTGATCAGCAAGGGTGCCGGGACGATCTGTTCCGGCAGCGTTGACAGGAGTTTCCCGGATATGCTTTCCAGTTGTGCCAGCGCGTTATTATAGGCGTTCGTCATTGCGGGGTCGGCATGCACTATGATCAATATTTTACGGGTGACATTGTC
>Ga0326597_10012167_pt1 | contig 11346 bp, 13 predicted proteins | sample RVTome_12_FD_203789 | JGI IMG/M metagenome (GOLD analysis project Ga0326597, IMG submission 203789) | Soil microbial communities from uranium-contaminated site in the Upper Colorado River Basin, Wyoming, United States - RVT100D185 | ecosystem: Environmental > Terrestrial > Soil > Contaminated >...
GAGCGCCGAAGAGGCCGGCCAGGCCGAGCACGCTGAGCCCGGCGATGATCGCCGGCGCCGCCGTCAGCGCCGCCGCCGAGATCGAGCCGAAGACGGCGAGGCTGAGCAGGAAGCCGATTGCCGCGCCTGCCGCGTTGAGCACCTTCTGGTCGCGCGCCAAAATGTCGACGATGTCGGTCCGGATGGCCGGAAAGCCGCTGACCGTGACCTTCAGTCCGGTGCCGGCAAGCACCTTCTCGGCTGTCGCCGCGATGCGCCGGTGCAGTGCCCGGTGGACGTCGAGCACAGCCTCGGGAACGCTGGGCGTGACCACGAACAGCATTGCGGTGCCATCCGCCGACAGCGATTTCGCGCCGAGCAGCGGATGGGCGCGGATCCGCGCCGCGAGCGCCGGCGTCAGCCCGTCATCGGGGTCGCGAACCAGCGTCGGCGCGTTGCCCTCCGCGTCCGGCGGCGCGCGCAGCGAAAACAGCGAGAAGACGCTTTGCACGCCGCCGGCGAGCTGCAGCTCGAAGTGGAAATCCTGCAGCCGCGAGAAGGTCTCGGGCCGGGCGAGGCGAGCGCCTTCGACCAGCACCAGTGTCTCGTTCTCCGGGTCGACGAAGTCCTTAACCGCCGCGACATAGGTCCGGTAGGCCTCGGTGTTGCCGCGAAACACCTTGCGCAGCTCCTCGTCGAAGGAAAGCCGCGTCAGCCCGAGGATGACGAGCCCGGCCAGCACGACCATCAGCGCCCAGGCGACGCGGCGATGGGCGAGCGCCGCGAGGGGAATGCGCTCCAGCCCGAATCCGAGCGAGGAGAATTTTTCGCTCATTGCCGCGGCCCGGGACCGCCCGCACGCGAATAGGCGCACACTGTCTCAGCCAAGCCCTGCCCCCGAATTGCGGCGCCGCGGCGACTCGCCGGCTTGAATCCGGCGCGGCTTACGATGGCGGCGGCCCGCGGCCTTGTCAAACCTTGGCGGAGCGGTGAAGTGCCTCAGTCCGAAATCCTATCGAACCAACGCCCCGAGCTTGCGCTTTTTGCCGGAGCATGTCCGCTTTGCGCCCAACGGCAAACAGCAGCGCAGGGCCATCGGCGCTTCCGATGATGACGCAAGGCGGTCATTGGCGCCGTCGCCGGTGAACCGGCGCATTGCCATTTGCGCTCGGCATGTCACCGGCGAGATGGCGGGGCCAACGTTCGACGCCGATCGGTTGTTTGGCCTCCCGCCCTTTCACACCCGCGGGGTCAACACCAACTGGCTTCCTCGGTGCGCGGCGCCCGCAAAAGTTCTTGAATGTTCGCCTCTATCAAGCGGAACCCAACATTGCCGTAAAGCTTCTGGCGCCCCTCGTTCAGCACGAAGCTCGGACTGCCTTCGATCCGCATCTTGCCGGCGTCTTGGTAGTCCGCGGCCAAGCGGGCGAACGCGATGCCACTGTGAATGCGTTCTTCGATGGCGCCGATATCGGCACCGAGGGCCTCGGCAATCTCGCATTGGATATCCCAGCGAGAAATATCCCGACAATCTCGGAAGAACGCGCGGCGGAAGGCCCACATCACCCGATCGAAAACGCTCGCTGCGGATTGGCCTCCCGTCGCTCCGGATTCGCGGTCCAACTGCTGGGCCGCTTTCATGAACAGATGCGTGCTTGCCGAAGTCAAAGGGCGCGTCTTCAACCAAATCTCGGGGTGAACCTCAATATGAGAAAACCTCTCCGCCACCTGTCGCAAATGCGAGTTGAACCCCTCATATCCGCCTCTGTCTTTCCAGGTCGAGGAGATATTCCCGGCCGTATAGCCGAAGACGGAGCAGAACCGGTGCTCTATCCGGACGGCGTCACCAAATTTTTCTCTGACTACATCGATGCGAGCTTGCGAGGCGTATGCCCATACGCACAAGACGTCCGAGAAATATGTAATTTCGACCACGCTCATCTTGCATGCCCCCGAGCAGGCTGAGTGACGAGCCTCACGGTGCGCTTCCCTTGGCGCTTATTGGAAGCGCGAATGGCTCGACAAATGTCCAAGGGCGCCAAGCGACTCATCGAACTTCGAACCGACGCACCACCAGGAGCGGTGAAACGCAGCGTCAGGCCCTAATCCAGCGTCCGGCGGAAGCGCAGGAGGATCAGTGTGCCGACCGCCAGCGTGAAGGCGACGATCAGCCAGAACTCGTGGGCGAAATGGGCAAAACCGTTGCCCTTGAGCAGGATGCCGCGGACGATGCGCAGGAAGTGGGTCAGCGGCAGAACCTCGCCGATCCACTGCGCCCATTCGGGCATGCCGCGGAACGGGAACATGAAGCCCGACAGCAGGATCGACGGCAGGAAGAAGAAAAAGGTCATCTGCATCGCCTGCATCTGGCTGCGCGCCAGGGTCGAGAACAGATAGCCGAGGCTCACATTGGCGGCGATATAGACCAGCAGCACCGCCAGCAGCAGCCACAGCGAGCCGAGCATCGGCACGCCGAACAGATAATAAGCGGCCAGCAGGATGATCGCCACCTGGACGAAGCCGAGGCCGATATTGGGCGCGATCTTGCCGATCATGATCTCGCTCGCCCGGGTCGGCATGGCGAGCAGGTTTTCCATGGTGCCGCGCTCCGCCTCGCGCGTCAGCGACAGGGCGGTGGACAGGATCGTCGTCATGGTGAGGATGACGCCGAGCAGGGCCGGCACGATATTGTGGCTGGTGATACCCTCCGGGTTGTAGCGCCGGTGGATGACGAGGTCGAAGGGCTGCGGCGTGGCGTCGAGGCGGGCGAAGGCGCCGGCGAGCTCGCGGGAGATGGCCCGGCTCGCAATGTCGCCGAAGGCGGCGAGCGCGTTGCTGGCGGCCGCCGGATCGGTGGCGTCGGCGGCGAGCAGGATCTGCGGCCGCTCGCCGCGCAGCAGCGCGCGCTCGAAGCCCACGGGCACGGTCACCACAAAGGCGACCTCGCCGGTATCGAGCAGGCCGTCGGCCTCGCGGTGATTGTCGACGCGGCGCACAAGCTCGAAATAGCCGGAATTCACCATGGCGACCTCGACGGCACGGCTGAAGCGGCTGTGATCCTCGATCAGGACCGCCGTCGGCAGCCGTTTCGGATCGGTGTTGATGGCGTAGCCGAACAGCATCAGTTGGACGATGGGGATGATGACCATCATCGCCAGGGTGAGGCGATCGCGGCGTAGCTGGATCACCTCCTTCAGCAAGATCGCAAGCGTCCGGGAAGGAGACATCACGCGCCCGCGGCATTCTGCCGAGAAACGGCGATACGGTCGGCGGCCCCAAGAATCCTTCTCCCCCCTTGTGGGGGAGAAAGCAAAATCAAGGCGTTAGCCACGTGAAACGAGGCTAACCCTTGAATTTTGCAAGAGGGGGGGATCGCCGGCTTTACCCCCCTCTTGAAAAATCTAACGCTTGGCGCCGCCTGCGCGCCGCCAAGGCGCAAGATTTTTCGTCCTCCCCCGCCTGCGCGGCCATAGCCGCGGAGCCTGTCCTCGGGCCGGCCAAAGGCCGGACCCGGGGGGCGCGGCGACGGCCCGCAAGGGGGGAGGAGCAGAGTGGAGGGAGCCATGGCGCCGCTCATCACGCGCCCCTCTATTCGCCTCTGGCCAGATAGGGTTGCTTGACCCCGGCCATGAACTGGATGAACACGTCCTCGAGGCTGGTCTCGCCCTTCGACCAGGTGACGCCGGGGCGGTCGCGGAACGCCGCGATCGCGGCGCGCAACGCCTCGTCGTCGGCGCCGACGACAAGGAGCGGGGTGCCGAAGGTCGCGACCTGGTCGATGCCCTTCTGCTTGCGCAATTCTTGGGCGAGAGCGCCGAGCCCCTTTCCGGTGACGATCCAGGTGCTCAGCCCGGCGCGCTCGACGACCTCGGGCACGGTGCCCGCGGCGATGATGCGGCCATTGGAGATATAGGCGATGCGGTGGCAGCGCTCCGCCTCGTCCATGTAATGGGTGGAGACCAGCACGGTGACCCCGCCGGCGGCAAGGCCGTGCACCTCGTCCCAGAACTCGCGCCGCGCCTTGGGGTCGACGCCGGCGGTCGGCTCGTCGAGGAGCAGCAGCTTGGGGTCATGCATGACGCAGGCGGCGAGCGCCAGGCGCTGCTTCCAGCCGCCGGACAGTTCGCCGGCGAGCTGGTCCTGACGGTTCTTCATGCCGAGCCGCTCGACCGCCGCGTCGACATAAGCGCGCTGCGGCCTGAGCCGGTAGAGGCGGGCGACGAACTCCAGGTTCTCGCGCACCGTGAGATCCTCGTAGAAGCTGAATGTCTGGGTCATGTAGCCGACCTCGGCCTTGATCCGGTCGCTTTCGGTCAGGATGTCGTAGCCGAGGCAGGTGCCGGTTCCATCGTCGGGCTTGAGCAGGCCGCAGATCATGCGGATGGTCGTCGTCTTGCCTGAGCCGTTGGGGCCGAGGAAGCCGACGATCTCACCCTCCTCGACATGCATCGAGATATGGTCGACGACGGTCTTGCCGTCGAAGCGCTTGGTCAGCCCGTCGACCGCGATCACCCTCATGGGGCCGGCTCCTCTGGAATGGTGACGTCGACGATCTGGCCCGGGCTGAGGGCGCCCGCTGCGGCGAGGGGCACGGCCTCGACCATGTAGACGAGCTTCTGGCGGCTCTCGACGCTGTAAATGACGGGCGGCGTATATTCGGCCTCGGCCGAAACGTAGCGCACCCGCGCTTCGAGACCCGCCGGGCAGCCGTCGCAGGCAAGCGCGACGCGCCCGGAAGGTTCGACCGTGGCGCGCAGCGCCTGCGGTACGAAGAAGCGCACGACGCGGTTCTCGTCGGGCAGGAGCGAGACGACCGGCGCGTCGGGGGCGGCCATCTCGCCGGGACGGCGCAGAACCGCGTCGACGACGGCGGCGACCGGCGATTTGAGGGTGCGCTGGGCAAGCCGCCATTGGGCCTCTTCGAGCTGGGCGCGCCGGGCGGCGACGGCGCCGCGGGCGGCATCGATGGCCGCTGCGCGCGCCGGCAGCTCCTCCACCGCGATCCGCCGGCTGAGCGCCTCGACGCGGGCCGCCGCGCGGTCGTGGGAGGACTGTGCCTCGTCGAGCGCCGCCTGGGCGACGATGTCGCGGGAAAACAGTTCCCGCTGGCGCTCGAGCTGCTGCTCGGCTTCGGCACGCCCGGCCTCCGCCTCGGCAAGCTCGGCGCGGGTCACCGCGATTTCCTCAGGCCGCCGGCCGCTCTCAAGGTCGGCAAGCTGGGCTTGCGCGCGGGAAAGCTCCGCTTGCGCCGCCGCCACCGCAGCCGACGCGTCGTCATCCTCCAGCCTTGCCACAACCTCGCCGGCGTCGACCCTGTCGCCGCGCATGACCATGATCTCGACGATCCGGCCCGCCTCGCGCGGGGCGACCGAAACATACTCGCCCTCCACATAGCCGGAAAAACGCAAGGCCGGCTGCTCCGCCGGGCAGAAAGGAAGGGCGAAGGCAAGCCATCCTAGGGCGCAAAGCCAGGAAAGCATCAGTCTGCTCCCGGCCCACTCGCGGTCGAGACCGGGCCAAGCCGGGCGACCGAGCGGCCCAGCACGTCCTTGATCTGCACTTCCTCGGTCCTGCCGATGGTCTTCCAGCCCATGCGCCGCAGCACCGCCGCGCGGGCGACTCGAAACACCAGCACCTGGCCGATCATGGCGAAGGCGGTCAGCCTGGCAGCGGGAGAATTTGGCGGATCGCCAGTGATTTTGGCGACGAGTTCGGTCATGAAACCGTGCGCGCGGCCCATCGCGCCTTCATAGAGAATGTCGAAGGCGGTACTCGGCGCCATCTGCTCGCGCATGATAAAGCGGGCCCAGCCCTCGGTCTCCGGGTTGGCCACCATGAGATGGTTGAAGCCGAGAAGGAGGGCGATCAAAACTTCCCGCGCGGCGTCGGGCGTCGGCTCGCCGGGCCGCGCCCGGGCTTCGGCGATGATCGGCTGGATGGTGCCGGATATCTCCTCGGCGATATATTCGGCGACGGCGGCGTAAAGCCCCTCCTTGCCGCCGAAATGGTATTTGATCGAGCCGATATTGGCGCCGGCCGCATCGGCGATGGCCCGCGTGCTGGTGGCCTCGAAGCCGAGGCGGCCGAACAGATCCAGGGCGGCCGATATCAGCTTTTGCCGGGTCTCGCGCGCCGGCGCGCGCTGCACCGGCCGAACGCCCGCTTGTGCTTTCGTCATGGTCGTCTCGCCTCCGTAAGCCTCGTCCCTTATTTAATCAATCGATTGATTAAATTTCAAGAGGGGACCGGAATTGGCGTTAATGAAGGGTAGGGGCGAGGTTACGGGCGAGGGCATGCGCCGGCCAGGCGGGACTTTCCGGCCGGGATGAGCTTCATTGCGGCCTTCTCGCCGCGCTTGCCGCGGTTCTCGCCGCGCCGAAGCCGCCAGGATGCAGGCGGCTGGACCGACCTGCCGGCGGGTTTCCCGCGACCATGCCCTTGCCGCCGTCCAATCAGGTAGGCCTAGCGCGCCTCGGCCACCGCCCGCACCTCTTCGGCGAGCGCCAGGGCGGCGGTGAGGCCGGGGCTCTCGATGCCCATCAGGCTGACGAGATTGGCGATGCCGTGCGTGGCCGGCCCGTCGATGAGGAAGTCGGCCGCCGGCTCGCCGGGGCCCGCGAGCTTCGGCCTGATGCCGGCATAGTCGGCGGCGAGCGCGCCGTCGGCAAGCCCCGGCCAATAGCTCCGGATCGCCTTGTAGAAGCGTTCCGCCCGGCCCGGATCGACGGCGAAATCGGCCGCGTCCTCGACCCATTCAACATCGGGGCCGAAGCGCACCTGGCCGGCAAGGTCGATGGTCGCGTGGATGCCGAGGCCGGCTTCTTCCGGCACCGGATAGATCAGCCGCTTGAAAGGCGGCCGGCCCGAGAGCTTGAAATAGTTGCCCTTGGCGAACCAGCGGCGGCGGCGGTGGGCGGCGGGAAAGCCGGAAAGCTGGTCCAGCAGCGCCGGGGCGGCAAGTCCCGCGGCGTTGACGATCAGCCGCGCCTCGACGATGGCCGGCGCCGCGCCGCCGATGCCAAGCGCCGCGCGGCCGTGCTTAATCGTGCCGCCGGCGACCGGGCTTTCGAACACGATCGTACCGCCGGCTGCCTCAAGATCGCCGCGCAGGGCGAGCATCAGCGCGTGGGCGTCGATGATCCCGGTCGAAGGCGACAGCAGGCAAGCCGTGCAGCGCAGCGCCGGCTCGAGCCGAAAAATCTCCTCGCGGCTCAGCCATTGAAGATCGTCGACGCCGTTGGCCCGCGCCCGCTCGGCGATGGACCCGAGCTCGGCCTCCTGCGCCGCGTCCGTCGCGACGATGAGCTTGCCGCAGCGCCGGTGCGGCACGTGATGGCTTTCGGCGTAGGAATAGAGAAGCTCCTTGCCGCGCACGCAGGCCCGCGCCTTCAAGCTGTCCTTCGGATAATAGATGCCGGCGTGGATGACCTCGCTGTTGCGCGAGGAGATGCCGGTTCCGATGGCGCCGGCCGCCTCGAACACCAGCACCTCGCGCCCGGCTTGCGCCAGCGCGCGGGCCACGGCAAGGCCGATGACGCCGGCGCCGATCACCGCCACGTCGATGTCGAAGCGCTCGGGCGTCACGGCTGCATGTCACCCTGGCTCATTTTCTTGGCCCTCATGGTGAGGCGCGGCGCGGCCGCGTCTCGAACCACGAGGCCCGAAACGCTACCATAGGCGCATGCCGGAGCGAGTCGACATATCGAGATGCAGCAAAGTGTCCCATTACACGGGCCCGACGCGGCAGCTTTGCCTTGGCCGACGAGAGATGGGGAGCATCAGATGACCTATTGGCGCTCAACAACGGTCAACGGATTGACCGTAGTCGCAGGCGGCCATTATCGCCACAAGAAGACCAACGGCGTCTATCGAGTGGGCTGCATTGCACGCATGGAGGCCGATCTGACGCCGGTCGTTGTCTACGCAAAGGATGCCGAGGTTTGGGTCCGCCCGCTATTGGAGTTTTGCGATGGCCGCTTTGAACGCTGGACCGATGAGGCAAACGAACGGTCTATTCGCGAGAGCACGTAGGGCGCATTTCCGGATGCGCCGGCTCTTGCGCGGCCGAGACCGCGGGCCGATCCGGGATTTCCGGTTTTTCCGATAGCGAACTCATTGAAAAGAATGGCTGCCCTTCCTGGATACGTATCGAACTCTCAGCCTGGCGCCAACTCCAGGGGCGCGACGGAATCTGGCCGAGATGACGCATTTGCACGGGTGGTCGCTTATATGTAAAATACATAGTCAGGAAAATGAAGATCGAGTTCGACAATACGAAGGATGAGATCAATCGGCAAAAGCACGGCCTTTCGCTCGCATTCGGCGCACGGATATTCGACGATCCCGATCTGCTCGTCCTTACCGCAATCCGGAATGAGGATGACGAAGAGCGTTACAAGGCCGTTGGCTTGGTCGAGGGTAAACTTTACACCGCCGTGCATGTGTGGCGTGGAGAGGTGGTACGATTTCTCTCCGTAAGAAGGAGCAACACGAGTGAAGAAGAAGCGTATTATCGTGATTGAAGCCGATCCCAATGATCCGGAAGACCGGCCGGTCAGCGCCGAGGGGCTTGCGAGAGCGCGAGAGGGGCGGCGGATCAGACGACTGCGAAATCGGCTCGGGCTGAGCCAGTCGGAGTTTGCGGATCTCTACGGGATACCACTCGCCAATATTCGACAATACGAAATCGGACGTGTGATGCCGCCGCCGGCCGTCCGCGCATACCTTTCGGTGATCGCGGAGGAGCCGCAGATTACCGCCGAAGCGTATCGCAAGGCGCATGCGGCTTGATTATTCGGCGATTGGGGGACGGTGGCCGGGCTTCCTGGAAGCTTTTGGAACTTTGTGCGTGTCGCCTCCGGCGGAAATGAAGGTGCTCATGGATGATGCGGAAGCGCTTGAGCGGGTTTCGGCGTGGGAATGAGAATTGACATATGCAAGACATATGCTACCCTACTTCCTTCCCTATGGAGGCGCCCCATGACCCGCCCAGATACCGCACGGAAAGTGTCCATCTTTCGCAACAACCGCAACCAGGCGATCCGGCTGCCCAAGGACTTTGAGTTCCAGGGGGTGACCGAACTGACCATCGAGCGGCAGGGCGATACGATCCTGCTGCGTCCCGTCCGGCCGGACTGGCTTTCGCTCATGGACGAACCGCTTAGCGATGCTGATTTCCTGCGCGAGCGGCCTGATCTCATCGAAGAGGGGCGGTTCTCTCTTGATGATGATGGCAAGCACAAGAGGCGAGGAGCCACGCCGTCGCCCCGGAGGGGCTAAGGCGGGCGACAAAGAAATAATGCCGGCCGTCTATATGCTCGACACCAATATCTGCTCGTTCATCGTGCGCGAGCGCCCTGTCTCTATGCTCGAACGGCTGCAAGGCGCCGTGGACGGCCAGCATCAGATCGTCATCTCGGTCATCACCTATTACGAAATGCTGCTGGGCACGGTCGGCCGCAATGCCTCGCCCCGTCATGCGCGGCTGGTGGATGCTTTCGTCACCCGTCTCTCCGCTATCCTGCCATGGAATGCGGCGTGTGCGGAAAAGGCCGTGGCGCTCAAGCAGGACTTGACGGCAAAAGGAACACCCATTGGCGGCAATGACACAATGATCGCGGGCCATGCGCTGGCCGCGGAATGCGTGCTGGTGACAAATAACACCCGCGAATTCGCGCGTGTGCAGGGGCTAAGGGTGGAGGATTGGGTGGAGTGTGATTGCACCTGAATGCGAGTTGTCGAGTCTTGGGCGCGCAGGTCAAAGCGCGCTCTGTCAGAATAAGCCTGAAATGGGAAGCGAGTATCAGACAAACTAAAGTTGTTGCCCTTATTCTAGCCGGGTTCATATCTGGCCCAGCACTGGCATCGGAAGTCGTAGTCGGACGCTGGTGCGACCGGATGCTACCCAACATGCCTCAATACAGCCGTACGATCGAGATCGCCATTGCTCCAGATGGCTCCGCGATCGTTCGGAACAACTTCGCGGACGGCTCCGCGAACCAAGGGATGCTGAGCGAGTTGGGTGGCGATCTCTATGCCGTTCCGGATAGCCCGAACGGAGACAAGTACCGCATTGTGCCATCATCGGGTGAACTTCAACTGCTCGACAATGACGGCCTTATTAGAACGGCGCGAAGGTTGGAGAACACGCCTCGCCAGGGAGAGTGTCGGTAATCATCAGGCGGAAATGAAGGCGCTCATGGAGGACGCAGCGGCGCTTGAGGCGGCTTGAGCATATCGACCGCCCCTGATAACCATGGTTGACACTCATAAAAATGATAGCTATGGTTCACAGATGGTCGAGCTGATCAAGAGCGCCATATTCGACCGTTGGCTGCGCGGCTTGCGAGACAGGCTGGCCATAGCGCGTATTCAGGCGAGACTTGATCGGCTTGCAAGCGGAAATCCCGGCGATGTCAGACCCGTAGGTGGTGGGATTTCCGAGATGCGGATTCATTATGGCCCAGGCTACAGAGTCTAATACATGCAGAGAGGACCAATCGTTGTCATCCTGCTTTCGGGCGGCGACAAGTCTTCTCAAGAACCCGACATCGCCAAGGCCAAAGAAATCGCCGCACAATGGAAGGATTGAGACGATGAGCAGCGAGACCTTCAGCCGCTACGATACGGCAGATTATCTCAAAAGCGAGGAAGACATCATTGCTTATCTCGAAGCGGTGATGGAAGAAGGCGGCGACGATCCCGCTTATATCGCACGCGCGCTTGGTGTGGTTGCCCGCGCACGCAATATGAGCCAACTCGCGCGCGATGCGGGGATGAGCCGCGAGGGGCTTTATAAGGCCCTTTCCGAGGATGGGAATCCCAGCTTTGCCACGATCATGAAAGTTGCGCACGCGCTGGGCTTGCGTTTGGGTTTCAAGCCCGCTGCATAATCTGATTCTTAAAAATGCTTTTTGGCAAAAGCGCGTCCGGAGCCAGATTTTAGATATTTTTCAAATGCGAATGCCTTCGCTTGGCTATCGCCATGACCCTCAGAAACTTGGCTTGCCCAGCCGAAGCTTGGCGACAGCCAAGCGAAGGCTGGCTGGGGCGCTAGGATTCGAACCTAGACTGGCGGAGTCAGAGTCCGCTGTCCTACCGTTAGACGACGCCCCAACAGAGCCGGCCGCGACGCTGTTCTAGTATATGAGGGTTCAGCCATCAAGCCGCACCCCCATTCGCGATCATTTGCTTCTTTCGAGCCTTCCTTCCCCGCCGCGGCTTTCAAGCGGCTCATCTTGCTGATACACTCATCGGCGACTTGGGTTTAACGCATTCCGGCCTCCGCCAATGCCCGGTAAGAGGGACGCATCGCGCGGGCGGCGGTCGGCGGAAGGAATAAAGCGTGGCCGGGCCGAGTGATCGCCA
>Ga0326597_10012168_pt1 | contig 11346 bp, 7 predicted proteins | sample RVTome_12_FD_203789 | JGI IMG/M metagenome (GOLD analysis project Ga0326597, IMG submission 203789) | Soil microbial communities from uranium-contaminated site in the Upper Colorado River Basin, Wyoming, United States - RVT100D185 | ecosystem: Environmental > Terrestrial > Soil > Contaminated >...
GTTTGGTGGTCATATACGGCTCGAATGCGCGTTGCATGAGCGGCTCGGGAAAACCATTGCCGTTGTCGGTGATGGTCACCCGCATGCCGCCGGCCACCGGCTCGGAGCGCACCACTATACTCGGATTCGTGCTGTCCACGAGCGCGTCCTGCGCGTTCTGCAGCAGGTTGTGTATGACCTGGCGCAATTGTGCCGGATCGCCGACGACGCGCGGCAGGTTCGGCGCCAGTTCGACGCGTATCCAGCCCGCGAGCGATTGGTAGAGCATCAAGACCTCCCGCACCAGAGCGTTGAGTTCGATCTCCTGCCGCGAGGGCTCCGGCATGCGCGCATACTGGCGGAACGCGTCAACCATGTCCTTGAGCGCGCGCACCTGATTGACGATGGTTTGCGTCGAGCGCGTGAGCATTTCGGCTTCGGCCGCGCCCAGTTTGTGGGCGAGTTTGTGCTGCAGGCGCTCCGCCGAGAGCTGAATCGGCGTCAGCGGGTTCTTGATTTCATGGGCCAGGCGCCGCGCGACCTCGGTCCACGCCGCATCGCGCTGCGCCTGCAGCACGTGGGTGATGTCGTCGAACACAACGACATAGCCCGTGCCGCTGCCGGCGGGCAGACGCGTGCCGCGCAGCAGCAGCATCTGGTGGCCGTGCTTGCCGGTGCGTTCAATCTGTTGCTCCCATGCCGCACCCGCGCTGCCGCGGAACCCCGCGGCGACTTCGTCCGCGAGTTCTGCGAGCGCCGGGTTGCGCTCGTGCCAAAGCTCGAGCCTCAGTCCGGCAAACTGCGCGATATCGGCGTCGAGAATGGCTGAAGCGCTGTGGTTGAACGAGCGCAGCTGCAGGGTTTCATCGAACGCAAGCACCCCGGCCGACAGGTTGGCCAGGATGCTTTGCAGGTAGGCGTGGGCATCCGCGAGTTGCGCCTGGTTGCGCTCGGCCATCGCGCGCGTTTCGGCGAGTTGCTGGCGCATGGTGTTGAACGATTGCGTCAGTACGCCAAGTTCGTCGCGGCTCGGCACCGCCTCGCGTTGGCTGAAGTCGCCCTGGGCCACCGCGCGCGTGCCCTCGACCAGGAAGGAAAGCGGCGCGGACAGCCGCTCGCTCAACACGAACGCAAGCGACAGCGCGATGAGCAGCGCGAGCAGCAGCGTCAGCGTCAGCGTCAGTCCGTAAAGCCGCCTCAAACCCTGGCGCGCGAGCAGCAGCTCCTGGTAATCGCGCTGCCCGGTCTGCACGGTCTCGGCATCGAACGCGAGTTGCTGCGGAACCCGCTGCAGCAGCTGCAGCACGCGCATTTCCTCCGCCAGGCTCACGACATTGACCGGCACCAGCACGCGCAGATAAAGGCCTTTGTCGGGAATCGCCTCGATCGCGCGGTAACTTTGCTGCAGCCTGAGCTGGCGCAACAGCGCTCCTCCGGGAAGCTCGGGCATGAGCCCGGTGCGCTCGGCACCGGCATAAGCGATGATTTTCCCCCGCTGCGTGAACAACGTCGCCTCCTCGGCTCCGGCCTGCTCGCGCAGCATATTGAGTAGCGCAATATCTTCGGACGCCGGCCGCTCCGCGAGCGTCACCGTCATGGCGTCGGCTTTCTTGAGCAGCTCCTTGAGCAGATTGTCGAGTGTGGTGCGTCCCAGGTTAAGGCCGCCCTCGAGCGCTTTCTCGACCCTGACGTCGAACCACGATTCGATGCTTTTGGCGACAAACTGTACCGACACGCCGTAGACCAGCGCGCCCGGCAAAATCGCCACCAGCGCGAAAAGCCACACCAGTCTCAGCGTGAGCTTGGCGCCGAACACCCCGGCCTTGAGTTTCTGCCGCAGCGTATACAGCTGGTAGCCGAGCAACACCGTGAGGCACACCGCGAGTCCGCCGTTGACGGCGAGCAGCAGCGGGTAATGTTGCGCGAATAACGCGGTATTGGCAGTCGCCGTCGCCAGCAGGTAAAGCGTCACCGCGCCGACCACGGCGCACACGATCAACAGATACTTGACCGCGCCGCTTTTCAGCGCCGGGTGGAGTCCGGTCATGACGGGCGTCATGGCGTAACACTCCAGCGGTACCACTCCGAGCCGAAGTTCCAGTCGCGCGAGGCGAGCGCGTTCAGTTGAAACGGCTTCGGCAACTGCGACACGTCAAGCCGCATGCGCACGCTGGCGGTATAGGTGTTGCCCTTGTTGAGTACGCCGGCTTCGAGCACCTGGCGCCGCCGTACGCGCGACAGAAAATCGAGCGCCTCCGACAGCGCGCTGAAATTATGAAATAACGAACCGACGCCGAGGCGATACTGGCGCGTCAGCGCATTGTATGACAGCCGGTACTGTTGCCGGGTGGCGAGTATCTTGTCGTTGAGCCAGTACCAGCGCACCCGGATGATTTCGAATTCGAGCAGGAAATACAGCGGAACGCCCTTGTTGAGCGCGTCCTCGAGCGTCGGGTTGAGCGCTACGCCAAAATCCGCCTCGAGAAAATAGCCCTCTTCAGCTGCGACCAGCGTGGCGCGGCTGACATCGATGCCCTCGGCTTGCGCCGCCGGCGCCGCTGCGAGCAGCAGCACCAGCGCCGCGAGCGCGAGCAGCGGGTTATATTTTTTGCAGCAGCGCGTAATAGAACCCGTCATGCTCGTTATCCGGCAGCAGCTGGCCTTCGGGTGTCCCATCCACCGTTATCACTCCGAACAACGGCAGCAACCTGGCGTCACGATGGCGCGCCAGAAATTCCGCGACCTGCAGCGAATTCTCCTCCTGGAAAACCGAACACGTTGTATACAGCAATTTACCACCACTGGCCAGCAGCCGCCACAGACTGCCGAGCAGGCGCCGTTGCTGCAAAACGAACTGCGGGATATCGGCTGCGCGGCGCAGCCACTTGATGTCCGGGTGGCGGCGTACCACCCCGGACGCGCTGCATGGCACATCGGCGAGTATGCGCTCGAACGGCTTGCCGTCCCACCCGGCGGTCGTGTCGTTGACATCCGCAACGAGCAGCCTCGCCTTGAGCCGCAACCGCTCGAGATTCTGCCGCACCCGCTCAAGGCGCGCGGCGTCGCTGTCAAGCGCCGTCAACTCGAGGTCCGCGATTTCCAGCAGGTGCGTGGTTTTGCCCCCGGGCGCGGCACAGGCATCGAGCACGCGCATGCCGTCCTGGACGTCGAGCAACGGCGCCGCGAGCTGTGCCGCCGCATCCTGCACCGATACCATGCCGTCCGCAAATCCCGGCAGCCTCTCGACCGGCAGCGCGCGCGCCAGCGTTACCGCCTCAGCGCCCACCGCGGTTGCGGCGATGCCCCGTTGCGCCAGCAGCGCAAGGTACTCGTCACGCGTGGTGCGCCGGCGATTGACGCGCAGCGTGAACGGCGGGTGCAGGTTGCCGGCTTCGAGCATCGCCGCAAAATTTTGCGGATATTGCGCACGCAGCCTGTCGATCCACCATTGCGGGTAGGAATACCGCCCGGCATCGCTGCGCGCCGCTTTGGCAAGCAAGGCTTCGCCGCGGCGCAAAAAACTGCGCAACACCGCATTGACCAGGCCGGCGGCCTGCGGCTCGCCGAGGCGCGCGGCGCAACTCACCGCGTTATCGACAATCGCGTAGGGTGCGGCGCGCGTGTGCTGCAACTGATACAGCGCAACCAGCAGCAGCCACCGCAATGCTTCATCGCGCAAGGGTTTTTCCAGCAATTGTGCGAGTACCGCCTCGAGTTGCGCGCCAAAACGCAATGTGCCGTAACTCAGATCGGTGACCGCGCCACGCTGCTGCGGGGTGAGTTGCGGATGTCGCTGCCACTGTGCCGCAAGCGCCACATTCAGATTGCGGCCCCCGACCACGGCGGCGACCGTGGCGCTGGCAAGCAGTTGTATTTCAACCATCGATTCAAGTCCCGAGACGAGTTCCCGGCGCCAGCACAGCGCCAGCGAGGAACGCGCGAGCGGCAAGCCGTTTGGCGCCCGCTTTCTGCAACTCGGTGACATTGACCGCACCGGCGCCGGCCGCGACCACGATACCGCCCGCGCCGACGCCCGCCACCGTGCCCGGGGGCGCATTTCGATGCGCCACGGGCTGCGCGCACCATATTTTGAGCGCTGCGCCGCCGAGCGTCGTGGCGCAGCCCGGCGCGGGGTTGAACGCCCGGATCTGGCGGCAAATATCGTCCGCGCTGTGCGACCAGTCGATCACCGCTTCGGCTTTGGCAATTTTATCGGCGTAAGTCGCAGCCCCATGGTTTTGCGCGCGGGGGGCGGGATTCTCGCTGAGCGCGCGCAAAATGCACCGCGCACCGAGCGGCGCGAGCTTATCATGCAGCGTCTGCGCGGTGTCATCGTCGGCGATCGCGATTTTCTCCTGCAGCAAGATCGCGCCGGTGTCGAGACCGGCATCCATCTGCATGATGGTGATTCCGGTCTCGCGGTCCCCGCTGAGCAGCGCGCGCTGGATAGGCGCCGCACCGCGCCAGCGCGGCAGCAGCGAGGCGTGGATATTGAGGCAGCCGCGCGCCGGGACCGCGAGCACGGACGGGGGCAGAATCAGTCCATAGGCGGCAACCACCATTGCGTCCGCGCCGACATTTCGTAGCTGCTCCTGAATCGCAGGCTGCTTGAGGCTTGGCGGTTGCGCCAGCGGTAAACCGCGCGCCTGCGCCAGTTTCTTGACCGCGCTCGGGTGCGGCTTCAGGCCCCGGCCCGCGGGGCGGTCAGGCTGCGTGAGAGTCAGGGCAACTGTGTGCCCGGCGGCAAGCAGTGCTTCCAGCGCGACCGCGGCAAATTCGGGTGTGCCGGCAAAAATCAGCTTCATGAGTCGCGCGCCGCTGCGCGCCCTAGTGCCTGCCGGGGCGCCATGCCTACATCACGCGCCGCTGCTGTTTTTTGAGTTTCGAGAGTATGCGTTGCTGCTTGAGCCGCGACAAATACTCTACGAACACTTTGCCCTCGAGGTGGTCCATTTCGTGCTGTATGCAAACCGCCAGCAACGCCTCGGCGTCGAGTTCGAACGGCCGGCCGTGGGCATCGAGCGCGCGCACCCTGATGCGCTCGGAGCGCTGGATTTTTTCAAAAATGCCGGGCACCGAAAGACAACCTTCGGCGCAATCCGATGCGCCGCTGCGGGCGATGATTTCAGGGTTGATAAACACTTTGAGCTGGTCGTGCGTTTCCGAAATGTCGACAATAATCACCCGCCGGTGGACGTCGACCTGAGTCGCCGCCAGCCCGACTCCGGGGGCCGCATACATGGTATCGGCCATGTCTTTGATCAAGCGACGAATCTTGTCATCCACACGGGTTACCGGCGCAGCCACGGCGTGGAGCCTTGGATCGGGGTACTGCAGGATGGGAAGTAAGGGCATAAATCTTGCAAATTTAACAAACTAGGTGGAAAATTTAAACTAATATGTAACATTTGAGCCGGCTCAGGCCAAACCGCCTGGCCGAGCCCTGCAACCAAGGTGAGGGGCGCGATGGTCAAGTCAATTATATCGCTGATTATATTGTACTGTTGGGTTGCGGCCGCGCCGGCCGCAAGCACTGCGGACTTGGCCGAAGGGGCGCCCGACCGCTACGTCGTGGTGCAGGGCGATACGCTATGGGGCATCGCCGGCCGCTTCCTGAAAAGCCCGTGGAAGTGGGGCGAACTGTGGAGGATGAACCAGGACCAGATCAAAAATCCCCATCGCATTTATCCGGGCGACGTGCTCGTGCTCGACAAATCGGCCGCGGCGGTCCGCCTCAGCCTGCTGAGGATTCAGACCGTGAAGTTGTCGCCGCAGGTGCTTGCTTCGCCGCTTGCATCGCAACCCGTGCCCACCATACCGCTTTCCGACATCGAGCCGTTTTTGAGCAAGCCGCTGGTGATCCCGCCAGGCCAGCTCGTCTCCGCGCCGCGCATCGTGCGCGTCCAGGACGGCCGCGTCGCGCTCGGCGCCGGCGACATTGCCTACGTCCAGACCATCACCCAAGCGCAGGGCGATTACTGGCATTTATTCCGCGCCGGCCCGGCACTGGTAGATCCCGACACCGATGAGACACTGGGTCACGAGGCGACTTTCCTCGGCGAGGCAAAAGTCGCCAAGCACGGCAATGTGACCACCGTCGAAATCGTCAAGTCGGCGCGCGAAATTTACGCCGGTGATTATTTGTTGCCGGCACCGCCCGAAGTCGGGCTCGACAACTACGTGCCGCACGCCCCGGCGAGGAAAATCGACGCGCGCATCATCGCGGCCTATGGCGGCCTGTTCGAAGTCGGCGCCAATTCCATCGTCGCCCTCAGCAAGGGCGCGCGGGATGGGCTCGAAGTCGGCCACGTGCTGGCGATTTATCGCAACCTGAATGCGGCGCCGTATCAGTTCCGCGAGAGTTCGCTGTGGGGCCGCACCGGCTTTATCTACGACGCGAAGAATCCGAAAACCCGCTACGTGAACGAGCCGCTGGTTACCCGTGATTCACCGCTTTACGGCCGCGTCGGCCCCGGGGGCTTTCAACACAAGGACGATAACACCGGTCTGCCGTCGCCGCAGTTGCCGGCCGAACGCTATGGCCTGCTGATGATATTCCGTGTTTTCGAACGCGCATCCTACGCGCTGATCATGGCCGCGGACCGACAGGTCAACGTGCTCGACATCGCGACGAATCCCTGAGCGGCCGGCCCCCGCGCCACATCCTCACTTCGCGTGTGCCCGGAATCAGGCGGCGAACTGCGGCGATTTCCCAGTGCCCCCCGCTGACGGTCACGACTGCGAGCCTTGGCTGCGCCTGACCCTGATTCCCGGGCTGGGCAACGCGGCGTTGCGCAAGCTGCTGCGCGAGTTCGGCTCTCCCCAGCGCGTGCTCGACGCCCGCCGCGCCGAGCTGCAGCGTCTGGTCGCGGCGGATATCGCCGCGCAGATCACAGCCGGCGGAAATGCCGATGGCACGCAGCAGGCATTGGAGTGGCTTGCCGACAGCGCAAATGCGATCGTCACACTGGGTGAGGCGGACTATCCGCAGTTGTTGCTGCAAACCGCCGATCCCCCACCCTTGCTGTACGTTAAAGGCCGGCGTGAATTATTGAACCGCCCGGCCCTCGCGGTCGTCGGCAGCCGCAACGCGACCGCTCAGGGTCTCGCCAACGCAGAAGACTTCGCGCGCGCGCTGAGCGACGCCGGCATGACCATCGTCAGCGGGCTTGCGCTCGGTATCGACGCCGCCGCGCATCGCGGCGGGCTGGCCGGCACGGCCAGCAGCCTTGCCGTGGTCGGCACCGGGCTCGATGTCGTCTATCCGGCGCGCAACCGCGCACTCGCCCATCGGCTCGCCAGCGGCGGCGCGCTTGTTTCCGAATTTGCGCTCGGCACGCCGGCACTCGGCACCAATTTCCCGCGCCGCAATCGCGTGATCAGCGGTCTGAGCCGCGGCTGCCTGGTAGTGGAAGCCGCACTGCAGAGCGGCTCGCTGATCACCGCGCGGCTCGCCAACGAGCAGGGGCGTGAAGTGTTCGCGCTGCCGGGATCGATCCACTCGCCGCTCGCGAAAGGCTGCCACGCACTGATCAAGCAGGGCGCAAAGCTCGTCGAAAGCGCCGCCGACATTCTCGAGGAACTCCAGCTGGCTGCTACGCCGTCCGCCGTGCTCTCCGCCGTTGAGCTCGATCCCGGCATGGCGCGGTTGCACGCACAACTCGGTTTTGAACCCACCGATCTTGACACCTTGTGCGCACGCTGCGGCATGGGCGCCGATGTCGTATCAGCATTACTGCTCAAACTCGAGTTGCAGGGCCTGATCGCAAACCTGCCCGGCGGCCAATATCAGCGGGTGCGTTGAGCCGCGTTGCGTCGCCGGGGCGCGGCATTTGACTGTTATCTTTCCGTTCCCGCTTGCGTTGGCGGTTCATTGTTCTTATCATCTTGCGCTTTGTTGAGCCGGCAACCCGGCGCGAACCCGATCACAAACCCCTGATGACAAAAAAGAAAACTCCCTCCGCGAAGCCTTCCACCGCGAGCGCCGCGCCCCCCCGGGGCAAAAAACTCATCATTGCCGAGAAGCCTTCGGTGGCCAACGATATCGCGCGCGTGTTGGGCGGCTTCACGAAGCATGGCGATTATTTCGAAAGCGACGATTACATCCTGTCATCGGCGGTCGGCCATTTGCTGACCATCGTTCCGCCGGAAGGCGTCGAGGTGAAGCGCGGAAAATGGTCACTCGCACATCTCCCGGTGATCCCGCCGCGCTTCGATTTGCTGCCAATCGAACGCTCGGAAGAGCGGCTCAAGCTGCTGGCGAGGCTGATCAAACTCAAGAGCATTTCGACTCTGCTCAACGCGTGCGACGCCGGCCGCGAAGGCGAGTTGATTTTCCGTTACATCGTGAACCATACCAAAACCTCCAAGCCGATCGAGCGGCTATGGCTGCAGTCGATGACCCCCGCGTCGATCCGCGAGGGCTTTACGCAACTGCGCAGCGACAGGGAAATGCGGCCGCTGGCCGACGCGGCAATGTGCCGCTCAGAGGCCGACTGGCTGGTTGGCATCAATGGCACGCGGGCGATGACCGCATTCAATTCGAAGTCCGGCGGATTCCATCTCACCACCGTCGGGCGCGTGCAGACCCCGACGCTCGCGATCCTGGTCGAGCGCGAAGAGAAGATCAAGAAGTTCGTGGCGCGCGATTATTTCGAGGTCCGCGCCACCTTCCACTGCAAAGCCGGAACTTACTCCGGGCGCTGGTTCGATGAGAAATTCAGCAGGGACACGAAAACCGACGACAGTGACCTGCGCGCCGAACGCCTGTGGGAGCGCGCGCGCGCCGCCGCGATACGCGCCAAATGCGAAGGCAAGCGCGGAAGCGTCGAGGAAGAAAGCAAGCTCTCGACCCAGCTCTCGCCGCTGCTCTACGACCTCACCAGCCTGCAGCGCGATGCCAATGGGCGCTTCGGGTTTTCCGCCAAGACCACGCTGTCGATCGCGCAGGCGCTCTACGAGAAACATAAGGTGCTGACCTATCCGCGCACCGATTCGCGCGCGCTGCCCGAGGACTACCTGCCCACGGTTAACGCGGCAATGCAGGCGCTCGCGCAGCCCTACCAGCCGTTCGTCAAGCAGATCCTCGCCAAGAAATGGGTGCGGCCAAACAAGCGCATCTTCAACAATGCCAGGATTTCAGATCACTTCGCGATCATACCGACATCCCTTGCACCCAAGCACCTGAGCGAGGCCGAAGCCAAAATCTACGATCTGGTGACCAGGCGTTTCCTCGCGGTATTCTTCCCCGCGGCCGAATTCCAGGTCACGACCCGCGTGACGCGCGTCGAGGGCGAACCGTTCCGGAGCGACGGCAAGATCATGGTGAATGCCGGCTGGCTGGAAATCTACGGCAGGGAAGCCCAGACCGACGATACGCCCGCCTTGGCGCCGGTCGACCCCAAGGAATCGCCGCGCGCGACCGAAGTCGCGGTCGTCGAGCTGCAAACCAAGCCGCCGGCGCGCTACTCCGAGGCAACGCTGCTGTCGGCGATGGAAGGCGCCGGCAAGCTGGTGGAAGACGAGGAACTGCGCGACGCGATGGGCGCCAAAGGCCTCGGAACGCCGGCCACGCGCGCCGCGATCATCGAGGGTTTGATTTACGAAAGATATCTGCACCGCAACGGCCGCGAGTTGCAGCCGACCGCCAAAGCGTTCTCGCTGATCACCCTGCTGCGCGGACTCAAAATCGATGAATTGTGCTCGCCCGAGCTGACTGGGGAATGGGAGTATCAGCTGGCGCAAATGGAGCACGGCAAGTTGAAGCGCGGCCAGTTCATGCAGCAGATCGCCGATATGACGCGCCACATCGTCGGGCGCGTAAAAGAACACGAAAGCGACACGGTGCCGGGCGATTTCTCGACGCTCGAGACCGCGTGCCCCAAGTGCGGCGGCGTGATCAAGGAAAACTATAAGAAATTCCAGTGCCAGCAATGCGACTTTGCGTTGTGGAAAATCCTGGCTGGCCGCCAGCTCGAGCCTGCGGAGGTCGAGGAACTGATCGCCAAGCGTACCATCGGGCCGCTGCAAGGCTTCCGCAGCCGCATGGGCAAACCGTTCAACGCGGTGCTGCGGCTGAGCCCGGAATTCAAGACGGAATTCGATTTCGGGCAGAACGGCACCGAGGCCGACGCCGCGCCGGTCGATTTTTCCGCTCAGCAAACGCTCGGCGCCTGCCCCAAATGCGGCGCGCGGGTTTTCAGCCACGGGGTCGCCTACCTCTGCGAGAAGGCCGCGGGAAGCGAGCGCAGCTGCGATTTTCGCTCCGGCAAGATCATCCTGCAGCGCGCGATCGAGCCCGAGCAGATGCAGAAACTGCTGGCCACCGGCAAGACCGATCTCCTGCACCGGTTCATTTCCAAGAAAGGCCGTCCGTTTTCGGCCTATCTCGCGCGCGCTGCCGATGGCAAGGTGAGTTTCGAGTTCGAGCCCCGTGTGGCCAAAGCCGCGAAGCCAAAAGCGCCGGCCAAACCGCGCAAAGCCGCCGCGAGTTGATCAGACGTCGAGATTGCGCGCGCCGAGCGCGTTGGTCTCGATAAACGCGCGGCGCGGTTCGACCAGGTCTCCCATCAGCGTGGTGAAAATCTCGTCTGCCGATATCGCGTCTTCGATCTGGGTGCGCAGCAGGCGCCGCGTTTTCGGGTCCATCGTGGTCTCCCATAGCTGCTCCGGGTTCATCTCGCCCAGGCCCTTGTAACGCTGTACCGCCAGCCCCCGCTTGACCTCGTCAAGCAGCCAGTTGAGCGCGTCCTTGACGTCGCGGATCGGGTGGCGCTGCTCGCCGCGCTTGACGTAGGCGCCTTCGCCGATCAATCCCTGCAGCACCTGAGCGGTTTTCTTGATCTGCTCGTAATCCCCGCTATGGATGAAATCGACATCCAGCGAAGTGAGGTGCAGATTTCCGTGCTGCGTGCGCTTGATGACGAGCAGGTGCTGCTCGTTCTTCTCGTCGTATTTCGGCTCGATCGCGATGTCTTCCGCGCTGAGCGCCGCGTTCAGGCGGCGGGCGCTTTGCACCGCGGTTTTCTCATTCTCCAGATCGACTTCGGGGTTCACCAGCAGCGCTTGCAGCACGGCCGGATCGATCAGCCGGCTCATGCGGTCGATCACGGCCTCCGCCAGGAAATACTGCTTGGCGACCTGCGCGAGCGTTTCCTTGTTGAGCGGCCTGGCGCTGGCGGCTGGATAAAGTTCTGCGTCTTCCAGCGCCAGTTTGAGCAGGTATTCCTTGAGCGCGTGGTCGTCCTTGATGTAGCGCTCGCTCTTGCCGTGCTTGATCTTGTAGAGCGGCGGCTGCGCGATGTAAATATGCCCGCGCTCGATCAACTCGGGCATCTGGCGGTAGAAGAACGTCAGCAGCAGGGTGCG
>Ga0326597_10012170_pt1 | contig 11346 bp, 6 predicted proteins | sample RVTome_12_FD_203789 | JGI IMG/M metagenome (GOLD analysis project Ga0326597, IMG submission 203789) | Soil microbial communities from uranium-contaminated site in the Upper Colorado River Basin, Wyoming, United States - RVT100D185 | ecosystem: Environmental > Terrestrial > Soil > Contaminated >...
CGGGGGCGGGGCGCAAGCCGAAGGGGGAGAAGGCGGGGGTGTCGCACCGGCATCGGGCGAAGCTCTTGAGCCGGCATCCGGTGCACGTCACCTTGAAGTTGGAGCGGGGCTTGCCGCGCTTGCGGAACAAGGCGGCGTATCGGGTGTTGCGGAGGGCGTTCGTGGGGGCGAGCGCGAAGGACGGGTTCCGGCTGTGCGAGTATTCGGTGCAGGGCAACCACATCCACTTGATCGTCGAGGCGAAGGATCGGCCGGCGTTGTCGAGGGGCATGCAGGGATTGGCAATCCGGATTGCGCTGGGGTTGAACCGGCTTTGGGAACGAGCCGGGCGCGTGTTCGCGGACCGCTATCACGATCGGATCCTGCGGACGCCGCGGGAGGTGCGGAACGCTCTTTCCTATGTGTTGAACAACGCCAGGCGCCACCGGCTGGGATTGACGTGGGCGATTGACCTATTCAGTTCGGGGCCCTGGTTCGATGGCTGGAAGGAGGCGGGCGTCTCCCGGACGGTCCAGAGGCCAAGCGAGCGGCCGACGGTGCAGGCGCGAAGCTGGTTGCTGCAAGCGGGCTGGCGGCGGCACGGGTTGATCCGGATCGTGGAAGTGCCGGGCGGCTGAGTCAGGCGCCGTTGCTCACGTCGTCGACCGCGTCGTCGCGGGGGCCGGTGGAGAGGGCCACCGCGCCTGGGACGCCCTCGCCGGTGAAGGACTCGACGATTCTGCGGGCCTGGACGCGGCCGGTCTGGCGGGCCTCGTCGACCGTGCCCATGGGCGGCTGCGCCTGCGGCTGCTCTGCTTCAGCGGAGAGCATGTGGAGCGTGCGGGTCGGGAAGGCGAAGTCGACCTTCAGTTCCCGGGCGAGGCGCAGGATGTCGATCAGGAAGCGGTGGCGCTCGCGGAGCTCGGTGGCCCAGTCCGGCGTCTTCAGGAACAGGTAGAGCAGGATGTTCAGCGAGGACTCGCCGTACGAGTGGAAGTAGACGTGGTAGTAGTCCTTGCGGGTGTAGGGATGGCGCAGGATCAGCTCCCGGATCCCCTCGATGAAGGCTTCCAGCCGGTCCGGCGGAGTGTCGTAGGTGACGCCGATGGTCTCCTTGACGCGCCGGTAGACGCGGGCGCCGAGGTTGTCGACCTTGGCGCGGGTGAGCAGCGCGTTCGGCAGCGTGATCAGCGAGTTGTAGAAGGTGCGGATCTTCGTCGAGCGGAAACCGACTTCCTCGACGGTGCCCTCGGCTCCCTCGGCCACGATCCAGTCGCCCACCTCGAACGGACGGTCGGCCAGGATCGACACCGTGCCGAAGAAGTTCTCGACCGTGTCCCGCGCGGCCAGGGCCAACGCCAGGCCGCCGATCGAGAGGCCGGTCAAGAGCGCGGCCACGTCCATGTTCAGGTTGTCGGCGATCCAGACGATGCCGAGCGCCACCACCAGGATCTTCAGCGCGCGCCGCAGGAGCGGCACGACCACGTCATCGATCCGCGTGTCGGTGCGCTCGGCCAGCACGGCGAAGTACTCGGTGGCGTAATCGATCAGCGAACAGACCGCCCAGGTGCCGCCCACCATCAGGAACAGCCGCGCCACCAGCATCAGCGCCGAGTGCGACTGCTCCGGCAGCGCCAGGTACTGCAGGCAGAAGAACCAGACCGTCGCCATCGCCATGAACCCGAACGGCTTGGAACGCCGCCAGCCCCGGCTCCTGGTGGGCAGGTTGCGCCGCCGCATCACGGAGGAGCGGATCGCCATGGTGATCAGGCGGACCACCGTGCTCGCGATCAGCCCCAGCAGGATCAAGGCCAGCAAGCCGAGCCACTGCCAGTGCTGCAGCAGCACCTTTCGCCCGAGCATCCAGTTCGGCACGTGATCCCGGAGCCAGGTGGTCGAGTCGCTGACGCCGCTTCGCCCGGAGCGCGGCTCGAGATGAGCGACCGCCTGGAACAGATCGTTGGCGGCCAGCCGCGTCTTCTTCGAGAAGTGCCAGATGCCCCGCGGGCTCCTCGAGAGCTCCACCTCCGCCGTGGCGATCTCGCCGCCCGCATCGCGGTAGGGGACCGTCAGGCTGTAGACCGCCTCGGTCCACTTCGAAGGCAGCAGGAACTCGTTGATCTTGCGCAGCGACCGGTCCAGGAAATTGAGCAGGTCGCGGGCCGCTGAATCGGCGACGTACTCCTGATCCCCCTTGAGCACGTCCTCCAGATCGAACAGCCGTCCGGCCCGGTGCAGGTCTTCCGGCTGCTTCTGCTCCGCGTAGCGGTCCATCAGCTCGTGAAAGGTGCGGTAGACCTCGCGGGGGCTCTTCGGTCCGACGGGCGCCGGCGCCTCCTCGGCCGGCGGCTCGGTGGTCGCCGGGGCCGCCTCCTCCGCCGGTGGTGCCTGCGGATCCTGAGGTGTCATGGGGTCGAGCGCCAGCAGCACCAGCAACAAGGGAGCCAGTAGGACGGTCGCGAGGCGGAGGTTCTTCGATCTGCTCATGGTCGGTGCGATCGTACAGACCGCTCGCCCCGGGAACAGTCTTCGATTCGGACCGAGGCATGATCATATGGGTTCCGGAGCCCGCGCCGCGGTGGTAGTGTGAGCGGCCTGATGAGCGAAGTGAAGCCGAGGTGAAGCAATGACCCGTCCTGTGTGTTTGTTCACCGGCCAGTGGGCCGATCTGCCGTTGTCGGAACTCTGCGAAAAGGCCGGCCGGTTCGGCTACGACGGATTCGAGCTGGCCTGCTGGGGCGACCATTTCGACGTGCGCGCCTGCCTCGAGGAGGACGGCTACGCGCGGGCTCGGTGGGAACTGCTCCAGGATCACGGCCTCCTGGCGTATGCGATCAGCACCCACCTGGTCGGCCAGGCGGTCTGCGATCGGATCGACGAACGCCACCAGGCGATCCTGCCCGAGGCCGTGTACGGCGACGGCGATCCCGAGGGGGTGAGAAGGCGCGCCGCCTCGGAAATGGCGCTCACCGCGCGCGCCGCGCGCCGCTTCTTCGACGCGGCCCCCGATGCCGTCAAGGAGCACCTGGCAAGGACCGGGAAGACGGTCGTCGTCGGCTTCACCGGCAGCTCGATCTGGCACCTGCTGTACGGCTTCCCGCCGGTCGTTCCGGGGCAGATCGAGGCCGGCTTCGCCGACTTCGCCGCGCGCTGGAAACCGATCCTGGACGCCTTCCAGGAAGCCGGAGTGCATTTCGCGCTCGAGGTGCATCCGACCGAGATCGCCTTCGACGTCTGCTCCACCCGCCGCGCCTTCGAGGCGATCGGGCATCACCCCAACTTCGGCATCAACTTCGATCCGTCCCACTTCGGGTACCAGGGCGTCGACTACCTGGCGCTCCTGCGCGAGTTCGGATCGAAGGTCCTGAACGTGCACGTCAAGGACTCCTGGTGGTCGGACGTGCCAGCGTTGGCGGGGGTGTTCGGCGGCCACACCGACTTCGGCGCGGACGGCCGCTACTGGGACTTCCGTTCGCCCGGCCGCGGCAAGGTCGACTTCGAGGCGATCATCCGGCTGTTGAACCACGCGGGGTACGTCGGGCCGCTGGCGGTCGAGTGGGAAGATCCGATGATGGACCGGGAGGCGGGCGCCGCCGAGGCCGCGGCGTTCGTCCGCCGGCTCGACTTTCTGCGCTCGGGGCGGGCCTTCGACGCCGCCTTCTCCGAATGAGCCTCGGTCTGGAGCGCGTGCTGCTGGCGTTGCAGTCGATCGCACCGCTGGAACTGGCCGAGGAGTGGGACAACGCCGGCCTGCTGCTCGAGCCGGTGAAGCCGCGGAAGATCCGCAAGATCAGCCTGACGATCGATCTGACCGAACCGGTGCTGGCCGAGGCGCTGGCCGGCCGCGCCGACCTGGTCGTGGCGTACCATCCGCCGTGGTTCCACCCCCTGCGCCGGCTGAGCCGCTCGGTGCCGCACGAGCGCGTGCTGCTGCGCGCGATCCGGGCCGGGCTTTCGATCTACTCGCCGCACACCGCGCTCGATGCGGCGCCGGGCGGCGTCAACGACTGGCTCGCGGACGGGCTCGGCGCGGGCCTGCGCCGGAGTCTCGTCCGGCCCCCCAGAACCACGGAAACCGCGGCGCTCGCGATCGACGCCGAGCGCGAAGCGCCCGTCGCCGGGCAGGGCCGCGAACTGATCCTGGCCCGGCCGGTCTCCTTGAACACGCTCCTGAACCGCATCAAGCGGCATCTTTCGCTGAGCCGGCTGCGGGTCGCGCGGGCCGAACGGCACCGTTCGGGCCACCCCTCGCCCGCCTTGATCGAGCGGATCGCGCTCTGCGCCGGGGCCGGCGCGGAGGTCCTCGCCGGGAGCGACGCCGAACTCCTGCTGACCGGTGAGATGCGCCATCACGACGTGCTGGCGAGAGTGGCCGCGTCGCAGAGTGTCGTGCTCTCGGAACACAGCCACACCGAGCGCGGCTACCTGCCGGTGCTCGAGCGGCGGCTTCGCGACGAACTGGGTCCGGAGGTGAAGGTCGCGATCTCGGCCCGGGACGCGGACCCGTTGGTGACGGCTTGACAGGACGGCGCACGCCGCGGCGATCGGTCCTCGGCGCGCTCCTGGCGAGCCAGTTTCTCGGCGCGTTCAATGACAACGCCTGGAAGCTGATGGTCATCGTGATCCTCTCGCGGACCTTCCTCCTTCCGGGCCAGGACGCGGGGCAGGACGTCGCGGCGGCGGCCCAGACCCGCGCCACGCTGGCGTTCACGGTCTTCGCGCTGCCGCTCATGCTGTTCTCCCTGCCCGCCGGAGTGCTGGCCGACCGGGTCTCCAAGCGCTCCGTGGTGATCGCCATGAAGGGGCTGGAACTCGCGTTGATGGCGTCCGCCGCGTTGTTGCTCTGGCTCTGGCCGGATCGCGCCCTGTTTGCGCTGGCCCTGCTCGGCCTGATGGGATTGCAAAGCGCCATCTTCAGCCCGGCCAAGTACGGCATCCTGCCGGAGCTGGTCTCGCACGGCCGGCTCTCCGCCGCCAACGGTCTGCTCGAGTTCTGGACGTTCCTGGCGATCATCGCGGGCACGGTGCTGGGGCCGATCCTGCTGGAAGGCCTGCCCCGCCCGTTTTACGCCGGTCTGATCCTGACCGGACTGTCGGTTCTGGGCCTCGCCGCGGCGTTTCGCATTCCGAAGGTCGCGGCGGCGCGGCGGGAAGGCGGCCTGCTTTCGACCAGCGTCGCGGCCTGCCGCGTGTTGCGCGAGCAGCGCCCGCTCTGGCTGGCGGTGCTCGGCCTGAGCTGGTTCTGGGGCGTGGCCTCGCTGCTGGGCCAGGACATGGTGGTCTACACCGATCTCTATCTGCGGCTCGACCCGATCTGGACCGGGCTGCCGCTGGGTCTGTTCGGGCTGGGCGTCGGGCTGGGCGCGTACCTGGCCGGCCGGCTCTCCGGACCCAACGTCGAGACCGGCCTGATTCCGCTCGGCGCCATCCTTCTCGGCCTGTTCACGCTGGCGCTTGGCCTCTTCACGCCGGGTCCGGTCCCGACCTGCGTGCTGTGCGGCCTGGCGGGAGTCGCGAGCGGCCTGCTGCTGGTGCCCTTGAATGCGCTCCTGCAGTGGCGGGCGCCGGCCGACCGGCGCGCGTCGGTGATCGCCCTGTCGAACGTGTTGATCTTCGCCGGCATGCTGGCCGGATCGTTCGCCGGATGGTTGATGGCGCAGGCTTCGGTCTCGCCGCGCGGCATCCTGCTCGGAGCCGCGCTGCTGACGCTCTGCGGCACGGCCTGGTCGCTGTGGCTGTTGCCCGAGGCCTTCCTGCGCTTCGCCGTGTTCCTCTTCACCCACAGCGTCTACCGCCTGCGCGTCGAGGGGCGCGAACACCTGCCGGCCGAGGGCGGCGTACTGCTCACGCCGAACCACATGTCGCTGGCCGACGGTCTGTTCCTGATGGCGACCATCGATCGGCCGATCCGTTTCGTGATCGATCAGCAGCAGTTCGATCGGCGGGCGCTCAAGCCTTTCCTGCGGATCCTGGGGGCGATCCCGATCTCGGCCGAGGGGACTCCGAGGGAAGTGCTCTCCGCGCTGCGCGAGGCGGCCCGCCGCCTCGAACGGGGCGAAGTGGTGTGCATCTTTCCGGAGGGTCAGATCACGCGCACGGGCGCGATGCTCCCCTTTCGCCGGGGCTTGGAGAAGATCGTCCGGGGCACCGGCGCGCCGATCGTGCCGGTCCATCTCGATCAGGTCTGGGGCAGCATCTTCTCGTATGCGGGCGGGCGCTTCCTGCTGAAGTGGCCCGAGCGGATTCCCTATCCGATCACGCTGTCACTCGGTGAGCCGCTGCTGTCGCACACGCCGATGAGCCAGGTGCGCGAGGCGGTGACCCTACTCGGCGAGCAGGCCTGGCAGCGGCGCAAGCCGCAAAGGCGGCCGCTGCATCGCGCCTTCATCCGCGTGGCAAGGCGCGCCCCCTTCCGGCTGCTCCTGACCGAACGCCACGGGCCGCTCCTATCGCGCCTCGGGACGCTCGCCGCGGGGGTGGCGCTGGCCCGAAAGCTCGCGCCGGTGCTCGGCGCGGATCAGAATCTCGGCATCCTGCTGCCGCCCTCGGTGGCCGCCGCGCTTTGCAACCTGGCCGCCTCGCTCTCCGGGCGGACCAGCGTCAACCTGAACTTCACGACCGGAAGGAGCGCGCTGGAATCGGCCTGCCGCCAGGCCGGGCTCTCGAGCGTCGTGACCTCGCGCGCCTTCCTGGAGAAGACGGGTCTGGCGCTGCCCGGCGGCGTCGATCCGATCTGGATCGAGGATCTCATGCCCTCGATCGGCAGGCTCGAGCGCGCGCTCGGCCTGTTCGCCGCGATCGCCCTGCCGCCGGCGTGGCTCGAACGCTTCAGCAAGGGGCGGCCGAAAGGCGTGGACGATCTGGCCACGATCATCTTCAGCAGCGGCTCCACCGGCGAGCCCAAGGGAGTGCTGCTCACGCACTTCAACCTGGACAGTAACGTGGAGGCGATCATCCAGGTCTTCCGGCCGGCCAAGGATGACCGGCTGCTCGGCATCCTGCCGCTCTTCCACTCCTTCGGCTACATGTCGTTCTGGTTCGCGCTGAACAGCGGCACGGCGTTGATCTTCCAGCCGAATCCGCTGGACGGCGCGGCGGTGGGCGGTCTGGTGCGGGACTTCCGGATCACCATGATGCTCGCCACGCCGACGTTCCTGGGTCTGTATCTGCGCCGCTGCACGCCGGATCAGTTCGGTTCGCTGCGGCTCGTCATGGCCGGCGCCGAGCGGCTGACCGAGCGGCTCTCGGACGCGTTCGAGGCCCGTTTCGGCCTTCGTCCGCTGGAGGGGTACGGCACCACCGAGTGCTCGCCGGTGGTGGCCGCCAGTCTGCCGTCGTTCCGGGCGCCCGGGTTGTATCAGTCCGGTTCGAAGCGCCGCTTCGTCGGCCTGCCGTTGCCGGGCGTCGCCGTGCGGATCGTCGATCCGGAGACTGGGCGAACCCTGCCGGCCAACACGCCGGGCTTGTTGCAGGTGCGCGGACCGAACGTGATGCGGGGCTACCTCGGCCGGGACGACCTGACCCGCGAGGTCCTGAAGGACGGCTGGTACTCGACCGGCGACGTCGCCCTGCTCGACGAGGACGGGTTCCTGAGGATCACCGACCGCCTGTCGCGCTTCTCGAAGATCGGCGGCGAGATGGTCCCGCACGGCCGGGTGGAGGAGGAGCTCGAGGAAGCGGCGGGCGGGCAAGGGACCGGGCGGTTCGCCGTGACCGGCCTGCCGGATGAAAAGAAGGGCGAGCGGCTGGCGGTGCTTTCGACGATCCCTCGCGAGGACCTGCCCGGCCTGCTGCTGCGGCTGGCCGAGCGCGGGCTGCCGAATCTGTTCATTCCACGCTCCGAGGCGTTCGTCTTCGTCGACGAGATTCCTACCCTGGGCACGGGGAAGCTGGACCTTGCGGCGGTGAAGCGGATCGCCGCGCGAGAGCTCGGTGGTTCACTGGAGTGAGATGCGCGCGAAGCTGTTCCTGATGCTCCTGCCGCTCCTGCTCGGCCTGCTGGTGGACCAGGCGCTGCAGTTCACGGTGCTCGCGGACGGGCGCTTCCTGGACCGGCGCGTGGCGCCCTATGATCCGCCGCTGTTCAACGCGGCCCAGCGCGCGTCGCTGGATCGGCTGCGCCGAGCGGCGCGCGGCAGGCCGGCGGACGCTTCCTCGAACGCGGTCTTCGACGCGGACCTCGGCTGGGCGCCCGAGCCGGGTTCGAGCCGCGGCGGGTGCAGCTACGATCGGTTCGGCGCGCGCATGGGCTTCGAGCCGCTCGCGGACCGGCCGCCGGCCGGCGGCCGGCGCCTGGTGGTGCTCGGCGGTTCGTTCACGCACTGCGACGAGGTGGCGGACCAGGAAGCCTGGCCGGCGCTTCTGGACCAGGAGCTCGAATCGATCGAGGTGGCGAATCTGGGCTTCGGGGCCTACGGCATCGATCAGGCCCTTCTGCGCTTCCGAAGAGACGGCGCGACCCTCGAGCCGGACGAGGTCTGGCTGGGACTGATGCCCCAGGCCTTGCCGCGGGTCCTGACCGTCTACCGGCCGGCCCTGCGCCATCACGAACTGTCGGTCTCGTTCAAGCCGCGCTTCGTCCTCTCGGGCCGTGACGAGTTGGTCCTGGTGCCGAATCCGGCCCGGTCCGTGGCCGACTGCGTGCGCCTGCTCACGGACCAGAGCGTGTTCTTCGAGGCGCTCGCGCCGGTCGATCACTGGGTGGCGCGCTTCCCTTCGGCCTATCGACCGCTAGGGACGCACTGGTCCCACTACCTGGCCACCGCGCGGCTGTTCCTGACGCGCATCGAAGGGCGGGGCCGCGACCCGGGACCGTGGCTCGCCGATCGGGACGGCGAGTTGTTCCGGCTTTCGCGCGCGATCGTCCGGACGCTGTCCGCCGAGTGCCGAGCGGGCGGCGCGCGCTTTCGCGTGGTGCTGCTGCCCGACGGTAAGTCGCTGGCCTTCCGTCGGAAGACCGGCGGAGCCTACTGGCAGGAACTCCTCGATCAGCTCGCGCGGGATGGCCTCGAGATCGTCGATCTCACCGGGATGTTCCTGGAACAGGACCTCGACCGGGAGGCCGGGGCCTTTCGGCCGGGCGGGCATTACTCCGCGCGCACGAACCGGCTGGTCGCGGCCCGCCTCGCGCGACTCTTGAGCTGAAGAAGTGGATGGGTTTCGATGATCGCCGACCTGCAGCAATTCGTGGAGCATCTGGAACGCGCGGGAGAGTTGGTCCGGGTTCGCGCGGAAGTCTCGCCGCTGCTCGAAATCAGCGAGATCGCGCAGCGGCAATGCCGAGAGATGGCGGCTTCCTCGAGCGAGACCGCGCACCGCTTCGATCCGCGCCGTGCCGATCGTGGCGGCCGGGCGGTGTTGTTCGAACGGGTCGAGGGCGCCGATCTGCCGGTGGTCGTCAATCTGTTCGGGTCCTACCGCCGAACGGAGATGGCGCTCGGCTGTGAAGCGAGCGGCGGCTTCGCGGCGCTGGCTTCGCGGATCGAGTCGCTGCTGAAGCCGGTGCCGCCCGGAAACCTGCGCGAGGCGCTCGGCCGCGCTCGCGAGTTCCTGCCGCTGCTCCGCGTTCCGCCGCGCCTGGTCCGGCGCGGCATCTGCCAGGAGGTGATCCAGCGGACCGACCGGGGCGAGGTCGATCTGCTGCGTCTGCCGCTGATCCAGTGCTGGCCGAAAGACGGCGATCCCGCGGCGGTCGGTTACGGCCTTTCTCCCGAGCAGGCCGGCACCGCGAGGGGCCAGGGGCGCTACATCACCTTCGCGGGCGTTCACACCATCCACGCCTCGGATCTGGGACGGCCCCGTCCCGCTTCCCACAACATCGGGATGTATCGGCTGCAGCTCGTGGACGGGCAGCGCCTGGCGATGCACTGGCACATGCACCATGACGGCGCCGCGCACTGGCGCTCGTTCAAGGAGCTGGGGGAACCGATGCCGGTGGCGATCTGCTTCGGCGGCGAAGCGGTGCTGCCGTACGCGGCCACGGCGCCCTTGCCGCCGGGCGTGGGCGAGCTGCTGATGGCGGGTTTCTTGAACGGCCGCGGCATTCCGCTGGTCCGGGCGGTCACCGTTCCGCTGCGGGTGCCGGCCAACAGCGAGCTGGTGATCGAGGGATACGTCAGCCACGAAGCTGGCTTCCCCGGTTACGACCCGCGCGCCGATCGGGACGGCAGGTCGGCCGAGATCGGACCGGGCGCGGTGTTCGAGGGCCCGTTCGGAGATCACACCGGCTTCTACTCGCTGCCCGACCGCTATCCGCTGGTCAGGGTGACCGCGATCACGCGAAGAAGGCACGCGCTGTTTCCCGCCACGGTGGTTGGCCCGCCGCCCCAGGAGGATTACTACCTCGGCAAGGCCACCGAACGGATCTTCCTGCCGCCGCTGCGGCTCCTGGCTCCCGACGTCCTGGACTATCACCTGCCGATGTTCGGTTGCTTCCACAACTGCGCGTTCGTCCGCATCAAGAAGCAGTATCCGCTGCAGGCGCGCCGCGTGATGGTCTCCTTGTGGGGCGCGGGGCAGATGGCCTGGACCAAGTACATCGTGGTCGTCGACGACGACGTCGACGTGCATGACGAGGCCGCGGTGTTGCGGGCCCTGCTCGAGCGCTGTCACTTCGGGCGCGACCTGGAGCGGATCAACGGGCCCCTCGACATACTCGATCATGCGGCTTCGCGATTGGGCGCGGGCAGCAAGCTGGGGTTCGACGCCACGCGCAAGATCGCAGGCGAAGAGGTCAACGGCGTCCCGCTCGAGAGCGTGCCGCGGATCGGCGAGCCGGGCGCGTTCGCCGAGGCGGCGGCTCGCGACCTGTGCGACCGGCTGGTCGGGCAGGCCGGAATCGGGGGAATCGGGGGCGCCCACCTGCCTTCGATCGGGCGCGGGCGGCTCTTGATCCTGGGAATCGAGCCCGGCCCGCGGCTGATCGATCTGGAAGCCCTGCTGGCCGCGGTGGAACGGAACAGCGCCTCCTCGCCGTTCTCGCCCGAACTGATCGTGATCGTCGATGCCGCGCTCGATCTAAAGGATCCGGAGCAGGTCAGCTTCCGCTTCACGGCCAACACCGACCCGGGCCGCGATCTGTTCCAGGCCGGCGGGAGGATCGTCTTCGACGCCACCACGAAGCAGCCGGGCGATCTCCGCTTCGGCCAGCCGGTGCGGGACTTTCCTCCGCTGCTCGAGATGAGCGCGGAGATCCGCGAGCGCGTCGACCGGCGCTGGTCGGAGTACGGGTTCTGACGGAACGCTTGCATCGTCGAAGTCCCTGGCCTACTGTCCGCATCCGATGGACACCGATTCAACTGCCACGTCCACCCGCACCGCCCACACCACCCGCGCCACCAACACCACTCGCAAGGGCTGGAATGTCGG
>Ga0326597_10012171_pt1 | contig 11345 bp, 11 predicted proteins | sample RVTome_12_FD_203789 | JGI IMG/M metagenome (GOLD analysis project Ga0326597, IMG submission 203789) | Soil microbial communities from uranium-contaminated site in the Upper Colorado River Basin, Wyoming, United States - RVT100D185 | ecosystem: Environmental > Terrestrial > Soil > Contaminated >...
GGCGCCGCTGTTGTATGCGGGCAGCACCTGGGTGCTGCCGGTCCTGATCGCCATCACCTTTCACGAGGCGGCGCACGGGTTTGTCGCGTTGAGGTTCGGGGACGATACGGCGCTGCGCGAGGGCCGCGTCACCCTGAACCCGCTCAAGCATGTCGATCCCTTTGGCACGGTCGTGCTGCCGGCGCTTCTGATCCTGCTGCGATCGCCGTTCCTGTTCGGCTACGCCAAGCCGGTGCCGGTCAATTTCGCGCGGCTGCGAAATCCGCGGCGCGACATGATCTGGGTCGCGCTGGCCGGGCCGGCGATGAACGTGCTTCTCGCGATCATCGCGGGCCTGCTATTCACGCTGGGAAAATTTCTCGGGCTGTTCGAGGGACCGCTGAGCAATCCCTGGCTCCTGCTCAGTTACGGCATCGACCAGTTCCCGCCCGGTCCCGCCGCCTGGCTGGCCAAGAACCTGGCGAATGCCTGGATAATCAACGCGCTGCTGTGCGTCTTCAACATGCTCCCGTTGCCGCCGCTCGACGGCGGCCGGGTGGCGGTCGGGGTGCTGCCGAATGCCCTGGCGTTTCCGCTCGCCAGGCTTGAACCGTTCGGCATCCCGATCCTGCTGCTGGTGCTGTTCGTGCTGCCCTATATCGGCGGGCAGATCGGGCTGGATCTCAACATTTTCGGTCCGCTGATCGCCACGCCGGCGGAGGCCCTGATCCGGTTTGTGCTGGCGATCACCGGCGGGCACCTCTGATGCGCGCCCTCGACCAGCCGCGACGCCCCGAAACGACCGAGCCGGCGCTGGTTCTCGATCTCGACGGCTACGAGGGACCGATCGACCTGCTGCTGGCGCTGGCGCGCGAGCAGAAGGTCGATCTCGCCAGATTGTCGATCCTGGCGCTGGCCGACCAGTATCTCGCGTTCATCGCGGCGCAGCGGCGGCTCCGTCTCGAAATCGCCGCCGACTATCTTGTGATGGCGGCGTGGCTGGCCTTTCTCAAATCCCGCCTGCTGCTGCCCGAACCGCCGGTCGAGGATGACGGTCCGAGCGGCGAGGAGCTGGCCGCGGCGCTGAGCCATCGCCTGCAACTGCTCGCCGCGATGCAGCGGGCCGGCGAAGCGCTGATGAGCCGGCCCCAGCTCGGCCGCGACGTGTTCCGGCGCGGCGCGCCCGAAGGCATCCCGCGCGTCGACCGCCCGGTCTATCGCCTGAGCCTTTACGAGCTGCTGACCGCTTACGGCGAGGGCCACCGCCGCCGTCATACCGAGGTCCTGACGATCCAGCCGCCGGTCTTTCACTCGCTCGACGAAGCGCTGCATCGCCTCAGCCGGTTTGTCGGACACGTTCCGGAATGGCGCGAGCTGGCCGCCTTTCTTCCCGAGGAGTTGCGCGGCGGCATCTTTCGCCGCTCGGCGCTCGCCGCGACGTTTGCGGCCGTCCTCGAACTGGCCCGCGCCGGACGTATCGAGCTGCGCCAGGACCGCGCGTTCGGTCCCATTCATCTGCGCAGCCCGGCGGCGCGCCGGGAGAGTCCGGCGTGAGCGGGCGGCAGCACCAGCTGAGACTGCTGGAGGCGCTGTTCTTCGCCGCGCCGGAGCCGCTTGGCGCAGACGACCTGGCGCAACGCCTGGGGATCGCCGACGCCGATGTCGCGGCTCTGGCGCGCGAGCTTGCCGAGACATACGCCGAGCGCGGCGTCAACCTGGTGCGCCTCGCCGGCGGCTGGACCTTCCGCACCGCGCCGGATCTGGCTCCCGAGCTGCGGACCGAGCGCATCGTCGCGCGCAAATTGTCGCGCGCCGCCGTCGAGACGCTGGCGATCATCGCCTATCATCAGCCGGTGACGCGGGCCGAGATCGAGGCGATCCGCGGGGTCGCGCTGGCGCGCGGCACGATCGACCGGCTGATGGAGGCGGGCTGGGTGCGCCCGATCGGACGGCGCGAGGGTCCGGGCCGGCCGCTGAACTGGGCGACGACGCCGTCCTTTCTTGCCCATTTCGGGCTCGACAGCCTGAGCGAATTGCCGGGGATCGACGAATTGCGGGCGGCGGGGCTGCTCGACATCGGGCCGGCGGCGCTCGGCGATGCGCCGGACGCGGTTGCGGAGCGGGCCGAGGCTGACCAATTCGAAGCGTAGGCGGACCGAACCGGAGCGCGGGCCGTACCGCTCCCGTGCAGGAACGACGCGGGAACGCCGGCCGCGATTGCCGCCGCACCGCCTTTCTGAGATTATCCGCGCCGTGCCTAGGCTTATGAAACCGCCTTCCTCCTCCCGACGCGCCGCTGCCAGGGCCGCTGCCGGCAGCATGGGCGCGCGCTGCGAGCCGTGCCGTCATGTTCTTTGATCTCGGCTGGCCGGAACTGTTGGTGATTGGGGTCATCGCGCTCATCGTGATCGGACCGAAGGAATTGCCGAACGCGCTGCGTTCAGTCGGCTTTTGGGTGCGCAAGGCGCGCAGCCTGTCGCGCGAGTTTCAGGGCAGCGTCGAGCAGATGATGCGCGAGGCCGAGCTCGACGAGATGCGCAAGGATCTGAAGAAGGCGACCGAGTTCGACATCGAGAAGGAGTTCCAGAAAGCAGTCGACCCGACCGGCGAGCTGGCGGAGAGCATCAAGCCGCCGCACATCCCGGATTACTTCGAGGAGACGCCCGGACCCGCGGCGATCGCCTCGGAGGGTTCGCCGGTGCTGATCGCGCCGCCCGAGATGATCGGGTTCGACGAGCCGGGACCTGCCGACGGCATGCCGCAGCCGGCCCACCCGGCGGGCGAGCCCGCCCCAGCGACGCCGCAAACCGCGCATGGCTGACGACGACAAAGAGGACGACGAGCTCGAAGACGGGCGGATGCCGCTGATCGAGCATCTGGTCGAGCTGCGCAACCGCCTGATGTGGGCGATCGGCGCGATCATCGTCGCGTTCGTGCTGTGCTATGGGGTCAGCGAGTACATCTATCGCTTTCTGGCGCAGCCGCTGGCCGACATCTATGCCGGCCAGACCGGTCGCCGGATGATCTTCACCGGCCTGGCCGAGGCTTTCTTCACCTATATCAAGGTGGCATTCTGGGCGGCCGTCTGCCTGTCATTCCCGATTATCGCTATTCAGGTCTGGAAATTCGTCGCGCCGGGTTTGTACAAGAACGAGAAGCGCGCATTTCTGCCGTACATGTTCGCAACGCCGGTGCTGTTCGCGGCAGGCGCGGCGCTTGCTTATTACGCGGTGATCCCGCTTGCGTTCCGGTTCTTTGTGAGCTTCGAGAGCCCCGGGGGCGACGGCTCGCTGCCGATCGTGTCGGAGCCCAAAGTCAACGAATACCTGTCGCTCGTGATGGCACTCCTGTTCGCTTTCGGGGTGTCGTTCCAGCTGCCGGTGCTGCTGACCTTGATGGCGCGGGCCGGGCTCGTTACCGCCGCCGGGCTCGCCGCGAAGCGCCGCTATGCGATCGTGATCATGTTCGTCATCGCCGCGATCATCACGCCGCCCGACGTGATCAGTCAGATCGGCCTCGCGTTGCCGCTGATCATCCTCTACGAAGCCTCGATCTTTTCGTGCCGTCTGGTCGAGAAGGCGCGCGCCAAACGCGAGGCCGAGCTGGACGCGGAGCTCGCGGGCACCGGAAAACCCGCCGCCGGCGAGTAGTTCCCGCTCATCGGACGCGAGGAGGGGGTCGAGCGAAAGCCAAGCCTTCGCCGGGATGACGGCCTGAGATACGTTTGATGAAGGCAGGCGGTTACGAAGCGCTGCCCGGATAATCGCGCCGCGCCGCCTCAGCGCTGATATAGCCGTCGACGAGGTCTTCGCGCACCAGCGCCGGGTCGCGCTCGGCGGGCGGGCCGAAGCCGCCCGACCCCGGCGCCTCCATGACGACCCGGCCGCCCGGCGGCACGCGGAATGCGCCCTTGGCGTTGAGCCGCTGCGTGCTGCCGTCGGGCAGTTCGAGCCAGAGCCGCATCGCGCCGCCGTCGCGGCCGCCGGCGAGCCCGAACGGCGGGGTCAGCGTGCGCTCGCAGCACACCGCGGCATGCGCCTCGTGATCGAGCACGCGCCACACGCGGCGCGCCCCGAGCCCGCCGCGCCAATGCCCGGCGCCGCCGCTGTCCGGCACCAGCGCATATTCCTCGACGCGCAGCGGGAAGCTCATCTCGAGGATCTCGATCGGCGTATTCATCATGTTGCTGACCGTGCTGGCGACGGCGTTGATGCCGTCCTTGACCGGCCGCGCGCCGAACCCGCCCTTCAGCGATTCGTAGCTGACATAGCGTTCGCCGGTGCGCGGGTCGCGCCCGCCGAACGTGATCACGGCCGAGGTGCCCTGCGACCCGGCCATCACGGTATCGGGCGTGATCTGCGCCATCGCCGCCATGACCATGTCGGCGACCCGGTGCGACATCTCGTGATTGGCGTAGACGACCGGGGAGGGCGGCTGGGCGTTGACCACCGAGCCTTGTGGCGCGGTCACCGTGACCGGCCGCCAGCACCCCGAATTGGCCGGGATCAGGCTTTTCGGGTCGGCGATCATCTTCAGCGCACAGTAGACCCCGGAGGCCGTCACCGTCAGCGGCGCGTTCATCGGCCCCGCCACCGCGCCGTCCGAGCCGGCGAAATCGGCGGTGATCGCATCGCCCGCCTTGCGCACGGTCAGCCGCACCGTGAACGGCTCGTCCTCGTCCATGCCGGGCGCGAGCACGCCGTCGCCATCGAAAATATCGACAAAGCTCGCCTCGCCGTCCGGCAGCCGCGCCAGCGCGGCGCGCATCATGCGCTCGGAATAGTCGAGCACCTCGTCCATGATTTCGCACAGCAGGTCGGCGCCGTATTTGTGCGCCAGCGCGGCGAGCCGCGCCTGGGCCCGCCGGTTGGCCGCGACCTGGGCGCGCAGGTCGCCCCGCCGCTCGGCCGGCGTCCTGACATTGGCGAAGATGATCGCCTCGATGTTGGGGTCGGGCTCGCCGTCGCGGTAGAGCCGCACCGGCGGCAGACGCAGCCCCTCGCCGTAGATTTCGGTCACGGCGCCGTAGCTGCCCGGGGTCGCGCTGCCGATATCGGGCCAGTGCGCCCGCACGCAGCCGAAGCCCAGCAGCCGCTCGCCGAAAAAGCACGGCGCGACGACATTGACGTCGGGCAGGTGCGAGCCGCCGTGATACGGGTCGTTGTGGATGAACACGTCGCCCGGCTCGACCTCGGGGAAGGCGGCGATCACCGCGCGCACCGCGTCGGGCATCGACCCGAGATGGATCGGCAGGTCCGGGCCTTGCGCCACCATGTTGCCGCGCGCGTCGAAGATGCCGCACGAATAGTCGCCGGCGACCTTGAGCAGCGGCGAATAGGCGGTCTTGGCGAGGACGATCTTCATCTCCTCGGCGGCCGAGATCAGCGCGTTCTTGACCACCTCGAAGCGCGCGGCATCGATCCGGGGGCGAGGACGGGGAAAGGCGAGGGTATCGGGCATCGGCTAGAAATGGTGGGCGCGACTGGGATTGAACCAGTGACCCCTACGATGTCAACGTAGTGCTCTCCCGCTGAGCTACGCGCCCTTGGTCCCGTGTGCGGGTCGAGGGTGACGGTCTAACGGAAATGCCGCGACGGAGCAAGGCTCGGCGAACCGACCACGAACCGGCCCCGCCGGGCCGGCTCGCGGCCTCGTCCGGGGCCGCGATTGCTGACATGCGCAGGCGGGGATGGCGTTGCGCGCGCAACGACGGCATATGATGATGCGCCCGCAGCATGAGGTGTGCGCTTGGCCGACCAGTTGATCTCGTCGCTATCCCCGAGCGGTCCGGCCGGGCGGGTGCTCGACGCGGCGATCGTCACAATGCGCCGTGGCGAGCCGGTCCTGCTCGCCGGCGGCGATCGCGCGGTGCTGGCGCTCGCGGCCGAGTTCGTCGACGCCGAAAATCTCGCACTGCTGCGCGCGGTGGCTGACCGGCCGTTGCGGGTCGTGCTGACCCGACGGCGCGCCGTGGCGCTCGGGCTGGCCGGGCGCGACGCGCTGTCGGGCGCGGTGTCGATCGCGCTGGCGCCGGCGCTGTCGGCCGCGGTGATCCGCAACCTCGCCGATCCGGCCGCCTCGCTCGGCGCCGCGCCGCCCGGGCTCGCTCCCAAGCCCGATGCCGCCGAGGGCGGCGAGCTCGCCGCCGTCGCGCTCGCCAAGCTGGCGGCGCTGCTGCCGGCCGCGCTGGTTCTGCCGTTGGCCCCGGCCGAGGCGGCGTTCGCCCGGCGCCGCGCCGATTTCGCCGCCGTGGACAGCGAGCTGGTGCTGAGCCGCAGCGCCGCGATAGTCGGCCTGACCCGCGTCGCCGAGGCGCGGGTGCCGCTCGCCGATGCCGAGGACGCGCGGCTGATCGCGTTCCGGCCCGGCGATGGCGGCAGCGAGCATCTCGCGATCCTGATCGGCAACCCGGACCCCGCCGCGCCGGTCCTGGCGCGGCTGCATTCGGAGTGTTTTACGGGCGACCTGCTGGCGAGCCTGCGGTGCGACTGCGGCGACCAGCTGCGCGGCGCGATCGCCGCGATCGCCGAGGCCGGCGGCGGCGTGCTGCTCTACCTCGCGCAGGAAGGCCGCGGCATCGGGCTCGTCAACAAGCTGCGCGCCTACCAGCTGCAGGATGCCGGTTTCGATACGGTCGACGCCAACGAACAGCTCGGCTTCGATGCCGACGAGCGGGTCTACCTGCCGGCCGCCGAAATGCTGCGGCAGCTCGGCTTCGCGACGGTGCGGCTGTTGACCAACAACCCCGAAAAGGTCGCTGCGCTCGAACGCTACGGCATCCGCATCGCCGAGCGGGTGCCGCATGTGTTTCCCGCAAACGGGCACAACGAGCGCTATCTGCGGACAAAGGCGACCCGCAGCGGGCATCTGCTGTAGGCGGGCGCCGGCTCGTCGGGACGGTTGCAGACGGAGCGAAGCGGGAGCCATCCCAGGTGCCGTGCAAGGCGGATGAGCGCAGCGCAATCCGCCATCGGTCATCGCCCGGGTCGGCGGAAAGCGCTTCCCCGCGGGTCAAGCCCGCGGGCTGCCGGCTTTTCCGCCCTACGATCTACGATCTTTCGGGGGCCGCCGGGTTCTCGGCTCGGCTGCGGTCAATGCAGGGTCAGCTGATGCTTGAAATGCCGGACGCGGTTGGCGGCTGCCCGGCTGCTCTGCTTGACGTTGACCGAGTGCAGCTTGCCCTCGATGTTGCGGCTCCAGAATTCGAGGAATTTGCGAAGCTCGGGGAAATCGGGAGCCAGGTCGAACTTTTGGTAGATGAAGCTCTGCAGCAGCGCGGGATGGTCCGGCAGGCGGTAGATGATCTCCGCCGTCGTGAGCCGGTATCCCCGAACCTGCAGCTCGTATGCGGTCACCTCTGCGTCCCCATCGTTGCAGTCCCTGGTACCACGAGCATGCCCGCACGAGCGCTCCGCAGCAACCGAAAATTGCAAGAAAAACAGCTCCTTAGCAGCATACTGTGGGAAGTGCTGCCAGATGCCTGGCGCGAACCGGGCTGGCCGGCGGCGCTCCTTGAAGGAGCCGCGCCGAGACCTTAATAATGTGCCGCAGCGAAACTGTTCATATCTTAGGGCGTTTTGCTGAACGGCGTAGTCACCCGCAGGTTTCAACGATGAAGAGGATCTGGTCGGCGCTCCTGGCGGCGGGTGCCTTCGCCGCCGTCGCGTCGGCGGTCGCGCCCGGGGCCGGGGCCGGCCCCGCGACTGCCGCGGCGCCGATCCCGCAGACCGCCGGCACGCCGATGCCGACACTTGCGCCGATGCTGGCCCGCGTCACGCCGGGTGTCGTCAACATCGCGGTGCGCGGCCGGGTGCGCGAACAGAACCCGCTGCTGCAGGATCCGTTCTTCCGGCGCTTTTTCGACCTGCCGCAGAATCAGCGCCCGCTGGAGCGCGAGACCATGGCGACCGGGTCCGGCATCATCGTCGATGCCGGGCGCGGCTACGTGCTGACCAACGGGCACCTCGTCGAGAACGCGACAAAGATCGAGGTTACCCTAAAGGACAACCGGCGCTTCACGGCAAGGCTGATCGGCCGCGACCCCGGCACCGACATCGCCCTGCTGCAGATCCCCGCGGACAACCTGGTCGCCGTGCCGCTCGGCGACTCCGACCGGCTGCAGGTCGGCGATTTCGTGCTCGCCATCGGCAACCCGTTCGGGCTCGGCCAAACCGTGACCTCGGGCATCGTCAGCGCGCTCGGCCGCAGCGGGCTCAACCTCGAGGGCTACGAGGATTTCATCCAGACCGACGCCTCGATCAACGTCGGCAATTCGGGCGGTCCGCTCGTCAACCTGAACGGCGAATGCGTCGGCATCAACACCGCGATCCTCGCGCCCGGCGGCGGCAATATCGGGATCGGTTTCGCCGTGCCGATCAACCTGGCGCGCCCGGTCATGGAACAGCTGATCCGCTATGGCGAGGTCAAGCGGGGCCGGATCGGCGTGGCGATCCAGGACCTCACGCCGGACCTCGCGCAGGCGATGAGCACGTCGCATACCAGCGGCGCCGTGATCGCCCGCGTCGACCCCGGCTCGCCGGCCGAGCGCGCCGGCCTGCGCGGCGGCGATCTGGTCGTCGCGGCCAATGGCGTGCCGGTGCGCAGCGGCACCCAACTGCGCAACATGATCGGCCTGTCGGGGATTGGCAGCGCGGTCGATTTGACGATCGATCGCCGCGGCTCGCAATACCGGGTGGCGGTCAATGTCGAGGCCGCCGGTTCTGCCCCGGTGCGGCAGCGCTCGCGGCAGCGCTAGCGAGCCGCCCGGTCCGCCATGCCGACGCAAACCCCCCACGAAGTCCTTGGCGTCAAGCGCGATGCCAGCGCCGACGAGATCCGCAAGGCCTACCGCAAGCTGGCCAAGGAGTTTCATCCCGATCTCAACCCGGGAAAGCCGGCCGCCGAGGCGCGGTTCAAGGCGGTCACGGCGGCCTACGACATCCTGTCGGACCCGGAGAAACGCGGGCGCTACGACCGCGGCGAGATCGACGAAAGCGGCGCCGAGCGGCCGCGCTATTCCTACCGGCCGCACGCCGAAGGCGCGCAGGGCTGGAAATACCAGCCGCACGGCGAGATGGATCTGGGAGATCTCGATGACCTGTTCGCGATGTTCGGGCGCGGCCGGGGCGCGCGACCGGGCGGTCACGGGGGGCGCGCCGGCGAGGGTTTCGCGATGCCGGGGCCGGACCGGCGCTTCGCGCTGACGATCGATTTCGTCGAGGCGGCGGCCGGCGCCAGAAAGCGGCTCGCGCTGTCGCCCGACGAGTGGCTCGACGTGACGATCCCGCCCGGCATCGAGCAGGATCAGGTGCTGCGGCTCAAGGGCAAGGGCGCTGCGGGATTGGGCGGCGGTCCGCCGGGGGATGCGCTGATCGAGGTGCATGTCGCGACGCACCCGTTCTTCCGCCGCGAGGGCGACGACATCCATCTCGAATTGCCGGTCAGCCTCGCCGAGGCGGTGCTCGGCGCGCGCGTGCCGGTGCCGACCGTCACTGGCCCGGTCACGATGACGATCCCGAAGGGCTCGGATACCGGCACCAGGCTGCGGCTGCGCGGCAAGGGCATCCATCGCCGGGGCCACCGGGCCGGAGACCAGTACGTGACGCTGAAGATCGTGATCGGCGCCAGCCACGACCCGGAGCTGGCGCAGTTTCTCGAAAGCTGGGCCGAGACGCATCCCACCAACCCGCGCCGCGATCTCGATGCGGGTACGGCCAGAACGGCCGCGCCAGGATCCGGTTCGTGATAGGCCGCGACGAGCTGATCCGGCGCTTCGCCGAGCTCGACCGCGCCGAGCTCGCGCACTGGGTCGAGAAGCGCTGGATCGTCCCGGAGCAGCAGAGCGCGGGCGACGGCGAAAGATGGCGGTTCCATGAGGTCGACATCGCCCGGGTCGAGCTGATCCTCGACATCCGCCGCGAGTTCGCGGTCGATGAGGAGGCGATCTCGCTGGTCCTCGGACTGCTCGACCAGGTCTACAGCTTGCGGCGCCACATGCGCCGGCTGTGCAACGCGATCGAATGCCAGCCGAGCGAGATCCGCGACGCGATCCGCCGCGCCCTGCCGCCCCCGGGCGCCGGCGAGAGCTGAGTCCGGATAACCCTTAGCCAAACCTATCGCTGTTGTATCGCCGCGGCCGGGAACGGAAAGCTCAGCTTGAAGTTGATGTCCCAGCTGGGTTCCTGGATCCATTGCGGCAGCGGCGGGAAGCGGCCGATCGCCGCGATCATTCGCATGACGCCGGCGTCGATGTCGGGGTGGCCCGAGCTTTCTGAAACGGCGACACGGGCGATCGTGCCGTCGCCGAGCACGCGGATGGCGAGCCTTGTCGTCCCGCGCCGGCCGTTGATCAGGTCTGGCGGCAGCATGCGCAGGTGCGGTCGGGTCAACGTGGCCAGATAGGCAAGATACTCGTCGCGGGTTGCCGCGGGGCCCGGCGCCCGCGCCCCGCGCCGCGGCGGCGGACGCGGCTTCGCGGGCGGCCGCTGTGCCGCCGGGGCTTCAGCCGGCTTCTTGGGCGGCGGTACCAGGCTCGGCGCGGGCAAGCCCTCCGGCTCGCGCGGCGGCGGCAGCTTCGGCGGCGGCACGAGAGCCGCCGTTTGCTGCTGCTCCGGCTGCGCGGCCGCGGGCGATGGTGCGGCATCGTCGTCCGGTTGTGGCGCCGGCGCGCCGACCTCCTCGGAAGCGAGACGGCCGGGCGGCGGCGGTTTCACCGCGGTTTGGGGCAGCGGTGGCGGTGGAGGCGGCGGCGGCGGCGGTTCTTCGATCACGAGCTGGACCGGGATCGGCGCGGGCATCTCGACCGGCGCGCCGGTCCAGCGCAGCAGCAGCAGAAGCGGCGACAAGTGGAGAGCGAGCGAGCCGAACAGGCTGAGCACGCCTCGGAGACGATCCGATCCCGGCAGGGCGCGGTGCGGCACGGTTGGTTCCCGGTTCCGCGGCCCGCCGCCGCCCGACCCGACGAGGCCAGGGACGAGGCCAGGGACGAGGCCAGGGACGAGGCCAGGGCTCGCCGTCAGCACCGGCTCGGTCCGCCCGCTCTCGGGCGATGCGGCTGCCGTCGCGGCGATCTCGAACCGAGCGTCCTCCCAGGCTGGGGGGCGACCGGAACGAGCGCTGGACCGCACGCGCCCGCGGCTCAATGCGCCGTGGTGTCGGCGGACTCCGCCAGACCCAGCCAGGCCGCTTCGTCGAGCGTCTTGACCCCGAGCGCGGCGGCGCGGGTCGCCTTCGAGCCGGCATCGGCGCCGATCACGACATAATCGGTCTTCGCCGACACCGAGCTGGCGACATTGGCGCCGAGCGCCTCGGCCCGCGCCTTCGCCTCGGAGCGGCTCATCGATTCGAGGCTGCCGGTGAACACGATG
>Ga0326597_10012172_pt1 | contig 11345 bp, 7 predicted proteins | sample RVTome_12_FD_203789 | JGI IMG/M metagenome (GOLD analysis project Ga0326597, IMG submission 203789) | Soil microbial communities from uranium-contaminated site in the Upper Colorado River Basin, Wyoming, United States - RVT100D185 | ecosystem: Environmental > Terrestrial > Soil > Contaminated >...
CTCCCGCTTCCTATCGGCCGTCGGATCCGCGGCCGCGACAGCTGCCTTTGCGGGACGCCCACCGCACAGCTGTACGTGCGGGGGAGGCTGGCTGGGCGGTCGTCGATCCGCCCAGCATCATCGTATGGGGTCGCGCCGGGCTGTCAACTCCGGCGCGACCCCGATCGGCGACTGACTAGCTCGGTCGCTTGCCGAGTTTGTCGGAGTCCTTGAACGGGTCGTAGCTTTCGACGACGTTGATGTCCTCCTGGTCCGGGTCGGCGCGCAGGAGCGTCTCGCGGACGGCCGCGTTGGGGGCGACCGCGTAGATGTCGGCACGATCCGAGATGTCCATCCGCTGGCGGGCGAAGAGCAGGACACGGATGCCGACGTTGGCGATCGACTCGAGGTCCTGCAGGTTCAGCACCAGTCGGCTCGGCTTCCTGGCGAGGACGCTCTCGACCTCGGCCTGGAAGATCCCGAAGGTGCTGGTGTCGAGCTTGCCCGTCAGGGTCATCTCGGCGACGTCGCCGTCGAACTTGGTTCGGACCTCGAAGGGATCGATGGTCGGCACGATGCGGACCTTGATCTTGACCCGCTTCTTGCCGGCCGGGACGCGGACGGTCAGGCCGTCGGCGTCGAAGTCGGCGTACGGTGCACCATCCACCTCGACCTCGCCGATGCGGATGCTGCCCGGCGGCAGCATGTCGGGCGAGACCCGCAGGACGCCGTCCTTGAGGTTGCCCGGGATCGGGCTGAAGTAGAGGTCCATCGGCTCCTTGGTGATGAGCAGGTTCGTGTAGACCGTGGCGAGGTAGGCGAGCTCGAACGAGTGGTAGCCGGCCATCGAGTGGCTGCCCTTCTGGCGTTCCGTGCCGAGCAGGTACGGGACGCCGCTGGCCAGCACGTTGAAGTAGACGGACCCTTCGTCGTAATCGAAGAAGAACGCGTTGTAGAATGCGGCCGCCTCACGCCCGAGCCGCAACGCTTCGTCATCCCCGGTCGAGCCGGCCATGATCTGGTAGGCCAGGATCGACTGCTCCTGCTGCCACCAGGCCTTGCGGTCGTGCCACGTGAAGCGGGTCGCCTCCTGGCCGGGCTGGCGCACCCGATCGACGACGTCGTACCAGCCACCGCGCTGCTGGTCGCTGCCGACCGCCGGCATCGTCCGGTTGATCTTGTTCGCCAGCGCCAGGTACGTGCTGTGCGGGCGCGCGTGATGGATGCGCATCAGGTTCCAGGCGATCTTGAGGTTGTGGCCGACGACCGCGCGGTTCTGCTGCCAGCCCCACGTCACGTCGTGGCTCCAGTCCTCGTGGAACCGCTCCTGGACGAACGGGCTGTTGGCGTCGTCCGGGAACCGCTGCTCGATGGTGTCCGCGATCGAGACCAGCATGTCGAGGTACTTGTCGTCGCCGGTCGCAAGCCAGGTGTTGATGAGGTACGCCGGGACGTGGTCGCCGACCGAGTTCCAGTTCTTGCGCGCCCGATTTCGGCCGAGCGCGTCGCTCTTGCCATCGAATGAGATCGGGTCGAGGTGCGACCAGTAGCCGCCGAACTCCGGGTCGTAGAAGTACCGGTCGAAGAGCGAGATCGTGGCGTCGATGTCGTCCTTGATGCGTTGATCGCCGGTGATCCGGTACAGCTGCGCGGGGCCGACGAGGGCGTAGATCTGCTCGTATGCCGGGATGGCCTGGTAGTCGTCGCCGAACTCCGAGGCCAGGATCTTCTTCTCGTTGGGCTCCTCGATCTCGATGGCGTGATACCAGTAGACGAGCCCTTCACCGGTGTCGTTGTTGCGCAGGTGTTCGCGCAGATACTCGACCCCGGTCTCCGCGGCCTTGAGGAACTTGTCGTCGCCGGTCATGTGATAGGCGCTCGACAACCCATAGATGAGCCGCGAGATCGTGTCGGTCTCCTGCCGATCGCCCACCTTGTGGCCGGTCATGTCGACGCCGACGCGATACTCGCGCCAGTTCGGCTCGCCGTCACCGAACTCGGCCTCGTAGTAGAAGTTCCCCATCTGCTGGATCTGCTTGACCCACCAGTCCGGCTTCTCGAACACGTAGTCGTGGGCGTGCGCGCCCGGGAACGTCAGCTGCTTGGCGTCGTAGACGTGTCGGCCACCCTCCGGGTAGAAGATGCCGTAGGTGAACAGGTAGCGACCTGGGACGAGCATGTCGCGCATCTGCGCGGTGGCGTCCGCGTACGGCTCGCCGAGGTTCCGCACGAGCAGCGCGTTCGTCGTGTCGGTCAGCCCGACGGTGAACTCTCGACCATCACTCGTCTCCATCGTGAACGAGTCGGCGTTGCGGTCGTAGCGCTTGACGTAGCCCGCGATCGTGTCGGCGAACGAGAACGCCATCGCGTCCTTCGGATCGGCTTTCGCCTTCGCAGCCCTCGTTCCGACCTTTTCCGCCATGGAATCCCTCCTCATCGACTTGGTCCCTGGACGTAGCGCCGGCGCGTCCCTCGGAACAGATCCGACGCGTTATGGCTTGGAGATGAGCACCACGATGCTGCGGTTCTTCACCCGGCAGGCGTCGCCCTCGAAGAGCGCCTCCTGACCCGGCTCGAAGATGTCGGCGGGGGCCGCCGCACCGGTGTCGATGACGCGATACCAGCGTCGACCCTCGACCGCCGGGACATCGAAGTCCAGGTCGGTCCAGTCCATGTTCATCATCACGTGGATGTCCGTGTCGGCGTCGCTCGTCTTCCCGGACGACTTGATCGGGAAGCCACCGAGGGTGAAGGCAAGGACCCGCGACTCCGGATCGTCCCAGCCCGGGGAGAAGGTTCGGCAGCCGTGCCACGAGATGTCCGCCAGGCCGCGGCCGTTGACCTCGCCAGTGAAGAACCGCGCTCGTCGCAACGTCGGGTGGTCCTTGCGGAACGCGATGAGCTGGCCGGTGAACCGGATGAGGTCGTCGTGCTCCTCGGCCCGCGCCCAGTCGAACCAGGTGATCTCATTGTCCTGGCAGTAGGCGTTGTTGTTGCCGAACTGGGTCTGCCTGGCCTCGTCGCCCATGACCATCATCGGGACGCCCTGGGAGAGCATCAGGATCGTCAGGAAGTTGCGGACCTGGCGGGCGCGCAGCGCCACGATCTCCGGGTCATCCGTATCGCCCTCGGCGCCGCCGTTCCAGCTGAGGTTGTCGTCCGTGCCGTCGCGGTTGCCCTCGCCGTTGGCCTCGTTGTGCTTCCAGTTGTACGAGACGAGGTCGTTGAGGGTGAATCCGTCGTGGGCGGTGATGAAGTTGATGCTGTTGATCGGGAGCTCGCCGTCGTCCTGGTAGATGTCGGCACTGCCGCCGATGCGTGCCGCGACCTTGCCGATCAGGCCCTTGTCCCCCTTCACGAAGCGACGCACATCGTCCCGGAACCGGCCGTTCCACTCGGCCCAGCGGAACCCCGGGAAGTAGCCGACCTGGTACAGCCCGCCGGCGTCCCACGCCTCGGCGATGATCTTGGTCTCGGCCAGCTCGTTGTCGAGCTCGATGTGCCAGAGGACCGGTGGATCGTCCATCGGCCGGCCGTCGGGGCCTCGAGACAGGATGGAGGCGAGGTCGAACCGGAAGCCGTCGACGTGCATCTCGCGGACCCAGTAGAGCAGGCACTCCGCGATGAATTTCTCGACGAGCGGCACGTTGCAGTTGAACGTGTTGCCGCAGCCCGACAGGTTCGTGTAGAACTGCTTGTCGTACGGCTCGAGGTGGTAGTAGATGCTGTTGTCGAGGCCCCGGAAGCTGATCGTCGGGCCCTCGTGATTGCCCTCCCCTGTGTGGTTGAAGACCACATCCAGGATCACCTCGATCCCGGCCTTGTGGAGGGCCTTCACCAGGTCCCGGAATTCCTTGACGTGGGTGCCCTCGTCGGGCGCGACGCAGTAGCCCTCGTGCGGGTTGAAGAAGCTGATCGGGCTGTAGCCCCAGTAGTTGATCAGGCGCTGCCCGGTCAGCGGGTTCGTCCCGCTGATCTCGTCCTCGTCGAATTCGAAGACGGGCAGCAGCTCGACCGCGGTCACCCCGAGCTTCTTGAGATACGGGATCTTGTCGATGACGCCGAGGTACGTCCCGGGGTGGCGTGCGCCCGACGTCGGCGACTTCGTGAACCCGCGGACGTGCATCTCGTAGATGACCGTGTCCTGCATCGAGCGGCGAAGCGGCTGGTCGCCCTCCCAGTCGTAATCGCTCATGTCGATGACGACGCTGCTCAGCGAGTGCGCCACGTTGTCCTCGGGACCGCATGCCGCGACCCGGTCCCACAGGGTCGAGGTCGTGCCGCGGCCGTATGGATCGATGAGCACCTTGTTCGGGTTGAAGCGATGCCCGGCGCCGTTGAGGTCCCTCGGGCCATCGACGCGGTAGGCGTAGCCCATCCCGGGCGTCACGCCCGTGACATAGACGTGCCAGAAGTAGAACGTCCGATTGGTGCCCGGGTCGAGGTCGATGATCTTGACCGGCTTTGGCGAGTCGTGTCGCTCGAAGATCAGCAACTGCACGCTCGTGGCGTGCTGCGAGAAGACGGCGAAGTTGGTGCCGTTCGCATCCGGTGTGGCTCCGAGCGGATGCGGGCGACCGGGACGGGTCGTGAATCGGCGGGTCGGGGCGCGCTCGGCGGTGAGCGTCATGACGCCGCGCCTCCCGCGATGGGAGGTTCGAGGAGCACGAGGTTCTCCTTCGCCTGCTTCGTGTCCAGCGCGACGATCGCCCGACCGTTCCGGGTCAGGGCCAGTCCCTCCGGCTTGCCATCGAGCAGCGGAAGCTTCCAGACCTCGTCGGCGCGCGCGACCGGGTCGTCCGCGTCCAGTTCGCCGACGCGGGCGATCGTCTGGGACTTGTCGCTCAACAGGTACAGGCGACGGTCGGGTCCGACCTCGAGATCGCTGAAGTCCTCGCAGTTGGCCGCGAGCTTGACCGACGGCGTCCACACGGCGAGGGGGACGAACACCCGGTCGCCCTCCTCGGTCGGCCAGCGCGTGCCGGCTTCAAGCGCGGAGTCCGGGCCGAACCCCGACGCCGCCTCGCCCTCCGGGCCGAACTCGACGAACGCGGCGGGGTCCTTCTCCTTGGCGATGAGCAGGTGGCCGTTCTTCATGAACGCCGCGCCTTCACCCTGCGAACTCTCGGCGTCGACCCACGAATCGTGGAGCGGATGTCCCTTGGGGACCTCCAGCGCGATCCTCGTGATGACGCGATGGCCGGCCCAGTCGAGCAGCTCGACCCGCGGCGGGGACTCCTGGAGGATGAGGATCCGTCCGGCGCCATCGGCGCACACGGCCTCGACCTGCGGATCGTCGCGCGGGATCAGCGACCCCTCGACATCCGCCATGTCCACGCTCTGCCATGTATACGCACCGCCGTCGTCGTCCGGAAGTTCGACCCACGCGGCGATCGACGTCCTGTCCCCGAACGCGACGAGTGCCATGTCGCCACCTGCCTCGCGACGGAGACAGACACCCGAGACCTCCAGCAGCGGAACGTCCACGGTGCGCAGCACCGACAGCTCGGCCTCTTCGCCGCCACCCTTTGCCATCCACCCCTCCCCACCGGTCCACCTGATCGTCCGCATAGCCTACCTTGTGACCGCCCAGCCGCGCACGGGGTCCCGCGGAGGCCCGGCGCGGACACGACGGACCCGTGACCGCGTCCGGGCGTGTAGATTCCATCGATGAGCCAGCCCACCGATCGCGAGTCGCGCCCAGCCGGCACCCGCTCCATCGAAGCCATCCAGGATGACTTCCGGAGCCGCGACTACATCGCCGACCGGTCGGTCGCGACCGCCGTCTTCCTGGCCCTCGAACTCGGCCGGCCGCTGCTCCTCGAGGGCGAGGCGGGCGTCGGCAAGACAGAGCTGGCCAAGGTGCTCGCCGCCAGCCTGGAGACGCGCCTCATCCGGCTCCAGTGCTACGAGGGGCTCGATGTCAACACGGCCGTCTACGAATGGAACTACCCGCGCCAGATGCTGGAGATCCGGCTGCTCGAGGCACGCGGCCAGGCGGAGCATGCGACGGCCCATGACATCTTCGGGCCGGACTTCCTCATCCGCCGCCCGCTCCTCCAGGCGCTCGAGGCGACCGACGGGGTCGCGCCGGTCCTGCTCATCGACGAGATCGATCGGGCCGACGAGGAGTTCGAGGCCTATCTGCTGGAGATCCTGTCGGACTTCCAGGTCACGGTGCCGGAGATCGGCACGATCCGGGCCGAGACGCCGCCACGCGTCGTCCTCACCTCAAACAGGACGCGCGAGGTCCACGACGCGCTCAAGCGCCGCTGTCTCTACCACTGGATCGACTATCCGACCGCCCAGAAGGAGTACGAGATCGTCCTCGCCAAGGTGCCGGACGCGCCGGAACGGCTCGCCCGCGAGGTCGTCGGGTTCGTCCATCGCCTGCGCGAGACGGACCTGACCAAGGCCCCCGGCATCGCCGAGACGCTCGACTGGGCGGCCGCGTTGCTGTCACTCGGTGCCCGCGAGCTGGCGCCCGAACTGGTCGATGAGACGCTCGGCGTCGTCCTCAAGTACGAGGAGGACATCCGCCAGGTGCGGGGCGACGGGACCCGTCGGTTCCTCACCGAGGCCGCCGCCGGCGGCTGACCGCACGCCCGAGGCCTTCACGTGACCGATCCCACCATCGTCCGTTCTCCGTTCGGACCCGAGGTCGATGGCCGACGCCTGCTGCGCGAGGCGGTCGGCTTCGGACGGTCGCTGCGGGCCGCGCACCTGTCGATCGACCTGGGCGCCTCGATGGATTTCGCTCGTGCCCTGACCCTCGTCGACATCGCCGACCGCGAACAGGTGCGGGCGGCCGGGGAGGCGGTCTTCGTCCGGCGCCGCGACGAGCGAGCCATCTACGACGCCGCATTCGACCGCTGGTGGCGACGCCGGGGCACGCGCCCGGATGAGTTCCAGCCGTCGACGTTGCGGTCCGAGGAGGACGCCGCGCAGGAGGATGCCGCCGGAGCGACCCCGCCGGAGGCCGGCTCCGAGCGGGGCGAGATGCGTCCCGACGAGCGCGGCACGCCCGTCCCGTCGGACGACGACGAGGGCGGCGACGACGAGGCGCCGATCGAGGGGGTCGTCATCTCGCCGGACGCGTACTCGCAGGGCGAGGTGCTGCGCCACCGCGAGTTCGACCGGATGACGCCCGCCGAGCTGCGCGAGGCCGAACGCCTCGTCGACCTGCTCGTGCCGCGGCTCGAGCGCCGGCGGACGCGCCGCTACGAGCTTCATTCGCACGGGCGGCGGCTCGCCCCCCGTGCGATGTTCCGACGCAACCTCGGGACGGGCGGTCAGCTCGTGTCGTGGGTCTGGCGACGCCAGATCCGCGAGCCGCGCTCGCTCGTCGTCCTGTGCGACATCTCGGGCTCGATGGAGCGCCACTCGCGCCTGCTGCTCCGGTTCGTGCAGGCGCTGTCGGCCGCGTCGGAGGTGCGGACGGAGTCGTTCGTGTTCGGCACGCGGCTGACCCGGGTGACTCGTCTGCTGCGCGACCGCGACCGGGATCGAGCGCTCGCGCGGGTCGCCGATTCGGTCAATGACTGGGCCGGCGGGACGCGGATCGGCGAGTCGTTCCGGATGTTCAACCAGAGATGGGCACGCCGCTCGCTGCGGACGTCCGGCGTCGTCATCGTCGTATCGGACGGCTGGGACCGCGGCGACCCGGCGCTGGTCGCCACGGAGACGGCCCGCCTGCGGCGCAATTGCCATCGACTCGTGTGGCTCAATCCCCTGGCGGGCACGCCCGGTTACCAGCCGCTGGCCGGCGGGATGCGGGCGGCCTACCCGTACATCGACGACTTCCTGCCGGCCGGGACCGTGGCGTCGCTCGAGCGACTCGGCGAGATCCTGGGTGGGGTTCGCGCCGGCGACACGCGCAGGGGGAGCGAGGCGGCTGCCCATGCGGCGCTGCCGGGGACCAGCGGGCCGTCCGTCCGGGCCGTGCCCGCCGTGGTCGGCGGTGAGACCATCGATCCATCCGCTCCGAGGCCGCTGCGATGAAGGAACTGCTCGACACCCTCGCTGCCTGGCAGGCCGATGGCACCGCCGCCTCCGAAGTCGGACGCGCGGTCGTCGTCCGGACGTTCGGGTCCGCGCCGCGGCCGGAGGGGGCGGTCCTGCTCTACGCGACGGGCGGCCGCATCGCGGGCTCGGTCAGCGGCGGCTGCGTCGAGGGTGCCGCCGCGGAGGAGATCGATCGGGCGCGTGCGACCGGCCACGCCCGCGTCATCCGCTACGGGATCAGCGACGAGCAGGCCTGGGACGTCGGCCTCGCCTGCGGCGGCACGATCGACGTCCTCGTCGAACCGGTCGCGCCGGCGGTCGTCATCGGGGCTGCCTGGAGTTCCGTCGGCTCGGATGGCCATGGCTCAGCAGTCATCACGCCACTCCCCGCCGATTCGCCGCCGGGCGAGTTCGGGCCGCACCAGCCCGGCGACGGGGCGCCCCCGGAGGCCGAACTGATCGTGTCCGATGACGGGACGCTCAGCGGGACGCTCGGATCGCCCGAGCTGGACGCCGCGCTCGTCGAGGCAGCCGCGGCCACGCTCCGGCGCGGCCTGTCGCGGACCGTCGAACTCGGCGGCCGGTCGCTCTTCGTCGAGGTCTTCCCGGTCCGGCCGCGGCTCGTCGTCGTCGGCGGCGTCGAGGTCGCTCGCTCGCTCGTGCGTCTCGCGCGCGAGCTCGGGTACGAGACGGTGGTCGTCGATGGCCGGACCGCGTTCGCGACGGCGGAGCGGTTCCCCGACGTCGATCGGCTCGTCGTCGGTTGGCCGGACGAGGTCGCCGACGAGATCGGACTCGGGCCGAACGACGCGGTCGCCGTCCTGTCACACGACGTCAAGTTCGATGAGCCGGCCATCGTCGAGGCGCTCCGCCGCGGTTGCCGTTACGTCGGCGCCGTGGGATCGAAGAAGACGCAGGGCGACCGCCGGGCGCGGTTGCTTGAGGCGGGCGTCAGCGAGGCGGATCTCGCGCGCCTGCGCGGTCCGGTCGGGCTCGACCTCGGCGGTCGGGCACCGGCCGAGACCGCCCTGGCGATCCTGGCCGAGATCGTCGCCGAGCGGTACGGCGGGAGCGGCGCCCCGATGCGCGAACGTGCGCTGGCCACCGCCTGACGCTGCGCGGCGGCCGTGGCTCAGGTCGTGGTCGAGGCGCTGATCCGACGCTGCCGGTCGACCGCCGACACTATCGACCCCGCCAGGATGACCAGGACGGCGATGACGTGCGCGAAGAACGCGACCGAATCGATGGCGTCGAGGCCGACCCGCTCGTTCACCCGGTTGTACTGGCTGAGCAGGTCGAGGAGCGTGAACGCCGCCACGAGCGAGATGCCAACGGCGATCCATGCGGCCGGGATCGGGAGCCGCCACCCTCCGTCGGGATCCGACCCGAGGACGAGGACGAGGACGGCCAGCACGGAGGCGGCGATCCCAAACGAGGCAGTCTGGCCCAGCGAATAGACGCTGATCGTCAGCATGATCAGCCACGCCACGAGGTCCAGACCGAGGCCGGCGAGGGCCAGTCGGGTGCCCCGGTCGCTTCGCCGGCCGGCAGCGCCGACCAGGTCCGTCCCGCGGCGCGCGACCAGCCCGCCGACGAAGACCCCAAGCGAGGCGGCCGCCAGCCCGATCGTCAGTACCAGCCCGACGACCCCACCACGCTCGTCATCGATCTGGTCGAGGTCGAACAGCATCTCGATCACGTTGAGGACGGACAGCACGCTCATGACCACGCCAGCAACCAGCCCGATGTCCCGGGCGGGGACCGGCCACGAGGCGCCAGCACCGGCGGGCGACGACACGAAGGCGATGACGACGGCGACGATCGCGGCGGCGACGACGACGAGCGCATAACCCGAGAGCGTCCATGCGTCGACGACGACGCCGAGGAGGATGATGACGATCGCCGCCGCGCCTCCGCCCGCGAGGTATCGACCGGCCGTGTCGAGCCTCGCCATCAGGCTGGACGGGCCGGGGGTGGGTCCGGCGCTCGCGCCATCTGGCGCCGGCGCCATCGACGGCTCAGCGGGATCGGTCATCGCTCGGTCTCCCTCTCGCCGCGGCGCGCCGACCCGGGACGGGGTCGCCCGCGACCGCCGCGGCAAGGCTACTCTGAGGGGCCCGTCGGTGGGAAGATGCGGCCATGACAAACGCGACCACCGGGCTCGTCCTCGCCGCCGGTGCGGGCTCGCGATTCGGGGGCGGGAAGCTCCTGGCGCGGATCGGCGGCCGGCCGGTGCTCCAGCACGTGTTCGACGCGCTTGCCGGCGCCGGGGTGGGAGAGGTCGTCGTCGTGCTCGGTGGCGATGCCGACGCCGTGGAGGCGGCCATCGCGTGGCGCGGCGAACGGCGGGTCGTGAACCCGGAGCCGGAGCGCGGACTGTCGAGTTCGCTGCAGGTCGGCTTCGAGGCTATCGGCCATGCCGCCGGCGCCGTGCTCGTGGCGCTCGGCGATCAGCCGCTCGTCTCGACCGAGGCCATCAGGGCGCTGCTCGACTCGCCTGCGAAGCGGGGCAGGCCGATCGTCGTGCCCGCCTACGCGGATGAGCGCGGGCGCAACCCGGTCCTGCTGCGTCGGGCCGGGTTCGGGCTCGTCGCCGAGGCGACTGGCGACCGTGGGCTCGGGCCGGTGCTGGCCGCCCATCCCGACCTCGTCGTCGAGATCCCGATCGCTGGCACGAACCCCGACGTGGACACGCCCGACGATCTCGCCCGCGCCATCGAGACGTGGTGGGGCGCCCGCGTCCGGGCCAACCGCGACCAGGTCGAGCGGATCCGCGAGGTTCCCGACGGGACCGATTTCTACGCCCCGGTCAACTCGCTCTTCCGGGCCGACCCGACCCGGACCGACGATCCGATCCTGAACGCCCTGCTCAGGCTCGTGCGCTCGGGCGAGACCTGGCTCGATGTCGGGGCGGGCGCGGGTCGATTCGCCCTGCCGATCGCCCGGGCGCTCGACCCATCGGGCGGGTCGGTCGTCGCGCTCGACGCGTCGCCGTCGATGCTCGAGGGGTTGCTCGAGATCGCCGAGGACTATGCGATCGAGAACGTCCGGACGATCCAGGCGCGCTGGCCGCCTGCCGATATCGGTGATGCGAGTGCGTTCGAGGCGGACGTGGCACTCATCGCACACGTCGGATACGACGTCGAGGCGATCGGCCCGTTCTTCGCGGCGTTGGAGTCGGCGGCGAGCCGGCTGTGTGTCGCCGTCCTCATGGAGCGCGTCCCGGCCGCCGCCGCCGACCCGTTCTGGCCACTCGTCCACGGGGAGGCGCGGGTCGCGCTGCCGGCCCTGCCCGACGTCCTGGAGTTGCTGGAGGCGCGCGGCCGGCGGCCCGAGGTCACCCGGATCGCCGTCGAGCCGCG
>Ga0326597_10012173_pt1 | contig 11345 bp, 12 predicted proteins | sample RVTome_12_FD_203789 | JGI IMG/M metagenome (GOLD analysis project Ga0326597, IMG submission 203789) | Soil microbial communities from uranium-contaminated site in the Upper Colorado River Basin, Wyoming, United States - RVT100D185 | ecosystem: Environmental > Terrestrial > Soil > Contaminated >...
CGCATCGTCATATCTTCGGCCGGCGTGGGTGCAGGGATTGCTGCTGGCTGTGCTGGCCGTCCTGATGGCGCCGCGCTGGGGCAGCGGGAGCGATTTCGTGCAGAGCGCGCTGCTCGGTTTTGTTGGGTTGGCCGTAATCTGGTGGGGAGCGCAGCGCCTGGTGCGCTTCAATTTGCTGGGGTATATCCTGGTGACCATGCTTTTGTCGCTGGCGGCTGCGGCTCCCAATCTGGTGCTTCAGCCAAATTCATGGTTCCGAGATAACGGCTTGGCGATAGGCGCCGCAGCCGCAGTGCTGTTGTTATGGCCACTAGTGGCAAGGTGGAGCGGAACTCGAGGTGAAACAACTGGAACCAGCCAACCATATTGAAAGATAGCTTATCCATGTTAGTAAGGGGTTGAAAACGGAGCCGGCTCGCAGGAGTAGCCAATGAGCAGAGGAGTGACGGAAAGCGAAAGGGCTAAGGACAGGCCCATAGGGGCGGGTCCGATCGTGCGCCGATGGGCCGATTATCTGGTGGCGATCCTGACCGGCAACATCATCTTTCTTTTTATTGAGCCGCAACTGCCCTCCGTGCTGCGGCACCGCATATTTCGTATTGATCTGGGATTGGTGGTTGATTTTCTGATCTGTGTGGTGGTCTATGGCTTGGTGTGGGCCATCCGCGGCCCGGAGAACCGCGACGATTTAGCCAGATGATGTGGGTGGCGCGAGTGGCGCCGCAGGCCGCCGGCGCGAACCGGGACTCAGCAAGTACAGCGCGACACCCAGAGTGAAGATCCCCAGCCCGATCATCAGCTCGTTTGTAGAACCAACCTCCTCATTCAGGGTGCGCACGATGCTTAGGACCATGAGCCCGAGCGGTGGAATGCCTATGGCGATAGCCCCAGCCAGGCCACCCGGCACGCGGTAGGGGCGGACCAAATTCGGTTCGCGGATTCGCAGCGCCACCAGAGCCGCAAACTCCAGCAGGATGCTCAGGCCGGTCAGCAGCACGTCAAGAATCAGGAGTTTCACGAATCCCAACGGCAGACACGCCGCCCAAGCGATGGCGCAGGCCACGATGGCCACCCAAGGCGCTCCCGTCCTGGGGTGTAGACGCGTGAAGATGCGAGGCAAGAAGCCGTCAGCAGCCATGACCGCCGGGAGCCGTGAAAAGGAGAGCATCAACGCGGCGAAGGTGCCCAGGGCGCCGATAGCTCCTGCTGCGGCGATGCCCAACGCCAACGCGGTCCCGCCAATTTGCCGGCCAGCATCCACCCATCCGCCCGTGACCCAGATACTCAGGTCAAGCCGCGCGTGTGCGACTGCCACAACCGGCAACAGATAGCTGCCCATGACCAGAATTACCGAGACAAACATCGCCAGCGGATAGGAGCGCTGGGGGCGGTCCACTTCGCCGGCGATCGTTGAAAGATTGTCCCAGCCCATGTAATTCCACATGGCGATGAGCAGGCCGCCGAGCAGGTCAAGGTGTTCGGCGGGACGCGCTACCGCTGGCAGTGCGGCGGGCTGTATCGCAGCGAGAGCCACCAGTATCACGAACGGCGTAAACAGCAAGGCATTGAGCCACAAGGAGCCTTCGCCGACCGCTCGCGCACCGGCGATATTCCAGGCCGTGCAGACAGCGATCATCGCCAGCATCAGCAGCAGACCACGGTAGCCGGCGACGAGTTGCGGTGCGAAACGGCCGAGATAGCTTACAAACAGTGTGGGGTAGAGGGCCATTTCGAAGACGCTGCCCCCGAAGGTCAGCCACGACTCTTGGAAACCCCAGAAATTCCCCATGCCGCGCCGCACCCAGACATAAAATCCGCCCTCTTCGGGCAGAGCGGATGCCAGTTCGCTGACCATCAGCGCTGTGGGCAGACTCCAGAGCAACGGCGTGAGCACCAGGATGAAGAGCGCCAAAGAGTATCCCGTCTTGCCGATGATCTCTTCGAGGCCGTAAGGGCCGCCGGCGACCATAAAGTAGGTGGCCGCAATGAGCGGCAATAGAGTCAATTTGCGGGAAGCCCGGACCGCTGGAGCAGCGCCGGGTTTTGTGCGTGCTCGAGTGTTCACGCGTGGCCTTGAGAAAGCATGCTTGCCAAGGCGCGTTATACCACATGCGTCCGTATCTTTACCGGGACGACGTATGACCGATCGTGGCGAATAATCAGCGAAGCTAAAGGCCTTATCCCCAGCGTATTACGGGATGCTAACCCCGACTGTCATTTCTGCGTCTAATAGAAAGGCAGAGGTCTCGCCGAGATGGAACCATGCCCTTTGAAAACATGCCGGAAGGGGAAGATGTAGCTTTGCCGGCGGATCGCGTAATTGCGGTCGCGAAAGCGGCGCGCGGCGGATCAGCCGGATGCGCCTTATCCTCCCTGGAGGACCAGGTTGTCATCGAGCGGGCGCAAGCGGGCGAGCGCGCGGCGTTTGAGGAGTTGGTCCATCGCTATGACCGCGATGTGCTGCGCCTGGCGCTGAATGTCCTGCGTAGTCCCGAAGATGCCCGGGACGTCTACCAAGAATCGTTTCTGAAAATCTACCGTAACTTGCATCGATTTCGCTCCGAGTGCAGTTTCCATACCTGGATGTACCGCATTGTCACCAACGTATGTCTCGATCACTTGCGGCAGCGGCGCCGTCGTCCCGAAGATCAAGCTCCCGTGGTGATGACGCGAGCGCACGAAAATCCGGGCGGAGACTTTTTCGACCGGCAGCACGATGAGCGCGCGCATTCCGATCCGGAGCAAAGCCTACTGGGACAGGAAATCGGACAACAGATCGATGCGGCACTGGGAGCACTCTCACCACGCGAGCGCATGATTTTTGAGATGAAACACTGCCAAGGATTGAGATTGCGGGCCATCGGCGAAGCCCTGGGAACCACCGAGGAGACCGTGAAAAATTCGTTGTTTCGCGCCACGCGCAAGCTGCGCGGGCAACTGGAAGGGCTGCGCTGAAAGAGAGATTCATGCCGGACAAAGTACAATGCGGAAATTTTGAGGACCTTGCGGTCCTATACGTGGCCGGCGAACTTTTGGCTGAAGAGCGCACGGGCATCGAAGAGCATGCGCGCAGCTGCGGGATGTGCGCCGACACTCTCTTGAGAGAGATGCGCCTATGCGGCGCCATTCTCGCGCGGGGCGAAGCCGCTGGAAAACTGGATGGCTCCGGGCTGTTGCTGGCGCGCTGCCGAAGCGAGTTGGCCGAGGCACTCGATGACCACGAGGCCGGCATCCGGAAACCGGGCTGGCGGGGACTGCTGTCGCCGGGGGGTTGGGGAGCGGAGTTGCGCCGGGCGCTGGCTTTTCATCCTGGATGGAGTGTGGCCTCGCTGCTGCTGGCCGGCGCGCTGGGCGGGACCATGCTTCGCGCGTGGTACCGGGAAGCTTCGCTGCCTTTGCCGGGCAAGCCGGTGATGACGGTTTCCGCCGCGCCCCGCCTGAGCGATAGAGATCTGGAAACCATGGGCATTGCGGGAATTCATTGGGAGCCGGAGAGCAGCGCCGCTCCAGAGGTCGAGGTGCAAATGCTCTCAAGGCAGCCCGTGGTTGTGCAAGGCACGCCCGACGATGCTGAGATTCGTCGCGTGCTGACCTACGTTGTGGAGCATGGGCAGCGGTTCGACCCCGGCGTGCGTCTGGATTCCCTGGATGTTTTGCGGACGCGCGTGGCCGACCCCCGTGTGCGGGCCGCTCTGCGCACGGCAGCCCGCCGTGATGGCAATCCCGCTGTGCGTCTCAAGGCGATAGAAGCTCTGAGCGGATTCGGCGCAGACCCCGCCGTGCAGCGGACGATTCTTGAGGCGCTGGCTGAAGACGATAACTCCGGTGTGCGCATCGAGGCTGTAAACGCGCTGCTGGCTGCGCTGGGCAATGCCGAGGTGCAGGCGATGGCGATGGCCCCGCAAGGGTTTGAGGTTCTGCGCGATCGTGAACGGAACGATCCGAACGGTTACGTCCGCTTGCGCAGCGCCAGAGTGCTTTCGCGCCTAGCCTCCTCAGGCGCGGGATCGGCTCTGCCCGATTTTCGCTGGAGTCCGCGTCCGTGAGCGCCAAGCGAGCATGCATATTAGGCCGTATGGCGGGACGTGCATTCGGCAGCTTGTGCCGGGCGCGCAAGCTTTGGCTTGTCGCGTTGATTGCGATCGCAACGTTGCCTGCCTTGGCACAAGACCGGCGCGGCACGCACGTTGCCGGTGAGCGCTCCGGGACCCTGCCTACTCGCGACGGCTTGCAACTGACACTGACCGCCGATACAGGCAGCGTGCGGATTTTCAGCGATGCTTCGGGCGAGGTGCGCTACCAAGTGCGTGTGGAGGTCGAACAAAACGATCCCGTGGCTGCCGCGCTGCTGAAGAGGTTTTCACTGCGGGCCCGCAACACGCCGCGGGGTGTGGTGCTTGACGGACGGGTGCCCACCCGGCGGAATTTCGAGCGCGCCTGGGTGAGCTATGAAGTGCATGTTCCGCAGCGCTACAACCTGGTGATTTCCACCCAGGCCGGAGACATCCTGACGCAAGACGTTGACGGCCGGGTTTCGTTGACGACCGGCGGGGGAAACATCCAGGCCGGGCGCGTCGGCGCCGCCGGCACAAGCGGGGATCCCGTCGCGCGTTTGGAAACCGGTGGCGGACGTATTCTGGTCGGGGATGTCTCCGGCGGGCTGCGCGCTGCGACCGCCGGTGGACACATCACCGCGGGAAACGTACGCGGAGATGCCCTGCTCCGTACGGCAGGCGGACGCATTCAAATTGGGAGAGTGAGCGGTACCGCACAACTGATTACCGGCGGCGGGAATATCGTCGCCGCGAACGCCGGCGCAGGCGTGGTGGCGGAAACCGGCGGCGGACGCATCGAATTCGGCGAGGCCACGGGCACCATACACGCGCGGACAGGGGGCGGAGGGGTTCGCATTGCACGCGTTGTCGGCGCAACGAAACTGGATTCCGCCGACGGCGGGCTTTTTCTGGCGGGCGTCGAAGCGCCGTTGCGCGCCTCGACTGCGGCCGGCGCCATCACAGCGTGGTTTTCGCCGCAGTTTAGGGGCGCAGCGCCTGGAGTGCGGGCAGGGTCGGAACTGGCATCGGGCCGAGGTGATATCGTGGTTTATCTGCCGCGAGAGATCGCAGTAACCATTGACGCACTGGTCGAGCAAGGCTCCAATCATCGCATCATCGCCGATCCCTCTCTTGCTCTTAGAGTGCAGATGGAAGGCTCGGGGGAAGGCCATAGCCTGCGGGCGCAAGCGGCGCTCAACGGCGGCGGGCAACGACTGCATCTGAGAACCGGAGCGGGCGATATCCACTTGCGTTCTCTCAATGCCGAGGCCCGTCGCCGGCTGGCCAGGCGGCAGCAGATGGCCATGATGGAACAGGGGTTGGCGGCGCAGAAGGCGTTGCTGCTCGAGATAGCGCATGAGACCGCCGAGGTTTTTGACAGCGGCGCGGCGGCTCCGGCATCGAATGCCGTCCCACCCCCGCTGACGGACGGCGGACGGCGTGGATTTGCGCGCCTGTTCGAAGGATTCTGGCGGGGCGGGGTGCGCGTGGATCCGGACGAACAGCAGAAGCGTCTGGTATGGGCGGTGAGACCGGCATATCCTGATGCCGCGCGCTACGCCGGGTTGGAAGGCAATGTCGCGCTGCGCGTGGTAGTCGGGGCCGATGGCGCGGTGCAAGATGTCAGGCCGCTCTCCGGCGAGCCAGAGCTTGTGCGGGCCGCGCTGGAAGCGGTGGCTCGCTGGCGCTATGCGCCTGCACTGCTCGACGGCCGTCCAGTAGACGTCGTGACTACCGTGATGCTGGCGTTTCGCCTGCGTTGAAACTTTTTAGATCAGAGACTTTTCTAGTGAGTGCGCGGAAGATGGACGGCTAACGAAGTACGTCCGGCGGCGTCCAATCAATGGAGGAGTGATTTCATGAAGAACGGTGCAAAGAAGCTCGGTCTAGGGAGTGCGGCACTGGCCGCGTTCATGCTCGTTGCCGTCCCGAGCCCAATGCGGGCGCAACAAGAGCGTGTTCAAGGGCCGCTGGAGTTCTCCGCCGGTGGTTGGCTCGGCGTATCCGTGGAGGAGGTTACCCCGGACAAAGCCAAGGAATTGAAGCTCTCCGCCGCCTACGGCGTGCACGTCTCCGAGGTTGGCGAGAACAGTCCCGCAGCCAAGGCGGGTGTGAAGCAAGGAGATGTCATCATCGAATATGACGGCGAGCGCATTGAAGGCACGGCTGAGTTTCGTCGCCTGGTGCGCGAAACACCCCCCGGCCGAACGGCGCAGCTATCGGTCCGGCGGGACGGCCGCACGCAAAAACTGTCTGCTGAAATCGGCCGCGTTCCAGCGCCGGATCGGGATACGTTCTTCGGACGAGCCCCGATGCCCATGCCTCGCGATTTCGAGTTTCGCCGCAATCCGCGGATGCCCGGAGCGCCGGGAGAAATGTTCGGCCGCCGAGGAATCGCCGGCGGTCCAACCCTGGGCGTGTCGGCGCAGGATCTTTCCGGCCAGTTGGGAGAATATTTTGGGGCGCCGGAGGGGGAAGGCGTGCTGGTGACGGATGTGCGCCAGGGCACGGCTGGAGAAAAGGCGGGTCTGAAGGCTGGCGATGTGATCACCAAGGTAAATGGCGAACGTGTCCGAAACGTTGGAGAGTTGCGCAGTCATCTGCGCGAGGTGCGTGACTCTCAGAGTGTCGCTCTTACCGTTCTCCGCAAAGGAACGGAGCTTATGCTTACCGCCCAGCCGGAGATGCCGCAGCCGCCTCGGTTGCCGGGACCAAACCGCGGTTTCGACGGTCCCCGTATCCCGCTCTGAGAAAACAGAATCGCTCTGAGAGGATGACGGGCCGCCGCGTAAAACGCGGCGGCTCTTCTTTGGGGGGAGTCTGCAGTTACTGACGCACGACAATGACCTTGGCTGCTGGAACTTCGAGGCGCATCAGGCGGTGTCCAGCGTCGAAGTAGAGATCAATCTCCAAGTCCGAGGTGCGCATGCGCAGGGCTTCAAACGATGCACCGTCCACCGTCCGGGAACCAATCGACTCGACGGTAATGCTGCCGGGGGTCATGTCCTGGGGAATTAGGACCGGGAAGGATTGCGCCCCCTTGGCATTCCAGTCGTAGAGCCGGGACAGGATGGCGTACTGATCGTAAAGATTATTATCCAGGATAGCCACTCGCGGCGAGGGAAACTGGAAATCCTCATGGTAGTCCTTCCCCTCGATGCTGATGGATGTCTTGGCCAAGCCCCTTTCGAAGGTCGCCGTTCCCGAGGCTTTCTTGGGCGTCTGCGAACTCCACTCATAACGGATGGGCGTGCCGTCGGCGGCCAGATGGAGCTGGCCGGTGGAACGAGTCTCAGGACTTCCGGGTACGCGGATCACGGCCTCGCCACGCGCGATCCATGCGCCCCCCGACTGCGACAGCTCAAAATCCTCAATTCCGACTTCTGAGCCATCCTGCAGGATGCGGAATTTCCCCTTGTCCGGTGTGAACCCGGTCCCCGAACCGGCAATAGGAGGCCGCTGCGGGAGGGCCATTCTTAGCGGGGCAGCAGCCCAAAGAGACGCTGCCATGCTGACGCAAAGGCCAGCGGCCAGAGCATGCAATTTCATCGTTTCACCCAGGGAGTGGAAGATAACGGCTGCGTTACGCCCGCCAAGTGCGCGAAGACCGGCAGCGCCAAAATACGCTCCACGACGCGGGCGGGTTCATCATCGCCAGCCACACGGTAGTCGGCTTGCTCGTAGAACGGAAGCCGCGAAGCCAGCAGAGCGCGAAAACTGGCTTCATCCCGGAATAGGGGACGGTTCGTCATTGTGGCACAGCGAGCCAAGAGCAGTTCCAGCGGACAGTCCAGCCAGATGACAATGGCGCCGGCGCCACGCAGACGTTCGATCATGCCGGGTTGCGCGTAAGTGCCACCGCCCAGGGCCAGCACCAGAGATTCGCGCGATTCGGCGGATCGTCCCAGCAGTGCAGCGAGTTCGCCAGCCTCCATCTGGCGGAAGGCCGGTTCACCCAGCCGTTCAAAAATGGTTGGAATACTGAGCTGGTTTTGCTCTTCAATGCGCAGGTCCAAGTCCTCAAAGCGCCAAGCCAGCTGGCGTGCCAGAGAGAGGCCCACGGTAGATTTGCCCGAGCCCATAAAGCCAGCCAGACACAACACGCCGGAGAAGGGCGGACGCCCAGCTGACATCGCCACGTTGGAAACGGAGTCTTGCAAAAGCTTAGCGACTCTAATGATCGCGCTTCAGGATCTTGATTGTACCATTGAAGGAAGAGAGTTCGACCTTAGCGTTGCCTTGGTTTACCGATCCGACCAGGCCCTTGGCAATGCCCGGAACGTAGGGGGGGTTGTTGCTCGCGCGATGCTTATTGGGCACCACGGGAGCTTGATTGAAGACGTTACCGTAGAGCGAGGCGGCGTGCAAATCGAAGGAATCGCTGCTGGAGAATCGCACTTCGATGCTGCCGCTATAATTCTTCAGCACGTAGATGCCGCGGTTGACGAAGACGCCGTCGAACAGGATGTTGCCCGAAGAGGTTTGTACGCGCACGTTGTCCATCACCGGCTGGATGAGGTGAACATTGCCGCTGATGGAAGTGGCCTCCAGCCTGCCCTCGCAGTGAGTGCAAAGCAGCGATCCTCCGATGGTCTTAATCACCAAATAACCCACTACGTTTTGCAAAGAGAGATCCGCCGCGACCGTGTCAAAGGTCATGTTGCCACGGACGCTCTCGACAGTGACATTTCCAGAGTCGGTGCGCACTTGCAGTTCGGATTCAGCAGGCACGCTGATTTCGTAATCGGTCTTTAACTCCATGGCCGAGGTATTGACTCCCGCCTTCGGGAGGGAGGCGATCTCGATGCGGTTGCCCACCTGTTCGGTATCCATGTCCAGGTTATTGCCGGTGTGCTGGCCCACGACCATCACTTCATGCTTGTCCCAGGCTTTGACCTGGATGCGCCCGCTGGGATTCTGGACCGTGACTACGGGCTTGTCCTCGACGCGGAAATGTTTTTCAATCCGGCGGACTTGCGCGCCAGCCGAAGCTGCGAACAGGCAGGCAACCAGGGTGACGCCGGCGGCAGAAACCCAAGACGGTATAGCTATGCGGGCGTTCATCGGCCCTCCAAGGTACTGCGATCCACGGCGGCAGATAGCAGAACCGCCTTTTGCTGATAAGCCCCGTAGAGATACTCGCGAGCCATCGGATTGTGCGGTTGCTCGCGCACGGATTTTTCACATACGGCAATGAGATTGTCAACAATGTTGAGATTTTGCTGCAGCGAAGTTGTCAGGGAGGAATCGCGCTCGGAAAGCGAGGCCATGACGATTTCCATGTTGCCATTGAGCGCCTGGTGAACTTCAGCGGCCAACGATGGCGATGTTATCCCGGAGGATTGCACGGGGTTCCTGGGCACGGAAGGCGGATCATTCTGCAGGCTCAGCAAGCTGGCTGCCAGGAGCAGGGAAGAAAGATAGGCGCCGGCAAGCGCCAGGCGAGGCCAGCGGGGCGTAGATTCGAACCAATTGGCCAGCCAACCGGTCCTGGCCACTTCGCGGATCAGCCCTTCCGATTCCAGTTGCATCCGGAGCGCAATCCAGACCCGCCCTTCGGGGGTGGGCAGATCGGTACCCCATTCCACGGCGGCTGTTCGAACAACTTGCAGGTCGTCGCAGAGAAGGCGGCAATCGGAACAATCTTCCAGATGGGCTACCGCAGATCCGGGAAGCGGTCCATCGGGTTCCTGTTCGAGAATTTGTGCAAACTCACTACACTGCATAGCTGGCATCTTCTTCTCCTGCAATTCCTTCACTGGCGGCCGCCGGCGGACTCACCCTTAACGGCCTCTCGCTGTTCGCGGGCGCGGCTGCGCGCTGTTTCATGTAACAGTTCTCGAAGGCGCATGCGGGCTTTGTGAAGCTGCGATTTCGAATTGCCGATCGAGCAGTTCATGATCGTGGCAATCTCATTGTGCTCGTATCCCTGAACGTCGTGGAGGACGAAGACGGCTCGGTAACCCGGTGGCAGTTGTTCCACGGCACGTTCCAGATTTACCCGATCGATGGAACCAGATAACCGCAGATCGGGACCTCCAATATCCTTGCGCGGCCCGCCGACTTCTTCGTCCGGGTCGGTTGTTTCCTCGAGTGAGGTTTCCGCAAGAGTCTTCCTGCGCAGGCGCATCAGGACAACGTTTACCGCTAAGCGATGCAGCCAAGTGGAAAAAGCCGACTCGCCCCGAAACGTTCCTATCTTGCGGAAAAGCTGCAGGAACGCTTCTTGTGTGAGATCCTCGGCTTCCGCGGCGTTTCCAACCATCCTCAAGCACAGAGCGTAGACTCGCCTGTTATGCAATCCATAGATACGTTCAAAAGCCTCGGCATCACCCTGCTGTGCCCGTCGAATCGCTTCCGCTTCGGGTAATGCGCCACTCTCGATTGGTCTCGTTCGGGCCATCCGGTCCGGTCGGGACGCATCTGAAACTGTCTGATGCGTCCCCCCCTCCCTGAGTTGTATCTCGACGCCTATCTGAGCAAGTGCCGCTGGCGGGATCTTGCAGCGGGGGCGGGAACCTCCGCCGGCTGCGGCGCGTAGGCGGAGGGTATTTTGGTCACAAATCGGGCTGGGCGTCTAGGGTGAACTGTCGCTGCCGTCGGAACTAGGGAGAGTAACCGCTTGCGGAACGGCAGCAGCTCCCCACTGGGCATGGCGCACAGGAAAGATTTCATCATAATCATGGTTTCACAGAAGCAGGTATTCAAGTCATGATGTAAGACTTCCAGATGCGTCCACCGGCAGGGCAGAGAAAGCGTGGCCCCTTCACCAATCTCTGTGGCAATTTCCCGCATCTGCGCTTGCAGCTTGATCAATAGATTGTCGAGTACAGCCAGCTTGCGGAAAAAATGCCCTGGCCGGCGGAGAGACACCAAGGAAAGCCAATGGTCAGTCCGCACCACGGTATGCGCACAACCGCTGCGGAACAGATCTGCACGCAGCGGAGCAACGCGGGACTGGGTACCAAACTGCCGGCCGTGCTCGTCGAGGCTACGCAGCACGCCGCGCAACTGTTCGGTGAGACGGTCGAAAAGGTCGGAAAACATAGAGCCCTGTTCCCGTGCGGGAACGAGCTTACCCTGATCGCAGAAAGTGAAGGCGTTGTCCAGCGCCACACTCAAGATGTTATAGGAGATTTCCAGCTCATCGGAGGTAGTTTCGAAGAGACAGCTTTTCTCTTCCGGCAGCCAGGCGATCCAATCCTGTTGAACCGTCGTTGGACGACTAGTTTCCTGTTGGTTCTGAGCGTCTTCCATACGAATCCGCCTTTGCCTTGCGCGGGGGCGATC
>Ga0326597_10012174_pt1 | contig 11344 bp, 6 predicted proteins | sample RVTome_12_FD_203789 | JGI IMG/M metagenome (GOLD analysis project Ga0326597, IMG submission 203789) | Soil microbial communities from uranium-contaminated site in the Upper Colorado River Basin, Wyoming, United States - RVT100D185 | ecosystem: Environmental > Terrestrial > Soil > Contaminated >...
GGCGGTGCCCGCGAGTGCTACGCTTCGTCGTCGTTCCTGGCCTGGGCCTCGCGAGACGGGCACCCGCACCGCAGGTGCGGGTCCGCGAGACCCACCAGACTTGTGCAGAGCTTCCCTGGAGCCTTCACGGCCCGCCAGGCCTTCGCTCACGGAGCGGACGACGCCCGGGTCCCCCTTCGAGGGCGGACCCGGGCGTTTCGTTTTCGGCGGGGGCGGACGCTCGCTATCTTACCGCGCGTGTCCACCCTCTACCTCGTCAGTACCCCGATCGGCAACCTCGGTGACTTCAGCCCCCGAGCCGCCGAAACGCTCGCATCGGTCGCCCGCGTCCTCGCGGAGGACACGCGGCGGAGCCGACTGCTGGTCGAACGGGCGGGCGCCGACACGCCCCTGGTGTCCCTGCATCAACACAACGAGCGCGAACGCATCGAGCGGATCCTGGGCTGGCTCGCGGCGGGTGAGGACCTCGCGCTCGTATCCGATGCAGGCACGCCCATCGTGTCTGACCCCGGCGGGCGGGTGGTGGCGGCGGTGGTGGCGGCCGGACACGCCGTCGTGCCCATCCCGGGACCCAGCGCCGTGCTCGCGGCGCTCGTCGCCTCCGGCCTGCCAGGCGAGCGCTTCGCGTTCCTCGGCTTCCCGGAGCGGAAGGGCAGGGCGAGGAGGGAGCTTCTCGAGCGGGTCGCGGGGAGCGCGGAGACCGTGATCCTCTTCGAGTCCCCCGTGCGCCTGACGAAGCTGCTTACGGAGCTGGCGGATGCGTGCGGCGCGGAGCGCAGGGTGGCGGTCGCTCGCGAGCTGACCAAGCTTCACGAGCAGGTGTTTCGCGGAACCCTCGAGGAGGCGCTCGCCTACTATGATGAGACCCCCGCCAAGGGAGAGGTGACGCTGGTCGTGGAGGGCGTCCCCTCCGCCGAGAAGCCGGCCCTCGACGAGGACGACGTGCGGGAGGTCGCGAGGGATCTCCTGGAGTCTGGAATGCGCCCCTCGGGTGTGGCCCGGGAGCTTGCCCGCCGATTGGATGTAGGGAAGAACGACGCGTACCGAATCGTACACGAGATGGCCCCGGAGTCGACCGCGGAATGACCCGCTTCTTGCCAGTGCTCATGGCCTTGCTCGCCCTCCCCGCGTGGGCGGAGGGCCAGGCGGATTCCGTGACCGTGGCGCGTCTCCGGTACGGCGGGGGAGGGGATTGGTACGCGAACCCCTCGTCGCTTCCCAATCTCCTGGCGGCCGTGCGCGAGCGCACCGGCATCGTTACGGCGCGCCGCGAAGGCACGGTGACGCCGCTCGATCCCGCGCTTCCCGATTATCCCTATGTCTACATGACGGGACACGGGGAGGTGCGCTTCAGCCCGCAGGAGCGGGCCGCGCTCCGGTCCTATCTCACGGCCGGGGGATTCCTGCATGCGGATGACAACTACGGGCTGGACGAGTCATTCCGCCGTGAAGTGGCGGAGCTCTTTCCGGAGTACGAGCTGACGGAGATCCCGCCCGACCACCCGGTGTTCCGGGTGTTCTACGAGCTTCATGAGGGCCTTCCGAAGATCCACGAGCACGACGGCCTTCCGCCGCAGGCGCTGGGCATCTTCCACGGCGGCCGGCTGGTGGTGTTCTACTCGTTCGAGTCCGACCTCGGAGACGGCTGGGAGGACCCCGACGTCCATGGAGACGACGCGGCCGTTCGTGAGGACGCGCTCCGCATGGGCGTGAACCTCTTCCTGTACGCGCTCGGGCAGCCGGCTTCATGAGCCAGGCCCCCGGGGATCTCGGCGCACGCGTCGACGCTGTTCGGCGCTATCTGCGGCGACGCTCAGCGCTCGCCGCGGGGACGTGGGCGGCGGTTGGGCTGGCCGTCATCTGGGTCGCGGCGTGGATCACCGCGGGACAGGACGGGTGGCGCTCCGGCAGTCCGGTTCCCGCGTTGCTCGACGTGGGCATCGTGCTGTGGTTCGCCCTGGGAGCCTGGGCGTTCCGCCGCTTCGTCGACCGCTGGCTCGACGAGGCCCGGCTGTCACGCGCGATGGAAGGCGCGGCGGCCCTGCGGGAAGGCGAGGTGCGCGGGCCGTTGGAGCTCGTGAGGGATCTGCCGCCCGGCGTGTCGTCGTCCCTCGCGCTGCGCGCGGCCGATCGCGCCCTGGAGGGCCTCCGCGACCGGCGCGACCCGGAGCTGTCCGGCGACCTGGGCCGCACCGTGGGTCTCTGGACCCGTCGCGGTTGGGGCGCGCTGCTCGGGTCGACGTTGTTGCTGGTCACGCTCACGGCTCTGGCGCCCACGCGCACGGCGCAGGCATGGGCCGGGCTGTCGGCGCCGCTCACCGTGTGGATGGGACCGGACCTCCCGGCGCTCGGCGTGGAGCCGGGGGACGTGGAGGTCATGCGGGGCACCGAGGTCGAGATCATGATCGATGCGGAAGGGCGGCGCGCCGTCGACCTAATGTGGCAGGCGGTGGGCGACATCGCCCGCACGGAGCGGCTGGAGGTCTCGGACGGTCGCGCGTCGTACGTGCTGCCCGCGGTCACCGCCTCCACGGAGTATGCCGTGCGGGGAGACGCCGGACGGGCTTCACCCCGCTACCGGATCACGCCCGTCGATCCGCTCTTCGTGAGCGATCTCTCCATCGGGCTCGAGTTTCCGCCGCATACGGGGCTCGCGTCCGAGGAATACCGGGGCGCCGCTCCGAACCTGCGCATCCCGACGGGGACGCGGGTCACCTTCGAGGGCCGGGCCAACCGGCCGCTGGCTTCCGTCGAGCTCGCGGACTCGGCCGGCGTCCGCGCGACCCGGCTCGCCGTGGACGGGGGCGACTTCGACGGGACGTGGACGCCGACGGCGAGCGGGCGGTATGCCTGGCGGTTCCGGGACGCGTCGGGTGACGAGCCCGAGATCACCCCCGAGCCGCTCGCGCTCGTGCTCGTGGCCGACGCGGCCCCCTTCCTGGAGATTCTCGCTCCGGGCGTGGATACCGTGTTGGCGCCGAACCTTCGGCAGCCCTTGTCCATCGAGGTCGCGGACGATTACGGCCTCGAAGCGTTGGAGCTGGTCGCGTACAGGGTGACGGCGCTCGGAGAGCGGCTCGAGCCGGTCGTTCAGCGCGTGGCGCTCGGCGGGACGAGAGCGGCGTCGCTGCGGCCCGTGCTCGAGCTCGATTCGTGGGGGCTCATGCCGGGCGACCAGGTGCGGTACCTCGCGCGGGCCGTCGACAACGCGCCCGGCGGCCAGCGCACCGAGACCCGGGAGTACGTGCTCAGCATGCCCTCGGCCAACGAGCTCCGGAGGAACGTGGAGCAGGCCCTGGAGGATACCGCGGAGCGTCTGGCGGAGATGGCCGAGCAGGCCGCGGCGCAGGCCGAGGGGAACCGGCAGGAGGCCAGGGAGCGCGCCATGGGACGTCAGGGGTCCCGGCCCGAGGCGGGCGGAGCGCCGAGCGGGGCCGAGCAGGGCTTCGAGGAGCGGGCGGAGCTCCAGCGGGCGCTCGAGGAGCAGGAGCGGATGAGCACCGCCCTCGACTCGCTGCGCTCCGAGCTCCAGAATCTGGAGCGGCGCGCGGCCGACGCGGGTCAGGCCGACCCCGAGCTCCGCGCTCAGATGCGGGAGCTGCAGTCGCTGCTAGAGGAGGTGAACGGCGAGGACCTGCAAGAGAGCGTGCGTCAGTTCTCGGAGGCGCTCGAAAGAGGTGACACGCAGCAGGCCGAGCGCTCCCTCGACGAGCTGGCGGCCGAGCAGGAGGCGCTCCGCGACCGGTTGCAGGAGTCCCTGGAGCGCTTCCGGCGCGCCGCGGTCGAGCAGGACTTCCGGGCGACCCGCACCGAGGCCGAGGAGCTCGCCCGCCAGGAGCGCGCGCTGGCCGACGCGATCCGTGAGGACGGGGGTGGCGAGGCGCGCGCGGAGCAGCAGGAAGAGCTCGCTGCCCGCGCCGACGGCCTCGAGGCCGGGCTCGAGCGCCTGGAGGAGCGCCTCCGTGAGCTGGGCGAGGAGGCCGCCGCCGAGGGCGTGCGGGAGGCCGCGTCGAGGACCGACGAGGCCAGGTCGGCGATGCGGGAGGCTGGCCGCCGGGCCGCCCAGGGCGACGCGCAGGACGCGGCCGATCAGGCCGAAGGTGCCTCCGAGACCCTCGACCAGGCGGCTCAGGAGCTCACCCAGGCGCAGCAGGACATGGCCCAGCAGCGTATGGAGCAGGTGCAGCGAGCGCTCGAGCAGACGGCGGACGACGCGCTTTCGCTGGCTCGCCGACAGACCGAGCTGCGCGCCGGGATGCGCCAGGCGAACCAGGACCGGCTGGCCCAGATGCGCGCCGACGAGGCCTCGCTGCTCCGGGGCGTCGAGAACATGGCGGAGAACCTCCGGCTCGCGACCGAGGGGCAGGCCCCCGGAGCCCGGGAGATGTCGGCGCAGATGGGGCGGACCATGGCGTCGCTGGAGCGCACGATCGCGGCGATGGATCGTCCACGGAGCCTCGGCGGCTCTCCGTTCGCCGAGGCCGAGCGCGTGGTCGGCGACCTGAACCGCCTCGCGCTCATGGCGATGGAGGGCGCCGAGCAGATGGGCCAGGACGGCCCCGGTCAGCAGGGCGAGCAGGGCCAGCAGGGGCAACAGCAGATGCAGCAGGCACTGGAAGAGCTCGCGCAGCAGCAGGGAGACCTGGTGAATCAGGCCGGGCAGATCATGCCCATGCAGCTCGGAGAGCAGGCGATGGCGGAGCAGCTCCAGCGGATGTCGGACGGACAGCAGTCCGTGTCGGATCAGCTTGGGGATCTGTCCAGTCAGCCGGCCTCGGAGAGCGCGCTCGGAGATCTGGACCAGCTGGCCATGGAGGCCGCGGAGCTCGCGGAGATGCTCGCGGAGGGCCGGCTCGATCCCGAGACGTCCCGGCGGCAGGAGCGGCTCTTCCACCGCCTCCTGGACGCCGGTCGCTCCCTCGAGCGGGACGAGTTCTCGGACGAGCGCGAGTCGGAGGCGCCGGGCACGTTCGAGCGCGGGACCGTGCTGCCGTTGGGCGAAGGGCAGATGGGCGTGATGCTGTTCGAGATGCCGGATGCCGAGCAGCTCAGTGCGCTGAGCCCGGGTGTGCGCCGGTTGATCCTCGACTACTTCGACCGCCTGAACCGCGGACCGACGAGTGGAGGCGGGCGATGACGCGGGCCATGCGGGGCCTCGCCCTCGTCGCGCTGTCGGTCGCGTCCTGGCTCGTGGTCGCTTCGACCCCGGCCGACGCGCAGGCGGCCCGGGGTGGTGCGGAGACCGGCCGGATGGTGCGCCAGGCGGCGGGCCTCGAAGCCGCCGGCGACCTCGCGGGCGCCGAGCGCCTGTTGCGGCAGGTTCTCGATCGTGAGCCGGGCGCGACCGGGGCCCTTTTCGCGCTGGAGCGCGTGGTCCGGACCGACGGCCGGCCGGAGGCGATCCTGCCTTTCGTGGATGCGTTCCTGAACAGGGATCCGGGCGCCTCGCAGGTGCGGGCGCTGGAGCTCCGCGTGCTTTCCGAGCTCGATTCCCTCGATGCCGTCCGCCGGGGAGCCGCGACCTGGATCGACGTGGATCCGTCGCCCGCGACGTACCGCGAGCTGGCGGGCCTCCACGAGACCGTCTTCGGACCCGAGGTTGCCCTGGAGCTGCTGTTGGAGGGCAGATCCCGGACCGGTGATCCGAACCTGCTGACCCTGGAAGTCGGAGACCTCCGGTCCCGTACGGGTGACCGGGACGAAGCCGTCCGCGAGTGGGCGCTCGGCGTGGGGGACGACGGGGCCCAGGTCGCGGCCGTGGCCAGGCGTCTCGGAGCGCTGCCGGACGGGCGTGACGAGGCGATCCGCGCGGTGCTGGATCAGCTCACTGCGTCCCCCGTGTTCGCCCGCCGCCGCGCCGCCGCGCTCATCGCCGTCGAGCTGCGTCGCGAAGCGGAGGCGTTGGCGCTGGCCCGGAGCGTCGCGGAGGAGCTCGGGGGCCGGGCGCGCTCGACCTTCCTCGCCGAGGTCGGCGATCGCGCCCGGGATCTCTCCCTGCCGGGTGTCGCCGGATGGGCCTACGACGAGCTCGGGGAAGAGGCACGCACACCCGCCGAGCGGCGCGCCTTCGACCAGCAGCTCGTCGAGGTGGCGCTCGCGTCCGGGGACACGGCCGCCGCGGCGGCCGCGCAGGGTCGCATCGCGCGGTCGTTCACCGCAGGATCGCCCGATCGACGGAGTGCGGCCGTGCAGGCGCTCCGGCTCGGCGCGGGCGCGCTGGAAGTCGGTGAGCTCAGGGCGGCTTTCGCCGCGTTCGCGCGGGAATTTCCGGACGCACCGGAATCGGACGACCTGGCCGCCTCCGTAGCGCGCGCCCTCCGGGTCCGGGGTGACGACGCGGGTGCGCTGGGCGTGCTCGACGGCATCCAGGGACCCAGGAGCGCGCTTGAGCGCGGATACCTGCTGCTCGCGGCGGGGCGGGTCGAAGAGGGGCGCGCCGCGCTCACGGGAGCGCTCGAGGGCCTCTCTCCGTCCGAGGCCACAGGCGCCATCCGTCTCGTGGCCCTCCTCGGGCGGCTGTCCGGTGACGGCGCGATGACGCTGGCGCGCGCATCATCGGAGGCGCACCGGGGCAGAATCCAGGAGGCGGTCGCGCTGTTGACGTCGGACCGCGCGGCAGCGTCCGGGGAGGAGCGGGCCGCGTTGCTCGCGCACGCGGCGCGGGTCGCTGAGGACGCGGGCGACGGAGCGACCGCCGCGGAGTTGCGGGCCGCCCTGCTCGCGACCCATCCCGACGATCCGTCGGTGCCCGAAGCGGCCCTGGCGCTCGCGCGCTACCACGCCGAACAGGAGGGGGATGTGACCCGGGCGATCGAAATCCTCGAAGAGCTGATCGCTTCGCGGCCGAACGCGGCGGTGGTCCCGAACGCCCGGGCCGAGCTGGCGCGCCTGAGAGGCCGGTCATGACGGGCCGGGTCCTGCTCGCGGTGCTGGCCATGCTCGTCGGGGCGGTCGTTCCTTCGGGGGCGTCGGCCCAGTGGCTCCTGGTCCCGATGGACAGGCAGCAGCAGGATCACCTCAAGGCCTACGGCCTGACGCACTGGGCGCTCGTGCAGGAGTTGCGCGCGGAGTGGCTTCTCAACTTCCGCAACGGCTCGTTCCTCCTGATGGACCAGCCCGCCGTCCGGCGCGAAGCGGCGCTGCGCGGCGTGACGGTCGTGCCCACCGACGCGGCGGCCGAGGCACGTATCCGCTCGACGATCGCGGAATCGAACATGGAGGCGGTGCCTCTCGAGCGGGCGCCCAGGGTCGCGATCTACACGCCGCCGAACACCACGCCCTGGGACGACGCGGTGACCATGGCGCTCGAGTACGCGGACATCGAATACGAGACCATCTGGGATCCTGAGGTGCTCACGGAAGACCTGTCCCAGTACGAGTGGATCCACCTCCACCACGAGGACTTCACGGGCCAGTACTCGAAGTTCTACCTGTCGTACGCTGGCGCTCCCTGGCTTCAGGACGAGGTCGTCCGCAACCAGGAGGTCGCGCGAGACCACGGCTTCCCGAACGTTCCCGCGCTGAAGAAGGCGGTGGCGGCGCGGATCCGGGAGTACGTGGAAGGCGGCGGGTTCCTGTTCGCGATGTGCTCCGCCACGGAGACGCTCGAACTCGCTCTGGCCGCAGCCTCGGTCGACATCGCCGCGGCCTACGCGGACGGCACGCCGCCCGCTCCGGATGCGTCGGCGAGGATGGACTGGAGCCTCACCATGGCGTTCACCGACGGGGAGGTACAGGTGTCACCTTCGGTGAACGCCTTCTCCGACATCGACGGTCATCAGGTGAACACCCCGTGGCGCCAGGAGCTCGGAGCCTACACGCTGTTCGATTTCTCGGCCAAGTTCGACCCGGTTCCGTCCATGCTGACGCAGAATCACGAATCGATCCTGCCCGACTTCTACGGCCTCACCACGTCGTTCCGGCAGGACCGCCTGAAGCCGGGCGTGGTGGTGCTCGCCGAGGAGGGCGGCTGGGCGAAGTATCTGCACGGGAACCTGGGTGAGGGGACCTGGACATACTTCGGCGGCCACGACCCCGAGGACCCGGAGCACCAGATCGGGGACGCGCCGACCAACCTGGCGCTCCACCCCAACTCCCCCGGATATCGCCTGATCCTGAACAACGTCCTCTTCCCCGCGGCGAAGAAGCAGACGCTGAAGACGCAGTGACCGTTCCCGCCGGTGCGTTCCTGGTGGGGCTCGACGGCCTGGACGAGCCCGTCGAGGAAGCCCCCTCCGGCCGGGCCTCCAAGCCGCGCAGACCGCTCACGCTCTCCGTCGAGGCCACCGCCAGCATGCGCGCCGAGATCGAGCGGGCGGGCGGACGCGAGGTCTGCTTCCTGGCCTCGGTCGACGAGGCCCGGGTCGTCCGCGATCCGCGCGCAGTGGCCAGAGGCAACCACGAGGCCGTGCTGGTCGCCGCCCGCGACGTTCCGGACGGGGGCGTCATGCTCCACAACCACCCCTCGGGCCTCCTCGAGCCGTCCGACGCCGACATGCGCGTGGCGTCGGCGCTGTACGAGCGCGGTCTCGGCACGGCGATCGTCGACAACCGGGCCGAGGGGATGTACGTGGTGGTCGAGCCGCCCGATCCGCGGAAGTTGGAGCCGCTGGAGGCTTCCGAGGTCGAGGCCGTGCTCGGCGCCGGCGGGCCGCTCTCGAGGGGGATGAAAGGCTACGAGGACCGGCCAGGTCAGCGGAGCATGGCGGCCGTCGTCGCGGAGACCTACAACGACGGCGGGGTCACGCTCGTCGAGGCCGGCACCGGCACCGGCAAGTCGCTGGCGTATCTCGTGCCCGCGGCGTTGTGGGCGCTGAAGAACGGCGAGCGCACGATCATCTCCACGAACACCATCAACCTTCAGGAACAGCTCGTGGGGAAGGACCTTCCGCTCGTCGAGAAGCTGGTGGGCCAGGTGCCGTGGGCGCTCGTGAAAGGCCGGGGAAACTACGTCTCCATCCGTCGCGCCCTGCTCGCGGCGGAGGGGCAGGAGAGCCTCTTCGAAGACGACCGGTCTTCCGAGGTGAAGGCGCTGCTGTCCTGGATCGATGCCACGGAGGACGGCTCGCTCTCCGACCTCGACTTCTCCCCGTCGGACGACGTGTGGGAAGAGGTCAGGAGCGATCCCGACGTCTGCCTGCGCGCGCGCTGCCCGCACTTCCAGAGCTGCTTCTACCAGAAGTCGCGCCGGCGGGCCGCTTCGGCCCAGCTGCTCGTGGTGAACCACCATCTCCTGTTCACGGATCTCGCCGTGCGCCGGGCGACGCGGAATTACACGCAGTCGGCAGTCCTGCCCCCCTACAAGCGGGTCGTGCTCGACGAGGCGCACAACGTCGAGGATTCCGCGACGTCCCACCTCGGCGTGGAGATCACCCGGCGGGGGCTCTACAGGATGCTTTCCAGGCTCGATCGCCGGGGGCGGGGCATTCTCACCGCGGTGCACGAGGCGTTGTCGGGCGTCACGGATGCCGGGCCGTTGCGCGAGCGGTTGGAGAACCGGGTCCGTCCCGCGGTCGCCAGGGCGCGGGCCACGGTCGAGGGGCTGGTCGAGCGTCTCGAGGCGATGGCTCCGTCGGAGGGCGCGCTGCGCCTTGGCCCGCGGGGCGGAGGAGAGCCCGCCGAGCACGCCGAGGTGCGCGAGCCACTTCGGGCCGCCCTCGCCGCGCTCGGCACGCTGGAACGGGAGCTCGCCGAGCTGCGTGCGCGACTGGAGCTGCAGGAAGATCTCTCCGAGCCTCTCGAGGGACGCCTGCTGGATCTCAGGTCCGTCGAGCGCCGGATCGCGGCGTCGGGACACGGACTTCGCCTCGTGCTCGTGCCGGGCGACGACGAGACGCTCTACGTGCGGTGGATGGAGGAGCGCGGCGGCGGTCGCCGGCGGAACCTGGTGCTCGCCGCGGCGCCCGTGGAGCTCGGCGGCGTGTTGCGGGAGTCGCTCTTCTCCAGGGCCGAGACAACCGTGCTCACGTCGGCCGCCCTCACGACCCGCGCGAGCTTCGACTTCATGCGCCGCCGGCTCGGGCTCGCCGCCTCGACCCTCGAGGAGGACGACGACGTGGGGCCGGTGCGCGAGCGCTCGATCGCGTCTCCGTTCGATTTCGAGGGCAACACGGTGCTCGCGGTCCCCACGGATCACGGCGCGAATGGCCAGGGTGGCCGCCCGGCGGCCGAGCTGGACGCGGACAAGGTGGAGGAGATCGCTCGGATCACGGACGGCGGGATCTTCGTCCTGTTCACGTCGCGCGCGGCACTCAGGCGGACGGCCGAGGCGCTGAAGCGGCGCGGCGCGGATACGCACTGGCCGCTGTTCGTGCAGGGAGAGGACGGCCGGCACCGGCTGGTGGAGCGGTTCGTAGCTTCGGGCCGGGGGGTGCTGCTCGGCACGAGCTCCTTCTGGGAGGGGGTGGACGTCCCTGGCGATCCGCTGCGCGGTCTCATCATCCATAAGCTGCCCTTCAGGGTCCCGACCGAGCCGATCACCGCGGCCCGCATGGAGGCGGTCGAGGCGTGGGGCGGGGATGCCTTCAACGACTTCATGCTTCCGCACGCGGCGCTCCGCCTCAAGCAGGGCTTCGGCAGGCTCGTCCGGGGCCACGGCGACCGCGGCGTCGTCGTCGTCCTGGACGACCGGCTCGTGACCCGCCGTTATGGCCGGTATCTGCGCGCTTCGCTTCCACCCGCGCCGCTCGTGAAGGGGGCGTGGTCGGACGTGCGGCGCCGCATCGAGGCCTTCTACGAGCCGTCACTTGGACGAGGCGTGTTCGGGCCGTAGATTCAGCCGACCCGGGCCCCAGTGGACCACTAGGGCCGCCCACGGACCCCGCAACGCACAACGCTTCATGACACGCATCCTCGGTATGGCAGTTGGTGTCGTCTATCTCGTAATCGCCTTCGGGGCGTACCGTAACGCGAGCAGCGGGTGGGACGCCGGACACGCCGACCTCGGCTTCTGGTGGACCGTGATCGGCGCGCTCCTCACGATCGCGGCCCTCGGCGCGCTGATCGGTACCTGGCTGCACACGCGCCCGACCCGCCCGTAGACCTTCCGCGGCCGAGCGCCGCGAGCCACCCCATCCGGAACACACCATGACTGAGCTCCGTCCGTCCAAGATCGTCTGCGTCGGGAAGAACTACGCGAAACACGCGGCCGAGATGGGCGGAGAGGTGCCAAAGGAGCCGCTGATCTTCCTGAAGGCGCCCTCCTCGCTCATCCGGGAAGGCGACAAGATCGTCATGCCCACCTGGGCGGGCCGCGTCGACTACGAGGGTGAGATCGCCATCGTCATCGGCCGCAGGGCCACGCGGATCTCAGCCGACGACGCCTGGGATTACGTCGAGGGATTCC
>Ga0326597_10012175_pt1 | contig 11343 bp, 15 predicted proteins | sample RVTome_12_FD_203789 | JGI IMG/M metagenome (GOLD analysis project Ga0326597, IMG submission 203789) | Soil microbial communities from uranium-contaminated site in the Upper Colorado River Basin, Wyoming, United States - RVT100D185 | ecosystem: Environmental > Terrestrial > Soil > Contaminated >...
GGGAGCCGTGGACGAACCTGTACAGCCGGGATCCGTACAAGAACATCATCGTGTGGGCGTGGACCCGGTTCGACCGGGTGCGGGAGAGGTACGAGCGGTTCTCCGAGGACGGAACCTGGGATCACGCCCGGGTTATGAGGCTGCGCACCGCCCGCGAGGTCGAGCAGCTTCTGGCGGGGGTCACGGGGTAGGGCCGTTCGGCCGTCGCCAGACCCGGCCGGGGTCCGTAGGGTCCGACCCCATGCGCAGGTTCCTCGTGCTGGTGGTGCTCCTGTCGGCGTGCTCGTCGTCGGCGACCGCGGTCGTCGACATGGTGGGGGCGTCCCAGGCGGACCGCTTGGTCGGGGACTCGGCGGCGGTGCTCGACATCCGCACGCCGGAGGAGTTTGCTGAGGGCCATATCGAGGGTGCCATCAACATCGACTTCTACGCCGCCGACTTCGCCGACCGGATCGGGGCGCTCGACCCGGAGGCGGTGTACCTGGTGTACTGCCGGTCGGGCAACCGCAGCGGTCAGGCGATAGACCTGTTCCGTGACCTGGGGTTCGTCGAGGTGCACGAAATCGAGGGCGGAATCCTCACCTGGGTGGGGGAGGGGCTGCCGCTGGTTGGGGGGTAGGGGGTTCTGGTGTAGTCGCCGTGGCCGAGGCCAGGGTATGTTAATGTTCCCTGAATGCCTCAGGCTGCAGCGGTCTACGCCCGCATCTCCTCTGACCCCGACGGCACCCATCTCGGCGTGGACCGGCAGGTCGAGGACTGCGAGGCCCTCGCCGTCTCCCTGGGGTGGCCGGTGGGCGAGGTGTATGTCGACAACGACGTGTCGGCGTATTCGGGTCGGAGGCGTCCCGAGTACGAGCGGCTCTGTGACGATATCAAGGCCGGAGCCGTCGACGGCCTGCTGGTGTGGCATCCGGATCGGCTGCATCGCAGTCCCCGGGAGTTGGAGGATTTCATCGACCTGTGCGACGCCGCCTCCTTGACCGATATTCGGACGGTGCGGGCGGGGGATGTCGATCTGGCGACGCCGCAGGGTCGGATGGTGGCCAGACTGGGCGGGGTGATCGCCCGGGGAGAGTCCGACAAGGCCGCCGACCGGCTCGGCCGCAAGCATCTCGAGTTGGCGACCAAGGGCAAGGTCTCCGGTGGGGGTGCCCGCCCCTACGGATACACCCAGGATCGTCGCCATGTGGTCCCCGAGGAAGCCGCGGTGGTCCGTGAGGCGGCCAAGCGGACCCTGGCGGGGGAGTCGGCCCGGTCGATCTGCTCGGATCTCAACGACCGGGGGATCGTCACCAGCATGGGCGGCGAATGGACCCCGAACACGTTGAACCGGATGCTGCGCTCCGCTCGGATCTCGGGACGCCGGGAACATCGCGGCGAGATCACCGCCACCGCCGAGTGGCCCGGGATCATCACCAGAGCCCAGTCGGACCGTCTCCGGGCCCGGCTCAGCCGGGCGGCGGGGTCCGGCCCCACGGGCCGGTCGCCCCGCCGCTACCTGCTCACCGGCGGGCTGCTGCGTTGCGGCCGCTGCGACACCCCGATGGTCTCCCGGCCCCGGGTCGACGGGACCCGCCGTTACGTCTGCGCCTCCGGACCCGGGTTCGGTGGCTGCGGCAAGATGGCGATCAACTCGGACCCGGTGGAGGGTTTCGTTGTCGAAGCCGTCCGCTACCGCCTCGACACCCCCCAACTCGCCGCCGCGTTGATCAAGGCACGCCGAGCCAACGCCGGACACGACCAGCTCGCGGTCTCCATCGCCGAGGACACCGCCATGCTCGAGCAACTCGCCCGCGACTACGCCGACAAAGCCATCAGCCACAACGAATGGTCAGCAGCCCGCCAACCCATCCAGGGCCGCATCGACGCCGCCAAACGTCGCCTCTCCCGGATCTCCCGCACCCACCGCATCGACGACTACGCCGGCAACTCGCAGGCCCTCGCCGACGCCTGGACGGGTCTCGATCTCGCCCGCCGGCAAGCCATCGTCGCCACCGTCTTGGACCACCTGGTGGTCAACCCGGCGGTTCAGGGTCGCAACCGTTTCGACCCCTCCCGGCTCGACGTCTCCTGGCGGCTCTGACCCGCTCCCCGCCTCCACGGAGCAGCACCGCCACCCGCCCGATCGCCCCAGGGTCCTGCACCTTCACCCCGAGACCCTGACGGACGGTGGTCGCCTCCACCCACGCCACCACCACCGGATCGTGACTCAACGGCACCAAAGCCACAGCGCCCCGGGACCCCGCCGACGACACGGGTTCCCCCTGCTCCATCCCATGAGCATCGGCGCATACCCTTTCAACAGAGTCGCAGCCACCCTTGCAAACACCCTTTCAAACCCTGCGGGTGCGAACGGTGTGCTGACCGGTGTTCTGACCGGTGTGCTGACCGGGTGATGTTGGACGGATTGTTCCGGGCACCTGTCGGACGTTCCGGAGACATCTCTGACACCGCGTGCACGGCGCACTCGGCCGTCGCAGCATGCCACTCCTGGAACACCACTGATAACCGGGTGAGAGGGCTCACCGTCACGATCACCCCACTGCAGATCGCAGAGGAGCAAGCCCATGCCCGAGGATCGTCATGACCACCTCGCCATCCGCCACGACCCCATCGGCAACTCCAGCCGCCCCGCGCGCAGACCCCCCTCCGAGACACACGCACGTGCAACACAGTTGCGACAGGGTTCGCAGCGGCGTCATGAAAGGGCGCGTCACCGACCCACCCACCGGCCCCCAACCTGAAGCCAGCCGATCATGCTGACCCTGGCCAAGGCAGCCAGCGACGGAATCGACAGCTCCTCGGCAGCCCCCACCCGCACACCGGGCAGGGACCCACGCCACCTCGTCACCGTCGCCCCACAAGACGACCCGGCACCCATCCCACACCCCGAGGCCTCCCGCCAGCCTCCCCCGGAGCGTCGTGACCAGTTTCGTTGCATACTCAAGCCAAGAAGCGCACGCCCGCTGACCTATGCACGAAGAAGAGTGTCCAACACCGGAGCCCACAACCCTTGACTGACGACGGCTACGCCAGCCTCCGGCGCAACCTCCGCGAACGACTTCGTCTTGACGAGATTCGCGCGTCGCGGAACAGACTCACTGCCCGTATCCGCGTCCTCATCGATCGGAGTGGCGGTCGTCCGCTGACCAGCGCCTTGACTGCCTTTCTCCGAAGCCTCGGAGATCTCGCTGAAGCCTGCCTTGCCTGTTCCGACACGAGCATCGAGCGTTCGGTGCTCATCGAAAGGCAGATCGATCAACTCGAGTTCGTGGGGCGACTCCATGACGAGTACCACGAGGCCACACGCCGGTTCGACTCTCAGTACAACTCTGTTGTCCAGCACGCGAAGAGACTCGCGAACTCGGTGGCGTCGCTGATCTACGAGATCTTGCCGCATGACCAGCGGCGGGGTGTGCGAACCGGCTCCTTCGGACGCATGTATGGGGCGTTGAAGATCATGAGTTCGGATCTGCCAGAACCACTCGATTCAGTGCGCCGGCTTGTCACCGAGCACGGTGAGTACCTCGAGTCGGTGGTCCACCAGTATCGCGATGATGCCGTCGAGCACCCGCGCCTAAGCTCACGGCTCGATCTGGGAGCAACTTGGACTTCGGACGATCGAGTTGACTTCGTCCGAACGGACCGCGACCCCGGCACAGAAGGAACCGTGGACCGGGACCTCGATCCACGGTGGCCCGGCTTCCTGTATCGAGACTTTCACCACAACGGCCATCTCGTGGGCTACCAGTTCCTCGTCCATGTGCATGGCATCTTCGACTTCGAGCCTGGACAGTTGGTCACCGAGGAGACAGAGATGGGTTTCGTCACCGACGGCGGCTTTGGTCATTTCGACGACTTCGGGCCTCACTCTCACGTGTTTAGCTCGCGGGACATTCCCAAGTTTCTCTTACGAACGCCAACTCCGATCTACGGTATGCCAGGCGTTGCCGACATGATCGCCCTGTACGCATCAATGGCGGCTGACGCCCTTGACATAGTCGACCTTCAGCTCCCGCACGATTCACCCTGACCTACTGGCCTGAACGCGAGGCAGAACCATCGTCCGGGAGCGACCACTCAGCTCTCCTCGGAGTCGGACTGGATCTCTCGCGATCTAGACCCGTGATTAGCGGCTCTTCTCATCCGAGTGGGGACTGGCGGGTTCTGATGCGGGGTGGTGAGGGGCGGTTGGGCCAGGCGACGCCGCCGGCGTGGAGGAGGCAGCGGAGCCGGTAGTGGTCGAATCGGCGGAACCCGTGGCCCTGAGCTTACCGTGGGTGGACAGCCAGCCGTTCGGATACGAACCGGGCCACCGCGTCAGCGCTGCTCGACTTGCCGTTCGGCTTGCGCTCGGCGTTCGAGGGCTGGATTCGGCTGGCCGGGGGTGTCGAGTGCGTCCCAGAGCTGGTCGAAGAAATCGGAAGGCACCACTGTCGCAGTCGACGAGCCGATGACCGGTTCGGCGGGTTCGTCGGCGGCGTCGAGCACGAACGCGCTCACCGATTGATGCTCGAGTTCCGCTGCGTAGCGGATTCGCTGCTCGCGTTCGGGGTCAGCGCGCAATTCGATACGAGAAGTTCGAGTAGCCGCCTGGTCACGGACGGTGCTCGTCTTTTCGGGGGTCCTTCTCGCTGTCAGGGCGGATGTTTTGGTTGTGGTGGAAGACGTTGTCGGGGTCGTACTTGGTCTTTGCGTCTACCAGCCGGTCATAGACCGCGGTGGTGTAGGCGTCGCGGATCCGGTCGGGGTCTTCGTCGGCGCCGAGGAAGTTGACGTAGACGCCCTCGTGGTAGCTGTCGAGGGCGGCGAAGAAGCGTCTGGTCCAGGCGACGTCCCCGTCGGCGTAGTCCTCACCAGACCGCCACACGGCGTTGATGTTGATGTTGTGTGACGCCTGGCGGTTTCCGAACGCGGTGGCGGCTTCCGGCACGCGGCTGACCGCTCCCCCCAAGTGGAACATGACCGTGTACGACCGGGGTGACGTGAATTCGAATGCGTGTTCGGCGATCACATCGATCAGGTCGTCGCGCAGCTCGGGAAGGTACGTCGACTTCCAGTAGTAGTTCCAGCCGTGCAGCACCGTGGAGTCGGAGGCATTTTGGTGATTCACGTATGGCTTCGGCGCGATGAGATCGAGCAGGGGCCTGCCGACGGCGCGCAAGGGGCGGAGCGCCACTTCGGCGTCCTCCACCGGCCCCGCGTAGCAGACGGCCACTTGTATGACCGGGCGCCAGTGGAGTTCCTCGGGGATGAAGGGGAGGGGCGGCACGGTGCCGAACCTGACGACCGTGCCGAGTTCGTCGGAGGCGTTGCCCACGAAGTCGCGATAGAAGCGGAGGACCTCGCCGGTGGCGCTCGCGTCCCAGAGGATGGGGCCCGCAAGGACGGTGGGTCCGACGGGGTGGAGTCGGAGCTCGAACGAGGTGACTACACCGAAGTTGCCGCCTCCTCCCCGCAGCGCCCAAAAGAGGTCCGGGTGCTGGTCCTCGGATGCGCGCAGCAGTTCGCCGTCGGCGGTCACGACATCGGCCGCGAGCAGGTTGTCCACCGTGAGACCGTGCTTGCGCATGAGCCAGCCGATCCCACCGCCGAGGGTGAGTCCTGCGACGCCGGTATGGCTGACGATGCCACCGGTGGTGGCCAGGCCGTGGGCCTGTGAAGCCTGGTCGACGTCGCCCCACAGGGCACCGCCCTGCACCTGGGCTGCGCCACTGCCAGGGTCGACCGTGACGGCTCGCATCCCCGAGAGGTCGATGACGATTCCGTCGTCGCACACTGCGGAGCCATCCACCCCATGGCCCCCGCCCCGAACCGCGATCTGCAGGTCGTGTTCCCGGGCGAAACGCACAGCAGTAGCCACATCGGCAGGTCCGCTGCAGCGGGCGATCAAGCGCGGACGGCGGTCGATGGCGCCGTTCCAGACCGCTCGGGCGATGTCGTACTCGGCGTGGCCGGCCGTGATCGTCTGACCTCGGAACCCTGCAATCTCCATGGCCGTCGCCTCCGTCTGCGTAGCTAACCGAACGGTCGTCGGGTCGTCCCTAGGGACGGCGTCCACACAATACGAGGGACCTCGGCTGCGAAGTCGAGAATCTGGGCTTCGAATCCGATCTTTGGGGGCTCGTCTCATCCGAGTGGGGATTGGCGGGTTCGGATGCGGGGTGGGGAGGGACGGTTGGGCCAGGCGACGCCGCCGGCGTGGAGGAGGCAGCGGAGCCGGTAGTGGTCGAATCGGCGGAATCCGTGGCCGGCTCGTTTGACTTTTCGATGACCAGGTTCAGGCCTTCGGTGGGTCCGTTGGAAGCACCGGTGGTGTGATGGTTCAAGATTTCGGTGCGCCACCGGGAGAGGGTGTGGCCGAGGGACTGGATCTCGGGAACGTCGTCTTCGCGGCAGCCTGTGATGGTCTTGTCGAGGAGGGTGGCGGCGTCGGCTGGGTCGTCGACGAGGTAGATGTCACGCACCGATTCTTTGGCGAGCCAGGCTTCGGCCACCTCGTCGTAGGGGTCACCGACACGCAGTCCCAACAGCATACGATCACGGCCCTGATCGTCGAGGCGTTCGTCCGGCTCTTCAGCATCGCGCTCCTCGGCAGCCCCACCCGCAGACCGGGCGGGGACCCCCACGCCACCGCGTCACCGTCGCCCCCCAAGACCACCCGGCACCCATCCCACACCCCGAGGCCTCCCGCCAGCCTCCCCCGGAGCGTCGTGGCGAGTTTCGTTGCATACTCAAGTCAAGAAGGCAACGATCGCGATGTAAACTCGGAAAACAGGTTGTCCATGTTTCCAGCGGGTTCAGGGAGCAACGTCGGCCCGACAGTCGAGGAAGTGTTCGGAGGGCGGGAAGCACGAGGTCGAGCCGATGATTGGCCTCTGTCTCAAATGCCGAGAGATCATGCCTGAGAGCGTCCGAAGACAGGCATGGTACGAGCGTTTCGAGAGTCCCGAAGCCCGTCGCCGCCTCCGTGAAGGAGTCGACCGCCTGGTGCAACAGGACCCGAATCGGGAGTGGGTGGATGAGGAGACGAGGCAGCGCTTCCTACGAGGCGACTCTGGCATCTAGACGCCGAGTTAGACACCCAGCCGCCCAAATGACATTTGCATACGCTGGGCCGACGACGAATGTCTCCACCACAACCAGACTAATTAGGCTGCGCCTCCCGTGAGCAACGCACCAATTGACCCTCCTCCCGGGTGGTCGCACGTGCTCGACGCCGCCGCGATCCTCGACTTCCTTGTCGCTGACATCTTCTCCTTGCCCGAGGCTGCTGAGGCGCGTGCGATCCGCGTCCTCGATGAGCAACAGGATGACCATGGCGACGACCTCATCTGCGGTTGCTGGGAAGCTGCTGAGGCAGCCACGTCCTTACTCCAACTGCTAGGTCGCACGGTAGATGCGATGCTTGTTCTCACAAGAGCCCACCCGGTCTACGCCCCAACCATCCAGGCCACGGCCCGTGCAGCGGTGGAGCAGAGCCTTCGGATTTCATGGCTGCTCGCACCTCAGGACGCTCCGACCCGAGAACGTCGGTTTGCGGAGCTGCTCAAGGAAACACGGCGGCTGTATAGAGATCTTGGGCAAATCTCGGAAGCCGAACATCAGGACTGGGCTGACGCAATGGATGCGAGCCTTGCGGAATTGCCGGGTGACCCGCAATCACGCATCCCAACTATCGAGTCGCTGGCCAGCATCTTCGGGGAGAATCCCAATCTCTACGCGGTCTACAGATTGCTCTCGCAGCCAGTACATGGCACCGCAACCGGCGCGAGCGTCTTCGACAGAGAGTTCCGTCTCTTACAGGCCTCCGCAGGCCGCGGCTCGCGCGTGTGGGTTGACGCTGAACTAGTTGCTCTCCCGTTCATCGTCGTGTGGGATGTCGCTAGCGTCGTATTGCGGCGGTACCGCGACCTCCTCGCACCGGAGTCCCCCCTGCCATCTTTGGAACGATCGGATGAATTTGTGAAAGTCCTGCAAAACGTTCCTGCAAATATCGGTTGGCAGCTAGCTCAACGGAGTACTGGCCGACTCGAATGAGGACGAGTCCGATCTAAACGATCAAGGCCGCTACAAGCAACCCGATGCCGATCAGTGCGCTGCCGATGTTCAGCCGCGCGGTCCGATCAGAAACCCCCTCCGGATCCCCCGAGAGTGCGAAGTTCGACGCAATGCCCGCACTCCAGAAACCCACACCTGCCACGAGAGCCGAGATCCAAGCCCATACCGTGAGACCACTCGATCCGAACTGCCAGGCTGCGACACCTCCCGCGATTACTCCGATCCACCACTGGACTCCTGCACCCAACAGTCGCATCTCGGCCTCTACCTTCGTCCGCCCATAATGGTCTTGGTACTTGGCGGTCAAGAACCTACTCGCGTGAACGGTGCGATCGCTCATCTCTCCGTGGCGCGTGGTGAGCCTCCGAAGCGGCCTCAGATGACATTTACGTACGCTGGCTGAGGGGGCTGCGATCTCCTACCGGTGAGCAGTTATTCGGTGCAGGTTTCGGGTGAGACGCCGAACGGTATGGATGCGGACCACGACTGCGCGATTTCCTCTTCCGCGGTTGCCTCACCATCGGTCACGGTGATCTGTAGGCACATCGGCTCAGCCACGATGAACCCCCCGTTGAATTGTGCGTCGAGGGTCCTACAAACTTCGAAAATCACGGTGTGATCCGATCCATCGATAGTGAATCGCCCCGACCGGGTGGCGTCGTACACCAGTCCCGCGGATTCACGGCTTGTCTCGTCGATTGTGAGGGTGACTGGTCCGACGGCGTTTCGATCCACAACGGTCACGTACTTCCGGCCCACATACCCGCTCTCCGGGTCGTAGGTGAAATCGCGCTCACGGGCGGTCTCCTCGAAGTCGAGAGCGAGAAAGGCGACCGGACCGACATGCAGGGTGGGAATCGGCCGAGGTCCGTACCCATGGCTGATCCGGCTGGCGCATGACCTCTCGTACCGGTCACGCCTGACAATCGAGGTTGTGGTGGCTGGTGCCGAGGTCGTGATCTGCGACTCCGTGGTGGTAGTCGGCAACGCGGTGGCCGTCGAACGCTCCGAGTCACTTGTCTCAGTAGATGGGGTCCCCTCAGTCGTCGTACAACCAGCGACCACGACTGCAAGCACAAGCAGCCGACCGCCGAACCTCAAGAACTCCCGCATGCGCAGTCAGTGTGCCACGGACCAAGAACTCATGACCGATCTTCCCGGATGACATTTACGTACGCTGGCCGAGGGGACTGAGGACTCCCCAGGGCGCTATGCCAGTTTGATGCTCAGGGCTGGTCGGTGATCCTGCAACCTCGACAGGCGAGCCGCCTCGAAGAGTCCCCTTCACATCGGCTTGAGCCACTTCTCGAATCCTGGAGCATCGCTCCCCGGTACGGCATCGAGCCACCGGCCGCGGAGTTCCCGTACCAGCGCCAGGGAATCTGCCCCGCCATCGAACTCCATCAGGAAGCCGCCGTACGGCCCTTCAGCGGGAGACCTGGGCGTCATGAACAGCACCCGGATCAACCCAAGCCCCCTCGCACTCTCGTCCCTCGGCTGCACGGCCAATTCCCTCACCGAATCTATCGGCACGGAGACGCGGAATCGCGGCTCGTGCCTGCTGAACAGGGGCGCTGGCTCAGTGAACCCAACGCGCAGGGTGCGGTCCGTCAGAAACGCGACGCCACGCCCGTACCAATCCGGTGGAGCGTGGATTGCGACCTGCGCAGTCCCGACGTGCTCCTCATCCAACTCAGGACGTGCCGAGCCGACTCCGAACTGCATGAAGCTACTGAGTTTGCTCTCAAACCAAGCCCAGTGTCCGCGTGGCTCAAATGATGTCGGCGTCGGCCAGTCTTCCCGCACATCGCGCCGCGAGGCAGCCGACGCGTGACTGAGCGCCAGTCTGTGTGCAGCGAAAAGTGAAGTCACGCCGCCCCCTCCCGAGTGAGCTGCAACCTTTCGAGCCGGAGCCTGGAACCGCGGCGGCGCGTACGCCTCCGCATACCTGGCACCCGCCTCTCCCAACTCTCGCGAGTCCATGAAACCGATCAATCGCGTGAACTCCGCCCAGTACTCATCGGAGAACCGATCACGCAACAAAGGCACGACTACTCCTCCCTATCCGCATCCCTCAACAACCTATCCCATGGGTACCCGCCCCCCAAGGGGTGCGCTCATGTGACATTCCCGGACGCTGGCCGAGGCGCGAGCTACACCTCAGACGAATCAGGCGGCGCGCGGTCCAAGCGATATTCAGGGAAGCGGGGCCAGTCTCCTGAACTGTCGAATGTGACGTTCGCCGCTCCTTCCACTATTCCCTCCGCCATGCGATCCCAGAACTGAGGCGGCGAATCCATCCAGGGCAGGAACGCGACCTGCTGTCCAATCTGAACCCCAAGTGCGGTCAGTGGGGAGCGGGCGACCATCAGCCGGTGTGACTCAATCTCCAGTTCGGGCGAGGTGAGGATCGGGATCATGGAGAGGTGCGCTCCGGGGTCGGCGATCTCCGCTCGGACAGGGTCCATCTCGGGCCGCCACACGAAGCGATAACCGAATGCCGCGAATGCCGCGAGGTATGCAGCTTTGAGCAGAGCCACGTTTGATCGGTGGATGTGGAACGGCTCAAGGTGGATAGTGAACCTGGAACCCTGGATCTCCTGGCCAACCTGCGCATCCCACCACGCTGTTGAGGAGGCAACCGCGTCGGGGGGCGACGCCTGCGGTGCTCCTACGACTCTCAAGCCATCGGGGTCGTGCGTCGCCGATGCTCGTGTCTGCGAGCCGTCGCCGACTTCGATCCGGATTCTGGTTTCGGACGACAGGGCGCCCCGGGCGAAGTCCTCGGCGTTGCGGCGCTTCTTCAGCTCTCCCTCCAGTTGCCGCCCAGCACGGTTGTTGCACTGCCTGCATGTGAGAACCTTCGTAATGGGGCCGCGAGATGACGCTTTCGGAGGGGTCTCATCGATTGTCAGATCGGGAGGATCCGCATCCAGCGCGGTCTTTGGGAAGGCGTGAAGGCAGAGGGGGCACACGTACCAGCCACGCGTCTCGGGGTGATCATCAAACACACCGGATAGCTCTCCGATGACCTCAAACGCCTCCCCGCCCTTCTCAAAGAGAAGAACGCGTTGAGTCCGCGGGTCGCTCGCCATGGGGCGAGAGTAGGGCTTTGCAGTGTCGAGGTCCCCGGGTGACATTTACGTACGCTGGCTGAGGGGACGGTGCTGTGGCCCAGGTTCTTGTCGTACCCGGGTCGTACTTTGTCGGGTATGACAGCGATTGCGGATCGGCCTGTGGTCGATCTGGAGAATGGTTTCTCGTTTCCTCTGTGGTCGGGTG
>Ga0326597_10012176_pt1 | contig 11343 bp, 8 predicted proteins | sample RVTome_12_FD_203789 | JGI IMG/M metagenome (GOLD analysis project Ga0326597, IMG submission 203789) | Soil microbial communities from uranium-contaminated site in the Upper Colorado River Basin, Wyoming, United States - RVT100D185 | ecosystem: Environmental > Terrestrial > Soil > Contaminated >...
ACATCATCGGGGGCAACTCGGGGAGTCCGATCGTGAACCGGGACGGCGAGGTGGTGGGGCTGATCTTCGACGAGAACATCGAGGCCCTGCCGCACCGCTTCCTCTATACGGAGCTCAAGGGGCGGTCGGTGTGGGTGGACGTGCGGGGGATCCTCGAGGCCTTGCGCCGGGTGTACGACGCGAAGCCGCTGGCGGACGAGATCGCGGGCGGGAGCTGAGCGGTGGGTCATACGTGCGCGCGCCCTTGGGTGGTGGTGGCAGTCGGCGTGGGCGTTCTCCTCGCGGGATCGGCGGCTCCAATCCGCGCGCTCGGCCGCCACCTTGTTGACAGGCGACGCCCTCGCCAGGCGGCGCGTGCCCACGAGGAGCGTCGCACCCACGAACATCACCGCGGCGCCGCTCAGGACCGCGAGCCAGCGTGTCCACCCGGCGTCGCGCAGCTCGTTGAAGAGCAGCGCGCCCCAGAGGACACCGAGCAGCCTGTTCGAGTTCCACAGGGGAAATGCGGTGGCGAGGCCGATGTCCTTGATCGCGAAGAGGTCGCCGAGCAGGGCGCGGAAGCGGGAGGGCCGTGATGGTTGCACGGAGGGGAGGAGTGCTCCATTTGCCTCGCGCCGGCTCGCCGCGTCGAGCTGCACAAAGTGTGATAGCAGCCGGGCGGAGCCGACGGCATTGTGATCGGGTCTTCGGCCTCGAGGCTTCCCGTGGCACCCTTCCGATTCTCAGTCGTGCCATTCATCAGCGTGTTGCTCGCCGCGTGCCCTCCGCAGCGGCCGGAGATCAAACCGGTGCGGCAAGGTCCCCCCATTCGACTGAAGAGTCGGCTGTTCGTCCCTGACTCCGGACTGGGACATGCCTTCCCGGCGCTGGTTGCCAGACGCCCGCAGCAGGAGCGGGTGCACGTGCTCGTCCAATTCACGCAGGTACCCGATCTCGCCGAGCGCCGACTGCTGGCGGACTCCGCGCGTGTGGTGCTGCTCGACCACGTGGCCGAGCGTGCCTTCTTCGCCGCCGTACCCGCCGATCTGGCTCGGGTCGCCGCGCTGGTGGGCGACGTGCGGCGTCGGATCCGTGCCATCGACGTCATCCGCGCGGACGACAAGGCCGCCAGCTGGCTCCTCGCGAACCGCGTCCCCGCACACGCTCGCCAGCCGGACGGCCGCCTGGAGCTGATCGTCGAGTTCTTCGGCGACGTGCCGCCCACGGCGCAGGAACAGGTGCTGGCGGCGCACGCGGGCCAAATCGTCGCGCGCATCGAGCCGCTGAACGGGTGGCACGTTCTGTTGGCGGAGTCGAGGCTGCGGCCGCTCACCGGCGAAGACGCGGTGAAGTGGATCGTCGAGTACCCACCGCCCCCGGCCGACGACAATGACGGTGTACGGAGCGCAACGGGTGTGAACGCGGACGCCGTACTCGCGCCCACGGCGTACAACCTGTCGGGGGCCGGGGTCACTGTCGCGCAGTGGGAGGGCACGACCGCAAGCCAGACGCACGCCGACTTCGCCGGCCGCATCACGCTGGCGGACCCACCCGTCCTCGTGTGGACCAGGACATATACCCACGACGAGACGGTGACCGTGAACGGCCAGTTTGACAACGGCGAGGTGATCTATTCGGACATCGACGATTCGCGGGCCGTGTCACCGCAGGACGCACGCATCACCGCCCTGGCCGGCTGCGCCGCTTGCGGGGCGGGAACGACCGTGGCACCGGGGGACCCGGATGTGGGCCGGCCGCTCGCGGTGTTCACCTTGCAGGAGCTGTTCCTCGACAACCCCCCTGCGGATTTCCTGTTCACGGTTGGGGAGACGATCTATCGCGACACCGACAACAGCTGCACCACGACGCCGACCTGCGTCGTCACGGTGGGGGACGCGCGGCTCACGGCGGGCACCGTGGTGGCGGCCGGCGATCCGGACCTCGGCCAGGCCCTCTCATGGTTCCCCTCGAATCCGCACTATCACTCGACGCACGTCGCCGGGACGGTCATGGGAAACGGCGCACAAAGCGCTGCGAACCTCGGGACCGCAAACCAGTGGAAAGGCGTGGCGCCGGGAGCCTCGCTCCGCTCCTACGACGCGACCAATCGCTTCGCGGAGTACACGAACGCGGTGACGGGCGGCGCGACGATCTCGACCAACTCGTGGGGCACGACGCATTGCCACCAAGTCATCGCTCCCGCGGACTGCTACGACGCCGAAAGCAGCTTCTGGGATGGCGTGATCAGCGGGCGGCGGAGCGACGGGACTCCGTCGGGCCTTCCAGCGCGCATCCTGATTGTCGGGTCCGCTGGGAACGCGGGAACGCCCGAGCGCCATGCCGAAAATGTGATCGTGAACGGCCAGTACGACAACGGCGAAGCGATCTACCTCGACGCAGACGACAACGGCGCGGTTTCCGTGGGCGACGCGATGCGGTTGGGTCCCGCCCAGCCCGCCGGCACGGCACTCGTCAACTTCACGCTCTCCGAGATGCACAGCGAGAATACGGGGCAGGGCACGTACAACCTGAACGAGAACATCTACCTGGACGCCGACGCGACGCGGACGGTAACCGCGGGCGACACGAGGATCACCGCGGCCGCCCCGCTCGTGGCGGGGCTCGTCGCCACGGGGGACGGCGACATCGCAACAGCGCTCCGGCGGTTCCGGTTGTGGGGCAACGTGCGCATTCCCAACAGCGCCAAGAACTCGATCGAAGTCGCCAACATTACGTCGGACGACATGCGCCTCGCTACGACGAGCAGCCGGGGTCCGACCGATGACGGCCGAACGAAGCCGGACCTGGCCGGGCCAGGTGACGAGAGCGGCGGGGACGGCGGCGTCAAGTCCACGTTCCCGCGCAACCTGTACTGGGTAATCACGGGGACGTCGATGGCGACTCCGGCGGTGAGCGGCACCGCGGCCGTGCTCACGCAGTGGTACAAGTCCGCGTGCGTCCCCGCCGGCCCCGCGCCGGAGGTGCTGCGAGCGCTGCTGATTCACGGGGCGCAGGACCTGACCGCTATCCCGAGCGTCGGGGTCTTCCCGGGTCCGGACTTCGCGTTCGGGTTCGGCCGTACTCGCGTCAAAGAAGCCGTCGACCTGGTGCCGCATCACCTGTCAGCGACCGCGACGGCGATGGGCAACACCGATGTTACCGTGACTCTCGGTCGCACGCAGCCGCTGCGCGTCACGCTGACATGGAGCGACCCAGCGTGGGCGGAGATCGCCGCGGCATCGCCGGCGACGGGGATGCTGCAGAACGACCTGGACCTGATCGTGATCGGACCCGACGGCACGCAGTACACGCCGTGGCTGCTAAACGGGGCCAATCCGTTCGCGGCGGCGACGCGGGCAAGCTTCCTCACGGGGATGGCGATTCCTGTCACCGCTCAGGACAAGCGGAACACCGTGGAGCAGGTGCAGGTCGACGATGCCATTCCCGGCGTCTGGACCATACGGGTTAGCGCCACCACGCTCAACCTCCCGCCCCAGAGCTACACGCTCGTTAGCGAGGCGCTGCCGCCGCAAATCGGCCCGTGCGCGACCGCCCCGGCGGCGGACGTGTGGATGCGGGACAACGACACCGACGTCGGAACGGTTCCGTCCACGGGGTACATGTGGCTGGGGCCGGACTTGTGGAACCGGCTCGCGCCCGACGGCGGCATCGATCACCAGAACCCGGAGTACGGGCAGGTCAATCACCTCTACGCCAACGTGCGTAACGCGAGTACGGTCCCGGTCGCGGTGACAACGGTGGAGGTGTGGGTCGGTTCGGCGGCGCTGGGCCTGATCTGGCCCGACAACTTCGCGTACGCGGGGCGGTTCACGATTCCGAACCTCGGGCCGGGCGAAGTACGGCAGGTGGGGCCGTTGGAGTGGAACCCGCCGTCGCCCGCGCCGTCGAGCCACTTCTGCCTCTACATGCGGGTGCTGAGCCCGCAAGACCCGATCACGTACGCCGAGGGAGCCGGCATCTGGAACAACGCGATGAACAGCAACAACATCGCGTACCGCAACATCACGGTGGTCGATCTGGCCTCGTCGCGCAGCGTCACGTTCCTCGCCCGGAACGCGGAGCCGCGGGACAGCACGGTGGATGTCGTGATCACGGTCCCGGCCGAGCTGCTAAGCGAAGGTCAGGTGGAGCTCCGTTTGTCGGACGAGCTCGATCGCCGCTGGCCAGCCCAGCGCCGGCAAGTCCCCGGGCTGGTCTCCCTCGAGGCGCGGTATCGCGTCGTGCGGGGGCCGACGGGAGCGCCGCGTGACACCGCCCAGACTCCCGAGCCGGAGCGGGTGTGGCGTGGGCCGTACCGGGTGACCGGACGGGAGGTCGTGCTGCGAGGCCTCCAGCTGAAACGCGGTGAATCGGGCAGGATGTCGCTGACCTTCTCCAGTACGCGACGCACCCCGACCACGTACCAGGTCGACGTCATGCAGCAAGTCAACGGGCGGCCGACCGGCGGGATCCGGTTCGTCGTGCGGACGGGCCGGGAGGGAAGGTGAGCTCGAAGGAGGGCTACGGCACCAGCACTCGAACGGGCATATAGCTCGTGCTTTGGGTGCCGTCGCCGAGCTTACCGAACGTGTTTTGCCCCCAGCAGTACGCCGAGCCGACACCGACGACGCCGCACGTGTAGCTAGTGCCGGCGCTTATGAGCGTCAGAACGACCCCGCCGTGAACGGCCACCGGCGCCGCCGAACTGATTGTCGTCCCGGTGCCGAGGTGGCCGGAACTGTTGGTGCCCCAGCAGTAGGCGCCGCCTCCAACTCGGACAGCGCAGGTGTGATTGAGCCCGGCGCTCACCCAGCCGAAGGCGAGCCCGCCGGCCACAGGAACCGGAGTGAGGCGCTGGGTTGTAGTGCCGTCTCCCAGCTGCCCGTACGAGTTGGTCCCCCAGCAGTACGCGCCGGCGACGCCTGTGACCGCACAGGTGTGACCGCTCCCCGCGCTGATCGATACGACCAAGTTGGCAGGCAACGAAAGAGCCGCCGGAGTCCGGCGCGGATTCGTGGTGCCGTCGCCGAGCTGACCGGAGCTGTTGCTCCCCCAGCAATGGGCGGTGCCGCCCGTCGTGACGCCGCAGGTGTGAGTCCCTCCGGCGTCGACCGATTTGAACATCAGACCGCCCACAGCCGTGACTGGGGTCAGTCGCTGGCCGATGGTCGTGCCGTCGCCCATCTGACCAAACCCGGCCTGGCCCCAGCAGTACTCAGTGCCGCTAGTCGTGACGCCGCACGTGTGGGCGAACGACGCGCTCAGCGAAGCGAACGTCAGCCCACCACGGACGGGCACCGGCGTCCGGCGTTGAGTCGTGGTTCCATCGCCCAGCTGCCCGGAGGAGTTGTCTCCCCAGCAGTACGCGCCGCCCCCGGAAGCGATGCCGCAGGTGTGCTGGGAGCCGGCGGCCACCGAGACGAACGTGAGCCCCGCCGAGACCGTCACGGGGACCGGCGTCCAGGCGTTGGTTGTGGTGCCGTTGCCCAACTGGCCAGCCGCGTTGCCACCCCAACAGTACAGAACGCCTCCGGTTGTCACACCGCAGGTCTGACTGCCGCCAGCGCTCACGGACGCGAAGACAAGCCCGCCCTGAACCGCAGCCGGATTTCGACTCTGCGTGCCGACACCCGAAGCGGCGAGCTGGCCGACGTTGTTGAGCCCCCAGCAGTATGCCGTCCCGTCCGTCCGAACCCCGCACGTGTGACTGGCCCCCGCGCTCACGGAGGCGAAGCTGTGACCGCCCGCCACGCCGACGGGCCCGGGCCTCGGGTTGATCGTGGTGCCGTCGCCAACCTGACCCGAGTTGTTGCTGCCCCAGCAGTAAGCGGCGCCACCCGTTCTCAGCGCACACGCGTGGAACCAACCCGTGGTGACCGAGGCGAAGGTCAATCCGCCTGCCACGGCGAGCGGAGACGCGCTTTGGGTGGTCATGGTCGGGTTCCCGAGCTGGCCGGTATTGTTCGCTCCCCAACAAAACGCGAGACCATCAGTCCTGACCGCGCACGTGTACGCGTTGCCGGCGCTCACCGAGGCGAAAGTGTGGCCTCCCGACACGGTCACCGGCCGCCGCCTGTCTTGCACGGTGCCATCGCCGAGTTGGCCCACGCCGTTGCGCCCCCAGCAGTAGGAGGTGCCGGTCGTCGTAATGCCGCAGGTCTGGTCGGAGCCCGCGCTCAACGACACGAACGTGACGCCCCCGGCAATCGCGACGGGCGTGGCACTCCCGCTCGTGGTCCCGTCGCCGAGCTGCCCCGAGGTGTTGCTTCCCCAGCAGTAGACGGCGCCATCGGTCGCGACGCCGCAACTGTGGCTATCTCCAGCCACGACGCGCGAGAAGGAGAGGCCGCCAGCAATGGCCACGGGGGTAGAGGCGTTGCTCCCCGTGCTGGCGCCGTTCCCGAGCTGGCCAGCGGAGTTGCTCCCCCAGCAGAGGCCGGTGCCCGCGGTCGTTACGGCACAGGTGTGGAACGTCCCCAGGCTCGCTTCCGCAAACGAGTGGGTGCCGGATACCCGGACGGGACTGGTTCGCTGGGTTGTGGTGCCGTCGCCGAGCTGGCCAGCGCTGTTCCTCCCCCAGCAATGGATGGCCGCGCCGCTGGTCACCGCGCAGGTATGGTCCCGGCCCGCAGTCACGTTCGTGACCGTGCTCTGATTCAGGCCGCCACTCGGCCTTCTCGCCGGGGTGACGTCTGTCGCCCGAGGCGCGAACGATACGAGCGTCAAGAGAGCGGCGCTGACGAACGCGTACCCTCTCATGAGCCTGACCTCCTCGACATCAGCCGAGGCCTCCCCGCGCGACCTCCGCCAGCAATTGTCGCTGGACCCAGCGCGAGCCGCGGGCGCGGACTTCCTCCCACCGCAAGCCCGTGACCTCCTTGACCAAGCGATAGCAGGCGCTGGGGTGTCGCCTCGAGCGAAAGGCCATCCAGCAGAGCGAGACGCCGTCGCGCTCGGCCGCCACGACCCACGACAGCACTGTTGCCCACTCGGCCAGCCGGTGCAGCGGGGGGAGGCCTTCTCGTTTGAGTAGCCGGGCTAGGCAGAAGCGGTTCTTGAGGCCCAGCTGGCGTGCGACGTCCCGCGCCGAGCCGATGGGACCTTCGCAGAGGCACACCGCTTCGACGATGGCGCGGGAGTAGAGCGTCATGGCGGGACGGGCATCCCGAATCGCCGACAGCGGCCGGGCAAGCACGGGCATGAGGGTCGAACGGCGCGTTCAATCTGGGGCGCCGACGCGACCCCGGCAACCGCGCTCGCAGGGGTGCGTCATCACGTTGCCCGCTTGCGAATCTTCTTCGCGATGCCGCGCAACTCGAGCACGCCGTCCAAGATCTCATGCCAGAACTTCGAGCCGAACCCGAGCGCGATTCCCGTGATCGCGGACCCCAGCACGGCGTAGAACGCCGTCCCCAAGCTGCCGGCCGCCGTCGCCGGCACCCACCTCGACTCCGCCTGCTGGAACCAGCCCAGCGTGTCCCAGGGCGCGTCGATGCGGGTCAGGATCTCGAACAGGTTCGCCTTCACGACGATCGCGACGGCGATCCCCACGAGCAGACTGCGCACCGTAATGCGGTGCTCGCGCGCCTTCTCCCCCTTGTCGGTTCCGGCCGCATCCCGAAGCCCCTCGCTTCGCAGCTTGAAGAAGTTCGTGGCTCGCTCGGCGGCGATGCTGAGGACGGTCAGCAGAATCAGGATGTTGATGAAGGGTTCGAGCGAGCTCATGCGGTGCCTCCCGGGTTTCAGTTCACGTCGCAGGCGGTGGGCGTGACACGCGTCCCCGCCGAGTGGGCGTCGACCAGCAGCACGGTACCGTTGGTGCGGATGAGGATATGATCGCCGTCGGCATCGGTCGCGGCGCTGCGGCGCTCGACGGCGTCGTCCTGATCCGTGCGATAAATCCGGATGGCGGCGTTGTGGTCGCAGTAGCGGCGCAGCGTTGAAGTGTCGGGGAGGAAGCGGGACCCGTATCTGCGACGCCCCGACGCGACGATCACGACGCGCGGGTCCACGGCGCGAATGAACGGCAGGGTGCTCGACGTCTCGCTCCCGTGGTGCGCGACCTTGAGCACGGTGGACCTGAGACCCGCCGCGCCCACGGAGTCGAGCAGCCAGCGTTCGACGTAACGCGCCGAATCCGGCCTGTTGTCGCGCTCCTTGCCCTCCGCGTCGCCCATGAACAAGAAGCTCTGCGTGCCGTACACGAGGCGGAGCACGATCGACGCGTTGTTCACTCGCGTGTTACCCGAGCCGAGCTGTGCCGTCGAGTCGTAGGCATAGAGAAGCAGCACTTGCAGCTCCCGCCCCCAATCCGGCTGCCCGAACTGCGCGCGTCCGATGTGTTGGACGATGGGCCGTCCGTCGGCGCTCTCCGCGGCTACCACTCGGCGGAAGTTCCAGTACTTGGGGCTCTCGCTCGGGTAGCCCGGGTCGTAGTAGTGGCGGACCTGATAGTGGTGCAGGATCGCCTCCGCGCCCGGGTAGTGGTCGTCGTGGGGGTGCGTGACGATGAGCGCGTCGATGATCGCGCCGTCCGGCGCCTGCGGCTGGAGGTAGTGGAGCAACTGGTTCCGGCCGTCCGAACCATCGGGCCCGCCGTCGATAATGATGTTCGCGCCCTCGAAGATCCCGTTGCCGGGCATCCCATCGTCGGGGGTGTGGATCCAGATGCCGTCCCCCTGCCCCACGTCGACGACGTGTACTTCGAGCCAGCGATCGTCGCTAGCCGGCGCCGCAGCGACGCGCGTGGGCTGGACGGAGTCCCGAGATGCGTTGTCAGGCGTCGTGCGAATCGCTTGGGTGTCGATCTCCGCGAGCGCCTGTTTGGCGATCCAGCCGGTGCGCCGGTCCCCCAACCGCACCTTGCGCCAGAACGGGACGACGCCGATCCCCACGACCCGCGTGCCGGGGGCGAGGCAGGCTTTGGAGCGCGCGTCGGCGTCGGGGCGCTGGCGAACCTTGGCGCACGGGCGAGCGGATTCCCGCACGACGAGCGAGTCGCTCTGGCCGGCGAGCGGTGCGGATCCGAAGAGCGCGGCGCAGGCGAAGGCGGCGGCGAGTCGGATCATGCCGATCACCAGCGCCCCAGCAGCTTGCGGTTGCGACTGTCGGCCAGGCCCGTGTCGACTGCCGCCTCGTTCATCCAGTCAGGGTGCGGCGGCGTAATGGGTGGAGGCCGACCGACCCGCACCAGCTGCGGCGCGTGGCGCGCGATCGCGACGGCGGCGAGGGTATACCCGTGGTTCTCGAGTACGTCCATTTCGGCGGGTGAGAAGGCATCGAGGTCGGTGCGGATCGAGGCGATGCGAGCATCCACCAGGGCTTGAGGGTATCCCGGGGACCCCGGGAGGTCATAGCTCTCGACGGCGCTCCCGATCCCCCAGTACGTCCCGCGCAACGTGCCCGCGATGAAGTTCGAGACGAGCCACCGTTTGCGCAGGGCGGCTACCTGGCCGGCGATGATGTCCGCGTAGCGCTTCAGCCGCCGCAGCAGGCCGCGGTCGGGCTCGAAGTTGAACGGGGCGCCTCCGTCCGACACGAGGAGCGTCTCGTGCGACTTCCACACGGGCTCGAGGCCGAGGTTGTCGTACACGCCGCCGTCGGTGAGGCGCAGGTCGGTCGGGCGCTGCCGGCCGCCCTGGAACGCTTCCGGCGGGAGGTCCACGGGGAGGGGATTGAACACGGGCGGAAACGCCGACGACGCGGCGACGGCGCGCGCGATCGGCCAGGTGGGGGGCGTCAGGGCGTACCCCACCCGGTAGTCGCCCGACGTGTCGCGGCGGAACTCCCAGTTCACGCCGAACTCCATGTCCGTGCTGCACAAGATGACGCGTGGCCGGGCCGGCAGGTCCACGAGCGGCAGGCCGCTGACAACGCGTTCGTAGATCTTGGCGAGCGCTCGCACGCCGGTGCTCGAGCGGAACCAATTCCAGGGCAGAAGACGGCGCAGGATCGCCGGGGTGCGGATGTTCCGCGCCGCGAGGCGTCGGAACGGCGCGACGACCCGTGTGTTCCAATCGCCGATGACGTCCCCCGGGGCCGGCCAGGGCCGCAGCGTCGCGGCGAGGTGGGCCGCCAGGATGCTGCCGCCCGAGACAGCGGTGATCGTGTCGACGGCGGACAGAATGCCGAGCTCGCTCAAGCGGCGTAGGGCGCCGAGGTGGAAGAGGGCGGCGCGGAAGCCGCCACCGGAGAGGCAGAGGGCGAGGCCCTTGCGCTCGCGCTCGGGAGTGAAGCTAGCGAGTCCGTGCTTCGACGCGGTCGGCGCGGTCATGGTGCGCGACAATCATGGATCGCGCGACGCGACGTCGCAACGCGGCGCTCAAAGTGTTATAGCCCGTCCGCACGCTCCGCATGATCGTTCCCGTCGAGGATCAATGGGTCACGCGAGCAAGACTCAGCGACGAGTGCTGTGGACCGCAGTGGTCGCAGCTTCCTGGTCACATATCAACTCAAGAAGAGTGCGGCGCCGCGCCCCCAAGCGTGGGCGGCGCTTGCCGGCGGGCTGATCCTGTTCCTCGGCGACGCGCTTCTACACGGCCCAGCATACGCGGCGCGACCCCGCTCCGCGGACAGTGCGCACCATCCGCCCAGGACACACTCGCTGACACGACCGCTTCGGTCCGGCTGCGCGAAAAGCCAGCGCCCACGGCTCGAGCACTCGCGCTGTTGCGCCAAGGGTCGCCGGTGCGGCTGTACGAGTGTTCCGAGGGTTGGTGCAGCGTCGCGGTCTCGAAGCTCGCCGGCTATGTGCTGGAGGAGTTCCTCACCACGCAGGCGCCGCAGGCCACTGCACAGGGTCGTGGATACGTCAATTCGCAGGGGGAGTGGGTGTCGTCCCCCACGTGGACGGCCGATGGTCAGCCGCCAGCCGGGGCTTCCGCAAAGTGTCGAGACGGGACGTTCAGCTTCAGAAGTCGATCGGGCACGTGCTCGCATCATGGGGGAGTGGCGGAGTGGCTGTGAGGGACGCGCGGTAACAAAGAGGAGCATCGAGTCAGAACTCTCCTGATCCAGAGCGGCGACTCGCTTGTGAGACAACGAGATACATAACGCACACGAACCGCGAGATCGTGTCGTCCGTCTGTCGCGAGTCGACGCGCTGAAAGTCAGAGTTAGTTCGAGTTTGTTGAACCCAAGTTCGCTTCCTAACCAACAACCATCAAGGTGGCCAATGACACGCGAAGAGTTTCGCGCGAAGTGGAGCGCTCGGCGTTCCGAGTGGGAGAAGCTCGGCGTCCTCGTGAGCGCGGCAAAGGTTTGTGAGGAGTTCATGGCGGACCACGAGAACGTGCTGACGTCACAAGACGAGGCCGTACTGAATACGAACGAGGCAGCTGTGATAACGGGTTACAGCCGCGAGCG
>Ga0326597_10012177_pt1 | contig 11341 bp, 10 predicted proteins | sample RVTome_12_FD_203789 | JGI IMG/M metagenome (GOLD analysis project Ga0326597, IMG submission 203789) | Soil microbial communities from uranium-contaminated site in the Upper Colorado River Basin, Wyoming, United States - RVT100D185 | ecosystem: Environmental > Terrestrial > Soil > Contaminated >...
TATACGATTGCGTCTGTCCGTTGAGAGAGCGCCTCCCTTATCAGTTCAAGGAACTCCCTTTGCTTTTCTAGTTCATCGAAAACGTGTCTGCACGATACAAAATCCGCGGTTAAATGTGCATATCGAGGCGAATAGTAGTCTTTGATAAACGTAATCCTCTCCTCTGGATGACTCCCTTCTTCAACCTCAAAACTTGGATCGATGCCGATGCCATTGTTCTGCCCAATATGGCAAATCGTTTTGAGAAAGTGTCCCCTACCACAACCCAAATCAAGCACTGTCTTGTTTCTCAATTCGTACTGACCTACCAATCTCTCAGCAAGAGAAGAAATAAAAGATTGGTAGAGGGGTGAGTAGTGAAGAGAGAAATCATATCCCGTGAACTGCACTTTCGAGGGATCATACAGGCTATTCCAAATAAAGCCGCAACTCTTGCAAAAAGTGAGTTTGATATCGCCAAGCGGGGATTTGAGTGCTTCTTCGCGTGTTGGCCAGACAACGCCGTCCTGACAAGGCACGTTTCGACGTTGGAAAAATTCCCATGTGTCAACGGAAGTGCAAACGGAGCACCTCAATTTGCTAGCCAATCCGTTCTTTTCTATTGATTCACTCATTCCGCAATCCTTAACAAGCCGTGTCTTTCCAAGTGCAGCACTGCATTCGAGATTGTCAATATTGGAAGGCTAGCCCTCTCGGCAATATCCAGAAGGGAGTGTGAACCATCTGACAAGTTGAGCGTCCATAGAATAGCAAGCTCGTTCTCTGGTGATTGTTTCTGTCCCCCCACCGAGGTATACAGACCACGCTTTCCCAATTGCGGCTCACACTTGGGATTCAGGTTGATGTATCTCTTGTTGCATTCAAGAGTCTCAATAACCAGCCGGTATTTTGCCAATGAATCTTCGAGAGCCTCTGCAATAACGAATCCCAGATTGTCGGCAGATGTGTGATACTCCGGAAATGTGCCGTGTGGCGACCGGGTTAATGATCCTACGGCGAGATCAAAACCTGGTGAACAATACTGTCTTTCATCGTATCCGTATGGTGAGAATTCAGTGATTCGATAGTTTTTGGCTGAATGCTTCAGTACATGCTCCACGGCGATATCTATTTCCGCATTGCCTCGCCTGCTTTTCTTGTACGTCATTGGTCCCGGGTCTCCAACGCAGGCAACCACAAGACCATGTTTGATCCTGTGAACTTTGTCTTCATTTCTTGCCAGCCATGTAATCGAACCGATCGCTCCGGGAATGAAAAGAAAACGGTAGGAGTACCTTCGCTTCATCCCGGTGAGTTCTTTTGCGAGAAAAGTTGAAACAGCCATACCGCTCAGGTTGTCATTACAGAGTGAGGGATGACAACAATGCGTTGAAATCAGGATTTCATCTTCAATCTCTCCCGCCAGAAAATACTCACCATATGTCAGCGAGCCGGGACTTAGACTGGAATCGATCACCACCTCATAGATCCCATCTTTCAATGCAGCGAGTGTATTATGAGAAAGACAGAAACCCCAGTTCTCTTTATAGTACGAAGTTCTGTATGGAATCACATCCGGTTGATCAGGTAATGAAAACAAATGTGGCTCAAGTTCCTCGAGACTCATTTTCCTGTTGATGGGAATGCTGTAGTTCAATACGTGCAAGTTAGATCGCGCGAAGTCAATTATCTTTTCACCTTCCTCGTTCTTAACGAATGCGTCGCTGATGTTCCATTCATTTGGAACGGTCCAATCAAATACTTTTGTGCCGGAGGGGACCTCGTGAATTTCGAGAGGAATATAATGTTTCAATGATGCAAGCGATGTCCTAAAACCACGTCCGGTTATGCTTCTACAAATCGGATACAGTTCGCCAATTAAGGTATACATCAATTGACCAGCGCTTTCAAGCTGGTTGTAGTTGGAGGATTCCTCTCCTATTTTCTTAGAAAATTCCGATCGGTGTTCCATGGCCTATGTTGTACTGCTATGAAAAACGAACATTTCATCGGGATTGCAGGGAAGCAGTTGTCGATCACGATCGGACATTGACGTTATTTCAGTAAGCCAAGCAATGTCGATGTTGTTGCTGTCCCACCGAAAACCTCGTGCATGATCAGGGCTATAGACAGTGGACATCTGATAAAACACCTCGGAATTATCCGTGAGAGTTTGGAATCCATGCGCGAATCCTTTTGGGACAAAAAGCGTTTTGTGGTTTTCCTCCGAAAGCTCAACGCCGAGCCATTTTAGAAAAGACGGTGATCGTGGCCTGATGTCAACAATAACATCGTATATCCTTCCCCTGGTGCATCGCACAAGTTTTGACTCGGCAAAAGGGGGGATCTGGTAGTGCATACCTCGCAGGGTGCCCTTTTTCAAATTGAAAGAAACGTTGCATTGTGCCAAATCAGGGTCCAATCCGTGTTCTGCGAACTCTTGCTTTGACCAGGAGCGGGCAAAAAAGCCGCGCTCGTCCGGAATCTTCTCCACATCAATAATATAGGCGCCAATGAGTGCTGTTTGATGAAATATCATATCGTCTCACAAAATTGTTGCTTCAGGAATGGGCACCACGAATTTTCCACCCCATTCGCGAATGAATGCATTTTGTTTCATTATCTCATCCTTAAAATTCCATGGCAATATGAAGAGATAATCAGGTTTAGATTCACGAATTCTGTCCGGGTGGTGGATAGGGATGTGAGTTCCGGGCAGGTACTTCCCCTGTTTATATGTGTTCCGGTCCACAGTGTAATCGATGAAGTCTGTTTTGATCCCGCAGTAGTTCAGCAGGGTGTTTCCCTTTCCGGGGGCGCCATAACCGATGACGGTTTTTCCATCTTCCTTTGCCCTGATCAGAAAGTTGAGAAGTTTCCGTTTTGTGTTTTTGACTTTCTCGCCAAAGGTGGAATAGTACGCTATATCAGTGAACCCCACGTCGATCTCATGTTGACGCAGGTTGATAACGCGTTCGCTGACAGGTTTTGAGATGTCTTCTACATGCCGGGCATAGATCCGAAGCGATCCACCGTGAGTCGGAATCTCTTCAACATCAAAAATGACGAGGCCATGTTCCGCAAATATCTTTTCAGAAGTAATCAATGAGAAATATGAAAAATGTTCATGATAGATGGTATCGAATTGATTTTCCTCGATGAGGCGGAGCAAATGAGGAAACTCGATAGTAACCACTCCGTTCGTTTTCAGAATAAGTTTCATTCCTCCGACAAAATCGTTGACATCCGGGACTTGAGCAAGAACATTTGCGCCGCACACCAGGTCCGCAAGCTTCCCCTGGCGAACAAGATCTTTCGCACTTGCAACACCGAAAAACTTCACAAGCGTCGGTATCCCTTTTTCGATAGCGACCTTTGCAACATTTGCAGCCGGTTCAATTCCCAACACCGGAATCTTCTTTTCCACGAAGTGTTGCAAGAGATAGCCATCGTTACTTGCCAGCTCGATGATGAAACTATCCCGGTTCAGTTCCAAGCGTTCCGTTATCATGTTGGCGTACTGGCGCATATGTTCCACCCAGCTGTCTGCATATGACGAGAAGTACGCATACTCCGTGAAAATATGATCGGGGCTGACATACTCATCAAGCTGGACAAGGTAGCAATTGGAGCAGACGTAGGCGTGAAGCGGATAGAACGGCTCCATCTTGTTCAGGCTCTCTCTTGGAACATAGCTTTCGCACAGCGGCGACATTCCCAGGTCAACGAATGTGTGCTGGAGCTTTGTCCCACAAAACATACATCCCTTGTCGCCTATCGGCAACGATTCATCTTTCATCTGATTACTCCTCAACGGAACGGAATTCTTTACGATATTAGTTCGACGGCTCTTCGAGCGGAACCTTCCAGCGAAGGTCAGCGCCAAGGAGATCCTCACTCATGAGAGTCTTTATTTGGTCAATTCGCTTGTAGCGGGGTCCTTCGAAATCATCTAACTTCAGACCGATCTGCTTGTATGTTTCGTACAATTGTTCTGCGCCTTTGCGAGCGTTCCACTGCGGCTTCCACTGCGGGAGAACCCGAGTGATTTTTGAAAAGTCAGCGCGGTAGCAGCGCAGATCAGGTCCCGCGTCCTCGGCATACTCGACCTCACACCCGGGAACAACATCCTTCACAATATCGGCGATTTCCCTAATGCGATAGTTTTCTTTCGATTGCCCCACATTGAACGCCTGGTTATGGATGTCTTCTCGCGGTGCTCTTAGGACTGCAATAAAGGCACGAGAGATGTCCTCGATGTGAACGATCGGCCTCCATGGGGTTCCGTCACTTTTCATGAAGATAAGACCGGAAGTGAATGCCCACGCAACCAGGTTGTTGAGCACGATATCGAACCTCAGGCGTGGAGAGACTCCATACGCGGTGGCACATCGAAGGAACGTGGGGGAAAAGGAATCATCTGCCAGCTTGGAGACATCGCGCTCAACAAACACTTTGGACTCGCCATAGGGCGTCACTGGGTTGAGCGCTGAGGTCTCATTGACAGGAGTATCCCCGGCTGCGCCATAGTTGCTGCATGATGATGCAAAAACAAATCTGTTGATACCTGTTTTCTTGCATAACTCTGCAAGACGAACGCTGGCCAGATGGTTGATATCGTATGTCAACTGTGGATTGAGATTGCCAAGAGGATCGTTTGAAAGGGCCGCAAGATGGATAACCCCATCGATGCCATCAAGATCTGACGCATCAATGTCTCGGATGTCCTTTTTAATGGTTGGAATATTCTGATTCCATTCTCCGAATGTTGATCGGCGGTAGAGGTCTGAATCAACGCCAACAACATCGAATCCTTCCTTTAAAAGTAGTGGCACCATGACTGAGCCAATGTAACCACGACTTCCTGTGAGCATTACCTTCATTTTTTTTCTCCATTTTCAATGGCAAAGTTATCCTTGTGATTTGTTTTCCAGACTTTGGCCTGGAGCCTGCGGAAAAGCTTTGTTAAGATCTCCATGAAGGCAACAACAATGTTGGCGATCAAGCTTTTCCAGAAGGTCCGAACCCAGTATCCTATCTGCGCGTAGCATTTCATGCGATCTATAAAGCTCAATTTGGCCAAACCAATAGATCTGGCAAACTCATAACCCATTCGCCAACGAGGCAAGAGGACTTTTCCTGCATTGCGAGGATCGATCCAGACTGTATACTCTCGATAACTGGTGTATGCTAGACTTGATTTGCTCTCATGAATTCGATTGAAATAGAGAGGTTCTGGAATCTCATAGAATCTTCCGAATAAACCCATGCGTGCGAGAAGTACACCATCAGCGTGGCCATAGCTGCCGACGAGGCCCGTGTTGAGTAGCTGTTTCAGCCTCATTAGTCCAAAAATTTCATAACACATGTAATTGACCAAGAGGTCATGAAATCTTGTGTGCACCTCCTCCGAATCACACCGCAACTTGTCTTGGTGACTCCTGATGACCATTCCACGCTCGTCTATGATTTGAGTTCTTGTATAGACCAAGACGACATCAGGATTAGTATCGAGAATGTCCACGCATTTTTGAAGGTAATCTGCTGAATGCAAGTCATCATGAGGTGCCCATTTGAAATACTCACCGCTGGCCAGTTCTACTACCCTATTGAAGTTTCTTGCAGAACCCAAGTTCGTGCTGTTTCGGGAGTACCTAATCCGAGCATCTTTGTTGACATATCTCTTGCAGATTTCTTGTGTACGGTCTGTTGATGCGTTGTCAGAAATGACGATTTCGAAATCCGCAAACGTCTGTCGAAGTAGCGACTGGAGGGATTCTACAAGATAGTTTTCGCCGTTGTAAACCGGAACGCCAATCGTAACGCGAGGATAATTAGCCACAGTTTGCCTCCGATTCCTTCCATATTTTATCCGAGTCAACTAAAGCAGACCTCTTGTTAATCAATTGCAGCCTTCATGGTTTGTATCCGATTTAGTGGATATCGCGTCAAGTTCTTGTTGACTGAGTTTGTGTCTTTCAGGGGACCTGTCTGACACATCCTTCATTTTGTTTAGCACTCGCTTAGCGTTCTTCTGCATATCAAACTTTTCGTGTGCCAGTTGACGTCCCGCCTCTCCCATTGTACGTCTCAGCTGGGGGCTCTCCACTAATTTTGTTAATGCTTGAGCCAAGGCCGTGTCATCATCCACATCAACCAATAGACCGCTCTTGTTGTGCACTACCATTTCGTGGATTGCTCCGACCCTTGTTGAGAGAACCGGCAGTCCGCATGCCATCGCTTCGCAGATTGCATTCGGCGAAAAATCTGCTCTTGTTGGCATGGCAAAAGTATCTGCCATTTGATAGAGTTCCTTAAGATCGTCGGTATTCGGGTCCAGGTTGGGATAGACAAATACGTTGGACCTAGGCTCCCCACGAAAGTTCTTTGTCACGAAATGAAAATCACAATTGGTTAGTTTTTCCGACTTTGCGGCAGCCAGCAATAGATCTCCACCTTTTCTAGAAAAATCCGCTCCAACGAACAGCACCTGAACGCGACCCTTTGATTTGACTGTTCCGTTGGAAGTCCAATACCGGAGGTTCACCCCCGGGGGAATAACGTCAATCTTTTCACGAGCAACATGATAATCCGTGTGCAGCGATTCACGGACAAGCTCGGACCATGTTATTATAGAAACAGCATCTTTGTAGATAGAATTTGTCACCAAACCTCGTTTCAGCACCGCTCCGATGGCGCCGAAACGAGCGGCTCCGGCCAAATACCATCCCTTAAATTCGTTGATGAGTTTAGGCGTTACATCGAGACAGAAAACCGACGGAACTCGCTTCCGGAATTGAGGGAGAAACGACGCGAGCACAATGTTGTTAAAAAAAACTGCATCGAATCGATGCCCAGCCCGTTCAAGATTCCGAATTCTTGACTGGACGACGTAACTGGCCTTGAGTGTCCAGTTAAGGGAAAAGGGGGGGAGTTTTGCCAACCGCTCGGGTGGATTCCATTCAACCATGATCCACTCTGCATCTATCTCATCGCATTGAGACACGATTTCCCGTAGGTTTTTCACATAGACTTCTATGCCGCTGAACGGAGCGCTGACAAATAGAAATCGGTATCGCTGTTCTTTTTTCATAGGAACCCCCCTTATGAGTGTCTTATCGAGCGATGAATGAACGGACCTTTGAGGGGATGGTCTTAAACAGCAATTCAATAAAAAATTTTCGCTCGGATTGCTCCAGAGTGTGCATGAAGAAAAGGGAAGAAATGTAAGTGGCCGTTCCCACAAAGCCAAGTTTGACCCAATGGACCTGAAGGGTGAATCCACCCCAAAATAAGACAACGGTACAGGAGCCGGCAAGAAGGCTCTTGAAGGCTACTGGGTAGCGAAAACCCTGCAAAACGCCTTTTGGAAGTAGTAAAAGGAACAAAGTCATGACAAATACTTCTGTGATCCCTATCGCAATCTCGAATTGCCAGGTTTTATGAACGTTCCGTGGTTCGAACTGAGAGGAAATGAAGATATACGAACATGAGCGTCTTTTGCGAGGCAGCCGATAGTTATGTACTCATTCATCAAATCTACCCCCCCGGCGTTGAAGAATCAGGTCGCAAGAGTTCCTTTGCCTCGCTAAAACTCCTTATGGAAACGACCTGCTTGAGGAATGCGATTTCAGCGGGCTCAAATGTCCTCAGCGTAAAAACGCTGGCGATGTAAACAGCTGCTCCGATCGGGATCTGCAGAACCCAAAATGTGCCAAAGTGGGACATAAGCAATAATACTCCGAACATTGAAGCACCAGCAGCGATGCCCTTTGCAAGAACCCTAAACCTGAAGCCGGAAAGAATCCCTTTCGGCATTAGCGTGATTGCCATGACCATAATGCAGCCCTCGGTGAGAACGGTAGCAATTGCAGCCCCAATGCCGCCGTTAGTTGCAGCAGCTTGATAATAGTCGATCAGGAAGTAGTTAAGAATGATTTTAAAAGGGATGGCGCCAAGCGATACAAATGAAAACTGTTTTTGCTTGTCGCAGGCAAGCAATGTAGTCACCAACACCATGTCGACATAGAGAAAAATCAAACCACATGTTAGCACCTGCAAAATCGTGACCGAATTAGCATAGCCTTCCAGACCATAGAGAACACCGATTAGGTCTTCTGTGAACAATGAAACGCCAATACTGAGGGGAATTGCAGCGAGGATTACAATTTCAAGACCTTTTTGTGTCGTCCGTTTATGGGCGTCTCCAGACTCAGACCAGAGTCTTGATAGCACTGGGTAAAGCGCAACCGTTAATATGAAGGGTAGAAAATTGAGCATATCAAAGGGCCTGAAAGCTCCGCCATACCATCCAACAACTTCCTCCGGTGACATTTTCGATAGCATCAGCGAGTCTATCCGGTAGTAGATGGTGCTGAAAACTGCAAAAAGGAAATACGGGAGGCCAGAGCGGAGCTGTCGGAATACATTCTGCCAATTAACATGTGAGAGCGACGGGGTAATGCGCTTGATGAAAAAAATCAAACAGAGAAAATTCAAAAAATTTCCAAAGGTAATAACAAGTGCGATAATGATCTTTCCTGCTCCCATCAGCAGACTTGCCACCCCGACTATGCTAACAACTACTCTTTCGACAATTGCACCCAGGGATGTGTATTTCAAGAGCTCATGGCCTTGATAGGCTGCATACAGCGCAGTGATGCCACCGTTCCAGAGCAACATCACACCGACGGCGTATACTGTCAATTGAGTATCATGCGAATAATCAGCAACGAGAACAAAGCCTACAAGTCCAACAACTGAAACCAAGGCAATGAGGAACCTGAGAACTGCTGCATCAACAAGAATCTGGGGGGTAGCTGAGCGATCTCGGGAGACATGCTTTGCCACAAGGTAGTTACCACCATAATTGACCAGAACCCGAAAGATCTCATAGATGGACAGCGCGAGAAATAGTTTTCCGTATTCAATGGGTCCCAGGTATCGCGGAAGGAACAAGACCAAAAGCAATGAAGATGCCCAGGTGATGGCCTGTTGAACCAGCATGATCGAAGTATTCTTGGCTATACCCTTGACAATATCACGGAACATCTCTGTCTCTTATGCCTCCCTTCGCCGATGTTCCTCAATAACATCCTGAACAACCTGCCTGATTGATGTGACAAAGCCATCCATTGAATAGTACCTGTCGATAAATGCGCGAGCTTCCCTTCCCATATTTCGGGCCACATCGGGATTGCTCCATAAATGTTCGATTGCGTTGCGCATGGCTCTCGGGTTTCCGGGGGGAACATAAATCCCCGTCTTTCCATCCTCGATGAGGTCCACTTGTCCCGTTGTCTTGGAACATATGACTGGCTTTCCCATTGCCATAGCCTCTAAAATGCTGGTTGCCCCGTTGTCCGTGTCAGTGTTCAATAATGGCATAACCATAAAGTGTGAACGCGCATATATTGCACGAAGGTCGACAAAATTTTCCGATCCGAATGTTATATGCGACGGTAGAGGTTGGGCTTTCTCTACATCCTTCATCCATGCATCCTTCTTACCAACCGTTTGCCCTCCTGCTGCAACATGACATGGAATTGGCAGGTCGCGTATTGCCCTAATAAGCGTTCCGTAGTCTCGCATCTCGCGACCAACTGAGCAAATCATAATCGGCTTCGACTCCATTGGCCTCCAGAATTTTTCGTCTACGCGCCAGCGGAGGAAAACGATTTTTGATTCAGGCATCCCAATATTTTGGATTGCGAAATCCCGTTGCACGGAACTCATGAGGATCATTCTGTCAATATGTGAGTGGACTCGCTTGAGAAGTACCGCTTTCTTAGAACGGGATATCCACGAAAAAATTGCAACGTGTGGGTGTCTAACACCTGTTGCTTTCAGCAAAGCCGCATAAGGAACTCCCAGGTGCTCAGCCCACGAAATCACGGCATCGTAGTTCTCCCGTTGTCGGTATGCTCCCCCCACTTGTTGAATCCAAAGAGGTAAATGCCGAAGAAGTCGCGGCAGTGAAGCTGAGTGCTGCAGCAGGTATCGCTCATCCAGCCTATCAGAGTTCAATGCGGAGAAGAAAAGCGACTCGCGCGGATATTCGTCTCTTGTTTCAGCAAGACGAACCTCTTCCAATGAGGGGATATGTATTCCAGAAGCAGCGAGAGTAAGCGTTTTCATCGTAATTTACTTTTTTCCGAGAATACGCTTTACCTCGGAAACCACCCACCGGTAAGGTACATAAGGTCCGAGAACTTTCATGAAGAAATTGAGGAGTCCATTGTCGTTGGCAATCACGATACGTCGTATCTCATAATAATCCTTGTCGAGCCTTTGAGGCCCGGATGATGTGGCGCAGGCAAACTCGTAACCGGCATCCCGGACGAGCTTCTTAATTTCGGGCCTGAGCACTCCGAATGGATACGCAAAGCTCAGAACGGGAGAGTTCAACATGATTTCAAGTACCATTCGTGAACGCGAGATTTCCTCCCAGGCCTCCTCAGGTGTCAACTTCGTGAGATACTTATGTGTCATTGTGTGGGACCCGATCTCGAAACCTGCGTCATGAAGTTCCAGAAGATGTTTCGCGTCCATAAGAGGTATTGGGGGTGTGTTCGAAGCGTTCTCCCAGGTGTTTGTTGTGATTCTGCGATCTCCGACGACAAATACTACGGCGCGCATGCCAAATTCCTGAAGGATAGGAAAGGCCACCTGATATGTATCAAGGTATCCATCGTCGAACGTGATAATGATCGGCTTCGAAGGCGCGTATAGTTCTCCCTCACAGATCAATTTATGATCTCTCAAGGTAATAGCAGTATACCCCATACGGTCAAGAAGCTTCAAATGTCGTCGAAAAAGACCAGCGTTTAGATAAGGCGCGGTGCCTTCGGACGATTCGCCGTGCTCGACGATCCTATGGTACATCAGTGTTCTGATTTCCCTTGTGTACGGATTTATAGTCTTTGGTTCCATCTCACATCCTTGCACGCCGTGTGTTAACTCCCGAAAGAAGAGAAGCATACACAGAGTTCAACGTCTCTCCAATGACGTCCCAATCATACCGTAAGCGAACAAGTTTATTACCTGCATTGGCAAGCCGCTGCCGTAAAGGTGTATTACGTAGTAAGTGGATAACAGCGTCGGCAAATTCCTCAGGATCGTTCGCTATCATCAATGATTCATGATGATTTAGGTCTATTCCCTCGCATCCAATTGTTGTGGTAACGATTCCTTTCCTCATTGCAAGAGCTTCAAGTACCTTGAGTCTTGTACCGCCTCCGCTGAGCAGAGGGACAACATAAACACTTGCGCGCTCGATGTAGGGACGCACATCTTCTACATACCCGGTGATAACTACCGATGCAGAATTTCTGCGGCGAAGAGCCCTCGGTGGGGCATTGCC
>Ga0326597_10012178_pt1 | contig 11341 bp, 10 predicted proteins | sample RVTome_12_FD_203789 | JGI IMG/M metagenome (GOLD analysis project Ga0326597, IMG submission 203789) | Soil microbial communities from uranium-contaminated site in the Upper Colorado River Basin, Wyoming, United States - RVT100D185 | ecosystem: Environmental > Terrestrial > Soil > Contaminated >...
TGCCTGAGCCGGACGGGGCGATCCGTACGCGCACCGGTTCGACCCGGGGCCCGCGTGCGCGCGGACCCCTCATGCCGTCACCGCTGTCCGTCCGGTTCGCGATGATTTCACCGACACGCTCCTAGGGCAACTCTCGATAAAGGGCCTCCTCCCTCGCCCGCGGCGCCGACACCTAACAATCCTCACGAAGGCACATCTGGTGATGACACTCAGAACTGACACCACGGTGACAAGAGGTCTTGTCAAGGGGTGTGTAAAGAAGATCAGGCGGCCGCCTTCTCGTTGCCCCGCTTCCCGCGCGCTCCGTTGACGTACGCGACCCCCCTCGGCCACCTCTGGCAGGAGCTCCGGCGCGTCGAGGCGGCGGAACCCCTGCTCGGCAACGCACAGCGTCTTTCAGATCACAGCTGTCGCGTTCTCCACCTTCTTGAACCGCTTCGCGGGCCCGTCCGCAGCCGCACCGCCGCGAACGGTGACTTCCTCAGCGTCAGCCGACGGACGGTCGGGTGTCGCCTCGGAAACGCCAGAATGCGGTTTCCGCGTGAGTGACCGCATGCCGGCTAGACAGGTAGCGCCCGGGGCCACGTGTTATGCAAGTCTGCGATTGTGTGGGAGGTTGCGCCTGCCTAGTGACATTACCACCGCTCCCGGCCACCTGGGTTAAACCTGGCGCTTGCTTGGCCCCCTATGTGCTTGAATGACGGCATGGCACCCTATCCTGCCCGCCGCCGCCTGGATGAGATCGTCCTCAAGGCGCCCGCGATCTCGGCCGAGGCCCTCGAGGCGGCCTTGGCGCTGGCCGAGAAGACTCAGGAGCGCATTGGGGCAGCCCTCATCGCCATGGGCGCCGTGACCCGGCAGGACATCCTAGCGGCGCTAGCGCTGCAGCGGGAGCTGTCGTTCGTCTTTCGCGAGGAGTTTCCCTCCGCCCTGCCGGTCCTGAAGAACCTGTCGGCGAAGTACCTGCGCCAGTACACCGTCTGCCCGGTGTCCGGCGAGGGCACGACGGTGACGCTCGCCACGGCCGATCCCACCAACCCGCTGGTGCTGGGCGACTTCCGCCAGCTCCTCGGACTCCAGGTCAAGCTCTGCGTCGCTCCCCGGAGCGCTATCGGAGTTTGCTGCGCCCGCGGTTCGGGTTGGGGTTCACCCGAAGGCTATACAACCGCTTGCTCTTCGTTTACACACATCCTGAAGGTACCTCACCCTTCACAGGGTCCTCCTGGCTCGGGAGGCCGGGGATCGTGGTCCTCTCGAGGGGTGGGTGACTGGAGGGTCTCTTACGACCATGAAGGAGATAGAAATCTGATCGAGATTCGCTATTTGCGTGACAGTCAAGAAGCTGCCCGTCGAGGACCTTTGGGCGGTCACAGTCGCCGGGCAGTTCGTGGCTGCACGGGTTCGAGCGAGGCTGCCGGTCCTCTTTTGCCCACACAAGAACCTCAAGAGCCACCAACAGCGCCACAGGTCGCGCAGGCTTTCCTTCAGTGCGCCCAGGCCTGCGCGGTCTTCAGCGGCTTTCGAGACCGCCGCAGGGTCAGCTCCGTGAAGCGCTCGTGATGACGGTCCAGAACGTTCAGCGTCAGGTCCCCCTGCGCCCGGAGCCGACCATGCCCGCCACGGCGCTCCCGGTCCACCGCGCCGTTCTGGGCCCGCTGCGCCGCGGTCAGGTCCGTGAAGTAGCCGTCCAGACTCGCTTGCTTCCGCCCCTCGGCATGGTCATACAGCGCCAACTCCGTCGCACACTCCGGGCACGGCCATCGCGCGCTTTCCGCGTGCCCCACCCACACCTCAACCCGGTGCTCCTTGACCTTCAGCTCGACCCGCATCACCGCCCACGGCGTGTTCAGCCCCAGCAGCTGCCGGTGGAGTTCGACGTCTTGCATGGCGTCCCGTCCCTTCCCGGGGGGTGTCGTCCCGCCATGCTAGCTCCCCTCCGGGGTCCACTCCAAACCCGGATGCGCCACCACATTTAAGTAAGGAGATGAAATGAGACACATACGTTCCCTATCGTTCTTGCTCATCCTACTTTGTTTCCCTTCGTATGGACATGCCCAGCTATGGTCAGGAATTATTGCTCCCAGCCGCGCCACCAATTGGTCAACGGCAGGCGTAGAGGGAGGCATCCCTTCCGCTACTTGGACCCAGTGCGGCTCAACCATCGCCGCCTACACCGGAACGGGCCAAACCATCCAAACAGCGATTAACAATTGTACAGCCAATCATTATGTCCAACTCGGCGCGGGCACTTTCACGCTTTCCAGCGGTTTTACGGTATCCAGGAGGGGGGTAGTCGTGAGGGGCATGGGGGCGAATAATACCTTTCTTATTATCAATGGAGCTTCGCCCATTAGCTGTGGGTACTTCTACATGGCAGCCATCAACATTTGCGGAGCCTCCAGTGTCCCGTACACAAGTGCGAACTGGACGGCAGGCTACGCGCGAGGGACGACACGCATTACGCTCAGCAGCACCACGAACCTCTCCGTCGGGTCCGTCATCCAACTCGAACAACTTGATGATGCGAGCGACGGATGGCCTGCCGCAGGAGACTTGTTCATCTGCACGTCGAACGTTGGCCCCTGTTCCAGTCAAGGCGGTGGATATGGATTTGGTTGGGCTAACCGTGCGAATGCCCAGTTCGTGAAAGTCACCAATCTCGTCGGCGGGGGTCAGGTGGACATTAGCCCACCCATCACCCTGCCGAATTTTCGCTCCGGCCAAAGCCCGGGTGCCCATTGGGCATCCAGCGTGGGTAATACACTCGTCAACGCCGGTCTCGAAAACCTCTCTGTAGACCAAACAGGAGTTGGACAGACCGGTATTGTAATCTCGAATGCGCTCAATTGCTGGGTGAAAGGTGTGCGGTCAATCTACAATGGCCCGGCGACGAGTTTCAATAACGCTTTCGAGCTTATTTCGAGCATGCACATTACGATTCGTGACAGCTACATTTTCGGTCCTACATCGGTGGCTGTAGCGACGTACCCTGTGTCTCCCAACAATACCGGTAACATTCTCTTCGAGAATAATATCTTGCATGGCATCAGTGGTGACATTGTGACCGACGGTCCCACCATGAACTCGGTGTTTAGTTACAATTTTTTTCCCGGTATTAAGGGTCCAGGTTTTGTGCGGCATGGCGCGGGTGAGGCGCTGAATCTTTATGAGGGCAACGTGTCGATGGGCTGGTGGTCCGATGTGAATCACGGTACGTCAGCGTTCAACACAATCTTCCGCAACGCCATGATTGGGAATCGGTATAACGGTGGCCCTGGCGCGACGATTTCTTCTCCTGTACATTTGCAGAGCCATAATCGTTTCTACAATGTTATTGGCAACGTGATGGGAGACTTCTTCTATAACGCATATGAGAGCAATTTGGCTAACAACGGTAACGCTATCTACGTGCTCGGCTGGCAAGGAAACGCGAGCGGGACTGGGACGCCCCCGAACGATACGAACGTCAAGCGCACTCTGATGCGATGGGGTAACTGGGACTCAGTTACCAATGCTACTCGCTGGTGCGGCAACTCTTCCAACACGGGATGGAGTGCAACCTGTTCTAGCAAAACTGAGGTCCCCAGTGGGATAACGAACTTCTCTAATCCCATTCCCGCTGCGGAGACCTTACCAGCATCGTTCTATCTCAGCGCCAAACCGAGTTGGTGGCCGTCCGCGAAAGCCTGGCCTCCAATCGGGCCGGATGTCATAGGAGGGAACATTACAAACATGGCTGGCCACGCTCATACGAATCCGGCGGCAGACTGCTACCTGAATGTCATGGGCGGTCCGGCAAACGGTAGCGGAAATCCGCTGACCTTTAACCCAGATGCGTGCTACGGCAACCCCAGTGTCCCCGCCGCTCCGACGGGTCTCAACGTTAAGTGATCTTTCGGGCTAGACGGATGAGGTCGCAGCAGCTCCGCTGCGTACAACACCTCGTTCCTTGTGGGACGCCGAACTGCGGCTCGCCGATTCGGGCACGTGGGTGGGCTGCGTCGAACTGGCACATCGAGGGCTACGATGCGTATCGCGATCATTGGATGCGGATACATTGCGGATTCCTACCTTCGGACACTTCCCCTTCACCCGGAATTGGTACTCGTGGGAGTCATGGACAGAGACGAAGGTCGGTCCACGAAGTTCTCTCGCTACTATTCTGTTCCGCGCTATCCATCTCTTGAAGCTCTCTTGAATGACGAGAGGGTGGAGCTCGTGGTGAATCTTACGAACCCGAGGAGCCATTTCGCAGTCTCCAAGGAATGTTTAGAGGCTGGAAAGCATGTTTACTCGGAGAAGCCTCTCGCGATGGTATTTTCGGAGGCGGAACATCTGGTGAGGTTGGCGGAAAAGAGAGGTCTGCACATCTCCTCGGCGCCTTCCCGTTTGCTTGCCGAGACGGCGCAGACTCTGTGGAAGGCTCTGCGTGAAAATGTCATCGGGTCGGTGCGTCTCGCTTATGCGGAGATGGATCATGGACTGACGCATCGAATGCAATACAGGAAATGGCTAAGCGCGTCGGGCACCCCGTGGCCGTATAAGGACGAATTTGAAGTGGGGTGCACAATAGAGCACGGTGAGTATCCCCTGCGGTTGCTGACCGCTTTTTTCGGTCCCGTTGACTCGGTAAGTGCCTTCTCCTCGTGCCAGATTCCCGATAAGGAAACTTCGACTCCTCTCGACGTCCAAGCTCCCGATTTCTCCGTGGCTTGCCTGAAGTTTAGGTCTGGATTGGTCGCTCGGTTGACGTGCAGCATCATCGCTCACAACAACCGAAACTTGAACCTTGTCGGGGATAACGGAATCCTGTGTGTTCATGATATCTCCAAGCCGCGGTGCCCCGTGTACATCAAGAGGAGGCTCACGATTAGACGTAGAACCATCCTCGCCCCTTGGAAACGACAGTACCCAATGGTTGGTCCCCCGCATCGTCTATCTCGAGTTACGGCTCGGCGAACCGGTCGAGAGGTCGACTTTTGTTTGGGAATCGCGGAATTGGCAGGAGCCATTCAAGACAGACGCCCTTGCCGGCTTTCTGCGAACTACTGTTTGCACACGACGGAAGTGGTGCTTGCCATCCACAATGCGCTGGATAGCGGGACACCATACAAGGTGAGAACATCCTTTGACCCTATCGAACCCATGCCTTGGTCGTTGGGCAGAAAATGAAACATGACGGGTTATCTTCGAGTCGAGCGTGCCCACGACGTTCACTGGGGTCCCACTCTTGACTACGCACTACACACAGACATTCGCTGTCGTTTTTCCTCATCCGGCTTTGTTCCCTTCGTATGGACATGCTCAGCGATGGTCAGGAGTTCTTGCTTTCAACCGCGCCACCGATTGGTCAACGGCAGGCGAACGGGGAGGCATTCCCTCCGCCACTTGGACCCAGTGCGGCTCAACCATCGCAGCCTACAACAGCACGGGCCAAACCATCCAAACGGCAATTAACAACTGTACGGCAAATTATTACGTCCTTCTCGGTCGGCTGTGTTGGCTGTTCAGTGAACTCAAGTCGATTCCCTCTCGCCACAGACTCGTCTCTACTTGCGGATCCTTATGATCAACGGGTCGCCCTTCTGGAGAACCGATCCCGAGAGGCCCGCACAATTTAGGCACTCGTCGCCGCGGCTGCGGAACCAGAGCATCATTTCGTGACGGTCAATCCCATTCACTGCATCGGAATCCGGTTCCCAATACTCCTTGTAGTTTGGCTGCAATCGGCGATAGCAGAACGTCGTTGGCCCGAGTCGGGAGGCGATGTCTCGGACTATTCTATTCGGAATTCGATCTGCCGCCCTGAACGGTTTTGAGGATCGAATCGGAATGCTGGCCTTGATCAGCTTCCCCCGCAGATCGAAATCGGAATAAGGCCGTACGCCGTACCCCTGGGCAGCCCACCCTGTGCAGTTCCAGGCAGGGAACAGCAGGATCACTGCGTTGTTCCTCATAACACGGCGACTTTCGCGCAGTGCCTGTTCCGGGTTCGGTACATGCTCAAGCACCCAGATGGACCACCCCCCCTCGAAACTGTCATCCGCAAAAGGCATCGCCGTAGCCGAGCCAAGCACGAACTTCTTGTGATAGAAGCGGCATACACTTGACGGGATATCCAGCCCCGTATAGTTCTGGACGGCGTCCTGCAAGTAGCCTCGTCCAGAGCCGATTTCGAGAACCGGCCGATCCCGCAACCCATAGCGAGACACGAATCGCTCGATCTGCTCTCTGATCTGAGCAGCTTCGGCCGCTGCCTTGGCCATCTCGGCGTACTTGGTCTCGTACTCCGACGTCGGTTGTCTGTTCTCGCCAACGCTTTGCTCGTATGCCTCAGCATAGTATCTGCGGCTCTTCTCCAACTCTTGCGCGCTGAGAGGCGCGTCCACATCATATGGAAGGACCAAGCGAACCAAGCGAGACGCCCAGCGACGCCATACCCCACGGCCGATGGTTTTCTGTATCGCCACTTCCACATCCCCCCCTGAGATCCCATACAGGTTAGGTCCTAATCAGATCCACTGGCCCCGGACTCGCCGTTGCATTGTAGGACGTAGGTTGATCGAGGAAACCGGTCCGGAGCCGACTTTGTTTAGCTCGGAACGCTACCTCTACCGACCTTGGTTCACTAACACACTGACCTGCCACTAACGCCGGCGGGAGTGTGTCATTCCCACGACGGCCGCGCCGGGATAGAACCTTACAGCTACGAACTCCGAGGGGACTTGGCGCTGCGGAAACTTCCCACCCGTGCTCTTGCGGCCAACGATCTTTATCTGGAAGTTGTTCGTCTCGCTCGCAACTTAATGACTACTCTCCAGCGGACGCGTCTTCCCGTGGAATGGCAAGGCTTGACCCCTAGCAAACTACGTCACACGCTATCTGGCTGCCTGGTGAACTCACCCGCCTGCAAAACCGACTTACTCTCCGGCTACCCAACTCGCCCATCATCCAAGCGTTGACAGAGAAAACACCCTCTGGCGCCGGCTCCCAGATCGACGACATGACTGCTCTTACTCGAGAAGGCAAACGGAACGCACAAGAGTTTCTTCAAGTGTATCCGTCGCGCCTCCCGCCGCTCGAGTGGCACGAAGAACACATCTTTGCGCGGGCGCCTAAAGCATACCGAAGTAGCTCTTAAGCCAAGTGCCACAACCTCTCGGTCAGTGAGGTGCCAGTGCCTCTCGGTCGCTATGCTTGGGGGAACACCTCGGAGGTGGGGACGCGATGAGTAAAAAGGGCTGCGGCGGCGAGAGGAAAAGCGACGCAAAATGGTCGCGGCAGTTCGGGAGGGCGCCTCGATGCGATCGGTGGCGCGGGCTCATGACGTCACCCTCGCCACCGTGCAGTGGTGGCTCCGGCGGGCCGGGGACCGTCCCCTGGACCATGTCGACTGGAGCGACCATCCGCCCATCCCGCGCAGGAGTCGTCGAACCCAAGGGGCGGTAGAGGATCTCGTGGTGGCCTTGCGGCGCGAACTCAAGGAGACGAGTGACCTGGGTGAATATGGGGCCCGCGCTATCTATCGCGAACTCGCCGCTCGGGGGCACGGAGTCGTGCCAGCGGTTCGGACCATCGGCCGCATCCTCGACCGTCGAGGCGTCCTGGATGCCGGCCGGCGCATGCGCCGGCCACCTCCCCCGCCTGGCTGGTATCTGCCCGACGTGGGTGCAGGACGCGGCGAACTCGATAGCTTTGACACCGTCGAGGGGCTGACATTTGAAGGCGGCATGCGCATTGAGGTCCTCAACGTCGTCTCCCTGCACGGCGGCTTGCCCGGCTCGTGGCCCCAGCCGCTGGTGACCGCAAAAACCGCCGTGGAGGCGCTCGTGGAGCACTGGTACGAATTCGGGCTGCCGACCTATGCCCAGTTCGACAACGACACCGTCTTCCAAGGGAGCCATCACGGTCAGGATTCTCTGGGCCGGGTCGTGCGAACCTGCCTGCAGCTCGGGGTCACTCCAGTCTTCGCGCCTCCTCAGGAGAGCGGATTCCAAGCGGCCGTGGAAAACTTCAATGGCCGCTGGCAAGCAAAGGTTTGGGTTCGCTTCCACCACACTTCGCTCGCCGCCCTCCACGAGTGTTCCCGGCGCTATATCTGCGCCTACCGCGCGCGCGCCGCTGCCCGGATCGAGGCGGCTCCCGCACGGCGGCCATTCCCGGCCGCCTGGCGGCCGGACTTGCAGACCCATCCGGTCGGGACGGTCATCTTCATCCGCCGGAGTTCTGAGGCAGGCGTCGTCAGCCTGCTGGGTCGCACTTTCGGGGTCGACGCCCTGTGGCCCCATCGGCTCGTTCGCTGCGACATGAATCTCACCGCGCAGACCATCCGTTTCCATGCGCTTCGCCGTCGTGAGCCGCATCACCAGCCACTCTTGCACGAAGCGCCCTACAGCTTTCCACGACGACGCTTCGTCGAGTGACCGAGAGGTTATGGCACCTTCCCTCGAATCGTGTTTTGTCCGACCGAGAGGTACTGACACCTGGCCGATTGGGGTTAACTGCAACACCCGCAACGATATCGCCCAACTAAACTCCGCCTGTAAGCGTCGAGTTTCTACCATCACTGATGCGGATACACTAAGTTCAGAGAGGGGTTCGGCGCTTTTCCTTTCGGTCTATCATGTCATCAATTCGCTGCAGCAAATCGAGGCGGTCGTCAGAAAACTTCCGCGCGAACAGTGCCTCCCCAGAACCGAACTGATCCTCAATCCATACTCTTTCTTGTCGTTCAAAGAATGTTACGTGCGCTTCATTAAGCATGGCAGGGTGGGCGCCAGGGATAGGCCAATCTCTGTACAGCAGACCTCTTCGGATTCGAGGGCCAAGCGGTGAATTGCCTAGAGCGGTATGAAAGAACATTTCGTCGGACGTAAACGTATTTCGGAAGTACCGCTCCACGTGCGGATTACACCCAGCGAACTCCACTATGTACGCGCACGCGTCTCTCGAGAGGGCCCAACAAGCGTCGCCCGAATAGGCTTCGAGCCTTCCGAGGGATTTCCTGTAGTCCCGTTGAGCCAACCCCAGCTTTGCCAGTGCCCTCGAAGCGAAACGCCGGACGGGCTTATCGGAGGGATACCTCAGCTTGTTGATTTTCGAGAGCGGGTAGCCCGGTGCCGGCATCTTCACCAAACTCATAAACTCCCCGCCGCTATTCTCTTCCAAGAATTCCTGAATATACCTACTGCTCCTTAGCGGGTAATCGCTTCCTTGCAAGAAGATGAAGTAATCGTACCTTGCGGAGGAGCCTAGCGCCTGCCGCATTAGCCGGAGTGTCGCCTCGACCTGGGAAAATTCGCCCCAGTACACAGGTATCCGCTGCTCGCTCCAAAAGATATTCTTGCCGCCGATGCAGGAGAACCCGCGAATGTCGGTCTTTAGGTCAATATGGATGAAAAATGCGCAACACTCAGATGAAAGCACTCCTATTGCTCTCTTGAGAAGAAGTGGATTCCTGTGTGCAAGCATCAGGTAGGCGATTTCCATTTGTTCGCGCCTCTCCGAAAGGTGTAATTAGTCTTCACCAGGCAGCGGCAAGCGTGAGCAGCAGTGATCAATGGCGGCGGCAAAATCCGCGGCGCTCCGGGATTCGAAAGACCGATGGCTGATCGACTTGATCTTGTTATTCATGCCCTCGATGGCGTCGTTGGATAGCCGGAGCGTTGTTCAAAGCAAGATTCGATCCAGGTGGCGACCTGACCGAGATTTTGTATCAAGCAGAGTGAGGTCTACATCACAGCCAGGAACTGTGGAATTACGTTAGTTGGGATGACGCGGGATAGGCTTCCGACGCCGAGCAGCGAAGCAGCACCAACCTGCGGGCGATCGTACGGGTGCGAGTTCTTAAGATTCGCCGTTCAACACTTCGGAATAACATCGTCCGCCAGAGGTTCTCTCGCCCTGGAGAACTGCGGAACGGAACGTCTGGGAACGGCGATTGCCGCCAGCAGGAAGCAGATCCATACGAGACTCATCGTCCTGAATCCTGCCTCAGTGAAGCTGTAGGTCAGCCCGACGACCAAATACGCTAGCCGGAGACCACCCGCCTCCGGATCCCGGCGGAGCATGCCGATGACGTTCCGGTAACCGGTGACGATTACGACCGCGAGCAGAACTATTCCGACCCATCCTAAGTTCAAATACACCTCGAGGTATCCGTTGTGAGCCTCGTTGACGTGCCACGAGCGTCCGTGCCTCGGCCCGTCGAGTGGCGCACCCAGCCAAAAGCTTTCGAACCCAGCCCCCAGAATCGGACTGGTATCTACTGCCAGCACTTCTTTCCAGATTTCAGTCCGACCGGTGAAAGTCGCGTCCCTCCCAACTGTTTTGAGCAGACCCGTTCCGATATCGAGAAACAATGGAAGGGCGGCAACAGCCAGCGCTGCCGCCACGAGGAGGTTCACGACCGCCCGCTTTCGCGCTAGCGCGGGAACGCTGGTGGCCACGATCAAGGTACTAGCCAGCACGAAACAGAGAAGCGAGGTCATTGAATTGGCCTTCGAAAACAGCCACATCACCATCGCCAGGAGGGTACCGTGAACGATCAGGTGTCGGGTACGATGCGTGCCCTCTCGGTCCCGGTACGCAGCGAGAAAGCGCCACAGAAATCCCAGGCCGAAAAGCAGGCAGATTGCCCCAAGCGCGTTCTTGTCGTTGGTGAGGCCAGTGATAATCTGCTTTCCTTCCGCAGGCGAATAGTGCACCCCTATGGCGGGATAATACTTGATCACCAGGATGGAAACCGGTACGAGCAGAAAACCTGTGCGTGCCAGGAGCCGCTTGATCGCGGCGAGCCGGTCAGGATCTGTCAGCACGATCATGACCATCACGAGGTCACCCACAGCCTTGATCCAGCGCTTAAACGACACCACGGGATAGTCCGACCAGAGGACGCTCGCGGCGCAGTAAAGGAAGAACAAGACGATTGGCACATTCGCTCTCAGGAGACTCCCAACCTTTCGCCCTCTCCTGACAAGCACGACGACGCCAAACACCAACAGCGCGGTATACAGGTTCCGGTCGAGCGGGCTCCCCTCAAGCTCCGCTGAAACGGACCACGTCACTGCTTGCCCCATCCCAAATGCCGCCAGCCATTTGGACAGCTCTCGCGACCCTAGGATCCACAGCCAGACCCCGGGAAGCCAAAGAGCTTTCGAAGTCCGGGCCTTCCGGTCCCGATCGAGCCAAAAAAGCCCCAAGATCCCGAGGGCAAAAACGATCGTCGCAATCCCTGTTGGCGTGATGACCTCCCGGCGGATATTCCTTAGTGCAGCTTTACCGTAGCGCCCGCGGAACAATAACACTCCCGTTTGTACTGATCAATGCTCACTCCGGGGCC
>Ga0326597_10012179_pt1 | contig 11341 bp, 8 predicted proteins | sample RVTome_12_FD_203789 | JGI IMG/M metagenome (GOLD analysis project Ga0326597, IMG submission 203789) | Soil microbial communities from uranium-contaminated site in the Upper Colorado River Basin, Wyoming, United States - RVT100D185 | ecosystem: Environmental > Terrestrial > Soil > Contaminated >...
ACCTTTGCTACTGGCCGGTGCGCGCCGGGTCGATCAGCGGTGTGCCCTGGACTTCGTACCCGGCCGTTCCATAGATGAGCGGGATGTACCAGCCGACCTCGTAGACGACGCCGTCCAGCAGCCCGATGGCGCCGGGTGTCGCTTCGATCGCCCGGTCCAGGGCCGCCTTCATGTTCGGGACGCCGGTCGGCACGATCACGATGATGTGAATCCGGTCGTCGGCTTCGATCCGGGAATCCCCCCGGACGAACTCCGCTGCGCGGCTCAGGTCGATGTTCTTCGACGAGATGATGGTGAAGTCGGCGACGCGAGTCCTGCAACCCAACGCAGAGAGCAGGAGCGCGCTTCCACACACTGCCAGGATGCCGGTTCGCAGCCTCAACATCCGGGGCAGGCTCGCTTCCCGGTCAATCATGCACGGACGGAAGCAGTCGCAGGCGCAGGCGGGAAACACGCAGCGCGGCGATCGCTCGAAGCATGGTCAGGCTGAGCTGGGCCGTGCTGAAGGAATCCTGATCACTGTCCGCGGGAATGGTCTCGGAGACCGGGACGCGCGCTGAATTCAATCCGCGGAGATCGAGCAGATCCGGGAGAATGAAGGTCAGCTCAGGGCCGCTCAACAGGGCCGACACCGCCTGCCGGCGATAGGCGCGGAATCCGGAGCCCCAGTCCCTCCCGCTCAGACCGCTCAGGAACCCGAGCAGCGCCCGGGCGCCCGCGGAGCGAATGCGCCTCGGAACAGCCAGTGCTCGGCCGATCCGCCGTCCGGAGACCACGTCATGCCCGTTCCGGATGCCGTGCAACAGGACGGAGATCTGTTCAGGACCCACCCGGCCGTCGCCATCCTGCGTGATCACCACCGTTCCGCGCGCCAGGGCGAAGCCCTCGCGCAGGGCGAGCCAGCGTCCCCCGCGATGCGCCCGGCGCCGGACCAGCAGCCGCGGTTCGCGCGCCGCCAGCCGTTCCAGAAGCGCCGCCGACCCGTCGGTGCTGGCGTCGTCACAGGCGATGATCTCGAACGAGGGGGCCAGCGCTTCGAGCGTGCGAATCGTTCTGCGGATCGTATCCGCCAGCCGGCCAACGCTGTTTCTGGAGAGCAGGAGCACCGTCACGGTGACGGCGTCACCCACGGCTCGGGGGGAGCGGTTTCTCGACATGTCTGTTACCCGGTTGCGTCACAGATGTAGTTCATACAACTTGCGCGCTGAAGGAAGTCGGACACCGAAACAGCAGCACGTCAGATCCACTCGGAGCAGGGTCAACGATCCCTGGCGTTTCCAAGCGGGGGCTGCATGGCCAGAGCGTCCAACGCGCTCCGCTCCACCAGCCCAGAGCAGGCACTTCTAGCACGTCATTCGGGGAATGGCGCGAATCCGACTTCGTTCAACCTCAAGTGCACCCGCGGGAAGTGGGCCCGCCGGAGCCCGCACACTTTATCCAAGATTTCGCCATCAAGTCAAGATGATGATCGACCTGTTCGACCGTCGCGGCAGCGCACGGGCCTCGAGGGTCCGGCCGGGCTTGCACGGTCTTTCAGCCGAGGTGCCCCTTGCAGCGGCTCCAGGCCTCTTCCTCCATGAGCACGTCCCGATTGACCGCTCCGGTATAGGCGCCGATGACCCGGGCCTTCTCCAGCCGATCGAGCAGCTTGGCGGCCTGGAAGTAACCGACCTTCAGCGATCGCTGGAGGAATGAGATCGAGGCCTTCTGCGCCCGGACGACCAGGTCTCCGGCGCGCACGAACAACTGATCCTCAGCGGAGAGATGAGAGTCGTCCGTGGCTTCCGGCGGTCGATCGGAATCCTCCGCTTCTGGCGCTTCTGGCGCTTCTGGCGCTTCCGGCGCTTCCGGTTCCGCGGCGACGGCGAAAGGCTCTTCCTCCTCGATCTGCTCTTCCGGGTCCAGATCGATCCTAGGTTCCGCCGGCTCGACCGGGACCGGCTCCTCTTCTGGCTCCTGTTCCGCGGGATATTCCCCAAGCGGCTCGTCGAGCTCCGGAGCGATGTCGGAGTTGAACTCGAACTCCGGCGCCGCGTCCCCTTCCGCCGCTTCCTCGCGCTCACCGGAGTCTTCGGTGTCTTCGATCGCTTCCTCGCCGGGCACCTCCTCGACGGCCTGAGCCTCCAGAGCGACCGGCGCCTCCGCGTACTCTGCGCTCATTCCCGATCCGCTTTCCGCATCCTCCTCTCCTTCCGGCTCTTCGTCCGGCGAAGAGGAAGGGTCGCCGCCTACCTCGCGCGGTTCCTCCTCCGCGACCGGTGTTCGCTGATGCCGGCTGCGGGAATACCACGGAACGTCTTCGTCCTGAACGTCCTCTGGTGCCGAGTCGGCTGCCGCCTCCGGCATCAGGTCGGCTGCCGCCTCCGGCATCAGGTCGGCTGCCGCTTGCGGCATCAGGTCGGCTGCCGCTTGCGGCTCCCAGGTCTCTCGCTCGGGCAGACCCTCTTCAGGTTCTTCGGGTTCGTCTTCCGGTTCCGCTCCCAGCTCGTCCTCTTCCGGTTCGTCCTCGAAAGTGTCCTCGGAATCGTTCACCTGCGGCTCTGCCTCATCGAACACCGCCTCGTCGGTCCAGCCCGAGTCCATCACGGCCGGCTCCGCCTCGGCCGCCGACCTGACATCGGAGGCCACGTTCGACCGCGACTGGCCGAAGAGAGCGGCCTCCTCCACGTCCGAGTAGGAGGCGGGCACGTCGGCGGTCTCGGCCACGGCCCGGGCCGCCGGGCTCGGGTCGTCGTGGGCAAACCCTCCGCGGACCTGGTAGCGCCCCACCGTCCCGACCACCGGTTCCGCCGCCAGCCCGTGGCCGGCGCGCAGACGCATGATCAACGGCAGGAACAACCAGTCCGTGGCCAGCGGAGTCGAAATCACCACGACCAGGATGACCAGCGAAAGGACCAGACCCGAAACCTGGAGCTGCTGCACGCCCTGGGCCACGTAGGCGCCCAGCCGCCCTCCCTCGCCGTTGTAGCCGAGCCACATCGAAAGGCTGATGACCAGGAAGAACCCGCCGGCCAGGCGATAGGACAGCCGCTGGACCGGTTGCTTCAGGCCCAACATCACGGCCCAGAACAGAGCCAACAAGGCCCCGATCAGCGTTGGCGCGGGACCGATCCAGCTGGCATCCGCCGCGTTCTGGCAGAGCGTGGGAATCATGATCTCACCTCCCATGGAATGGGGGTTTGGGGGTCTGAGGGTCTGGGGAGTCAGTCACCTTCCTGGCGGGCATCGAATTCCTCCGGAGTGATCAAGACCTCCCGGGCCTGCGCATTCCGGTATTCACCCAGGATACCGTCCGCGGCCATCAAATCGATCAGCCGGGACGCCCTGGTATAGCCGATGGCGAATTTTCTCTGGAGCAGGGACGCCGATCCGCGCTTGGTCTCGCAGATGAAGCGGGCCGCCTCCCCATAGAGCGAGTCCACCTCCTGGGGATCCACCTCCGAGCGGGCGCTCCGCTGCATCAGGTCGCGCGCGTACTTCGGGGACTGCGTCCGGACGGCTTCCACCACCGCCTTGATCTCGTCGTCCGACACGAACGCGCCCTGCCCCCGGATCAGCATCGAGGTGCGCGGAGGCATGTAGAGCATGTCGCCGAACCCGAGCAGCTTCTCGGCACCGTTCTGGTCGAGCACGACTCTCGAGTCGATCTTGGACGCGACCTGGAACGAGATCCGGGTGGGCATGTTGGCCTTGATCAGACCGGTGATCACGTTGGTCGAGGGACGCTGCGTGGCGAGCACGATGTGAATGCCCACGGCCCGCGACTTCTGCGCCAGGCGTGTGATGTAGTTCTCGACCTCCTTGGCCGACACCATCATCAGGTCGGCCAGCTCGTCGACGACCATGACGATGAACGGCATGCGCGGTTCGAACTTGTCGTCCTCCGGATCGATGTTCAGCTTCCGGCGCTTCTCCTCCTCGGAGATCTTGTTGTAGGAGAAGATGTTTCGCGCCCCCACCTCGGCCAGCAGGTTGTAGCGCTCGTCCATCTTGGTCGTGGCCCACTCGAGAATCTGGGCGGCCCGATTCATGTCGCGCACGACCGGGCACATCAGGTGCGGGATGGCTTCGAACGACGAGAGCTCGACCATCTTCGGATCGATCAGGATCAGCTTGACCTGGTCGGGAGTCCGCGTGAACAGCACCGACATGATCAGCGTGTTGAGGCACACCGACTTGCCCGCGCCCGTGGCTCCGGCGACCATCAAGTGCGGCATCTTGGCGAGATCCTCGATCAGCACTCGCCCGGCGGCATCCTTGCCGATGAAGACGGGCACCGCGAAGTTCTGCGAGACATAGTCCGGCGACGTCAGCAGTTCCCGCATGCGAACCGTCTCGCGGATGCGGTTCGGCACCTCGATGCCGATGGTCGACTTGCCCGGGATCGGAGCGACGATGCGCACCGAGCGCGCCTTCATCCGGATCGCCAGGTCGTCCTCCAGCGCCCGGATCCGGTCCACGCGGGTTCCCGGCGCCACGTTCAGCTCGAACATGGTGATCACCGGCCCCTTCTGGATTTCCTCCACCTCCGCTTCGATCTTGTAGGAGGCCAGCGAGGTCTCGAGCACCTCGATGTTCTCCTCGACCATCTTCTGGAACTCGTCGGCCGCCACCGGCACCGGATGCTCCAGGTGTTGGAGCGACGGGAAGCGATACTCCAGTTCTTCCTTGCGCCCGGGCGGTTCATAGACCGTGTAGCTGCTGTCGAAATCGGCCGCGCGGGACGCCGGATTCGACCGCGGCGGCTCGAAGTGAATCGTCGCTTGACCGCGCTTCATGGTTCCCAGCGCGCCGCCTTCGATCAGGCTCGGGTCGAGCACGACCTCCGAGTCGGGATCTTCCTCGAGGATCGCGGGCTCCGAAGATTCGGGGGACTCGAGCTCCGCGTCCTCCTCGTCCGGGTCCGGCCCGGGCTCCCCGGCGAGGTCGAACTCCTCCTCCGCTTCCTCGTCCGGCAACTCCGAGAGTTCCTCCTCATGCTTGTCCCTGCGGGTCCTGCGAATGCGCGGCCGGTCCGACTCCCCCGCCTCCTCGGGCCCGCCTTCGGAAAAGCCCTCCACCTCCTGATCGGTCACGCCGATTTCGGCTTCGGCGGCGGACGCGGGCGAACGCCTGTCCGTTCGGGGTCGAGATTCAGCGGCCGAGGCCAGGGCCGCCGCCGGCCGGCCTTGGCCGAGCATCGAAGTGAACAGCGGTCCCGCTCCCCGAACGAGATCCGCGGCCGCCTGCCGCCGCTCGCGCACGAAATCCCTCAGGCTCAGGATCGATGTGTACAGCAGGAAATCGGTGGCCAGCTGGAAGGTGATCAGCACCAGCATCAGCAGGACCAGCTTGGTTCCCCAGGGACCGAACGAGAGCGTGTGCTCGAACAACAGCGCGATCTGGAAGCCGACCAGGCCGCCGGCATCCGGCATGCGCATCGCCTGTGAGCTGCTGAAGTGGGAGAGCAGCGCGGCCATCGAGTAGAGGAACATCCCGAACCAGACCAGCCGAAACGGACCCACGGAGAGCGGCCGGCGAGCGATCAGCGCCAGGGACCAGGTGAACAGGATGAACAGGCCCAGGTAGGCCGCGTAGCCGAACCACTCGAGCGCTGCCCTGGCCAGCAGGTATCCGGTCTGGCCACAGAGATTCGCCGACGAGGGCAGCGCGCCGCCCGAATCCTGATCCGCGAACGAACTGCAGGCCAGCAGCACGAACACGCAGAGGGCGAACAGCACCACGCCGGCCAGTTCCCGATAAAGGTGGCTCCGTTCCGATCCGGGCAGAGCCGGCTGCACCCGCTTGGCCATCTGAATCACGATCCTCGAGCGCCGAAAACACCACCAGTGGGCCTCATTCCGCGTCCGAATCGTACATGTTGGGCCTGCCCGGAACACCCCCTCAAAGTGCCCCATTTACTCATCCAATACCTGGATCCGCCGGTTCCGATGAGGCGGGACGTTCGCGGTGATCGCCCTCGTCCGGCCCGCCGAGAGCCGCCTCGAGCCGCGCGATCCGTGCTTCCAGATCGTCGACCCGGAGTTTGAGGTCCCCCAACTCGCCGCTCCTCGGGGCCGGGCCCGGCGCCGCCACCCGGGACAATGGACGGGCCTCCTCCTCCAGAACCCTCTGCATCTCGCCTTCCTCGTAGCAGGCGTGGGTGTAGCGGACGCCGCGCGAAACTCCCTCGGGCGTCAGCCGGACGACGAACGGCGGCTTCAGATCGATCAGCTTCTGCAGCAGCCGGTCGAGCTCCTCGAGGCTCGGAATCTCGCGCATGCGGCTGGCGCGCTGGCGCAATTCCCCGGCGCTCTGGGCACCGCGCAGGAACAGCTCGGCGATCACCGCCAGTTCCACTCCGCGAAGCTCGAAGACCTTGCCGAGGTCCTGCCGCCAGCGATGCACCCGGCCGCCCTCGCCCGGGTAGAACATGGTGACGAACTGGCGGGCCTGAAGCCGCGCCAGGGCATCCTCCAGAAGCGTCTCGTCATACTGGCTGACCGGGTCGCGGTTGCTGCGCTGGTTGCAGCCCGACAGCAGGGCGCTCATGCTCAGCGGATACGATTTCGGATGGGTCAGCCCCTTCTCGATCAACACGCCCAGGATCCGCCGCTCGACGTCGTTGAATTCCAGGCGTCCGGGCCCGGTCCAGGATTGCGCTGCGGGTTCTTCGTTCATTTCGTCAGCAACCTCCGCTGATGAATGTAATCGGTCGGTCTCCATTGCGCTATCCTCCGGCCCATGAACGCGTCCGAACAGGCCGCGGAGGCCGGCTTTTCGGCGGCTCCGATTGCACGGCGCGCGGCGGCCCTGCTGGTGGATCTGGCCCTGCTTTGCGCCGTGCTCGCGCCGATCCAGTTCCTGCGGCCGGCGCTCTCCGGCGTGGAACGTCCGGACTGGCTTTCCGCCGGCCTGCTGCTCGAGCTGTTCGTGCTCGCCACGCTGTCCCTGCCGGCCTACCTCTACTTCGCGCTGCTGGAGTCGGGAAGCCGGCAGGCGACCTTTGGCAAGCGCTGGTTCCGGATTCAGGTCACCGATTTCGAGCACCGGCCGATCCAGAAGCTCCGGGCGCTGGTGCGCGCGGTCGTCAAGCTGGCGCCGTTGGAGATCGCCCACGCGAGCATGCTGCTGCCGGTGCCGATCTGGCAGGCCGGGCCCGAGGCCTCCGCGCGTCCGGGGTTCATGTACAGCACCCTGCTCGCCGGCGCCTGGCTGGTGACGCTGCTGTTGACTCCCAAATCGCAGGGCGTTCACGACCTGATCGCCGGCACCCTGGTCGTCGAACGGGAGGCTGTGGCCAGGTGATCTCGAATCGACGGCCCGGCCCGCTGTTTTGCCTCCTGTTCCCCGTCGAGCCGCGCTCGTTTCCGGGACGGCGCGGAGTCAAGATCGGGCTGCGCGCGATCCACGTGTTGTTCACCGGAGTGCTGGCCGGCGCGTTCGTGTTCGCGGTCGCCGAGAGTGCGCGCGGCTTCTGGTTCCACGGAGCGCTGCTGTCGGGAGCGGCCTTGCTGCTGCTCGACCTTCACGAGAGCGCGGCCTTCCTGTGCCAGGTCCGGGGACTGGTGGTGACCGTCAAGCTGACCTTGCTCGCGCTCCTGCCCTGGTTCGGCGCGGGACAGCCCTGGGTGCTCGGCGGGCTGGTGATCCTCTCGGTGCTCTTCAGCCACGCCCCGGGGAGCGTGCGCTACCGCGTGCTGATCCTGAAGGGCCGGATCCAGGGCGCGTCATCGTCGGGCTGAGACCGGTCGAGTCAGGGATGCAGGCGCAGCGTCCAGTCGCCGAGCAGGCTCCAGAAGTACGTTCGCTTGCGGCCGATGTCGCCGCCCACCTCCGACCAGCTTCCGGCCTTCGACTCGACCTCGAAGTACTGCGCCCAGGCGTCGCCGAAGGTGCCGCCGTCCTGCAGGCACTCGGCGAAGCCGCGCGGCTCGTCATAGAAGACCTTGGCGCGCCCGATCAATGCGAGGCCGTCCGCGAAGAACAAAAGCGCCTCGGCCCCGTTCCTCACGCCGTACCCCTCCGCGGAATACGGCAGGCTGCCGGCGCCGGGGGGCGAGATCGCATCGCAGCCGGTGTGGACGTAGAAGCTGGCTCCGGCTCCCGGCGGGCGGTTGCGCCAGAGCGTCTGCAGCAGGAAGAAGTCGAGCTTGCCGCCGCCGCAGGCGGCGGCCAGGGACGGCACCAGGGCGGTTCCCTCCGGGGTCCAACTCCAGAGCTCCGCGCCCGCCGACTGCTCCAGTCGAGCAACGTCGGGGCGGCCGAAGACCGCTCCCCAGGGATCGGAGTGCGCCCGCACGGTGCGCAGCACGGCCGGCCGCGCGAGCCAGTCGACCAGGCCGGAAAGGTCCGGCGTGCCGGAGATGTCCAGGTGCTCCGGGTCGCAATCGACCCAGTCCGAGGACGCCCGCTCCATGACGCGATAGCCCGAGCCCAGCGAGTGGGCGATCGAGGCCGGACGGAAGGTCACCGGCCGGCTGCCGGTGCGGTAGTCGTGGTTTCGCGCGAAGAACTCCGCGAGCAGGCGCAGTTCGAGGGCGGGGTCGGCCTGCCAGATCTCTTGACTCCAGCCGGGGACGTCCTCCGCCGCCTCGAACTCGACCCGCCGGGGCCGGCCGTTTGCGTCGAGCAGGTCCGCCCGGGGCGAGAGCGCCACGCCGCGGGCGTTGATGCGCGCGATCAACAGATCCGGCCGCGCGATCCGGTTGCCGCGCAGGAGATCGTCCGGAGAACATTCCTGGTCCGCGGCCCCGTCCAGGGGCACCAGGTGCAGGGCCTCGACCCGGCCCTCCGGACCCAGCACTTCGCGGACGTCGAGCCGGCCGTCATTGACCAGGAAGAAGTCCTCGAACTCGACCGTGCCCCGCTCGAAGTCCGTGGTCACCCCGCCGGCCTCCGGCACGCCGCCCGGAAACGCCCCCAGCACCACCGGCAGGCGCTCGCGCTTCTCTGCGTACAGGTCCTCCCAGCGCCCGTCCAGGTCGGCCAGGATCAGATCGCACGTCTGGGCCACGATCTCCGGCATCGTCCGGAGGTAGTCGACCGGCTCCTGGAACACCCGCTCATCCGGCCGGCCCCGGTTCAGGGTCAGCGGCTCATGCTTGCGCCAGTTGCAATTGCGGACCAGGTAGGCGGCCGGGAACGAGCCGACCAGCAGCACGCCCGCGAACGACGGGTCGGCCTGCTTCACCGCCCGGAAGAACTCGCGTAGGGCCAGCACGGTGCGGCCGTCCTGATGCCTCGGACCCCGGTAGAGGTCGGCCCGCACGAGCCAGGGATGCCAGTTCTCGGCGGCGAGGTCGGCGCACCACTGCGAAAGCGAGGAGCCGAGTCCGCCGGCCGGATCGAAGCGGTCGCCGAGCAGCCGCCCCTCGACCAGCACCAGCACGGTGGAAGCCGCCTCCGGCCGCTCACCCGGTTCGGTCAGGCAGCCGAGCCGCTCGATCTCAGCTATGCCGTCGCCATTTAGATCGAAGCCCTGAAACCGCGCGCACAGCTCCCGCGGCCCCTCCTGAGCCAGCCCCGGACCAGCGAGCAGGCCGGCCAGCCAGACCAGCTGAAGAAAGACCGAAGCTAGCCGCCGCACTTCTTGATCGCCTCGTCGAGCCGAGGGAGCAGGATGAGGATGAACACCGCCACGGCGGCGCAGCCGGCGGCGATGACCAGGAAGAACGCGCTCGGCGCCATGGCCGACTGGAGGCCGCCCAGGAAGCCGGAGAAGTTGTTGCCGACCGCGGTGGCGAAGAACCACCCGCCCATGGCCAGCCCGACGAAGCGGGCCGGCGAGAGCTTGGTGATCAAGGACAGCGCCATCGGCGACAGGCACAGCTCGCCGACGGTCACGATCAGGTAGAAACCGAACAGCCACATCCAACTGACCTTGCGGGCGCCCTCGTCGGAAACGAAACCGGCCAGCGCCATGAACAGCACCGCCAGCGTCGTGATCACCATGCCGAGGAAGATCTTGCGCGCCGTGCTGATGGCCCGGTTGCGGGCCGCCATCCAGGCGAAGAACCCGACCAGGAGCGGCGTCAAGAGAATCACGAACAGCGCGTTCAACGACTGGTAGAGCTCGGCGTTGTTGGTGCCCAGGAACTCGCCCGGCGGCAGTTCATTGGGCGGCCGCTCGTAACGCTCTTCGAAATCCGCGTACATCGACTCGTAGGTCTCCTCTTCCACCAGCAGCGTGGGGAACCGCTGCTCGCCGGAGGTTCTCTCCAGGGCGACCCGGCGCAAGGGCTCCCGCTGCGCGGGCCGGACCGTGACCTTCGCTTCGCCGTGCGCGTCGATCGACTCCTCGGTGATCACCTCCGGGTAGATATCGAAACCGAGCCGACGCCAGAGGTCACCCTGTTCGCCGGTGACCGTGACGGCCTTCACGTCCGAAGGAAGCTGCTCCTCCAGGCTCGCGAGCGTGGCCTGGTCCATGCATTTCTGCCCGAACATGCGCACCACGCCCTCGGCCTCGAACCCTTCGGCATCGGACAGCGGCAGCAGCATCAGGCGGTTCGGCCGGGGAACGTCCGGGCCGGCGTTGTCGTAGTAGCTGGGCATGGTGTCGCCCGCGAAGTACTCCTGCACGACATCCGGGATGTCCGGCGAGCGCCGGTCGGTGCTGTCCTTGGCCCAGGCGGTCATGGCGCTGCCGTTCAGATGCAGCACCATGAAGAAGGTCGCGCCGGCCAGGTAGACCGGCAAGAGCGCCTTGAGTCCGGGCTTCTCCTCCGCGGTGCCCTGGCCCGGCAATCTCAGGAAGAACAGGATGATCGGAATCGAGCCGAGCAGGAATCCGACCGTGCTGGCCTTCACCAGACCGGCCAGGGCGGGCGGCAACGGCAGGGCGGACCAGATGAAGTAGCCCGCGATCCCGGTGACCAGCGCCGGCCCGAGGATCTTGACCATGATCGTGGAGAAGGGCGTGTCGCCCGGCTGCGGTCCCGGCGGACGATCGGCCCGTTCGAGCGCCTTCCAACTGAACAGCAGGATCGTGATGCCGACCAACATGCCCACGCCGGCCGCCCGGAAGACCCACATCCAGGTCCCTTCGTTGCGCATCACCGCGGCCAGGAAGTTGGCCACGAACGCCCCGATGTTGATGCCCATGTAGAAGATGTTGAAACCCGCGTCGCGCTTCGGGTCCCCCGGCTGGTACAGGTTGCCGACCATGGCCGAGATGTTCGGCTTGAAGAACCCGTTCCCCACGCACAGACAGACCAGGCCGGTCACGAAGGCCAGCTGATCCTTGACCGAGCCCATCAGGAAGAATCCCAGGGCGAAGAAACAGCCGCCGATCAAGACCGATCGGCGATATCCCAGGAAGCGGTCCGCGAGCAGGCCGCCGAGATAGGGAGTGAAATAG
>Ga0326597_10012180_pt1 | contig 11341 bp, 7 predicted proteins | sample RVTome_12_FD_203789 | JGI IMG/M metagenome (GOLD analysis project Ga0326597, IMG submission 203789) | Soil microbial communities from uranium-contaminated site in the Upper Colorado River Basin, Wyoming, United States - RVT100D185 | ecosystem: Environmental > Terrestrial > Soil > Contaminated >...
TCCTTCTCACAATCAGTCCGCTGTTCATAACCAAGCGGATGAAACGGATGCCCCTGATGAAGCGGATCAATCCGCCTCATCAGTTACATCCGCCTCATCCGCTTAGTTCGCTGATTGACAACTGTAGAGGGTAGTGATCGCAAGTAAGTAAGATGCGAATCCGAACCAATAGTGTGAACGCGGTGACTGGCGTCAAACCCAGTTCATTGCGAACACTCGTTTCGAATTACGCGCGTGCTCTGCTTGCTACGAACATGTAGTCAAGCGAGAGAAAGCACTTCGAGGATGCCTGGGCACACGAAGGCGATGAAGGGCGTGGTAAGCTGCGAAAAGCTCGGGGGAGTGGCACACACACTGTGATCCCGAGATGCCCGAATGGGGAAACCCGGCTGTCAGCAATGGCAGTCACGCCGTGGGTAACCACGGCGGGCTAACGCAGGGAACTGAAACATCTCAGTACCTGCAGGAAGAGAAATCAACCGAGATGCCCCGAGTAGTGGCGAGCGAAAGGGGTAGAGCCCAAACCGTTGCCCGCAAGGGTGGCGGGGTTGTAGGACCCACGTACGCGTCAGGAGACGTTAGCCGAAGTCCGCTGGAACGCGGCGCCGAAGACGGTGACAGCCCGGTAGGCGACAGCCATGGACTTGACGTAGTGGAGTTCCTGAGTAACGCCCGACTCGAGTAATCGGGCGTGAAGCTGGGGGGACCACCCTCCAAGGCTAAATACTCTCGTGTGACCGATAGTGAACGAGTACCGTGAGGGAAAGGTGAAAAGCACCCCTGGTGGGGAGTGAAAGAGATCCTGAAACGAAGTGCTTACAAGCGGTCGGAGGTTGGGCACCGGTTCGCCGGTGTCACGACTGACGGCGTGCCTTTTGCATTATGATCCGGCGAGTTACATCTCGGCTGCGAGGCTAAGCGGGTTACCCGCGGAGCCATAGCGAAAGCGAGTCCTGTAACGAGGGCGACAGAGTAGCCGGGAGTAGACCCGAAGCCAGGGCGATCTACCCATGAGCAGGGTGAAGCTGCGGTAACACGCAGTGGAGGCCCGAACCGGTGTGGGTTGAAAACCGCTCGGATGACTTGTGGGTAGGGGTGAAAGGTCAATCAAGCCTGGAGATAGCTGGTTCTCCCCGAAATCTATTGAGGTAGAGCCTCGAGAATTGTTCCTAGGAGGTAGAGCGACTGGATGGGCGCGGGGGGGCGTAGCCCCTACCAATCCCAACCAAACTCCGAATGCCTATGGAATCGACCTCGGGAGGCAGTCGCTGAGCGATAATGTCCAGCGGCGAGAGGGAAAGAACCCAGAGCCACAGCTAAGGTCCCAAAGTGGCCGCTCAGTATAGCGAAGGATGTGTTTCTACTTTGACAACTGGGAGGTTGGCTTAGAAGCAGCCATTCCTTGAAAGAGTGCGTAACAGCTCACCAGTCCAGTGGAAATGCGCCGAGAATGGTCGGGATTAAGCGGCCCGCCGAAGCTTGGCCTTGTTGCGTAAGCAACAGGGGTAGGGGAGCGTTCTGCGTGCAGTGAAGGCGTCGTGGAAACGGCGTTGGAGCGCGCTGAAGTGAGGATGCCGGACTGAGTACGCGCAAATGCGGGTGAAAACCCCGCACACCGTAAGCCCAAGGATTCCTGCGCCATGGCAATCAGCGCAGGGTGAGGCGGACCCTAAGACGAGGCCCCAAAGGCGTAGTCGATGGACAGCCGGTCAATATTCCGGCCCCGTCCGCTGTGCGTTATTACCGACGGAGTGACCCTGAAACGAAGCGCGAGCGGCTCTGTGGATGGCCGTTCAAAGGTGTAGGGAAACCGAGACCTGAATACGAGAGCGCGGGGCAACCCAAACTCGAGTCGCGTAGAGTCGGCAGGCAAGAAAAGCTTCGGCGGGAGTGCAGCGAACGTCCGTACCGCAAACCGACACAGGTGGGCAAGGCGAGTAGCCTAAGGTGAACGAGTGAAACGTGGTCAAGGAACTCGGCATAATGATCCCGTAACTTCGGAAGAAGGGATGCCTGTTTGGGTAGCTGGCTTCGCGCCAGTCGCTCGATCAGGTCGCAGAGAATCGACTCAAGCGACTGTTTAGCAAAAACACAGGTGCGTGCAAAGCCGCGTAAGGCGCCGTATACGCACTGACGCCTGCCCGGTGCCGGAAGGTTAAGGGGAGGGCTTAGCCGTAAGGCGAAGGTCTGAGCCGAAGCCCCGGTAAACGGCGGCCGTAACTATAACGGTCCTAAGGTAGCGAAATTCCTTGTCGGGTAAGTTCCGACCTGCACGAATGGCGTAACGACTTGAGTACTGTCTCGACCACGTGCTCGGCGAAATGGCAGTATCGGTGAGGATTCCGATTTCCCGCAGCAGGACAAAAAGACCCCATGCACCTTTACTGTAGCTTGCCATTGGACGTCGCACGTGACTGTGTAGCATAGGTGGGAGCCTTTGAGGCTCGGGCGCTAGCTCGGGCGGAGGCATCAGTGAAATACCACCCTGGCTAGTGTAACGTCCTCACCACGCTCTGGAAAACCCAGGCTGGGACCGTGGCAGGTGGGCAGTTTGACTGGGGCGGTCGCCTCCGAAACTGTAACGGAGGCGCGCGATGGTCCCCTCAGCGCGGTCGGTACTCGCGCTCTTGAGTGTAACGGCAAAAGGGGGCCTGACGGCGAGACTGACAAGTCGAGCCGCCACGAAAGTGGGCCGTAGTGATCCGGTAGCCCGTAGTGGATCGGCTATCGCTCAACGGATAAAAGGTACGCTGGGGATAACAGGCTTATCGCGTCCGAGAGTTCACATCGACGACGCGGTTTGGCACCTCGATGTCGGCTTGTCACATCCTGGGGCTGGAGAAGGTCCCAAGGGTCCGGCTGTTCGCCGGTTAAAGTGGCACATGAGCTGGGTTCAGAACGTCGTGAGACAGTTCGGTCTGTATCCGCTGTGGGCGCTGGAGAATTGAGGGACGCGGACTCTAGTACGAGAGGACCGAGTCGGACGATCCGCTCGTGTCCCGGCTGTGTCGCCAGATGCAACGCCGGGTAGCGATGATCGGTAGGGATAACCGCTGAAAGCATCTAAGTGGGAAGCCCTTCCCAAGATGAATTCTCCCTGGGGCCTTGAGCCCCCTGAAGGGCCGTCGGAGACTACGACGTCGATAGGCCGGACGTGGAAGCGCTGTAAGGCGTTCCGAGCGAACCGGTCCTAATCGCCCGTGAGGCTTGACTACTTCCTTGGAAGACGAGATGACGAGAGGACGAGAGGACGGGTGGAGACACTTGTGCATCGTCAATATCGGGCGGCTTCTCATAAGTAGAGCACGTTCGTGTCGAAAGCGTTTGGTTCGTATCTCGATCACTACCCCTGCAGTTGTCGCTGTTGTTGAAGGCGTCCAGACTCCGGCCGAGAGACTCCCGTCTTCTCGTCCTCCCGTCTTCTCGTCTTCTGTGTTATTCGCTGGCGGCTAGAGCGTCGGGGCCACACCCGTTCCCATTCCGAACACGGTCGTTAAGCCCGACAGCGCCGATGGTACTCCGCCCGAGAGGGCGCGGGAGAGTAGGCCGTCGCCGGCACCCCCGGGGCGCGGTTATCCGAAAGGATGACCGCGCCCTCGTTCATAGAAGACGAGATGACGGGAGGACGAGAAGACGAGGAGAGGACGAGTTACCTTCTCTACCTCTCTCGTCCTCCCGTCTTCTCGTCCTCTCGTCCTCTCGTCTTCTCAGCGTGCGCTGCGGCTTCGTCGCCATCGCCGGACTCCCCAACGCGGGAAAGTCGACGCTGCTCAACCGGCTGCTCGGTGAGTCGCTCGCCATTACGAGCCCCAAGCCGCAGACGACGCGCGACCGCATTGTCGGCATCAGGACCGACGAACACGCGCAGCTCGTGTTCCTCGACACCCCTGGCCTCGTTGATCCGTCGTACGAGCTGCACGTGCGCATGCGGCGAACCGCCGAACGCGCGCTGCGCGATGCCGACGCCATCATCTATGTGACCGATGCGTCCCGGGGTGTACCGGCGCCGCTCCCGAGTCTGCTGGACCCGGCCGTGCACCTGCGCGCGCCGGTGGTCACGGTGCTGAACAAGACGGACCTCATCGCGGCGCAGGCGCGAGAGGAACTCGGCGCGAGCCTGCCGCAGGCGGTTCTCGTTTCGGCGGCTACGGGAGACGGAATCGACGCATTGCTGGCCGCGGTGACCGGCTTGCTGCCTGAGGGGCCGATGCTCTATCCGGCCGACGAACTCACCACGTTGCCGACCCGGTTCTTCGCCGCCGAGTTCGTTCGAGAGGCGGCGCTCGACCAGCTCGACGACGAGGTCCCGTACTCGGTGGCGTGCGTCATCGAGGAGTTTCGGGAATCACGCACGCCCATATACATTCGGGCCACGCTCTTCGTCGAGCGCGAAAGCCAGAAGCGCATCCTGATCGGCACCAACGGTGCGCGGATTCGTGACCTGGGGCGCGCGGCGCGGCTGCGGATTGAAGCGCTCGTCGGGGCTCCGGTGTATCTCGACCTGTGGGTCAAGGTGCAGCCGCACTGGCGACGCGAGCCGCATTTGCTCGACCGGCTTGGCTACCGTCTCTCCGAGTGAGGGCTTCCGCAATGTCGTTATCCCCGCAGTTGCTGGAAATCCTGGTTTGTCCGAAGTGCAAGGGAACGCTGGACTACCGCGAGGCCGAGCAGGCACTTGTGTGTCCCGCGTGCCGTCTGCGCTATGCGGTGCGCGACGACATTCCGATCATGCTCGTGGATGAGGCGACGCCGCTTTAACAGGGGACAGCGGACAGGGGACAGCGCACAGGGGGCGTCCTGATTCGCCGGGTTGCGCGCGAAGCGGCGCTCGCGGTGGCCCTCGCCTGCGCGTCCAGCGGGACCGCGTTTGCTCAGCGCGGCATCGCGCGCGAGGGCGCGATCTATCTGCTGCTTCCACTTGGGGCGCGCATCGTCGGCGGCGGACAGTCGGTCGCGTCACCAGAACCGTCCACCGAACAACTGTTCTGGAATCCGGGCGCCGTGGCGCGCGCGTCGCAAAGAGAACTGGCGTTTCACAATGGGCAGTTCTTCGTCGGTCCAATGAGCGCGATCGCCGGCGTGTTCCCATTTGGGAGGGCCGGCGTGGTTGGTGCGACCGTCGCCGTACTCGACTACGGCACGCAGGAGGTCACCCAGCCAAATAGCAGTCTCGTCGGCCAGATCTCACAACAGTCGTACATTTTCGCCGCGACGTATGCGGCAACGCTGGGCAGTCGCGTGAGCCTTGGCGTCACGCTGAAGAATGCGCGGTTCGTGGGAACGTGTTCCGGACTCTGCGACGACGTGGCGCGTTTCGACGTCTCCACCACCGCGGTGGACGTCGGCATGCAGTACCGCGCCGCGAGCGAGGATGACATCGTCATCGGCGCCGCGATTCGTCACGCCGGCCCGCGATTTCAGCTGTACGACGAACCGCAATCCGACCCGCTGCCGACGAGGGTGCAGGCGGGAGCGAGTTACCGCTTGCCGGTGCTCGACGACGAAATGCCGGGCACAATCCTGCGCCTGAATGCCGACGCAATCGACCGGCTGCTCGACCCCGGCGCGATGGCCGTGCGATTTGGCGCCGAGCTCACGTGGCGCGGCGCCGTTGCCGTGCGAGCGTCGTATGTGGCGGGCTCGGGAGAGGGTACGGGTGGCGGCGTCGGAATCGGGTTCGTCACCCGGCGCATCACGTTCGACGTTGCACAGACGTTTGGCGGCGCGACCGAGACGGCGGCGATTGGGTCAACGTTTTTCTCGCTGCGGGGACGATGGTGACGCGCGGAGTTCTGACGCGCGGGGTTCCGACGCTCGTCGGCATCACACTCGCGCTGCACACGTCTGCGGATGCGCAGCGCGCGCATGCGCCGACCATCCCGCCGCTCGCAGTGCGTTCGTCGGTGGCAGCGCGCGCCGATACAAGCAAGGCGGGCGAGGTACCGTGGTACGCACCGCTTGCTTCGCTTGCCGTTCCCGGACTCGGCCAGGCGCTGCTCGGAGACGATCGGGCGCTCGCCTACGTCGGCGTCGAGGTGTATGCATTGCTCGAGTATCGCGCGCAGCGGTCCGAAGCATTGCGCGGGCAGTCGCGGTACCGGGAGATCGCGCGGGAAGTTGCGCGAGCCATATTCCCCGGGCCGCGGGCCTCGGGGCCATTCGAGTATTACGAGGCGATGCGGAAGTACACCGAGAGTGGAGCGTTCGACCGCGTGCAGGGCGGAGACGTCGATCCAGAGGTCGACGAAACGACGTACAACGGCAGCATCTGGCGGCTCGCGCGCGACACCTACTGGAGCGACCCGAGTGTGCCGCCGCCTCAGGATTCAGAAGCGTATCGCGCGGCGGTATCGCTCTACCTGCAGCGAGCCGTGCTGCCGGAATACCAGTGGTCGTGGCGGAACGCGGCACTCGAGCACGACCTGTATCGCACCACGATTGACCGCAGCAATCGCGCATTTCGGCGTGCCCGCACCCAGTTCGGAATTCTGCTCGCCAACCACCTGCTCAGCACGGCCGACGCCTTCGCCACGGTGCGCGTGCGGTACCCGTCGAGCGCCGGCCAAGGCGCGTGGGAGATCGAAATCGGGATTCCGTGGCCCGCGCGGTGACAGCGACGGTTGCCCGGCAGTGACGCAAATGCTGTCCCCATCACCCTTTGACTAGACTTTCCACCGGGGATATGTTGGCCCCCGTTTCGCCCTCGCCTCCCACACGTGCCGACCGCCACCGCCATCTACTTCGCCCCGGATGGGCAAGGGCAGGGACCTGAACCGCCCGAGGTTCTGCGTGCCTGGCTGACGTCGCAGCGCATTCCGCTGGCGACGGCGACCAGCATAGAGGAGTTGATGGCGCTTTCGCTCAGGTCGCGGCCGCGCCTCGTGGCGCTGGACACGCGGACCGACGCCGCAGCGGCGCTGGGCGCGTGCCGACGGCTCAAGGCCGACTCGTTTACCGGGGTGGTGCCGGCCGTGGTATGGACCGGGCAGGACAACGCTTCGTTTGCCGCCGCGTTCGAGGCCGGCGCCGACGAAGTGATCCGGGACGGCCTCCACGATGACGAGGCCCGGACACGCCTCGGCGTGATGCTGCGTCGGTCAGACCGCGACACGTTTGTGCACCCCTCGACGCGCCTGCACGGTGCCGTTGAGATCGAGGCAGAAATAGCCCGCCGCCTCAAAACACCGCACCCGTTCGCCGTCTGCTACGCGGACCTTGATCACTTCAAGGAGTTCAACGACCGGTACAGCTGGTATGACGGCGACCGGGTCATCCGGATTCTGTCACGGATCCTGCACGACATCGCAAAGGGCGTCAGTGGCGAAGTCGCGTTCGTGGGGCACATTGGAGGGGACGACTTTCTGTTCCTGATCCCGGTGGATGCCATTGGCGATGTTTGCGGGACCATCGTGGAGTGCTTCGACTTGCTCGTTCCGTTCCAGTATTCTGAACAGGACCGTCGCGCCGGTTACTTTTTCGGCAAGGATCGACGGGGTCAACTGCACAAGGTGCCGCTGATGACGGTCTCAATCGGTGTCGTGACGAACGAGCGGCGGCGCTTTGCGAACGCGGCGCAAGTGAGCGAACTGGCAACGGAAATGAAGAGCTACGCCAAGACGCTTTCAGGATCCGTGTATACGGTGGATCGGCGCACCGACACGCCGCCTGGGGTCGCCATCGGCGATGCCGAGCGCAAGATAGGGCGCACCTCGGAGGACGCGTGAACGTTTCCTGCGGCGAATGTCGATCGGTCTTTCGGATTGATCCGGCCAAGGTTCCGGACGGCGGAGTGCGCGCCCGGTGCTCCGTGTGTGGTGGTGTGATCGAGATTGCCACAGCCACAGCCGCCGTCGCCGTTGGCGAAGCTCCTGCGCGGGCGACGGTGGCGCGCACCGCGCCGGCGACGCCACCCGCCGCGCCGCGGGCCGTTGCCAGCCGCCGAGCTGGAGCTGGACTCACCCCGCCGGCAATGCCCGCGATCAGGCTGCCCACTGCACAGGCGCGTCCAGCGGCGCCGACTCCGGCGTTCAGCCGCCCGCTCGTCCGTCCGGCGGCCTCGCCGCTTACCCCGCCGCTGTCCACACCGGCCACGCCGGTTGCCCCTCCAGCCGTCTCACCGCCCGTGGCGCCCGTTGCGGAGGTCACCCCACCGACAGCGCCCGCCCTGCCTGAGCAACCGGCCGCGCCGCCGCGGCCGTCCCCGCTGGCTCCCACGCCGGTCGTCGCTTCACCTGCCGTAACGCCGGCGTCGGCGCCGAGGCGCGTGACCCCAGCTGCGCCGCGAAGCCAGACGCCCGTAGCGGGTACCCCGGAAGCGCCGGCCAAGCGGCCGCTGAATCCTTTTCTGGCAAACGACCCCAACGCCAAGGCCAAACGGCTCGCGCGCGCGCTTGTCTCGGACATGATCGCGTACCTCCCGCAAAAGCGCGACGAGGGGCTGCGCGACGGCACGCTCAAGCAGCTGTTTCGTGAGGAAATCAAGAAGAGCTACGAGGAGTACGTCGACCAGATCGGGCGCGAATTTGCGGAGTCGACGACGCACTTTCAGGACGCGCTGAACGACCTGCTCGCGGGGGGGCAGAAGATGTTCTAGAGGGGAAAGGGAAGGGAAAGGGGGGAGGGGGAGGGGGAGGGAGAGGGGGAGGGAGAGGGGGAGGGGCGCCCCCGCGCCAAACATCGCCGACCTTCCTCCCCTTACCTTTCCACATCCTCTTTCCTTCTCCCTTCCCTGTTCCTTCCCCCTCTCCCGTCCCGTGCCCGACACCGACCGCTTACGCGCGCTTCGCGACGACCAAAATCGGCTGGCCGAGCTTCGGAGGTTTCTTTGACCTCGATTCCAAGCGCGCGTCGCTGAGCGCAATCGAGGCGGAGATGGCGGCGCCCACGTTCTGGAACGACCAGGCGCGGGCGCAGGAACAGATGCGGGTCATGAAAGACCTGAAGGACTGGGTGTCGTCTCATGATGCGCTCATTCGGCGAATCGAGTCCGCGCAGGAGCTGGATGGGCTGCTCGCCGACGACGCCGATGAGGCCATGAGCGCCGAACTCAGCACTGAGGTTGCGTCAATACACACGGCGGTCGACGCGTTCGAGTTGCGCTCGCTGCTTCGTGGCCGGGACGACATGCGCGACGCGCAGGTGGAAATCTCGGCCGGCGCGGGCGGCACCGAAGCGCAGGACTGGGCCGAGATGATCGAACGGATGTACACGCGCTGGGCGGAACGGCGCGGCTACGCGGTCGACATCCTCGACCGCTCCGAGGGCGAAGAAGCCGGCATCAAGGGATGCGTGCTGGAGATTCGGGGACCGTACGCCTACGGGTTTCTCAAGGGCGAATCAGGCGTGCATCGCCTTGTGCGCATCTCGCCCTTTGATTCGCAGCAGCGCCGCCACACGAGCTTCGCGTCGGTGTTCATCTACCCGGTGGTGAACGAGGAGATCAATATCGAGATCCGGGACGAAGACATCGTGATGGAGGTGTTTCGCGCCAGTGGCGCAGGCGGACAGCACGTCAACAAGACGAGTTCCGCGGTCCGGTTGCGTCACACGCCGAGCGGCGTGGTGGTGTCATCGCAGCAGGAACGGTCGCAGTTCAAGAACAAGCAGACCGCGCTTAAGATGCTCAAGAACCGGCTGTACAAGATCGAAGTCGAGAAGCAGGCCGCGGTCAAGGCCGCGATGGACGCGAACAAGGCCGACGTCACGTTCGGCAGCCAGATCCGGAGCTATGTGTTTCAGCCGTACACAATGGTCAACGACCACAGGACTGAGCTGAAGATCACCGACGTCCATCGCGTGATGGATGGCGATCTCGACGGGCTGATCGAGGCGTATCTCAAGTCTGGCGGAGCGTCGTCGTGACCGAAGACCTCAACTTCCTGATGCAGGCGCGGCGCGACAAAATCGCGGCGCTGGAAGCCGCGGGCATCGCCCCGTTCGCGTACCGGTTCGAGCGCACGCATACGGCGGCCGCGGCGGCGGCGGCGTACCGCGACACGGATGAAGCTGGAGACACGGTCAGCGTTGCTGGCCGTGTGGTCGCGTGGCGCGCGCACGGCAAGACGACCTTTGCGCACCTCGGTGACGGGTCTGGCCGGATCCAGCTCTACTTCAAGCAGGAAGTACTGGGCGACGGCGCGTACGCAGCGCTGAGCCTGTTTGACCTTGGCGACGTGGTGGGCGCGAGCGGGCCGCTCTTCCGCACGCGTACGGGCGAGGTCACCGTGCGCGTCGAGACGGTGACGTTGCTCGCGAAGTCACTGCGGCCGCTGCCGTTCGGAAAGGAGGAAGTTGTCGACGGCCAGCCGGTGCGTCACGGCGATTTGTCCGACAGCGAACAGCGGTCGCGCCAGCGGTACGCCGACCTCGCGGTGCACCCGGAAGTGCGCGCGCTGTTCGCAGCGCGTTCGCACCTGGTACGAGCCGTCCGGGCATTTCTTGACGAGCGCGGCTATCTGGAAGTGGAGACCCCGGTGTTGCAGCCGCTCTATGGTGGCGCTGCGGCACGTCCTTTCGAAACGCGGCACTACGCGCTCGACATGCCCCTCTATCTGCGCATCGCGGACGAGCTGTACCTCAAGCGCCTCGTGGTAGGCGGCTTCGAGCGCGTGTACGAGATCGGGCACGATTTTCGCAACGAGGGCATCGACCGGACGCACAACCCGGAGTTCACGATGCTCGAGTTCTACGAAGCGTACTCCGATTACACGGACATGATGCAACGTACTGAAGAGCTCATCGTGGCTGCGGCGGCCTCGGTGCGCGGTACGCTCGCACTGTGGCAGTCGATGTACGCGTCGGGGGCAGCGTTTGACGAGGGCGCGCTCACGCCGCCATTCGGGCGGCTGGCGTGGACCGACGCGATGCGCGTGCGGCTTGGCACGGACGCACTGGCGATGAGCACCGAGGAACTGCGCGCAGCAGGGACCAGGTTCGGGGTGCACGACCCGGAGTCGCTCAGCCGGCCCAAGCTGCTGGACGAACTGTTCCAGGTGCTGGTGGAGCGTACCATCACGCGGCCGACGTTCGTCCTCGATTACCCGGTCGAGCTGTCGCCGCTTGCCAAACCCAAGCGGGGCAACCCGGCGCTGACCGAACGGTTCGAGTTGTTCGCGAATGGGCGCGAACTCGCGAATGCGTTCAGCGAACTGAACGATCCGGTTGACCAGCGCGGGCGCTTCGAGGCGCAGGCCCGGCTGCGCGCTGCGGGCGACCAGGAGGCGGCTGGCGTGGACGAGGACTACCTGCGCGCAATGGAGTACGGGATGCCCCCGATGGGCGGCGTCGGCATCGGGATTGATCGTCTGTTCATGTACCTTGCAGGCGTCACCAACATCCGCGA
>Ga0326597_10012181_pt1 | contig 11340 bp, 7 predicted proteins | sample RVTome_12_FD_203789 | JGI IMG/M metagenome (GOLD analysis project Ga0326597, IMG submission 203789) | Soil microbial communities from uranium-contaminated site in the Upper Colorado River Basin, Wyoming, United States - RVT100D185 | ecosystem: Environmental > Terrestrial > Soil > Contaminated >...
GAGCCTGCCCCCGACCTGATCGGGGGTCGGTCCTTTGTTCACCTCTCCCCGGCGGGGAGAGGTCGGGCGCGCAGCGGCCGGGTGAGGGGGGATCGCCGCCTCGATGAAACTCCCTCCGACAGGCCCCGCCGCGCCACCCCCTTCTTCCCCCCGATTGCAGCTCTGCCCGGTGTTCACCTCTCCCCGGTGGGGAGAGAGCCTGCCCCCGACCTGATCGGGGGTCGGTCCTTTGTTCACCTCTCCCCGGCGGGGAGAGGTCGGCCGCGCAGCGGCCGGGTGAGGGGGGATCGCCGTTTCGAGGAAACGCCCTCCCACCAGCCCCTCTGCGAAATCGAGATAGGCGCCGTAGCCGACCCAATCGTCGGCGGCCCGCAACAGCCGCGCCGCCTCGGGGCTCAGCCAGTCCGGCCCGCCCGGCCCGATTCCGACCACGCTCAAGCGCCCGCGCGCGCGGCCTATCTTCGCCGGATCGAGCGGCTGCCGCGCGCGGGCGATGGCGCAGGTCGCGCGCTTCGACTTGGTCTTTTCGACGATCAGCGCGCCGTCCGGCCCGGCGGCGGCGAGCGCCGCGGCTTCCGCCACCCCGGCGACGCCGACTTCGCTGAGGACAGTTTCGGAAGGGTTGGCGAGGCGGCCGGTCTCGGCGGCGAGCGCCTCCCTGCCGAGGAACCGCGCCGGCACGCCGAGATGGGCCGCCAGCGCGTGGATCGCCGGCTCGTCGGCCTTGATGTCGAGCGTGCAAACGATTGCAGCAGCCGCCGCGGCGAGGCCGTGGCGGGCCAGGGTCTTGTCGACGAGGCCAATCAGTTCTTCGGCCTCGCAGCCGCGCTCGCAGCCGACGCCGAGCGCCAGCAGCCTGGGATGATAGACCAGGCGGTCCGGCCCTCCCGCCACGCGGCGCTCGGTGGCGACAAGCGCGATCTTGCCGTCGTCCGACAGCGGCAGGCGGCTTTCGGCGAGCCACGGCGCGTCGCCTTCAAGACGCACGCGCTTTCCGGCGAGAAGCGCCGCCATCGCCGCTTTCGCGTGTTGCGGGTTGGCGAGCACCCAGCCCTCGGGCGGATCGTCCAGCGCCACCGCGAAGCGCGCGTCGCCCGCCGTGGTCACCGCGGGGGCGACGCCGAGCACAGCCGCGATGCGCCCGGCAAGCTCGTTCGCCCCGCGATGCCCGCCCAAGAGCGGCGCCACCGCCGAGCCGTCCTCGGCGACCGCCACGACCGGCGGCTCGTCGCGCTTGTCCGACAGCACGGGGGCGAGCGCGCGGATCAGGATTCCGGCGGCGCACAGACCGACGATCGGGACACCTGCGGAAAACAGGCCGGCAAGATGCGGCATGGTCTCGGCGAACCAGCGGTCAGCGCGGTCCGCTCGCCCGGAAAGTCCGTGGATCTCGCCCTTGCTGAGCGCCTTGCGCAGACATTCCGCGGTCGCCGCCCCGCCTTGCGAAAGCACGACAAAAACAGGCGCTTTCACCACGATTCCGCTCCCGAATAGATAAGAATCGCGGAAAAATAGGGCTTCGCCCCGTCCGGCACGTCGTTTACCGGGTAAATGCGCTCATTTTCCAGTGTCGCGCTCTCCACGACGGCGGCCTGGCCGTCCAGTCCGATATCGCGCAAAAGCGCGCGAATCCGCGAAAAATGCCGGCCCACCTTGATGATCATCACCGATTTCGCGTCCGCCAGCTCGGCCCGCAGGCGGCCCTCGTCAAGCGTTCCCGGCAGCACCTTTATGACATCGTCGCGCGCCCCCAGCGGGCGCTTGAGCCTGGCCGCCGCCGCCGTCAGCGAGGTCACGCCGGGAACGACTTCGACCCGGTGCCGGCCGGCCAGCCTGGCGAACACATGGATGAAGCTGCCATAGAAGAACGGGTCGCCGGCGCACAGAAAGACCACGTCGTCGCCGGCGTCCAGACGCGCGGAAATCCCAGCGATTGCAGCATCATAGGCGGTAAGATCGGTGCTGCCCGTGCGGCGCTTGAAGATCGGCACCGGCAGTTCCTCGGCGCCCTGCGGGATGTGCGGCGCGGCGATCTTTCGCGCCAGCCCTCTGCCTTCCTTGTCGATCGGGTAGGCGACGAGCTTCGCTTTGGAAATCAGCCGCGCCCCCTTCAAGGTCAGAAGCTCCGGGTCGCCCGGCCCGACCCCCACGCCGTAAAGAACTCCCTTCTCGATCATAGGCTTAACCCCTCACCACGCGCCATCGCAGCACGCTCATGCGGGGTTTCAGCGCGCGCTTCTTGCCGACCGGGGCGAGATGGGCGATGTCGATGCGCACGAGATCGCCGCCGAAGCGGGTCTGGCGGGCGATCAGCGCCGCCTCGCCTTCCAGCGTCACCGCGTTGGCGACGAGCCTTCCTCCCTCGTTCAGCGCCTCCCAGCACGCCTCGAAAACCGCCTCGTCGGAAACCGCCCCGCCGAGGAAAATGGCCGCCGGTGGGGGCTGGCCGGCAAGGCTTTCCGGCGCCTTTCCCGGCACGACCTCAAGATGGGGCACGCCGAGGCAAAGCGCATTTTCCGCAATGAAATCAATGCGTTTCTCATCGCGCTCGAAGGCGATTGCCGCGGCGCCCCTTGCCGCCAGCATCCATTCGATGGCCACCGACCCGCAGCCGGCTCCGACGTCCCACAACAGCGTGCCGGGAAGGGGCGCCAGCGCGGCAAGCGTCACCGCGCGCACCTCGCGCTTGGTGATCTGGCCGTCATGGCGGAAACTTTCGTCGGGAAGCCCCGGCGCCTGCGGGAATAGCACGGCGTTAGGCCCGGCGACGCATTCCACCGCAAGCAGATTGAATTCGGCGAAGGGCTGACCGGAAACCTCCTCGGCCTTCAGCGCGACGGCGCGCTCGGCCGCACCCCCCATATGTTCGAGAACCGTCAGCCGGCTCGGCCCGAAGCCGCGACGGCGCAGGATCGTGGCGACCTCGCGCACGGTCTTGGCTCCTTCAGTGAGCGCCAGGATGCGGGCGCCGGGCGCGATCAGCGGCGTGATCAGCGCCGCCGGCCTTGCGTGCAGCGACAGGCATTCGGCCTCCTGCAGCGGCCAACCGAGGCGCGCAGCGGCGAGGCTGAAGGCGGACGGCGCCGGCACGACACGCATCTCTTCGATCGGGAAATGGCGCAACAGCGTGCAGCCGACGCCGAAATGCATCGGATCGCCGCTCGCCAGCACCGCCACGGCGCGGCCGCGCCAGCCCTCGATGCGTGCAATCGTTTGCGCCAGCGGCGAGGACCAGGCATGCAATTCCCGTCCCTCGGGGACGAGCCCTTCAAGCAGGCGTTCCGCGCCGACGACGATCTCCGCCGCGTCGACGAGCGCACGCGCCGCCGGAGTCAGGCCGGAAACACCGTCGTCGCCGACGCCGACGACGCTGAGCCACGGGGTCATGCGGCGTCTCCCGAGGCGAGCGCGTTGACCGCGGCGCCGGCCAGCGCCGAGCCGCCGCGCCGGCCGAGCAGGGTCAGGAAGGGGACGCCGCGCGGGTTTTCCGCAAGCTCGACCTTGGATTCGGCGGCGCCGACAAAGCCGACCGGAAAGGCGAGGATTGCCGCAGGCTCGGGCGCCCCGGCGTCGAGCGCTTCGAGCAGCGCGAACAGCGCGGTCGGCGCATTGCCGATGGCGACGACGGCGCCTTTGAGCCGCGCCCGCCACAAGGAGACTGCTGCAGCCGAGCGGGTGGTGCCCTGCTTGACGGCCAGATCGGGGACCGAGGGGTCGTTGAGCGTGCAGATCACTTCGTTTAAGGCCGGCAAGCGGGAGAGGATGATCGCTCTTGCCGTCATTTCGGTGTCGGCAAGGACCGGTACGCCGGCGGAAAGCGCCTGTCTTACCGCCGCGTGGACGCCCGCGTCGAAGCGCAAATCGGAAACAAGATCGGTCATACCGCAAGCATGGATCAGGCGCACGACGACCGGTTCCATCGCCGCCGGCAGGCCGGAAAGGTCGGCTTCCGCCCGGATCGCGGCGAAGGAGCGGGCATAGATTTCGGCCGGATCCTTTAGATAGTCCATCTCGCCATACCCCTTCGGCACTTAGCCGCCATGGCCCTTCAGGGTTTTGGGCCCGAGGGGGTGGCCGGCATGGGGGTAGGCAGGACGGTGCGGATGGCCATGATCATGGGTATGGCCGTGATGGCTGGTTGCGGCGTTGAGGCCCTCGACATGATGGTGATGGCTTTGCTGCGGCAGGCCCACTTCCGCCTCGAAGCCGGGCACGGGCCTGCGATATTTGCACAGCGCGCAGTTCATCGCGGTATCGCCGTCCAGCGTCTCGTGGACCCGCTCGATGAAGGTTTCGACGACGAGGTCGTGGCTGCCGAGATAGGGCGCCTTGATAAACTCGATTTCCGGGTGGCGTTCCGCGACCTCGTCGGCATGGGCGTAGATGCGGTTCACCAGCACACCGGTGAACAGGAAATAGGGAAACACGACGATCCGCTTGAATCCGAGCCTTGCGGCGCGCTCCAGCGCCGGCTTCACCAGCGGGAAGGTGACGCCGGAATAGGCGGTCTCGCCCCAGCCGAAGCCGAGACCCTCCCAGAGCATGCGCATCACTTTGGCGACGTTGGCGTTGGCGTCGGGATCCGACGCGCCGCGACCGACCACGAGCAGAAGCGTCTCTTCCGCCGGAACGCTGTCGCCGGCTTCGGCCAGCGCCTTCTTTATGCGCGCCGCCGCCGCCTCCAGCATCTTGGCGTCAACGCCGAGCTCGCGGCCATAATCGATGCTCAAGCCCGGATGGCGGCCGGCATAGGCATTGAGCAGCGCCGGGATATCGTTCTTGGCGTGGGCGGCGGCGAACAGCATGCCCGGTACCGCGAGGATGCGGCTTACGCCCTCGCCGCGCAGCCAATCGAGCGCGTCGCCGATGATGGGGGTCGCAAATTCCAGATAGCCGTGGGCGACGGGATATGGCGAAAGCCGGGTTTTCAGCGCTTCGGCAAGCTCCGCGAACTCGGCGACGGCGCGTTCATCGCGGCTGCCATGGCCGCAGACCATGACCCCGAGCTTGCCCGGTGCGGCGTCGGAAAGGGTAATGGAGCTCATATTCGCCTCCTCGTGCGGCCCCGCGCGGGAGGCAGAATTCTCAATCGAGGAGGCCCGCCGGCGCCGGCGGGCTTTTCTTGAAACGCAGCTCCGGGCTTGGCCCCCTGTTTGGGTCGGCCGCACCGGAATAGCTTTCAGTCCCTCAACGGAACGCTGCCTTGCTTCGGGATGTCCCCTTAAGTCCAACACTCTTACGGGCGGGCAGGGTGCCGGTCAACCGATGTCGACGCACGGGCTGCGTGGTTCGAGACGCGTGCTTCGCACGCTCCTCACCATGAGGGGTAATACCAACGGCCTTTTGGATTGACCGACAATGTCGGGGCCCGTCATTCCGGCGAAAGCCGGAATCCAGTTCTGAATCAATAGCTTGCTGAGACGCTGAACTGGACCCCGGCTTTCGCCGGGGTGACAGGTTGAGTCAGTTCTTGGGACCGCTGGTATAATTCCCTTTGTGTTGAGCGAGCTAAAACTCGATTCCCGCCTGCGCCTTGACGCCGGAGCGGAAGGGATGTTTGACCATGGTCATGTCGGTGACGAGGTCGGCGGCCTCGATCAACGCGTCCTTGGCGTTGCGGCCGGTGACGATGACATGCATGCCTTCCGGACGCTTTTTCAGCGCCTCGACCACATCATCTAGTGGCAAATAGCCGTAGCGCAGCACGATGTTGAGCTCGTCAAGCAGCACCATCTTGTAGCCGGGGTCGGCCAGCATCTCCTTGGCTTTCTCCCAGGCGGCGCGCGCCGCGGCGATGTCGCGCTCACGGTCCTGGGTCTCCCAGGTGAAGCCCTCGCCCATCGCCTTGATGGTCACAAGGTCTTGAAATTGCTCCAGAACCTTGCGCTCGCCGGTCTCCCAGGCGCCCTTGACGAACTGCACGATTCCGATGCGAAACCCGTGGCCCAGCGCCCGCATGACCAGCCCGAAGGCGGCCGTCGACTTGCCCTTTCCTTTCCCGGAATGGACGATCAGGAGGCCTTTTTCTATGGTCTTGGTCGCCAGGATGCGGGCTCTCGCCTCCTTCTTGCGGCGCATTTTCTCCGAGTGTCTCGCATTGAGTTCCGCCTCCGTCATGTCCTTGGTCTTGTCGCTCATCTCACCTCCTCGCCGCCGTCCCGTCGGGCCAGCGCCTTCAACTCATGGTAGGCGGCATTGGATTTCGGCATCCATAGCTTGCGGTCGATGGCATCCAGAAAACGCTCGCTCATCTCTTCGAGCGCCGCCGGGTTGGCCTCGGCGATGAAGTCGCGCACCGCCGCGTCGGCGATGAAGGCGTCATAGGCCAATTCGAAATGGTGCGGGCGCACGGCGCCGGTGGTCGCCGCGAAGGCGAACATATAGTCGAGGGTGGCGGCGATCTCGAAGGCGCCCTTATAGCCGTGGCGCATCGCGCCGGCGATCCATTTGGGATTGACCACGCGGGAACGCACCACCCGGCCGACCTCCTCTTCCAAAGTGCGGATCACCGGGCGCTCGGGGCGCGAATGGTCGTTGTGATAGACGGTGGGCTTGGCGCCCGAGAGAAACTCCACCGCCGCGCTCATGCCACCCTCGAACTGATAGTAGTCGTCGGAATCGAGCAAATCGTGCTCGCGATTGTCCTGGTTGTGGACGACCGCCTCAACGCCGGCCAAGCGGCGGCGAAAGCCGTCCTCGTCGCGCGCTCCTTTGGCGCCAGCGCCATAGGCATGGCCGCCCCAGTCAATATAGGCGCGCGCCAGATCCTCGCGGCCCGCCCACAGCTTCTCGTCGATCAGCGCCTGCAAGCCGGCGCCGTAGGTGCCGGGCTTCGAGCCGAAGATCCGGCGGCCGGCGCGGCGATGGGCTTCGTCCTCAGAAAGCCCGGCCGCCTGAAATTCCGCGAATTCCGCCGAAACCCGCGCGGCGATCGGGTTGTCGGCCGCCTCCTCGTCGAGCGCCGACACGGCGCGCACGGCGGAATCAAACAGGTCGATCTGGGTTGGGAAGGCATCGCGGAACAGGCCGGAGATGCGCAAGGTCACATCGACGCGCGGCCTTGCTAGTTTCGCAAGCGGAACGATTTTGAAGCCGGTGACGCGTCCATTGGTCCGATCCCACTCCGGTTCCGCCCCGATCAGCGCCAGTGCTTGGGCGATGTCGTCGCCGCCGGTGCGCATGTTCGAGGTGCCCCAGACCGACAGGCCGATGGCCTCAGGGTAACGGCCATGCTCCTGGAAATGGCGCTCGACGAGGCGCTCGGCCGAGGCGCGGCCGAGCCGCCAGGCGGACGGCGTCGGCACGGCGCGGGTATCGAGCGAATAGAAGTTGCGCCCCGTGGGCAGCACGTCGAGGCGGCCGCGGGTCGGCGCGCCGGCCGGCCCCGGCGCGACGAAGCGGCCGTCAAGGCCGGCAAGGAGGCCGGCCATCTCATTCTTGCCGCAGGACCGAAGCGCCGGGCGGATTGTCCGCTCGATTTCGCTCAGGACGCAAGCCGTCGCATGCCAATCCGGGCGCGGCTTTGCTGCGCCGCCGACAAGCCCTGCCGCGAGCAGTTCCAGGCGCTCCACCGTGTCGCCGGCATTGCGCCAGGGATCGCCGATGAGGGCTTTCAGCGCCCGCGGGCGCGATCCCCGCCAGGGGGCGCCGAGATCGCAATCGAGCGGGTCGAAGCCGTCGAGCTTCAGGTCGGCGGAAAGGGCGCGGATGAGCGACCGGTCGGCGCCCTCGCCGGCGCCGCGCGGCACCCGGGTGAGCGCGACCAGGAGGTCGGTTTCGAGCCGTCCCTCGGGCGCCTCGCCGAGAATATGCAGCCCGTCGCGGATCTGCGCCTCCTTCAGTTCGCACAGATAGGTGTCGAGGCGCGCCAGCGCCGTGTCTTCGTCGCGCGCTTCGGCGATCCCGGCGTCCATGTCGAGGCCGCTTGCGCGCGTCAGATCGAGGATTTCCGCGCGCAGCAGCGCCCGCCGGCGCGGGTCGAGGCCGGAGGCGAGATAATATTCGTCGACCAGCGCTTCGAGGTCGCTGAGCGGCCCGTAGCTCTCGGCGCGGGTCAACGGCGGGGTCAGATGGTCGATGATGACGGCACTGGTGCGGCGCTTGGCCTGGCTGCCCTCGCCGGGGTCGTTGACGATGAAGGGATAGAGGTTGGGCAGCGCGCCAAGCGCGGCTTCCGGATAGCACGCCTCCGACAGCGCCAGCGCTTTGCCCGGCAGCCATTCCAGATTGCCGTGCTTGCCGTTGTGGACGACCGCATGGGCGTCGAATGCATGCCTCAGCCAGAAATGGAAGGCGAGGTAGCCATGCGGCGGCACCAGCCCCGGATCGTGGTAGGTCGCCTTCGGGTCGATATTGTAGCCGCGCGCCGGCTGGATGGCGATAACGGCGCTGCCGCAACGCAGCACGGGCAGGCGAAAGGCGCCGTCGCGCACGAAAGGATCATCCTCGGGCAGTCCCCAGCGCTCGGTGATTGCCTTTCGGACGCCCTCCGGCAGGGCTTCGAAGTGGCGGCGATATTCGGCAAGGGGCAGTTCCGCGTCGCTCTTTCGGCCGGCGCCGCCGCGCCGGTTGGTCACGCCTCGGGCCAGAGCGCGCATCAGCGCCCGGCCGTCCTTGGGAACCGAGGAAACCGCATGGCCCGCCGCCTTCAGGGCCCGCAGAATGTTCACCGTGCTCGCCGGCGTGTCGTAGCCGACGCCGTTGCCGATGCGCCCGTCGCGGTTCGGATAATTGGCGAGCACGATGGCGACGCGGCGCTCTTCGGGCGCGGTCCCGCGCAGCCGCACCCAGGCCCGAGCGAGGTCGGCGACGAAGGCGATGCGGCCGAAATCGGCCCGATAGGTCACAATATTCGTTTCGGTCGCGGTATGACGTAGGGAATCCGTCTTGAAGGACACGGCGCGGCTCAAGATGCGCCCGTCGAGCTCCGGCAGCACCACGTTCATCGCAAGATCGCGGGCCGAAAGGCCCTGGCTGCCGCCCGCCCAGGCCTCTCGGCTGGAGCCGGAAAAGACGAGCTGCAGGACCGGCGCCCCCGTCGCGGCAAGCGGGTCGTCGCCTTGGCCTGCCACGGCGAAGCCGGTGGCATTGAGCACAAGAGCGGGCGGCGCGGCCTCGAACAGCCTGGCCAGCGTGGCGGTGACGAGATCATCCTTCAAGCTGGTCACGAACACCGGCAGCGGGTTGAGGCCGCGTTCGGCAAGCGCGCGTATCAGCGCGTCCACCGGCTCCAAATTGGCCCCTTCGATCAGCGCGCGGTAGAAGGCGAGCGCCGCCACCGGGGCCTCCGCGCGCCACGCCGCGCGCAACTCATCGAGCCTCGGCGCGGAAAGGCCCGGCCAGTAAAGCCCGGCCTTGAGCAGGGGCTTGGCCCGCGGCGGAGCCTCGCCGCGGCCGATGAGATGGGCGCACAGGCGCAGGAAATTTTCCGTATTTTCCGGCCCGCCCTCGGCAAGATAGGCCCGCAGCGCCTCGGCCTTGTCGGGAGAAAACGTCGAGCGCGCCTGCAAGCCCTCGTCGCGCGCCCCGCCGCCGGGCAGCACGGCGAGCGGGACATCGTGCTCGCGGCAGACAGCCTCGAGCCGTTCCAGCCCGTAGGGCCAATAGCCGGCGCCGCCGAGCAGCCGCAGCACCACGAGCTTGGCGCTCGCCACCGGGCATTGCATGTAGGGATCGACCGACAGGTTATGGCCGAGCGCCATGAGGTTGGCGAGCCGCAGAGAGGGCGCGTCCGCGCCCAGCGCGTCGTGGGCGCGGGCGAGCGCGGCAAGCTCGGAATCGGCGGCCGACAGCACGACGATGTCGGCTGGGCTCTGGGCGAGGTCGACGGCCTCGGTCCCGTCGGCGATGACGCCGGACTGGGCGGCGAGGATGTGCATGGCCTATCCGTTTTCCGTGTTCAACACGTCACAATGCGGTATCGCCCGCGGCGAAACCCACCAACCACCTCTCCCCGGTGGGGAGAGGTCGCCCGCCGGAGCCGTGGCGAAGGCGGGCGGGTGAGGGGGCTTGGGAGTTCCAATATCTTGCGTCGGTCCCCCCTCACCCTGTCCCTCTCCCCACAGGGGAGAGGGGACGAATACGTCGGCATCCTGCGCATTATTTAGCCACCGGATCGCCCTTGAGGCTCTGAATGATCGCGGCGTGGTCAAGGCCGGTTTCGCCGATCACCACCAGCGACGATCGGGGCTCTTCGTCGCCGCGCCACGGCCGGTCGAAATAGGCGGTGACGCGCGGACCCACCGCCTGCACCACCAGCCGCGCCGGCGCGCCAGCGAGCGCCACGAAGCCCTTCACCCGCAATATGTCATGGTCGCGGATGGCCTGGGCGACGCGGGCGACGAGACCATCGCGGTCGGCAACCGGGCCGAGAGCGACGGTGAAGCTGTCGAAATCGTCGTGGTCGTGCCCGTCCTCGCCGTTCATCTCGTGACGCGACTTGCGGGCCTCAAGATCGGCCTCCGCCGCGGCGCCAAGACCGAGCGCTACGACAGGGTCGACCACCCCCTGGCGGGCGCGCACGAAATGCACGGCCGGACGCACCGCCTGCTTCAAGTCCCGTTCGATGCCGGCAAGGGCCGCGTCCTCGACGAGATCGGCCTTGTTCAACAGGATCATGTCGGCGCAGGCGAGCTGGTCGGCGAACAGCTCGGCAAGCGGGCTGTCATGGTCGAGCGCCGGGTCGGCGGCCCGTTGCGCCGCCACCGCCGCCTCGTCCTCGGCGAAGCGCCCTTCCGCGACCGCGGCGCTGTCGACCACCGCGATCACCCCGTCGACGCTGACCCGGGCGGATATCTCCGGCCAGTTGAACGCCCGCACCAGCGGCTGCGGCAGCGCCAGGCCCGAGGTCTCGAAGACGATGTGCCGCGGCGGCGCCTCGCGCTCCAGGAGCCGCGCCATGGCCGGCAGAAAGTCGTCGGCGACCGTGCAGCAGATGCAGCCATTGGCCAGCTCGACGATGTCGTCCTCGCGGCACAGCGGCTCGCCGCAGCCCTTGATGAGCTCGCCGTCGACGCCGACATCGCCGAACTCGTTGATGATCAGCGCGATGCGCTTTCCGCCGGCATGTTCCAGAAGATGCCGGATGACGGTCGTCTTGCCGGCGCCGAGAAAGCCGGTGATCACGGTTGCCGGGATCTTTGGCGGTGAAGACATCAGCCCGCCGCCGTTTCGCCACGGCCGAGCAGCCAGCCGGTCGCCGTGCCGAGCACCAGCCAGAACATCGCCGAGGCGCCGAGGGAGGCGCTGGCAAACGCCGCCGCGAGCCCGGCGGGAACGTCACTGGCGTGGCTTTCCGGCTGCGGCGCGCCGACAATGTGCGGCAGCACGATGAGCGCGACG
>Ga0326597_10012183_pt1 | contig 11338 bp, 10 predicted proteins | sample RVTome_12_FD_203789 | JGI IMG/M metagenome (GOLD analysis project Ga0326597, IMG submission 203789) | Soil microbial communities from uranium-contaminated site in the Upper Colorado River Basin, Wyoming, United States - RVT100D185 | ecosystem: Environmental > Terrestrial > Soil > Contaminated >...
GAAGGAGATCGATCCGACCGAGGAGATGGAGGGTCTGGGCCTGCGGCCGTGGGCAGGACCTGGACGGGACGACTGGGTACGAATTCGTCCGGATGAGGTGACCGGCCGCAAGATCAGCTGATTTTACGGACCGATGGGTGTTCGGCCCCGTGGTGGCGTCATATCCTCGCAGGCGGAGGTAGAAGAAATTGAGTGAATCTGCGGTAACCACCGCCATGTTGGTCGATTTCGACAAGGCCGACCCGACCGACAGGTCACTTCTGGGCGGGAAGGGCGCCGGACTCGCTCACATGATCAGCATGGGCCTCGACGTACCGCCCGGCTTCACGGTCACCACCCACGCCTGCCGGGAGTTCATGCGAACCGGCGAGATCCCTGAAGGTCTGTGGAACGACGTCGACGACGCCGTCACCCGCCTCGAGGGCAAACTCGGACGCGCGTTCGGGGGCGGCCCTGCGCCGCTGCTCGTTTCGGTGCGTTCGGGAGCGGTGCACTCGATGCCGGGGATGATGGACACGGTCCTCAACCTCGGTCTCAACTCCACCCTGGTGAAGGTGGTGGCCGACTGGGCCGGCGACGAGCGATTCGCATACAGCGCCTACCGACGCTTCATTCAGATGTACTCGAACGTCGTGCTCGGTCTCGAGATGGCGCCCTTCGAGCGAGCTCTGGCACGGGCCAAGTCCGACGCCGGAGCCGGAGACGACACCGAGCTCTCCACCTCCGACCTCCGGCGTCTCGTCGCCGAGTACGAGGGCATCGTCCGCGGCCAAGGGGCCAAACTCCCCGAAGATCCGACCGAACAGCTCCGCGCCGCCATCACCGCCGTCTTCCGATCCTGGGAAAACGACCGGGCAGTCGTATACCGACGCAGGCACGGTATACCCGACGACCTCGGCACCGCCGCCAACGTGCAGATGATGGTCTTCGGGGACCTCGGCCCCACGTCGGGAACCGGCGTCTGTTTCACGCGGGATCCGTCCACGGGCGAGAGGACCCCCTACGGCGACTATCTCCCCCAGGCCCAGGGCGAGGACGTGGTCGCCGGGATCAGGGACACCTTGACGCTCGACGACCTGTCGTCGCGCCACCCGGACCTCCACACCGAGTTGCTCGAGACCATGACGCGGCTCGAGCAGTCCACCCGGGACATGGCCGACATCGAGTTCACCATCGAGCGGAACAAGCTGTGGATCCTCCAGACCCGGGCCGGCAAGCGCACCGCAGCCGCCGCGGTTCGCATCGCCATCGACATGGTGGACGAGGGTCTGATCTCCACCGAGGACGCGGTGCTGCGGGTCGATCCCGCGCAACTCGAACAACTCGAGCGGCCCCGCCTTCAGTCCCGGGTCGACGTCGACCCGGTGACGACCGGGATCGGCGCCAGTCCCGGCGCCGCCCAGGGTCGCGTCACCTTCGACCCCGGTCGAGCCGTGACCATGGCCGCCGACGGCACGGATGTGATCCTGGTCAGCCCGGAGACCACTCCGGACGACATCCATGGCATGTATGCCGCAAGAGGAATTCTCACCAGCCGAGGTGGAAAGACGAGCCACGCTGCGGTCGTCGCCCGTGGTGAAGGCAAACCCGCCGTCACCGGAGCATCAGGCCTCCTGGTCGATGAGGAGGCTGCGACCGGTCACATCGGGGATCTCACAATTCACGAGGGCGACGAGATCACGATCGACGGTACGACCGGTTCGGTCTACCTCGGCTTGCTTCCCCTCATCGAACCCCGGCCCACGCCGGAACTGGAACGCCTGCTCAACTGGGCCGACGAGATCCGCCAGATCGGCGTACGGGCGAACGCAGACACCGGAGCCGACGCCGCCAAGGCACGAGCAGCGGGAGCAGAAGGCATCGGTCTCGCCCGCACCGAGCACATGTTCATGGGAGAACGTCTCGGGATCGTGCAGCGGTTGATCCTCGCCGACAGCGACCGCGACCGGAGTGCCGCGCTGCGAGAGCTCTCGACCCAACAGATCGGGGACTTCGAAGGATTGTTGGAAGCGATGGACGGCCTTCCGGTAGTCGTCAGACTCCTCGACCCGCCACTTCACGAGTTCCTTCCCGACCGCTTCGAGCTCGAAGCCGAGATACAGCAAAAGGTCTTGAAGAACAAACCTGTCGCAGACCTTCAGCACATGGCGTCCCGGGTCAAGGAGTACGAAGAGGACAATCCCATGCTCGGCCTTCGGGGTGTGCGCCTGGGTCTCGTAGTCTCCGAGTTGTACGAGATGCAGACGAAAGCGGCCGTGACGGCAGTGATCCGTCGGCTCGATGCCGGCGGAGACCCACACCTGGAGCTGATGATCCCGCTGGTTTCGACGGTCGAGGAACTCCGACGAATGCGGGACATGATCCGCCGGGTGATCGCCGATTCGGGACGCGACCTCCACATCCCGGTAGGCACCATGATCGAACTTCCCCGGGCGGCACTGACCGCCGGTGAGATCGCCGGTGTGGCCGAGTTCTTCTCCTTCGGGACCAACGACCTCACCCAGATGACCTACGGGTTGTCTCGCGACGACGCCGGCAGATTCCTCGGAATGTACCTGAAGGAGGGCATTCTCACCTCGGACCCGTTCGAGACGATCGACGTGGCGGGCGTCGGTCGGTTGATCCAGCTGGCGGCGAAGGAAGGACGCGAGGCCAACCCGGCACTGCAACTCGGTGTGTGCGGCGAGCATGGCGGTGATCCGGCCACGATCGCGTTCTGCCGGGATGTGGGCCTCGACTACGTGTCCTGCAGTACGCCGCGGATTCATGTCGCCCGTCTCGCCGCCGCCCAGGCCGAGATCCGCCGCATCCGTCAGTCGGAGTGAGCGAGGCGTTCCGCCGCCAACCAGGGATCGATCTCTCTCGCCAGCACCGAATCGATCAGTCCGGCAGGAATGTCACGATCGACCACCTGCGAGGTGAGGAGGGCGACGAGCGCACGCCTGATCGACAGCTCGACCCGGGCGCGACGGTCCCCCGCTCCGTCAGGTGAGTCGAGGTGGGCGGCGTGTCTGGCGATGGCCTCCCACACCGCGTCGATTCCGGAGCCGTCGAGGGCGGACACCGCGACGATCGGCGGCATCCATCCTCCTCGCACCCCGAGCTCGAGCATCTGGGTGAGGTCACGGACCACCCCGTCGGCGCCCGGCAGATCCGACTTGTTCACCACGAACACGTCCCCGATCTCCAGGACACCCGCCTTCGCTGCCTGAACGCCGTCGCCGAACCCCGGTGCGACCACGACGACGGTGGTCTGCACGAGCTGCATCACGTCCACCTCGCTCTGTCCGACACCGACGGTCTCGACCAGGATGAGGTCGAAGCCGGCGGCATCGAGGACGACGACTGCCGCCTCGGTGGCCGTCGAGAGTCCCCCGAGCGCGCCTCGAGTCGACATCGACCGCACGTAGACGCCGGGGTCGGACACGTGTGCCTGCATCCGGATCCGGTCACCCAGCACGGCGCCACCGGTGAAGGGACTGGACGGGTCGATGGCGACTACCGCCACAGTGAGCCCGTCTCGCCGGACACGGGTGATGAGACGGTCGGCGAGCGTGGACTTCCCGCTACCGGGTGCACCGGTGATGCCCACGACCCTGGCGTTGCCGCCGTGGGGGTGGAGGAGAGCCGTGAATGGCGAAGGATCGGAGTCCTCGACGACGCTGATTGCCCGGGCGAGGGCGCGTCTGTCACCGGCGAGAAGTCGTTCGGCCAGCGTGTCCGTCACGACGCTGCAGGCTAGGAGAACGGAGGCCGGACACAGCGGTCCGCGTGTTCGATGCGCCAACGGCCGCCGTCCCGACTCTCGCTCCGATGGCGAGCGAGACGGGCTCAGGCTTCGGCTGTCACCTCGACGACTCCGGGGACCCGATCCATCAGGATGCGCTCGATGCCCGCCTTGAGGGTCATCATGGACATCGGGCAGCCGCCACAGGCGCCGACCATCTGCAAGTTGACGACTCCGTCTTCTGCTCCGAGCAGCACGATGTCGCCGCCGTCCATCTGGATGGCGGGACGGATGTAGTCGAGGGTCGCCTGGAGCTTGTCCAGGTCGATGTCGCCCGCTTCTCTCGGGGCGTTCGACACGATGGTGACAGGTGTGGCTTCGGCCATGTGGGGACCAATCGTACCGGGGGTGAGGGTCGTTCGGTCAATCCAACATGAGAGCCGGGACCACTATTCCGTTCCACCGAGGATGCGAAGGGTGGTTGCGTCCTCCCCGAGGGGTGATCGGGCGGTCACGGCGACGGTGAGTGCGGTCCTGGGTCCCAGCGGTGGGAGATCGACGGCGATCACGCCGGCCTGCCGGACCTGCCAGCCCGAGTCGGAGACCACCACCCTGTTCTCGGTGACGACGATCCGAACCTCGGCGGCGGTGCGACTCCGCAGCGTGACCAGTTCGATCACACCCCGGCTGTCGAAGAAGGTACGCCAGCCCCCCACCTGGGGCGGCAGGCCGAGACCATCCGGCGGGTCGACGATGGCCACACCGTCCTGCCAGCTCACGGTCCATGCTCCCAGCTCGCTGGCGGCGACCTCCTCACCGTCGATCACCACCCGCACCGGCCCGTCGGGAACCACGACCAGTTGGCGTAGCTCGATGTCGAGGCCGACTCGAACTCGCTGCGGGAGGGTGTCGTCGACGGCCGGCCGGACGCCGCCGTAGTAATGGGCCAGAATCTCCGGGTAGGCCACACCCCGCGTCGCCATCGCCTCCGCCCCGTACTGGCTCATCCCGACCAGGTGGCCCCAGCCGCCGCCCCGCACTCGGTACCGGGTTTCGAGGCCGAGGGGGCCCTGGTCCGGTCGGGCGAGGAATTGTTCGGCTTCGATGGTGTAGTTCGGCGACATGATCGTCTGCGGGTAGCGCCGCTCGGACCCGGGTCGAACGGCGGGAAAGTCATCCGGGTAGAGGGCGGCGGCGGCGCGGTTGAGCCTGGTGCGGAGGGTCCAGGTATCGATGGTGACGTCGCCCTGGTCCGAGTGGACGGTCACCGTCCACGGTCCCTCACCGTCCGTCGTCCGCTGGGTGGTGACATCGATCAGCCTGCCCTCGAGCAGGCCGCCGTGAGCGAACATCCGGGCCGCCTGCCGCCGCGTGAAGGTGAACTCCCATTTCACGAACGGTGATGTCTCACCCGGCGACTCCACCGCTCGCAGGTGGGGAGAAGGCGATCCGCCGAACACATCCTCGACGTTGCGCGTCCTCCCATCGCTGGTCGATGAGTACATCGCCTGTACGGGCTGACCGCCGGAGGACAGGATCTCGCCCGAGGTCCGGGCCACCGCTCTCTCCCAGCGAAGCCCCTCCTGGCTCCCCAGCCCCCCGACGCCGGCGTAGACCTGACAGGCGGTGGTGGCGCAGATGTCGTAGCCGTAGGTGCGACCGTTTGCACTGCGACCACGGTCGAGAGTCCACGCCAGATAGGTGCGGGCCGCGACCACCTGGGCGGCGAGCGCCTCTTCCGGCCACGAAAAGGGAACCTCGCGGATCCCGAGGAGGTAGTCGTCGATCGTGGTCTCTTCGACCAGTGCCAGGCCACCACCGTGCGAGGCGACGGTCAACACCCCGGCGTACAGCCGCTCGCCGACCGTCACCCTGGTGCCGGCCAATGGCTCGATGACGACCGACCGGGCCGACACCCGGTCGTCGAGTTCCTCGGGCTGGGCCAGCGCCGGGCCGGCAACGAAGAGCGGGAGCAGGCCGACGGCCAGCACGTCACGGATCCGGGCCATGGCTGAAACGCTAGGAGCCACGGGGTGCAACGTCGCCTATGGCTACTCTCACCGCCGATGCGAATCGCACTGGGTGCCGATCACGCCGGCTACGACCTCAAGCAACATGTCGCTGCCATGCTGGCCGAGAGCGGTGCGACCGTCATCGATCTCGGCACCCATTCGACCGATCCGGTCGACTACCCGGACTTCGCCGCCGCCGTGGCGCGTGCCGTGACGGACGGACGGGCAGGCCGGGGCATCGTCATCTGCGGGTCCGGCGCCGGCGCCTGCGTGGCCGCCAACAAGGTGAGAGGCATACGGGCGGCGGTCGCCCACGACACCTACACCGCCCACCAGGCGGTCGAGCACGACGACGTCAACGTGCTGTGTCTCGGGAGCAGGGTCATCGGTCAGAACCTCGCCGACGAACTGGTGAAGACTTTCGTCGCCGCCGAGTTCACCCACGAGGAACGGCACGTCCGCCGCCTCGAGAAGGTCAAGGCCCTCGAAGGCTGACTCAGGTGGCAACGTGAGCGAGCGGCTGTGCTCGGTACTCCGCGACCGCCACGCCGAGCACGGTCACGGTGACGACGGCAAGCACCGCCAGTGCCGTCAGTGAGGTGAGACCGAACGCGGTCACCGCTACCGCGGCGATCGCCACCAGACGTGCGCGGAGCACGATGCGCCGTGCCCACCATGCGTTCACGACGATCGCGCCCAAGAAGAGGGCGATGCCTGCCGTGAGAGCCACAGCCACCGGGAGGTCGAGCGGCTCATCGGGATGAGCCACGATCTCCTCCACCGCCACCGCCAGTGAGATGATCCCGGCCATCAGCGGGTAGTGCATCCATGAGTAGAGGTTCCGACCCCACTCTCCCCGGGTCGCCACCGGCTCCGCGGCCAGCCACGCCTCTCCCTTCTGCCACCACTTGTCGAAGTACGTCCACCACAGCACACAGGACGTGATCACGCCGAGACCGATGGTCACCGCCAACGTGAGATTGCGCTCGGCCTCCGCCGAGGCCACGCCGACCGCGATGATCGACTCGCCCAACGCGATGATGACGATCAGTCCGTGTCGTTCCGCGAAATGACCTGCCTTCAGCGCCCAATCGCCACGCTGGGCGAAACGGGTGGCGACCAGGTCGGCCACGATGGCGACGGCCCAGACCGACACGCGCACCGGCATGTCGACGAAGCCGCCGACGCCGGCTATGACGAGACCGACCGACGTCACGGGCAGATAGCTCAGATACGCCCTCCTGTAGATCGGGTCGTCCCTCACACCTATCCAGTACAGGAGCAACGACAGAGCTCGGGTGGCGGCGTACGGGATGGCAAACCAGGCGGCGCCCTCGCCGAAGGCGTCGGGGAGAGACTGGGCCATGAAGAACGTGACGGCTGTGGCGGCGAGCAGTCCCACCCTCTCTCTCATGTCGTCGAGGTCCGAGCCGTTCGTGGCCCAGGTGTACTGGGACCACGCCCACCACACCATCCAGAACACCAGCGCCGCCCTGCCGAATCCCGCCGCGGTGAGATCGTGCACCAGGAGGCTCACGACTTGCGTGATCGCATAGACGAAGACGAGATCGAAGAACAGCTCCAGCGGGTGGGCGGCCCGGTCCTCGACTCCGAAACGCGCTCTGTCCGTCATGCCCGCCAACTATGCCACGGCTCCCCCACGGGGTCCGCGTCGACCATGATGGGTCACATGCCCGAGATCGCCACCAACCGCACCGTCGACCGCTCCAAGATGGAGGACTTCGTCCGGCCCCGCCACCACGGGGTGCTCCTCACCACCCGGCGGGACGGGCGCCCACAGTCGTCGCTGGTGACGATGGGACTCGACACGGACGGCCGGATCGTCGTCTCCACCTACCCGGAACGGGCGAAGGTGCACAACATCCGCCGCGACCCGGCAGTCTCCGTCGTGGTCCTCTCCGACGACTTCGGGGGTGAATGGGTACAGGTAGACGGGGCGGCCCAGGTGATCGATCTCCCCGGGGCGGTGGAGCCGCTGGTCGAGTACTTCCGGGTGATCTCAGGCGAGCATCCCGACTGGGACGAATACCGGGAGGCGATGGTGCGGCAGGGCAAGTGTCTCATCCGCGTCACGATCGAGCGGTGGGGACCGATCGCCAAAGGCGGCTTTCCCGCCCGCCTGGTGGGCTGATCGCAAGCTGACCCCTGCCCACCTGGTCCGCACAGCCCGCAGCGACTGCCCCATGCGGGAACAGGCGCTGTCGCATGCTCACACGGAACGCCGGTCGTTCACGCCTCGTTCACGGATCCGCAGCCGTGGCGGGCTCCCGGTCGTGCTGCGTGCGAAGGATCACGATCGCCCACACGATGACGGCCATCGCCGTCAATGCCGCCGGGAGCCCTTCCGTGGCGAGGGTGGCACTCGCCAGGTTGAGGCTGGTGTGAAACAGCGCAACGATCAGCAGAGAGCCGGATCTCTCGTACATCCATCCGAGCACGATCGCGCCCGCCGCCAGCCCGAGCAGCCACCCCGGGATGATGAGCGGGTCGAAACCGCGGAGCCCGGTGTCGAGCCAGAACACCGGGAGATGCCATCCCGCCCACCAACCGGCGAGGATCCCCGCCGAGCGAACCAGCGTGTGACGGTGCCGCAGACGCGGCCAGGCGAGACCCCGCCAACCGACCTCCTCCCCGTACCCGTTGACGACGAACACGAGCGCCACGAGGGCGAGCCAGCCCGCCTCGGGTAGCCCCGGCATGGTGGTCAGCGACTCCCAAGTCGGAAAACCATCACCCGCGAGGGCGCCGCCCGCTACGGCGAGAAGACCGACGGCGACGGGTACGAGCCCGGCGATGTACCAACGGATCGGCACGGTCCATCGGAACATCCGTGCGACCAGCCTTCCGACGGCCGGTCGGCCACCGACGATGGCCGTCACCACGAACGCAGCGGCCATCGGTCCGAGCAGCCCGGGGAAGTGGCTGCGGTGACCGCCGGTCAGGGCGATCGGAACCCAGTACCCCCAGGAAAACAGGTAGGCGAGCAGGAAGAACGCACCCAACGGATGTCGTCGCACGGTTGTTGCCACGCCGCCTCCGGACCCGTCGACTTCGGGGGCGTTCTCGAATGTCGACCGTTCCACAGATCGATTGTGAACAGACGAGGCAGACCCGAGCCAGGGGCGAATGCCCCGATCTGGCGCGTCCCGAAAGCCGGCGACAGACCATTGGCGGGGGCTCCTGGCGCACGCAGTCGGGAGTTCGAGCACAGCCAAACCCGGCGATCCGGGAGTTCGTGGCAGCAGCCCCGACCAGGTTCGAACTGGCGTTTCCGGCTTGAAAGGCCGGCGTCCTAGACCACTGGACGACGGGGCCATGTCGACCGACATCCAGCCGGTGCGGCCCACAGGGTAGCGAGGCGCCGGGCAGCGTCATCGCCGGGTAGGACGGCGCCCCCGACGCCCCTACGACGGCGGAAACTCCACGGTCCATCCTCCCACGGTGGTCTCGGATCCCGTTCCGACCTCGAGGTAGAAGGTGGGCCGGCCGTCGATCACGGCGAGCTCTCCCTGATAGAAGAGACCGTCGAGCTGGATCCCGCGGTCGAACACTCGGCGATCATCGACCCGCTCCCAGGTCACTCCATCCGCGCTGCGGGCAGCCCCGAGCGGCCGTCCGTCGGCCTCGTACAGCATCCACCAGAGGCCGTCGACGAGGATCACTTCCGGCCGGTCGAGTCGGCTCCCCTCCCATCCCAGCTCCGGGAAGAGAACGGGTTCGGTCACCCGGTCGAACGTTCGACCGTCGGTGGAGGTGGCGAGGCCGATCGCCGACCGTCGCTCCGAGTTCACGCCGACGTAGAACAGGTATACGACAGCGTCCTCGACGACGACGCTGGGACGCATGACCCGCAGATCGTCGAAGGTGCCGGGTGGTCCGGGCGTCAGCACAGGATCCGGATCGACCGTCCATGGTCCTTCCGGATCCGGAGCGGTGGCTCGACCGATCACGGCCGGGTCCTCGACGCCGTCGAATGTCTGGAAGTACATGTTCCACGTGCCGTCGCCGTCCACGTATCCGCCGAGAGCGAGGGTGGAGACCGTGTCCCACGGAACGTCCCGTGTCTCCCACAGAACGTCGGCGCCGCCCTCCCACTCTCTTCCGTCGTCGGAGACATGGCGAACGACCGCCACGTTCGTCGGATAGCCGTCGAACGTGTTCGCAAACATGTGGATCCGACCCCCATGCTCCACGACCCATCCGGGATTCATGAAGCGGCGGTCGGAGTCGACGAGCGTGGGTCCGCCGATGGCGTCGAACTGCAGGGCCGTGTCCGGGATCGTCGTCGATGGGAACGGCAGCGTCTCGATGGTGGTCGGCGCCGCCGGTACCGGGGCGCTCGTCGTAGTCGAAGCAGCATCCCCGTTGGTGGTGGGGGTCTCCACCGTCGTCGGCACACCCTCCACGGCACTACACCCACTCAGGATCAGGACGAGGATGTATTTCTTCATCCAAGTAATATTGTACGATCTCGTAAGATGCGCAAACCCTCGCCACTGCTGTACCGGATCGGATCGATCTCACGTCTCACCGAAAGACTGCTCGGTCGGGCATTGCACTTCACCGGTCTGAGCCCCGTCGAGTTCGCGGTGCTGTCCGCGCTGGAGGTCGACGGCGACACCACTCCCGGCGCTCTCGCCGACTCGCTCGCGACGAGGGCCTCGACGCTCACCGGTCTCCTCGATCGGTTGGAGAGCCGAGGGCTGGTGGAACGGCTGGCAAACCCCGCCGATGCCCGCTCGACGATCGTGCGGACCACCAAGGCCGGGAGCGCTGCCCACCAGGCCGCGGCTCCCCCGTTTCGGGAGATCCTCGATCCCGTGCTCGAACACCTCGGGGAGGACCTCGCGCTCGTCGAGTGGGCGCTGGGCAGGATCGAGCGTGCTCTCCGGGCCGTCGAGGGCGTCCCATCCCCGCCCAACGGGACGAGGCCGGAGGCTGCGGTCATCCACTATCCGGGTCCGGCCCTGGCCACCGAGGATGCGGACCAGGTCCGCACGCTGATCGCGTTTCTCAGATGGTCCCGCCAACGGAATCTGCGCCTGCCGGGGCGGGAGATCAGCCCCCGCTGAGACGCTCCCCGGCGGTCCGGAGACGGCGAAGTGATCGGTCGCGACCCAGTGCCGCCAGCGATTCGAACAAGGGTGGACTGACCGACGAGCCTGTCACGGCCACCCGGACCGGCTGGAACGCCTTCCCGGCGCCGATCCCGCGCTCTGTGGCCAGCGCCCGCATGGCGACCTCGATCGGCTCGGTCTCGAACGAATCGACCGACTCCAGCCTCTCGACGGCGTCGGAGAGAATGCCGTCGACGCCCTCCTTGGTCATGACCTTGTCCCACGACGCCGTGTCGTACTCGAGGTCATCGGTGAAGAGAAAGGTGACCTGAGGCGCCACCTCGGTGAGGAGCTTGGCTCGTTCCTGCACGAGTGGCGCGATCTGAACGAACGCGGCCCACTCCTCGTCGTCGAGTTCGCGACCGACCGCCTCGGTCACCCACGGTCGGGCTCGATCGACGAATTCGGCCGGCGGCAGAGCCCGGACGTACTCGCCGTTCATCCACAGCAGCTTGTCGGTG
>Ga0326597_10012185_pt1 | contig 11337 bp, 11 predicted proteins | sample RVTome_12_FD_203789 | JGI IMG/M metagenome (GOLD analysis project Ga0326597, IMG submission 203789) | Soil microbial communities from uranium-contaminated site in the Upper Colorado River Basin, Wyoming, United States - RVT100D185 | ecosystem: Environmental > Terrestrial > Soil > Contaminated >...
GCCACGCTCACGCGTTCGATGAGCTGGTGGACGCGCCGGTGTCTTCGCTTACCACCGGGAAGCCCGAGACGAATCACTAAAATACTACTGCCGCGTCCCCCGCCGCGGCTTCGGCCTCCTCGTCGAGCGACCGTCTACGGGGTTCACACATGCACCAGCGCGAATCGCGAACGCGGCGCAAGCTCGAAAAGCTCGAGGGGCTTACCCTCGCCGCGGCACTGCTCTTCGCCTCCTCGCTCGCAGCTCAACCCGTAATCGAGCACGATAACGTCGACTGCCTTCCGCGGGGAGAGTTCACGCAGTTTCTCACCAGTATTCAGCCGCCTTCGACCATTCGCGCGGCCAAGCTCTATTTCCGGTCGAACCTCTACCCCGAGTTTTATTTCGTTGCGATGAGCCCCGACGCTGCGGGGTCTTTCCGGGCGGTGATGCCCCTTCCCTCGGCCGAGACGACGAAGGTCTTGTACTACATCGAGGCCGTGGACCTCTCGTTCCAAACGTCGCGCAGCGAAGAGCTGGAGGTCAACGTCTCCGACGACTCCGGCTGCCGCAGAGGCCCCGGCGCCGTGCTCTTTCCGGGCGGGAGCCCGGCCATCGTGGTCGGTGCGACTCAGGCGGGAATTCCCGCGATTCCTGCGGGGTTCCAGGCTTCCGGAATCACAGGGTTCCTCACGGCATCCGGAGGGATCGCGGCCACGGGCGGAGGGGGAATCGGGATCGGGGTCGCCGTGGGCGCCGCGGCGGGAGCCGCTGCGGGCGTCGGAGTGATTCTTGCCGGTGGTGGGCAAAGCGATGGGGCCGCATCCACGAGCCCGACGACGACCGCCCCTCCTCTGGGAGGCGGCAGCACGAACTCGACGCCCACGGCAACCTCGTCCGTACCCATCACGACGACCTCTTCCGCGGGCTCGACCACGACGACCGTGACCGGAGCTCCGACTTCGACCTCGAGCACGCCTTCGACCTCGAGCACGACTTCAACCTCGAGCACGCCTTCGACCTCGAGCGCGCCTTCGACCTCGACCATCCCCACCACCACCCGGCCCTCGACCACCACGACGACGACCACGCCTTCCCCGCTGACGGCCTGCTTCGAATGGCAGGCACTTGGAAACTGCCGGGCGCTCTTCGATTCCTGCTCGACACCGGAACCCCTCATCCAACGCTACGAGTGGCGAATGCTGGGGCCGCCGGTTCCCGAGCCGCCTCAGGTCGAAAGCTTCACGTTCAACTTCGAAGCCGATCCGCGATGCCGGGGCACGATGAGCTTCAACCACCCCGTGCGCCTCACGGTCTTCGATAGTCTCGGACGAAGTGCTAGCGTTCAGCAGAACGTCTCCGTCCAACCCGGCGCGACTTACCGTACGGACGGCGGTACGAGCGGGATCCTTTCGTTCAAGAGCCAGCTGGCAGCCTTGCCGGCGGATGGTAGAGCGCGAGGACAGATCGTGGTGAACGGCGTGCGGCTCGCGCCGTCGGACAACGCATCAGCGTCGCGGCACGCGATACGTGTGAGGGTCGGAATCGTGCGCATCGAAGCCACGCTCCTGACCCCGGTCACGCCGGGAAGCCTCTGGGAGCTCGATTTCTCGTCGAGCGCAAGCATCGTGCCGGGAAGCTTGAAAGCCGAGGGGGGTGCTACCGTGGGCGCCGCGGACGGCCGGATCGCCTTTCGCCTGAACGGCGATCTGGGCGAGACGCTCCGACTACGCCTCGAAGTCGAATGACGGCGGAGCCCCCTCGACGGAGGCCCCGCCGTTCGGGAGACTAGGTGCCTGCCTTGATGGTGGTAGCCCAGATCGTGTCGCCCCAGGACAGAGTGAGCTGATCGCCCTTGATGGCGATGGCGAAGACGTCGGCGGCGGCTCCGGTCGACTTCTTCATCGGCACTCGCGCAACCTCGTCCTTGGTGACATTGCTGTAGCCGTCGAGCCTCGGCCAAAGCTCTTTCTTCATCTCCGCCGGAGCCTCGGCCCAGATGTCGACCAGCGGGATCCCGAGGTTCTTGTTGACCACGAGAGCCCAGTCGCCCTGCGCGGGAGCGTGGACGTAGAGGCTGTACTTGCCTGCGGGGACGGGCTTGCCGCCGATGTTGAGGACGGTCTGAGTGTCGAGAGTCGTGACCTGGTTCTCCCCCGCGCGCCAGATGCGATCCTCGGGGAGATCCTTCATGAGCACGTCCAGCGTTCGGCCCTTGAGGGCGGGACGGCCATAGTCGATCACGACCTTCTTGCCGTTGATGGTGGTCTCCGCCTTTCCCCGGGGCTGACCTTGCTGGGCGAGCGCCGGACCGGTGACCGCCGCGAGTGCGACTGCCATCACGATTCGTTTCGTCATCATCGTCATCATCGTCATCAAACTCCTTGTTTCGGGTTGAGGGATCGATTCGGGGTCCGAGCGCGGTTGCCGCTACCGAGGTGTGAGAATTCAATTCTTTGAATTCCGACTCGGGTGCCCGGAGCAGTATAGCGCGGGGCGCGGTGGATTCCGGTTCTAAGGAGACTCCATGCGGAAGTCTTCGTGGAGCCAGATCGCTCCCCTTCGGTACCAGAGCCGTCCGTAGAGGCGCGAGATCTCGGGCGAGGACATCCCGACATCGAAGGAGGCGAGCTCGCTTCGCGTTCCGCTGTCGACGATGTCGCTCGCTCCGGGCGACGTGCCCAGGAGAAGCCGCCATTCGATCACTCGCGGCTCTTCGGACGCGACGCGAAAGCGCGTTCGGTTGCGAACCGCGTCGGACAGGGAGACGAGCCTTGGCGGCGCGAGGCTGCGGCGAAAGCGCGAGGCGGTCGCACGAACCTCGTTCAGCGAGCGAGCGTTGTCCTGTCGATCGGCCCCCGTGGGAGCGCCTCCGAAAAGAACTCGGGGGTTGGAGAAGCGCGCGACTCGTCTTCCCGGGCCGTAAGCCATGATGGTGCGAAACCCGGCGACCAGATCCTTGTATCCGAAGGAGTGGGCGAAAGCGCCCTTCGTCGTCGGATCCTCGGGCGCGTGATCGCAGCCGAGGTTGTGTCCGAGCTCGTGCGCCATGGCGTAGGTGGTGTCGATGCAGCTCCGCTCCACCACCGAGAAAGCCCACTCCGAGAACGAGGCGCCCGATCGGCCCATCGAATAGGCGATACCGCAGCCGTCTCCCTCTTCGACCACCAGCTGCACCACGTCCGCGCCGTAGGCGTCTCGGAGCTCCTGCACCTCGTCGAGGGCGCCGTCCTGCTCCTGCTTCAGGATCTCGAGATCCGACTCGACTCGACCCGCCTCCGCGAACCGGACTTCCCGGAGCTCGACCAATCTCCGCCGCGTTTCGACCCCGCTCTTCTCGAGGGCGAGGTTCGTCTCTGCCAGGCCGAGGGCGACGAGAGACGCGATCGCATCGGCGCCGCCGGCGGCGGCTCTGCGGGCGCTCGGGGTATAGACCACGAGCAGGTCGAGCTCCGTTCCATCGTCGAGGTCGATCTCTGCGGAAGGGCGTGAGGCCCGACCCACGGGCAGCGGTTGCCGTTCGGGCGGCTCCGACGAGGGCGCAACCTCCTCGATGCGATGGAGCCCCGCCCCTTGCGGCCGTATGCGATATTGCGCCGAGCCCAAGCGAAGGCTCGCCGAGAGAACCCCCCGGAAGACCGAGAGCACGACGGAGCTGGTTTCGTCGCCCCGGGCGTGTCCGATCCACGTAAAGCCGTCGGGCCCCAACGGCGAGAGGCTGTCACGAACCGCCTCGATCGGGCCATCCTCGAAGAGCTCGAAGCGGATCGTTTCTCCCGAGAGGTCACCTGCGAGAAGAGGCTGCACCCGACTCCGAATCACGTCGGAGGACGTCGGTCGGAGGTCGGCGCCGCTCCAGAAGAGAGGAAGGATGGCGAGGACCGAGGGGTTCCACATGACGGGTCCTCGAATCAGGCTATCAGATCGAGGCGGAAACGTCAGCCGTATCGACTCAGCAGAAAGAACACCAGGACCCCGGTGACCGAAACGTAGAGCCACACCGGAAACGTGAACCGCGCGAGGCGCCGATGCCGCTCGAAGCGCCGGGTGAAGGCGAAAAAGAGCGTGGTGAGCACCATCGGAAGGGCGACCATCGAGCCGAGGATGTGGGTCACGAGGACGAAGAAGTAGATCGGACGCACCACACCCTGCCCGGTGAATTGGGTGTCTCCGTGATAATGATGATAAGTCACGTAGCTCGCGAGGAAGATCGAGGCGACGAAAACAGCCGCGAGCATGAGCTTCATGTGAAGCTCGCGCCGGCCGCGGCGGATCGCGAGGAAGCCCGATACCAGGAAGAGGGCGCTGGTTCCGTTCAAAGCGGCGTTGACCGCGGGAAGGGACGCGGTCCAGGGAGGCGCCTCGCTCGAGCCCGCCCGGGCGTAGAGCAGCCAGAAGAGATAAGCGAGAACGGCGACGCTCAGAACAGAAATCACCGCGAAGGCTCGACGCTCGCTTCCACGGTCCACCGTGCCCTGCATCAGAACCTCCACGCGATCCTCATCGGCCTCAAGGGCCTCAAGGGACGGCGGTGTAGTGGCCGTGGATTACGAGCCATCTCCCGTTCTCCTTGACGAAGATCCTCGTGGACTTGCCGCGGCTTTCGAAGCGCTGGCCTCCCACCATCCCGGAATCGGTCCAGTAGTAGGTGACCCAGGCGACGTCGCCCCGCACCGTCACTTTCGGTTGATGCATCCGGGTCGCGACCCCCGTGGCGCGCTTCATGTAGTCCGCCATCCCCGACACCTCGAGCGCCTTCCCCTCGGCAAGGTAGAGGTCGTTCTCTCCGAACTGGGAGAAATCGGGATGGATGTGGGCCTGATAGCGCTCCACGTCGCCTTTCTCCACCGCCTCCCACATGTCGACGAGCACCGCCTTCACCGCCTCCGCGTCCTCGTCGCTCGCGGGCGCGGGCAGTGTCGAAAGAACGAAAGCGAGCTGGATGAAAACGGACACGATCGGCTCCTTCCTCAAGCGAGGCGCAAAAGGTCAGTTTCGCAGAATATCGGTCCCACTCGAAGCCCGAGCCGGCGAAACGCGGTCTCGGGCACTCCGAGGTCGCCGAGATAGAGCTCCCCTCGGTGCTCCTCGGCCCCGTGCGTCACGACGCCCTTCAGCGGAAGCACGAGCGCGAGGGTCGCCGTCGCCTTGATCGAAGGCGAGGAGATTTCGCCCGTGCCCGCGTCCATCCCCGCGGGAACCTCGAGCGACAGGATGGCGAGCCGCTGGGCGTTGGCCCAGCGGACCCTATCCGCGAGGTCGTCCTTGGGGCGGCCGCGAAGGCCGCAGCCGACCATGCCCTCGAGGATGACGTCGGGATCCTCGGCCCCGGGCGACTCCTCGGGGCCCCTCACCGCCACCTTCATGCGGACGAGAGTGTCCAGGAGACGAAGGCCGATAGCACTCTGACGGGAGCGCTCTCGGAGCAAGAAGACTTCCACTGTCGCACCCCAGCTCGCGAGCCTCCGCGCGGCGGCGAGCGCGACGTTCCCCTTCCCGCCGGCCCCCGCGAGGACCACGACGCTCTTGTCCTTCGCATCCCCCGCGAGAAACCGGGCGCGCGCGAGCTGAGCGAAGTGCCGAGCGGCGCTCTCCGTCATCTGGAGCGGGTCGACCCCGAAGTCCTCGACCATCGCCCGCACGAGCTCCGCCCTTTGCTCGGGGGTAAGGGCGGGAATCGACTTCAAGAGGTCTCGCATCGCCGGCGTCATTCTACCAAGTTGATCGTTTTCGATTGGATTGCGATCATGGGGGAGGTACTGAAGAGATGGACCTCGACCCCCGCTTCGTTGGAAGGACCTACAGCGACTTCCTCTTCCGGCCCCAGAAGGGGCAGGTCGCGAGCCGCAACGAGATCTCTCTCGCCTCGAGGCTCGCGCGAGCGATCTCCTTCGAGCTTCCGGTCGTATCCTCCAACATGGACAGCGTCACCGAGTGGGAGATGGCGCGCACCATGGCGCTCGAGGGCGGCATCGGAATCGTCCACCGGGCCATGAGCGTGGAGCGCCAGACCGAGCTGGTGCGGCGCGTGAAGCGGAGCCACAGCGCGGTCATCGAGAACCCGCTGCGGCTTCCGCGCGGCGTCTCGATCCGCGAGGCCAAGGCCTTCGCCCGCCGCCATCACATCACCGCGATCCTCATCGAGGAGAGGCAGGGTAGCGGGATCCTCGCCGGCCTTCTGACCAACCGGGACATTCCCCGGCGGGCGGACCTCGACGACCGCCCGGTCGACGAGTTCATGACGCCCTTCGAGCGGCTGCACGTGAGCCCTCCCGGAATCGGCGAGGACGAGGCAGAGCGCCTCATGTTCGAAAAACGCATCGAGCGTCTGCCCCTGGTGGACGAATCCAGGCGCATCCGAGGGCTCATCACCCTCCGCGATATTCTGTTCTTCCGCAACCGCCCGTTCTCGAGCAAGGACGGGAAGGGGCGGCTCCTGGTGGGAGCGGCGATCGGGGCCCGAGGCGATTTTCTCGAACGCGCGCGAGCGCTGGTCGAGGCCGAGGTCGACCTCCTGGTCATCGACATCGCCCACGCCCACTCGGTGGTCATGGAGAAGGCCATCGCCGCGCTTCGGGCGCAGTTCGATTCCACGCCGCTTCTCTGCGGGAACGTGGCCACGTACGAGGGCGCGAGGTTCCTCGCCGATTGCGGCGTCGACGCCATCAAGGTCGGAGTCGGGCCGGGCCGCGGCTGCCGCACCCGGCTCGAGACCGCCGCCGGCGTTCCGCAGCTCCAGGCGATCCGCGAGGCTTACTGCGCCGTCGGGGACGAGGTTCCCATCGTCGCCGACGGAGGGATCGGGCACGACAAGGACATCTTTCTCGCGCTCATCGCGGGCGCCTCTTCGGTCATGCTGGGAAGCGCCCTTTCCGGCACGGACGAGTCGCCGGGTCATCTGATCGAAGACCCGGCGACCCATCAGAAGCGAAAGATCTACCGGGGCATGACCTCACCCCAGGCGGTCTTTCAATCGCTCGAGGATCCGGCAAACGGAGAAGAGCTCGCTTCCGCCCTGGCGACGCCGGCGGAGGGGATGGAGATCCAGGTCGCCTACAAGGGAAGCGTCGTCGACGTCCTACGGCGCATCCGCGGCCACCTCCAGTCGGCAGTGAGCTACGCGGGCGAGAGGTCCCTGGCCTCCGCCCGAGCCAAGATCCTCCCCGATCCCCTCCGCTATCTCATCCCCCTCTCGGAGTCTTCGCGACGCGAATCCTACGAGAGGTGACGCTGGGGTCATTCCTTACGGATCGCGCCCTTCACTTTCTCGACGATCGGCCAACATCGCGACGCCCATCGCGAGCCGCGGCTTTCTTCCCGGAGAGTACGGGTGTTCCATCGCTGCCGGGAGCTTCTGAAGGAGGAGCTCGGTGTCTCGCCCTCCGCCGAGACCGAAGCCCTGTATCTGAGCTCCTCCGGAATCGTGATAGAAACGGGTGGACATGCCCAAGCCGTGGACGCTTCCCTCCGAGCCTTCGGTCGTCGTGACCGGGGCCTCGAGCGGCATCGGGGAGGCGACCGCCTACCGCTTCGCCCGAGCGGGGGCGAGGGTCGGTCTCATCGCTCGGCGGGAGGAACGGCTCGCGAAAGTCGCCGAACGGGTCCGCGAGCTCGGCGGCGAGGCAAAGGTCGCGGCCGTCGACGTCGCCGATGAAACTGGACTGCGGGCGGCGATCGCCGACATCGAGAACGCGTTCTCGGGGATCGACGTCCTCGTGAACAACGCGGGCTTCGGTCTCTACGCGCCGCTTCAATCCGTGAGACGAGAGGACATCGAGCGCCTGTTCGCGGCGAACACCTTCGGCGCCCTCTCCTGCATCCAGGCGGTGCTCCCGGGGATGAGGCGGAGAGAAAGAGGTCTCATCGTGAACGTCTCCTCGATCGTCGGCAAGAGAGCGCTTCCCATGACGGGCGCCTACGCCGCGAGCAAGTACGCGCTCCAGGGCCTTTCCGACGCGCTCCGGATCGAGCTCGCGGGGACCGGCGTCCGGGTCTCCGTCGTCTGTCCCGGCTACACGGCCACGGAGTTCAGCTCCCGGGTGATCGACTATGGCGCCGCGCGCTCTCGGCCGCGGGGCTCCGTGATGTCGGCGGAGGAAGTGGCGGAGGCCATCTTCGACTGCGCCCGGAAACCCCGGCGGGAGATCATCCTCACCGGCAAAGGGCGCCTCGTCGTCTTCCTTCAGCGTTTCGCTCCGGCCGTCGCCGACTGGGTGATCGGACGCGCGGTTCGCGTGGAGCTTCCGCAGTGAGAAGGCGGGAGGCCCTCGTCTCGCTCCTGGGTGCGGCCGCCCTCGGCGCGGGCACGGCCGAAGCCCAAGACTTATCCCCGGAGACCGTGCGGCAGATGATGCGGACCCTCGCGGGCCTCGAGCCCATGCCCGGAGAGGAAGCCTCGGTGCGAGCCTTTCTCCTGTCCTACCGTTTCGCGTTTCCCTCCGATCCCGGCGTCGAGCCCGCGTCGACGTTCGACCCCGAGCCCAGCACATGAGCCGCGAGCTTCTCCTCCGACCGCTCAAAGACCTCGCCGGACTTCTCGAGCGACTCGAGGTCTCTTCCGACGAGCTGGTCCGGGCGACCATCGAACGGACGGAAGCGATCGAAAAAGACCTCAATAGCTACATCACCTTCCTCCCCGAGAAGGCGCTCGACGAGGCGCGCGCCCGCGATCGGGAAAGAGCGCGGGGAGAGGTGAAGGGACCGCTTCACGGAATCCCCATCAGCTTGAAGGACGTCTTCGACACCGCCGGTATCCCCTCGACGGCGGGAGCCCGCTTCCTCGCCGGGCGGAGCCCGAACGTGGACGCAGAGGTCACGCGGCGGCTCGCGCGCGGGGGATCCATCCTCATGGGAAAGTCCAACCTGAACAAGTTCGCAGGCGGCGAGTCGGGGGAAAACCCCGATTACGGCGACATCAGGAATCCCTGGAACCTCGAGTTCTCACCGAGCGGATCGAGCGGCGGCTCCGCGGCGCAAGTGGCTACGGGGATGGCGGCGCTCTCCATGGGCTCGGACAACGGCGGCTCCGTTCGCAATCCCGCTTGCGTATGCGGCATCGTCGGTCTCAAGCCGACGCACGGCCTCATCTCGACCGAAGGGATGTTCCCCCGCGCCTACAGCGTCGACCACGCCGGGACCTTGACGCGAACGGTCGAGGACGCGGCGCTCGTTCTTCAAGTGCTCGCTCGCGCTCGAGACGGCGGCGACTACGCTTCGAGCCTCGATGCCCCGGTCAAAGGTATGAAGCTCGGGCTCGACCGCAATCTCGTTCGGGTGGGAGAGCCCGCGGTGCTGCGGATCTTCGACGACGTCGTGAAGAAGCTCACCGAGATCGGATTCGAGATCGTCGACGTGGAGCTTCCCAGCCCCGAAGAGATGATGCCCGCCATGTACACCATCTTCTTCTGCGAGTGGGGCGTCGCCCACGAGCCCTGGATGCGCTCGCACCCGGAAGAGTACGACGGGGGCGCCCGCGCCGCTCTCCTCATCCCCGCGGCGGACTACTTGAAGGCGCAGCAGCGGCGGCGCCTCTTCCAGAATGGATACGGACGAGCGCTGGCGAAGGTCGATCTCCTCGTCTCGCCCACCTATCCCATCGTGAGGCGGGAGCACCGGAGGCTTCCCGTGGTCTCTGGTCGACGGTTCACCCTCGACGACGCGCTCCGCTACACCATGCCTTACGATCTCATGGGGCTTCCTGCCGTCTCTCTCACCGGCGGATTCGCCCATCCGGATGCTCCCGTAGGATTCCAGCTCGCGGGGGCCGCATTCCAGGAAGGAAAAGTCCTCCAGGCGGCGCATGCCTACGAGCGCGCGACCGACTGGCACCAGAGGCATCCCGCGATCTGATGGACTTCGAAAAGGCCCACGCATTCGCGGACGCGTTCTGGGAAGAGAAGTCCTTCCCGCGCTCTCCGAGTACATCCGCATTCCCGTCCTCTCTCGCGCGTTCGACCCCGACTGGGAGACGAACGGTCATACGGATCGGGCGCTCGAGCTCGTCCGGGATTGGCTCGAGGAGAACCGGCCGAGGAAAGCGATGGTGCATTCGGGAGACGGAAGCGGGATCGTGCCGTCGTCCTTTCGGATCGCGCGTCAGCTCCTCTCCCGTCTCGAGGACGAGACGACTGGCATCGTTCGCCCGGCGAGCCTCCAGGTTACGATCCCGGAGGCGCGCATCGAAGAAGCGAGAGCGGCTGCGGCGGCCCTGGGTGACGAGATCCATTCCGTATTTCGCTGGGTCCCCGGCATGATACCGGTGAGCGACGACCCGGTCGAGCTCCTCCTCAACCGAACGTGGAGACCCGAGCTCGAGGTGACGGGACAAGAAGGCATCCCGAGGCTCGGCGACGCCGGAAACGTGCTGCGTCCCTTCACCACGCTCAAGCTCTCGATGCGCCTTCCTCCCACGCTCTCCCCGTCGCAAGCCGAAGAGATCTTCCGCGAGACGCTCACCCGCGAGCGGCCTTATGGAGCCAAAGTCTCGTGCGTCTTCGACGAGCCCGCGGGAGGCTGGGATGCGCCTCCGCTCGCGCCCTGGCTTGGCTCCGCACTCGACGAGAGCTCGGAGGCGCTCTTCGGAAAGAAGGCGATGCACCTCGGCGACGGCGGCTCCATCCCGTTCATCAGGGCCCTCGGCCGGAAGTTTCCCGAAGCCCAGTTCTTCATCACCGGAGTCCTCGGTCCCGAGAGCAACGCTCACGGGCCCAACGAGTTTCTTTCGATCGGCTACGCGAAGAAGCTGACGGCCGCCGTCTCCGCGGTTCTGGAGGCACACCGGGTGAGTGGAGGTCGCCTTCGTGGATAGAGAGCTGACGTTCAAAGCCGTTTTTCTGGGTGTGCTGATAGCCGTCGTGCTCGGCGCCGCGAACGCCTACCTGGGCATGAAGGCGGGCCTCACCGTCTCGGCGACCTTCCCCGCGGAGGTCGTCGCCATGGCGGCGCTGCGGCCCTTCCGCGGAACGATTCTCGAGGAGAACGTCGCCCGCACCGCGGCGTCGGTGGGCGAGGCCCTGGTCGCGGGCGCGATCTTCACCATCCCCGCGTTCGTGATCGCCGGCGCCTGGGAGGAGCTTCACTACTGGGAGAGCACGCTCATCATGCTCATCGGCGGCATCCTCGGCGTGCTGTTCATCATCGTCTTGAGACGCACGCTCGTCGTCGAGTCCGATCTCCCGTTTCCCGAGAGCGTGGCTGCGGCGGAGATCCACAAAGCGGGCCAGGGAGGGCAGACGGGCGCCCGTTTCGTTTTCGGCGCCATGGGGCTCGGCGCCCTCTGGGAGCTCTTCAAGAACTCGAACGGAATCCACTTCATCGCCGACACCACCAGCCGGTTCCTCCATTTCGGCCGCTCCACCA
>Ga0326597_10012186_pt1 | contig 11337 bp, 9 predicted proteins | sample RVTome_12_FD_203789 | JGI IMG/M metagenome (GOLD analysis project Ga0326597, IMG submission 203789) | Soil microbial communities from uranium-contaminated site in the Upper Colorado River Basin, Wyoming, United States - RVT100D185 | ecosystem: Environmental > Terrestrial > Soil > Contaminated >...
CGCTGGAGCCCGAAGGGTTCCGGAAGATAGTGCGGGACCTGCGCCGGGGGCGCGTGGCGCTGGGGGACGGGGTCAAGCGAGTCTACGCTTCGGAGGCCAACGCCATCCTCAAGATGGGCAAGACGCTAGTCGCGGGCCGGAAGCTGCCCGTGGGCCACGTGCTCACCACAGACGACATCGCGATCAAGTCGCCCGCTGGCGGACTCCCGCCCTACGAGCTGGACCGGCTCGTCGGCCGGCGGCTGGCCAAGCCCCTGGACGCAGACGAGGCGATCCAGCTGACCCACCTCGACGGCTCGGCGTGACCTCCCAGAAAACTGGCGGCCCGGCGGCCCTCAGGAAGCTGTTGCCCCGGGTGCGTCTCGTCGTGTTCGACTTCGACGGCGTGCTCACTGACAACACGGTCATCGTGTCCCAGGACGGTAGGGAGGCAGTGCGCTGCTGGCGTGGCGACGGACTGGGTCTCTCGGCCCTCAGGGCGCAGGGTGTGGACCTGCTGATCATATCCATGGAGGGCAATCCGGTGGTGTCGGCCCGCGCCGCAAAACTCAAGATAGAGTGCATGTCGGGCGTGGCGGACAAGGGGACCGCGCTCTCCGAAATGATGCGGCAGCGAGGGTTCGCGCCGGACCAGGTGGCGTACGTCGGCAACGATGTGAACGACCTGCCGTGCCTGCAAATGGTGGGGCTCCCGATAGTGGTACGCGATGCGCACCCGTCCGTATTGCGGGCCGCGAAATGGCGCACGCGGGCGCTCGGCGGTCGTGGGGCGGTGCGGGAGATCTGCGACGCCTTTGTCGAGATACTGGAACGCCATGGCTGATCCTCTATTCGACGTCACCGGGCGCGTAGTCGTCGTCACTGGTGGCCTGGGGCGCCTTGGGCAGGAGTTCACTCGGGCGCTGTCGAGCCGCGGCGCGCGAGTGGCCGTGCTGGACAATGCCGAGCGCCCGAAAGCCGAACTCCCTGCCGGCGTCCGCTACGTGCGGGCGGACGTGACCGCGAAGGGGGACTTGGAGAAGGCGCTAAAGGCGATCGAGAAGGAGTGGGGGCCGCCGTTCGGCCTGATCAACAACGCTGGTCTGGACGCGCCGCCCGACGCGCCCGCTGATGAGAACGGCGCCTTCGAGCAGTATTCCGAGGAGACGTTCGACCGTGTGATGGACGTGAACGTCAAGGGCGCGTTCTTGTGCAGCCAGGTGTTTGGCGCGGCCATGGCGACGGCGGGTCGCGGCGCCATCATCAATATCTCGTCCATCTACGGGGTGGTCTCCCCCGACCAGCGTATCTACGACTACCGGCGGAAGGCGGGAGTGCCTTTCGTGAAACCCGTGGCGTATTCGGTTTCCAAGTCAGCCCTGCTCAACCTGACGCGCTATCTGGCTACCTACTGGGCGCCCCAGGGCGTCCGCGTGAACACGCTGACACTCGCGGGCGTCGAGGCGGGGCAGGATCCCGAGTTTCTGAGGGGTTACGTCGCGAGAATGCCGGTCGGTCGCATGGCGCGCGCCGACGAATACAACGGCGCCGTCGTCTTCCTCTGCTCCGACGCCGCAGCCTACATGACGGGCGCGAATCTGGTAGTGGACGGAGGGTGGACGGCATGGTGAGCAATTCCCACGTGCTCAACTGGATCTGCGGCGAGGAGCGGGGAGCAGGGGGCGGGGAGCGGTTTGAGAAGATCAATCCGCACACCGGCGAAGTCCTGTGGTCCGTGGTCCGGTCGCGGGAGAAGGATGTCCAGCAAGCGGTGGACGCGGCGCGTGCAGCGTTCCCTGCCTGGGCACGCACGCCTGCCGTCAAGCGCGGCGAGATGCTCCACGCGTTGGTAGACTCCCTGCGCAACGCGCGGCAAGAGATGGGCAAGATCGTTGCAAACGAGACCGGCAAGTCTCCCGCTTCCGCGCTAGCCGAAACGGACGGCGCCATTCTGCTGGGCGAGTTCTTCTCGGGCGAAGGCCAGCGGCTGTACGGGCGGACGAGCACCAGCGCAACGCCTAATCGCTACGCCTCGACCATCCGGCAGCCACTCGGCGTAGCGGGACTCATCGTGCCCGCCAATACGCCCATCGCGAACGTCGCCTGGAAAGCGTTCCCCGCGCTGATCTGCGGAAACGCCGTGGTGCTCAAGGCGGCGGAGGACTCACCTGCCGTCGCCGCGCTCTTCGCGAAGCTGGCGCACGAGGCCAGGCTGCCCGCCGGCCTGCTCAACGTGATCCATGGCTTCGGGCCTGAGGCGGGGGCGCCGCTGGTGGCGCACCCCGACGTGGCGGTGATCAGTTTTACGGGATCGACCTCGGCGGGCCGCGAGATTGCGGCGGTTGCTGGGAAGCGCCTGGCACGGGTGTCGCTCGAGCTAGGCGGGAAAAACCCCTTTGTGGTCTGCGACGACGCCGATCTCGAGAACGCCGTGAAATGGGCTCTGCTCTCGGCGTTCAGCAATGCGGGCCAGCGGTGCGCGTCGGGCAGCCGGATCATCGTGTTCGAGCGCATCGCCGAACGCTTCCGGGACCTCCTGGTCGAGCGCACGGCGCGCCTCAAGGTGGGCCCCGCCGACACGGACGACCTGGGGCCGGTGATCAACGAGCGGGCGCTGCAGCGCATGCTCGCGGCAGTCGAGGGAGCGGTGAAGCGCGGAGCGCGCCTCCTCGCGGGTGGCAAGCGGCTGACTGACGAGGCGCACCGGCGCGGGTTTTACCTGCAGCCCACTGTGCTCGAATCGGTGAGCCCGGATGATTCGATCTCGACCGAGGAAGTGTTTGGGCCGGTCACCTGCCTCTACCGCGTGGGGGATTTCGAGTCGGCGCTCGCGCTGGCCAACCGCTCGCCTTACGGACTGACGGCCTGCATTCACACCGCCAGCGTGCACCGGGCGACAGAGTTCACCCAGCGCGTGGAGGCCGGGGTGGCGGTGGTGAATGGCGGGACGTTTGGGAGCGAGCCTCACATGCCTTTCGGCGGCGTCAAGGCGTCCGGCAACGGCACGCGAGAACCGGGGACCGAGGCGCTCGACGTATACAGCTCGCTCAAGAACGTGATCGTGCAGACGGACCCGTCGAAGGTCTGATTCCTCGATGAAAGCACCGACGGCTGTGGGGCTGGTGCCGGCACGATCCGGCTCCAAGCGCGTACCGGGCAAGAACATCCGCGTGCTGGCGGGGCACCCAGTACTAGCATACACCATCGCGGCGGCCCGCGTGAGCGGCGTGTTCGGGAAGGTCGTGATTTCGACCGACGACGAGCACTATGCAGCGGTCGCGAAACACTATGGTGCCGAGGCGCCCTTCCTGCGCCCGGCGGGTATCGCGGGTGATGTGTCGCCCGACATCGAATGGGTGGAGCATGCGCTGGCGGAGCTGGAGAAGAAAGGAGAGCGCTACGACTGTTTCAGCATCCTCCGGCCTACCAGCCCGTTTCGGCGCGCCGCGACGATCCGGCGGGCGTGGGAGACGTTTCTGGCCGCGGATGGCGCTGATTCACTGCGGGCCGTGGAGAAATGCAAACAGCACCCGGGTAAGATGTGGGTGGTGCGGAACGACCGCATGCATCCGCTCTTGCCGTTGTCGCCAGGGGAGCAGCCCTGGCACAGCAGTCCGTACCAAGCCCTACCCGAGGTGTACGTGCAGAACGCGAGTCTGGAGATCGCGTGGACGCGCGTCGTCGTCGAGCAGCACACCATCGCCGGAGTGACGCTCGTGCCGTTCTTCACGGAAGGGCTGGAAGGCGTGGATGTGAACGACGAGCGCGACTGGGATTGGGCCGAGCGGATGGTGGCCAGGGACCCCGGCCTGCTCGAGAGGGTGCAAGAGCCCGCCTTCGCAACGATGCAATAGGAGTCCGCGTGCCGTCGATTCGCCTGATTCCGCAGTCCGAGTTCCGCCGGGTCCTCGCCGCCAAGTTGGGTGCACACGAACGGCTCGGTCTCTTAGCCGAGATGTGCCGCTTCAACACCCTGTCGGTGGTGAAGCGCGCCGGCTCGGGTCACCTGGGGTCGAGTTTCAGCGCGATGGACCTCGTGGTGTGGCTGTACTTCCACCGGATGAACACGTTGCGAGTCGGGCTCGACAGCCCCGATCGGGACATCTACTTCTCCTCCAAGGGCCACGATGTCCCCGGGCTTTACGCGGTCCTCTACGCGGCCGGAATCCTTCCCAAGGACAAGCTGACGAAGCTGCGCCGGCTCGGTGGCCTGGACGGTCACCCCGACGTCGGGATTCCCGGGATCGAGGCGAACTCCGGATCGCTGGGCATGGGCATTTCCAAGGGAAAGGGCATGGCGTGGGCGAAGCGCGCGCGCGGCACTGGCGGTCAGGTGTGCGTTCTCGTCGGCGACGGCGAGCTCCAGGAGGGGCAGAACTACGAAGGGTTGATGACGGCTGCCGAGCACAAGGTCGACAAACTCACGGTCATCGTGGACCACAACAAGTTCCAGACCGACATGGCCGTGGCGGAGATCACGGATCTGGGCGACCTCGGAGCCAAGTTCCGCGCCTTCGGCTGGGCGGTGGCGCGGTGCGACGGCCATTCGTTCTCCGGGATCGAGGAGGCGTTCAAGGAGGTCGACGAGGCAGCGGGAAAGCCGCGCGTCGTGATTGCCGACACCATCAAGGGTCGCGGTGTCTCGTTCATGGAGCCGCCCAAGGACACGGTCGGCGGCGAGTATATCTACAGATGGCACGCGGGCGCACCCGACAACGACAGCTTTGTCCGGGCTAGCGAGGAGCTGCTCGCGCGCATCGGACTTCGCTACCAGGAGTTCGGCTTTCCGGAGCCGAGCCTCGAAGCGATCGGCGAGATCGATACGTCCCCGGCTGCGCCCAAGGAATTCATCGCGCAGGCTTACGGTGAAGCGCTCGTCGAGATCGGGGCGCGGCGCACCGACATCGTCGTCCTCGACGGCGATCTCGCGGCCGACTGTCGCGTACGCGCGTTCGCGCAGGCGTACCCCGACCGCTTCATCGAGAACGGCATCGCCGAGCAGGATATGGTGTCCACCGCGGGTGGCCTCGCGCGCGCCGGGTTTCTCCCGGTCGTCAACAGCTTCGCAAGCTTCCTCGCGAGTCGCGCCAACGAGCAGATCTACAACAACGCAACCGAGCGCTCAAAGATCATTTACGTCTGTCATTTCGGTGGTCTCATCCCTGCGGGCCCTGGGAAGTCGCATCAGAGCATCCGTGACGTGGCGCTGTTCTCCGCACTCCCGCACTGCGCGGTTCTCGCCCCCTGTAACGCGACGGAAACGAAGCTCGCGTTGGAATACCTGGTGGAGAAAGCGCCGGAAGTAGGGATGCTGCGTCTGTGCATCGGACCGTCACCGCGGCGGATCGAGCTGCCCGCATCGTATCGGCTCACGGAGGGTCGCGGGGTTGCGCTCACCGTGGGCCGTGATGCGATCCTGTTCGGCTATGGGCCGGTGATGTTGCACGAGGCGCTGCTGGCGTCCGAAGCCCTCGCGAAACAGGGATTCGGTCTGACGGTTATGAACCACCCGTGGCTCAATCGTGTGGACGCCGAGTGGCTCCGCGGCGTGGTGAGCCAGCACAGCATGATCTACGTGCTCGAGGACCATGGTCCGAGTGGCGCGCTTGGCGATCGCATCCTGGAGGCACTGGCGAGCGCCGATTCCCTGGCGGGTCGCCGATTCCGCAAGTTCGCGGTTGAAGGATTCCCCGCGTGCGGAGGCCCGCCCGAGGTGCTTAAGCACCATGGCCTGGATGGAGCGTCCCTGGCGGAAGCGATCCTGGGCGAGCGGCTGGCTGCCGGCACGGCGGTGGACGAACGGTCCTACACGTTGGAGGCGCCGCAGTGACGGACACTACGGACATCAAGGATCGCGCGTTCGCGTCATACGTCACCACGCATCTCGTTCCGCGAAAGGGCGCCGTCACCATCGAGGTGCTTCGGACCCAGGCTCATCGCTGGGATACGTGTTTCGCGCGATTCCTTCCGAAGGACACGTCTGCGCGGATCGTCGATATCGGGTGCGGTGCTGGGAGCCTAGTGTGGTGGTTGCATCAGCGCGGGTATTGGGCAGCCGAAGGGGTTGACCTGAGCGCCGAGCAGGTGGCCGTTGCCAAGGCGCTCGGAGTCCCCAACGTGCGCCAGGCCGATGTCAGCACGTTTCTGGCGGAGGCAGGGGGCTCGCTCGACGTCGTTTTCGCTCGGGACGTGTTCGAACACTTCGACCGGAATCGACTCGTGACCCTGTTAGACCTCATTCATAGCAGCCTCAGGATCGGTGGCCTGCTGGTGTTCCAGGTGCCCAATGCCGAATCCCCCTTTGGAGGAAGGATACGGTATGGGGACCTCACCCATGAGCTGGCGTTCACGTCGGCCAGCGTCTCCCAGTTGCTCCTGATAGCTGGGTTCAGCGAGCCACGCACGTTTTCGGTGGAGCCCGTCGTGTACGGGGTGAAGAGTTTTCTGCGCCTGCTGGCCTGGAAGGGTGTGCAGGCACTGTACCGCCTCCTGATCGCGATCGAAGTCGGAGGCGGGGTAGGGGCGGCCCGGATCGTCTCGCAGAATCTGATCGCCGTCGCACGGCGCTGAGCAGCGCGCCGGTGAGGAGTATCCTGATCCTCGGCAGCTACCCGCCGCCCTATGGGGGGGTGCCGCGACATCTTGAGGAGTTGACGCCATCGCTCGTCCGTGGCGGATGGGACGTGCACATCCTCGCGACAGGCCACTCCGGGGTGCAGTCGGGTGCAGGCTTCACGGTGTACAAGGAGTCACAGGCTCAAAAGGCGCTCCGGGCCCTCGGGGGGATATTTCGGGGCGACTGGGGTCGCCTCTCTCGACTCCTGATCGAAGACGGCCTGACGACCCGGATGCAGTGGCTAGCCTGGGCGTCGCTCGGGCGCAACATCATCCGGTCCCATCCGGTTAAGGTCATCAGCGTGTACAACCTGCTGCGCCTGCCGGTCGGGGTCCTACTGAGCGAGGAGTTCCAGGTCCCGCTGGTGATTTCCAATTTCGGCGAAGCCTACAGTCACCGCGCGGTCCTGGAGCGTCGGATCGACGCCGTGCGTCGCGGGACGGCGGGTGCGGCCAAACGTCTGTCCATAAGCCAGCACTGCGCCTGCAGCTACCAGCAGCTCGGTCTCACGTCAGAGGTGGATGTCATTGCGTACGGCGTGGACACGGCCCTCTTTTCGCCGTCGGCCGACGGATCACCGATTCGCACGCGGTTCGGCATCGCGCCGGACGAACTGATGGTGCTCTACGTGGGCCGAATGATTCGCGACATGGGCCTAGACACGGTTCTGGCCGCCGTTCCCGAGGTGCTCCGCACGACGCCTCGCGTCAGGGTCGTCCTGGCCGGCGGGAAGGGGAACCTGTCATCTGAGGTCGCTCACCTGGTGGCCACGCATCCCGGGCGGGTGAACGTCGCATCGGACGTCCCGACGACCGACCTCCCCCGGCTCTATGCGGCGGCGGATATCGTCGTGGCTCCGACGCAGGGAGCGCGGGCCTGCGGGAGTCTGGCCTCGATCGAAGCGATGGCTTCTGGGAAGGCGGTGATTGCCGCCCGGGTCGGTGGGATCCCCGAGATTGTGCAGGACAGGGTTACCGGCCTCCTGATTGCTCCCAACGACCCAAGGGCGCTGGCCGCCGCGATCGCGGGACTCGCTAATGATGGCGCTGGGCGGCGTCAAATGGGCATGCGCGGCCGGGAACGCGCCCTGTCCACTTATGACGTCCGGGTGCAGAATGCGCGCCTAGTGCGTCTGTTCGACGATCTCGCTACGCGGTCCGGGAGCGGCTGATGTTACGCGAGCAGCTGCTGCGCCTCGGCAAGCAGTCGACGGTCTACGGGCTGTCGAGCGTCTTGGGCGCATCGGCCACGTTGATCCTCGTCCCGCTGCTCACCCGGCAGCTCTCGACCGCTCAGTACGGCATGCTGGAGGTGTTGACGGTCTTCGCGATCCAGCTGGGCATCATCGTCCAGTTGGGCTTGGGGGCGGCGCTGTTCCGGTTTGTGCTGAGCAGCGACCAGGACGTGGAACACTCCAGGGCGGTCGTCAGCACGGCATACTGGATCATTGCTGCGGTATCCATGGCGGCGGTCGCAGCCATGCTCCCCTTCGCTCCAAGGCTGGCGCACCTGCTCCTCGGGCAGTCCAACCTTGGCTCGCTGGTTACCTGGATTCTCGCGAAGGTCTTCTTCGAGGCGGTTGGGGTCGTGCCGATGGCGCGCCTGCGGCTGCGCCAGGCGGCAGTCGTCTACGGAGCATTGAGCGCGAGCCGGTTGTTTGTGACCCTAGGATTCGTCGTCGTCGCACTGTCGTTGGTGAATGATCCGCTGCGCGCCGTGGTCATCGCCATGACCGCCGAGGCCTGCACCTTCGCGATCGCGGCGACTGCGACTGCCGCCCGTGACCTGGTCCCCCGGATATCGGTGCCGGCGCTGCAGGGGATGCTCAAGTTTGGGCTCCCGTTGATTCCGTACGCCTTTGCCCTGACGATCCTCGCCATGGGTGATCGCTACTTTCTACGTACCTTCCACGGCCTGGCCGACGTCGGTGCGTATGCCGTGGGCTACAAGCTGGCGGCCGTGCTCGCTATTCCAGTCCGCGCTTTTCAGGTCGCGTGGCCGACGTTCCTGTTCTCTCTGGCGTCTGCTCCGAGCGGGCGGACCTTCTACGCGAAGGTGCTGATCTACCTCCTGCTCCTGCTGGGCTTCTGCGGCGTCGCGGTCGGGGTGTTCGCCCGAGAAGTAGTGGATGTCGCCGCCGGCGAGGCGTTCGCCCGGGCGCATGTGGTGGTTCCGATCCTGGTATTCGCCCAGATCAGTCTCGGGGCGTTCTATGCAACGGCGGTTGGAACAAACCTGTCCGGCAAGACCCATCTGGTGACCGCTTCGGCCGGCATTGCGCTGTTGGTCTTCGGTGGAGCCGCCCTGCTATTGGTGCGGCCCTTCGGCATTGTCGGAGCGGCGTACGCCACGGCTCTCGGCTACCTCACGCTGGCCGTGGCCGATTGTGCCTTTTCGCTGCGCCTCCATCCGGTTCCCTACGAGTGGGGCCGAATCGCGGGTCTCGCTGGTCTGATCCTGGGGCTGATCGTGGTGGGGGTGAATATCGACACGGGATTCCGCGTTGTAGACGTCGCTCTCAAGTTCACCGTGGTCGCCGCCTACCCGGCGCTCGTGCTGTCCTTCGGTTTCCTTTCCCGGAGCGAACGAGCCGCCATGCGAGGTCTGTTGGCGCGCACCGCGTCGTATCCCGGTGTCGCGGACCCTGAGGTGCCTGGTGTCGCAGTACCCCAACCTGACCCGAGTGCGCTGCGGCAATGACTGAGCCGATTTCGCGCCTGGCTGCGTCGCGGCTTGAATCTGCTCGCGGTGCCGCACCGTGCCAGCGATCCGGCTACCGTCGTTTCGTTCCTTGAGTGGCTGGGAAGGGTCTGTGCCGGGGCGAGTCCGACACCGACTAGGCGGGAAATCGTAGCGGCTCTGGGCCGAGTTGTTCCCGAGCTGCGGCACATAGAAACGGACGAGCATCTCGACGATCGAATGTGAGCGAGCCTGCATCGTGACTTCACACACCGTTGCGCGGACGTTCTCGAACCCGGACCTACCCACCGTGTCCGTGCAGGGGCTGGGATTTGTTGGCGCGGCAATGGCCGTTTCGGTTGCCGCGGCACGCGATGGGCGTGGCAAGCCGGCGTTCAACGTTCTCGGCGTGGACCTGGAAACCGACAACGGCAGAGCAGTGGTCGCTGCGCTCAATGCCGGTCGTTTCCCGTTCGCCACCACGGACGCCAAGCTGATTGCTGCCATCCGAACGGCCTGCGCCAACGGAAATCTTCGCGCCACAACTGACGCAACGGTGTACGGCGACGCGGACATCATCGTGTGCGACATCAACCTCGATCTCGACAGCGCGAGCGCGGTGCCGGACGTGATCCTCCGCAGTTTCGAGGCGGGGATTCGCACGATCGGGCGGCAGATGCGCCCGGGAACGCTGGTGATCGTCGAGACGACGGTGCCACCGGGCACGTGCGCCTCCGTCGTCGCTCCTGCGCTCACCGAAGAACTTGCTCGCCGCGGGGAAGACCCGAATGACTTTCTGCTGGCGCACTCGTTCGAGCGCGTCATGCCGGGCCCGGACTACTTCGATTCCATCGTCAATTTCTGGCGCGTGTATGCCGGCCATACGCCGGCCGCGGCCGCCGCGTGCCGCGACTTCCTCGACAAGGTGGTCAACACCAAGGACTTCCCGCTTACGGAACTGGGTTCGACGACCGCCTCCGAGATGACCAAGGTGATGGAGAACAGTTATAGAGCGGTGACTATCGCGTTCATCGAGGAATGGGCGCGTTTCGCGGAAGTCGTCGGCGTCGACCTTTTCGACGTGGTCGAAGCGGTACGCAAACGTCCGACACACTCCAACATGCGCCAGCCGGGGTTCGGTGTCGGCGGGTACTGCCTGACGAAGGATCCGCTGTTCGCTCGAGTTGCAGCACGGCGTTATTACGGCCGCGACGATCTGCAGTTCCCGTTTTCTGAAGCCGCGGTCGCAACAAACCACGCAATGCCCTTGGCCAGTCTCGATCGACTGTGCGCCATGATGGGAGAGCTTCGCGGAAAGCGCATTGCGCTCTTTGGTGTCAGCTATCGCAGCGACGTGGGCGACACACGATACTCCCCAAGCGAAGTTTTCGCCTGTGCCGCCCTTGCGAGAGGGGCCTTCATCGTGGCGCACGACCCACTGGTGCGGCGGTGGCACGAGATGGCCATGGACCTGGACGCCACCGCGCCGGACGCGGCCAGCATCGATGCTGCGGTATTCACCGTCGCTCACGCCGAATACCGCAGCATGGACGTGGTGGCCTGGGTCGCCGCCGCAACACCGGCCATCCTGGATGCCAACAACGTGCTCAGCCACGAGCAGCGAGCCGCACTGCGCGCAAAGGGCTGCCGCGTGGAATCCATTGGCCGAGGACGGGAAGTATGAGCAAGACACTCATCCTCGGCGGAGCGGGATTCATCGGCGGCCACCTCGCGCGCGCGCTGGTGGAATCCGGCGGATCGGTGGACGTCGTCGACAACTTCTCGCGTGGCGTCCGCGACCCCTTCCTTCGTGACCTGGACGCGAAACCCAACGTTCGGCTTATCGACGCGGACGTGCTCGGCGAGACGCTTGGCTCTCGGCTGGCCGACGACTACTCGATCATCTACCAACTCGCGGCGATCATCGGCGTGCGTCACGTGTTGGAACGACCCTACGAGGTGCTGCGCGACAACGTTGCGATTCAGGCAAGAGCCATCGAGCTGGGGCGGAAGCAAAAAGCGCTCTTGCGCTTTGTCTTTGCGTCCACGTCGGAAGTCTATGC
>Ga0326597_10012187_pt1 | contig 11337 bp, 9 predicted proteins | sample RVTome_12_FD_203789 | JGI IMG/M metagenome (GOLD analysis project Ga0326597, IMG submission 203789) | Soil microbial communities from uranium-contaminated site in the Upper Colorado River Basin, Wyoming, United States - RVT100D185 | ecosystem: Environmental > Terrestrial > Soil > Contaminated >...
CTGGCGGCGGCTTCACGGCACTCCGGAACAGCGCGCGATTCTCGGTCCGTGGCCCGTCGCGAAGCCGCGTCAATGGGCTCAACTCGTCAATGAGCCACAACACGAAACCGAAGTGAAGTCGCTACGTCAGTGCGTCGTGCGAGGCCAACCGTTTGGCAGTGATTCTTGGGTGGCCGTTACGGCGGATCAGCTCGGCTTACAATTCACGCTCCGCAACCGAGGACGACCAGCCAAGCCGACGGAAACAAAGCCAGGCCGTTAGTGACATTACGGATTCATTTATATGGACCTGTCCCCTTTAATCCCCACGTCACGTGCTTATCAACAAAAGTGAACCCCAGGAACTCTCAGCCTGGGGACTCCCGCACGCGGCTTTTTCGGCCTGAAGCGTACATACCTGTGCCATCCCTAGTCGAATTCTACGAAACTGTAGGGCTGCTCGGCGTACCGCAAATTGTTTGTAACTCTGTCGCCTTCTGCTCGTCGATCATGACTCGATTGATGGCCGTGGCGGTTCCTGTATCCGGATCAACGTCGACAATCGCTCCACCGATTCGACGATCTTCGGTGGCGACTTGAAACGGAGTTGGGCGAAAGGTGATCGTGGCGTCGGTGACACGATCGATTTTGCGTCCGAGGATGCTTTCGTAGGGCCCCGTCATGCCGACGTCGCACTGTGATAGATGCCAACCAGAACGGCATAGCGGGCGATTGATTCAGGCGAATCGTGCTTGCCAAGGTAGATGTCGCGGCCTGCAATTCTGACGACAGATTGGCCAGAAATGTGATATTGACGCGCTGGTGCTTTCGCTTTCGGTCTCGCCATCGGTGGAGCTCCCGTAATGGTTCCAACTGGGTTTTGCAGTATGGAACCGGTTCTTAACGGGGCCGCACACCAAAATAGTGGTAACGCTTTTTCGCGTTCCGGCCAACAAAAACAAAGGTTTTCTGAAAGTATCCCCGAGTGGATTCGAACCACTAACCTTCGGCTTCGGAGGCCGACACTCTATCCAGTTGAGCTACGGGGACAAACGGGCGACGAGGCACAACCGATTATGACAAGACCCAATACGAAGCGTCAAGAAGCCTTCAGGAGATGGCGAACTTCATTTCAAGATCGAAGCCAGCTTACAGCTCCTTGTGGTGAGCGATTGGAAAGCCAGGCGAAAGTCTTGTCGAGGTCTCTCGGCCTACCAGGACAGCTCTACTTCATAGCTCATTCAAGGATGCTGTGCTTTCGGCGAAGTTTTTCCGAAACTTCGTCGGCTGGTCGAGTCCGACCGGCGTCAACCGATTTGGCATTGACGTCTGCAATTGCGGTCTCGCGGTCTATTGGAAGCATGACTTCGGCCACAGAAATACGATACGACTCTCGCTGGCTTGCACGGTGCGTTGACGCCGCATGCGGCTGAAGGCATCTTAACGCTCGGTTTCTCCGAAGTACAACACTACCCCAAAGTGTTCGTCCTCGACAAACTCTTCCGGATTGTCCAACACCAATTGGATTTTGTAATGTACGTCGCGCCTTGCGGCACACCGTTATAGAATGGTGATGTTGATTCACGTCTCATTTGTTTGTCAAATACCGCAAGAGATCGCACAACGTGGACCAGCTGGGCAGACCTTTGGGCTGCTTGCCCGTTTGTGTGTTTGTGTTTGTTTGTGTGGGTTTTTGAAGCGCAACTTGATAGGTCGTCCGCAAATGGCAAATGAGATTCGGATTCAACCACCTGCCGAGACGCTGGTTCGTGGGCAAGCGATGACCGTGCCAATTGTGCTGGCGTTGGATCGCCGATTGAAAGTGCGTGGCATTCACGGAAAGTTCTTGGGTGCCGAGGAAACGAAGGCGGTCTATACGACAACCAGCACGGATTCGAAGGGACGCGTGACCACGCAGACGCACACCGCCGTGCAACAAGTCGAGATTGTCTCGCAGGACCATCTACTTGCAGGAAACGAAAAGAAGGGGTTCTTTGGCAATATCTCCGACGCCGTAGCGACCATGCTTGGCGGGGGAAAGCACGACACGCTGGAACCGCGCGAATACCCGTTTGAGGTCGAAGTCTCGATTCCGGACGATGCTCCCGCGACTCACGCCGCGCAGAAATCCCGCGTCTTTTATGAACTGTCGATTCAAGTCGACGTGCCGGCTGGGTTTGACTTGAAGGCCACGCAGTCGTTTCAGGTTGAACCGCTGCCAGTTGCCGCCTACGAGGCCGCCCCGGTCCGCACTCGCTACCCGGACGATGCGGGGCGTGGCCTGTTCGATTCGCTGGTCAGTCCTGACGCACGGCTGGAAATGGCGCTGGCCGCGGACAAGGTTCGGCCGGGCGAATTGATTGAAGGGATCTTCACGATCGAGTCTCATAAACCAATCAACTGCCGTCGGATTCTCGTCCAACTCGTTGGGATCGAAAACAGTGAGGCCCGCGGCCACAAGGACATGCATGTTCACCTGGGTGATCGCCACGACTTGGGCTCACCGGGGACAGTGACCGGCAACTACACGCAAGAATTCTCGCTTCCCGCCGAGACCACGGCTCCGCTAACGGCGCGCGGCAAGCTGTTCTCAATCGAGTGGTTCGTTCAAATCCAGCTGGACGTCCCATGGGCTAAAGATCCCACGATCCGAGTGCCCATCGAGCTGTTGCCACGTGCGTGAGCCGCTTTCACCTCTGGACCCTGACATCCTACCTCACGTACGAGACATTTGTCACGAACGGAGGTGTGAAGCTCGGGGCGACGACCGCGTCGTCGATGTCGATGCCGGCTTCCATCCAACCCAATCGGTTCACGAAGGGATCGTCACCTTCGGAACCGGACTCGACGACGTACCGAGTGTGGCCGTCTTCGTACAAGATGTTGTCGCCGCGACCGCCATGATTGAGGCTGCGATGTCCCGCGAGTTGAATGCTCGGTGCGTCCGCCATGAGCGCAAAGTGGGTTCGCCCGAGATTCCTCGGAGCCCGATGGCGTCCGTTGTCGACATAGCCAAGGCTATACCCATAGCTGCCGCCGATCGATCGCTGAATCAGGACAAGGATTCTCCCCGATGCTTGATCGATCTCGTCCAGCGACGCCAGCTCCCAATGATCCGTGCGCCGAGCCAGCGTCGAACTTGGACAGATGATTTTGCTCTCGTCGGTTAGATAGCCGGCATCTAGTAACACAGGAGCGTAAATCCCGGCGACAGCGCGATTTCCTTCGGTCGGAACTTCGGGGAAGTAACCTCGGCCGGCTTTCTCGCTGTAATCGATTAACGCAAATCCCAACTCGCGAAGATTGTTTTGACACGCTTGCAAACGTGCGGCGTATCGACTCTGGGAGATCGCCGGGAAGAAGAGCATCGCGCCGGCCAGACAGATACCTGCCATGACGACAACGTCTGCGATCGACCAGCGGTTAGGGCCGCGAACCTCGGCGCGAGTCGCAGGATGCAAACCCTTACCGGAGGGAGCCACGGTCGTGCGCGCCGCAATCAGCGAACAAGTGCGCTCGGCCAAGCCGGCGGGCGGCTCGAACTCTTCGTACGATTCGGCAAGTGGCTCCAGCGTCAGCGCGATAGTTTCTAGCTCGTCGCACCATTCGGGATTGGCATCCAGCTGCTGTTCGACTTCGATTCGTTCGGCGTCGTCCAACGCACCAAGCAAGTAGCCCAGCAGCAGCTCTCGAATTCGATCGTTCACGTATGCTATTCCGCGTGAGTCATGTTCCAGTACTCGTTCAGCTTCCGAATCGCTGCGTTCAAGCGACTTTTGACCGTTCCAACCGGGATGTCCAACGCGTCCGCTGCTTCACGGTACTTCAACCCCTGATAGTACACGAGATGGACGACGTCGCGCATCTGGCCGGACAGTTGGTCGAGTGCTCGCTGGACCCATTCAGCGCTCTCCAGACGACTTGCCTGCGAATGTGGATCGGGATCTTCGCTGACCAGGATATCCGCCAACTTGGCCGAATCGTCGCTGCCAACTCCCGCACGGTCAAGACTGACCGCCCGATGCCGCCTGTCACGGCGCTGAGCATCAATCGCAGCATTCGTAGCCACCGCATACAACCACGGCCGAAACCGACGCCCCTCTTCAAACTGTTGACACTTCTGATGCAACAGAATGCACGTGGCCTGAAACACATCTTCGGCCATCTCGGGCTTGCCAAGATAACGACAGAGATAGTTGTAAAGCTCACGTTCGTACCGATGCACCAGCGCGGCGAACAGAGTTCGATCACCGGTCGCACGATATTGGAGGAGCAATTGCTCATCCGTTCTCTGAGCTTCCGGATGAATCGGGGCACCGGCCTGTTGGGAAGTTGCGATCATGGTGGCCATTTTAGTCATACGCATTCAAGTTAACGAGAGTTCATGAAGGAAGGAAGGAGTCAGCCGTTTGGCCAGTGAGGGTTCTCGTCCACGCCGCCATCATAACATCCAGCACCAGAGTTAGCGAACGCCTGATCCGGTGCGAATTGACAGTGCCAAACCACCGACTTACACTCACGACTCGCATACATCGCAAAACCCGTGCCACCGGAAACCAAGTGTCCAGATCGCGTTACCAATGGGCTGCGCCGGGCGACGTTAACGCATTCTTTGGCTTGATGTTAGACAACATCGCCGATCTTCTTTTGGCAGTTGGCTTGCTGTCGGGGATCTTTGGACTTCCTACAAAATTCGCCCTGCGTTACATGGTTCCTGGGACGGCCGTTGGGGTTCTTGTGGGGGATCTGTTGTTTTTCTGGATGGCTTTCCGTCTGGCTCGTCGAACGGGACGTAATGACGTGACTGCCATGCCGTTGGGGCTCGATACGCCGAGCACGTTCGGCATGGTCTTCTTTGTGCTTGGTCCGGCCTTTCAGCATGCAAGTGAAAAAATGCCGGTCGAGTCGGCCGCCATCTACGCGTGGCATGTTGGAATTTGCGCTATCTTCGTGAGTGGGTTGTTCAAAGCCGCCTGCGCGCTGGGTTCGAACTGGGTCCGACGCGTCGTTCCTCGCGCCGGGCTGCTCGGGTCGCTGACGGCGGTCGCACTGGTCCTGATCAGCTTCCTGCCGCTTCTCGAGATCATGCACTATCCGGTCGTTGGGTTCTTGGCCCTCGCCATTGTCTTGACCACCTTGGTCGCCAGGATACGCGTGCCGGGCAAGATACCAGGGGCTTTGGCCGCGACGCTTGTGGCTGGAGCGGTCTACTACCTGATGGTCGGCTTCGACTATCTGATGGTCGACATTGAAGTGATCCAACACGATTGGGGACAGTTCGAGCAGGCGCGTCAGGGGCTCCTGCCCTATGAATGGCTCAGCGTCTTTCGCTTCGAGTGGGTCGCGGTCTTACCCGATTCGCTGCAGTACCTTCCCGTCGTGATTCCGTTCGCGCTGGCAACGGTCGTCGGCGGGATCGATTGCACCGAGAGTGCCGCAGCAGCCGGCGATGACTTCGACACGCGACAGGTCATCGGCGTGGAAGCATTCGCGACGATCGTGGCGAGTCTTTGTGGCGGTGTGATTCAAACGACGCCTTACATCGGACATCCGGCTTATAAAGCGATGGGTGGTCGAGCGGCATATACCTTGGCGACCGCGTTGTTTGTCGGCGGCGCGGGGCTGCTCGGCTACTTCGGTTATCTTTACGCCATCATTCCCAAGGCCACGGTGTTTCCGATTCTGGTCTTCGTGGGATTGGAGATCACGGCGCAAAGCTTTCAAGCCACCGCAAGACGACACTACACGGCCGTCGTCTTGGCATGTGTGCCGGCACTCGCCGCGTTGACTCTGATCTTTATCGACAAGATCCTTGGCGAGTTGGGACCGCAAGGTGTATCGAGCGAGTCACTGACGGCCCCGTTGCAACTCGAATTGCACACCATTCGAATTCTGGCGAGCGGCTTTATCGTAACGAGCTTGCTGTGGGCATCGGGATTGGCCGCGATCATCGATCGGCGTTTGAATCTAGCCGCCGTTTACTTTGCAATCGCGGCGGTGTGCAGCTTCGTCGGCATCATCCACTCGCCCTTGCCGGGCAGCCCGATGTTCCTGCCGTGGAATCTCGACGCAACGTCCCTCGAGACGCCGTTACAGTATGGCGGCGGATACCTACTAACCGCCGCCATGTTATTGGGTTGGCATTACTGGCTGCGGCAGGCGGGTGAAGCAGCTCTCCTAGACGATGCTGTCGAGTGTCATGGCGATGCGTAATCCCGCGACCGCTCGTCGCTACGCCGATTCGACGAAGCGCCCGAAGATCCCTTGATTGACGGCGGTGTTTGCCGACACGAAATAAGAACTATGGGCACAGGTCGGATTCACCAAACCAACGAAGCTACCGCATCCAATGGGCTGAAGGTTCAGGAACTCTTCGTCCACATCGTACGGTCGACCACGCAGCGCCCCGCCGACGACATCGCCGCGAGCGTCCAAATTGATCCAGCGGTTCGCGAGCCGAGGGCGTTGGCCTGCCTTGGCGGCTCCACTCAGCCACCGCTTGACCGGAGGCAGCGACAAGGCACTGCCGACAACAAACCAGTTCCTCACGCGACCGCTGAGCCCCATCTGTGCGTCCAATTCCAAAAGTCCTTCATAGCTCACCACCGTGCCCCAACTGTGCGCAACGATCTCCAAACTCGCGCCGCTTTGCAGCAGCGGCCGCACGACCCGATGAAACTCGTCGAGCACGCCGCGGCGAATCGAAGGCATGAGCATGTAGCGGCTAAAGTCATCGATACATCCGAGGCCAGCGCCGCGAGGAACTGCCTGCGGCATGGCAGCTCGCGGACTGCGGTCATCCGTTTGTTCCGTCTCGGCCACGAGCTGCGCGGTGACCAGCCGATCTTCAAGTGCGTCTTGAAGCTCGGCCGTCAATTCGTCCACTTGTTGCTCGGTGCCACGATCGAGGGCACGCACCGCCGCTCGCGAATTGACCCAATCACTCCACAACACTTCATGCCGCGTGCCTCCCAACTCGCCCGCTCCCAGACTGGGCGTGAAGCGTCGCATGGACTGCCACCATCCGTTGGAATAACCCGTCTCGTGTTTACAGATGCCATGCACGTAGACAACGTGACGCGCTCCGCTCGCACGACTCGTCTCGGGACGCGATGGCGCGCCGGAAGAGGCGTACACCAATTTATGGAGTATCTCCAGCACCAATCGCTGATTGTGCGCATCCAAAGTGAATGGCACGGATTGTCCACACGCAGCGTCCGTGGAACCGATCATCGCCGGAGTCGTGCCGGGCGACGTCGTCGTGGGAGCGTCGCTAAGCGGTTCTTCATCGAGCGGCTCGTCGGCTTCGCGCTGACGTGCCAGGAACATCCCGTCGCTGGCCTGCGGCTCAAGTTGTGGAACCTGAGCAAACATCCCTTGCTGCAAGCGTGTACGCACGTCGGCGATCAGCCGTGCGCAACTGACCGACCCGCCGCCCGCACGGACGGCTTCGCACAAGTGGTACGTGAAGGCTCCCTGGTAGTCGCCGCCAATCCTGGCATCGGCAGCGGTTTGATCGCTACGACACGCCGCTAACAGTATATGGTTCATCTCGCCTTCTGCACTTCGAACAATGTCGCGGCGGGCGGGTAAGTTCGCCGCGGCGGCGACGATCTCGGGCGGCGGCTGGACGAAGCGTGCGATGACTTGATCTTCGAGTACCGCTTCCATGTCCGAATCCGAGGTCGGAATCGCCGCCGCACGCGTGCTGCCGCGGGTGGCTTGTCCTCGAGCCAAAGTCGTGCGGAGATCGACCCAAGGCAGTTCGACGTCGTCCGACTCCACGCCGCGCGTCACGATCTGTCGCGTTCCCGTTCCGGAGTGACAGTTGTCCAGCAGCACGGTCAACCGCGCACCGTTGGGCAGCTTCTTCGTCCACGCTCGCAGTTCGTCGTCCGTAAAGTAGCTGTCCGAATTATCCCAGTCCATGTCGTACAAACAGATCAACTCGTCACGCCCATCGGCATCTTCCTCGCCATCGAGATCGACCGTGTAGGAACCATGACCCGCGAAATGCAACACCAGCCGATCACCCGGTTTGGCACCTTGCATCAGCCACGCCATCTCGCGACGCGCGCGAGATTTTGTTACTTGTTGGTCGGTTAGCACGCGGACATTCTTGTCATCAAAGCCATACTGCTCCGTCAGCAGGCGTCGCATGTTCTTGACATCGTTCACACATCCCCGCAACGTCGAAATCGACTTGTAGGCATTGATTCCCATCAGCAGTGCTTTGTCGGCCATCGCAGCGGCTCCCCGTTTGGAAAAGTTGAAAAGAACCCAGGCTCTCGCGTTCGATCGAGTGCGACTCTATTGAAACCCACCGACCAACGTGATGCAAGCTCCGGCGTGTGGTCTCGCCGCCCCCCGGCCTCGTCCGTGAAGTCAGCCTAGTCTTTGTTGCAGCTCTGCCGCGAGTCATCGCGGCCGGTGCGTATCGCCGCACTGGGGCCAGCAGTCCATTATCGTCCCCTAGATTTGCCGAAGGATTCTCGGGAAGCCGAATGCGGATTCATGGTTGAACCCGCCGCCAGTGCGGCCAGTTAACGGGCGGCTACGGCAGAGCGTTAGGCTGGAACAAGTCTTCGCGCGGTTTCGGCAACCGTGTGACGATTGGCTCCTGCAATCGCGACTCAACCGCGCGGCGGCGCGCCTGCGGGCGTTCACCGCCGTGACCAGCCGCACAGAGTTGGTCCAGGAGGCGCTCGAACGTTTGTGTCTATCCGCCAATCAGTTGATCGGCCTTTCGGCCAGCAGCAGTTCGAGAAACAGCCTGGCAAACGATGCGGTGAAATGTAAAATGCGACGTCGCCAATTATGGAGAGGTTCTCGAGTACTCGTTCGATCAGGATGATGCTGATGCTGACTAACTCTGGAGAGCAACCGATTCGCGCTTTCGATTTGTTCTGCGGTGGCGGCGGCAGTTCACGGGGTGCCGTGATGGCAGGAGTCACGCCAGTGGCTGCCCTCGATATGTGGGAGTTGGCGACGGAGACCTACGCACTGAATTTTTCCGACGTGACTGTTTATCGGATGAAAGCCAGTTCGTTGTCGCCACACCGTGTCGCACGGGACGTTGGCCGAATCGACCTGCTACTCGCCTCGCCCGAATGCACGAATCACACCGTTGCTAAGGGGAACAAGCCGCGCTGCGAGAAGAGCCGCAACACGGCCTTTGAGGTGATTCGGTTTGCCAAAGTGCTCCGGCCACGCTGGATCGTTGTCGAGAACGTCATGCAGATGCAGCGTTGGCGTCGGGGACTGGCTCATTTTGCGGAGTCTTCGGAGCAAAATGTGCCTGTCCCCTTCAAGCGTTAAGCGAGCAATCACGGCGGTGACTGTTTCTGGTTTTCGACCTCCAGCGAGATCCCCAGTTGCCAAAGCCGGGCAAGCCGACCACCAAGACGGTTGAGTCATCGCCAGCGGACTCGGCGACGAATGCCGACCATTCGGAAAACCTTGATCATGGCTGCAATGCTACGGGCACCGGTTTCTTTTGCCCCTCACAACAATAAAACGCCTTGAACCGCTCCATCTGCTTGATGCGGTCGATCAACGATCGTTCCTGATCGGAACTGGCGACATTTCGAGCCAATGCTTTGGCGTCCACTTCATTTAGTCGCAGGATCAAAAAGTTGCCCACCGCCGAGTACAGCGAGACGTGAAAGTCCCGCGCCTCTTGCGAGGCCAGCACCAGCGAGATGCCGTACTTCCGGCACTCCTTTGCCATCGTCGGGATCAGTTGCAGCCGCGACGCCTTGTGCGCTTCATCGAAGATCACCGCATGCATAATCCGGTCGCGCGTTCCACGGCGAAACATGTCCTTGTACAGCCCATAGAACACCAGTGAGGCAAAAGCCTTCTGCAAGTTGTCGCTCTGTGTTGAGTGAATCCTGATCACGATTGGCTGGTCGCTGTCCCAGAGGCTGTGAGGTGTCTCGGCCGGCCGAAAGAAACCATAGTCTTCCAACTCGTCCAGCCGCGATAGCAACCGCTTCAGCCCTTGGTCGGGTTTCAAGTCGGCTCGGAGAATCTCGACGAATCGAGAGAAGGGCGGCTCGGTTAGCCCAGACCAATCGCCTTCCGCTGTATCCCAACCTAACTCAACGAAACTGTCCTTGATCGACCGCCGGATTCGCTCGCCTTGTATGTCGCCCAGTTCCGGGTAGATCGCCATGAAGATATCGCGCAGCGCCCCGGCGACGTCGAGATACGCCATGCGAGACTGCCGATCGATCACTTGCAGCGGGTTGAATCCCAGGCCGTCGAAGTCGATGAACCGCACCGAACCGACAATTTGTTGCAGCTTCTCGTCGATGTCCTGGTGGTACGAGAAAACAATCGGTCGAACGCCGCCATTGAGCATCTGTCGGCACAGATTTAGAAGACAAGTTGTCTTTCCCATGCCGGGCAAGCCGGCGACAAGTAAGTGCGGGTTGCCCTTGACCGTTAAATTCCACCGGACTTCGGCTCCGGTCAGCAGATTCGTGCCCAGACAAATCGACGGTGTAGGGTTAGGTAGAGTGGCTGCGAAATCCCCGCCCGTATCGACATCGGAATGGCTGTTCTCGGGTCTAGTTGCTGCCACCGCCATCTTGGTCCCAATTGACCCAGTGTCGGTAGGCACATGGCTACTGGCAACCGCGTCAGTTGCGCTCCGCGTCTCTTCAGTCAGAGATTCGCTGCTGGAATCCAGAGTTTCCCGAGCAGCGGCATTGGAATCGTTGGGTGGGCTATCGCTGTCGCGTACTTTAACTGTTCGGTCGAGGGTTTCCACTTCAGCCGGCGGGACCGCTTGTGTTTCCATTCGAAAGTCGGCGTCCGGGCCAAACAAGAAGACACGTATTTCCCAGCCGTCGGGCGTGATTTCGAGTGGTTCACGACCAACGTACTCCGGGCAGAATACCCAACCCCGATCCGGACGGTCGATTGTGGCAAAGGCATAGTCGCCTCCCTTTTCCACGAGCCGGTCAATCTCGGCGGTCAATGCCTTGTGGGCTTCGTCCGACAAGCCCAGCGAAGCGTCATCGTCGGCATGACGCCGAGCCTTGTCCGCGTAAAACCTGAGCACTCGAGCCAACTTCGCCCGCCGAATTGCACGGAACGACGGACAAAGTTCATCGCCACCAAACCAGTCATCCCATCGCTCGCGTAAGTTTTCAACCTGCTCACGAATTGCTTCCAGGACATCGGGGCTACGCGCCGACCTAAGATGCCGGCGATACTTCACTTCGCTGAATCGAAACAACAACCCTTTGCGCGGAACAACCGAGACATGGATCAAGTCGGGCCGAGTCCCTCGAATGGCGTTGTGCTCTGTCGCGTCGCCAGATTGAACGGTATCTGTCGCCGAGTTGT
>Ga0326597_10012188_pt1 | contig 11336 bp, 8 predicted proteins | sample RVTome_12_FD_203789 | JGI IMG/M metagenome (GOLD analysis project Ga0326597, IMG submission 203789) | Soil microbial communities from uranium-contaminated site in the Upper Colorado River Basin, Wyoming, United States - RVT100D185 | ecosystem: Environmental > Terrestrial > Soil > Contaminated >...
CCAACGTCTTGCATTCCAGCCGCCTAAGCTCTTCTCGCTTCGCATTCCGCACGCCCATGCCGGTCCTCCTCGTCAAAAACCACACCCAAACTAACCGGTGTGCCATTTGGCAAGAAGGTAGGGGCGGGGGAACGGCACGAAAAGCCTTGCCTTCTTCGCAAGACTCCGCCCATGCCCTCAATAGAAGCGAACCGTTCTAGCATAGTAATGTTAGCTGCCCGTTGAAGTAGTCTGTGGGACGGACTTTCCAGTCCGTCAAGCGGCTCTGGCGCCGGCAGAATGACCGACCGGAAAGTCGGTCCCACATGAGTGAAGAGTTCTTCAACACGCTGTTTAGCGATCGGTGGCCGTCGCCCACCCGACGAGACCGCCCTTAAGCGATTGGTGGGCGGTGCCTGCCATACGAGACTGAGCGAGCGCAGCTTCGCGCAGGCTTAAAGCCGCGCCTCGGCACGTCCGGCGGTCGTAGTGGTCCGGCGTTCGCGCAGGCTCAAAGCCTGCGGCTCGGCGCTGGTCTCCTCCACGGTCTCCCGGACAAACGTTTCCACGTCCTTTTCGGCCGCGGCCGCCTGGGCACGGAGCTTCGCTTCGGTCTCCGGCGAAAGTGGGATGTTGAGCGTCATCGTCGCCGGCCTCCTCTACCTTTATTATGCATCGAACGACAGCCCAAATCACGCCGCGTGGAGGCGGACTCGCCGGACCGCAGAGTCCGCAAATGCCCGGCCGAGACCCCCCGCTTGTATCCGCGTACTTCCCTGGCCTCCCGGCAGGCAACGTGCGTCCATCTGCGGTTCGACGCGTCCCTTACCTGGGCGCGAAACGCCCGAGCCGTCACGGCATCGCGACCATTAGCGCCCACCACGCGGCGATTTTGGGCCATCGCGCCGCTTAATTGACACTAGGTTTCCGTTTCCTATACTGCCCCCAATGTCGCGGAAGGCCCTCGGATAGGCGCGGACACTGTGAGACACCCCGCGACCGAAAAATCATCCCGTGGACCAATTCCTCCATGGTGAACGCGCGAACGATATGGTGGGGCGTCTGGCTCTGTCTCTTTAGCGCCTCGGCCTTCGGCCAGCGCCTCGTACCCCTCAGCGACCGCGTGGACGACCCCCTCACGCCCCCGGGCATTTCGGAAATGCCGGTCGAGATGAACGCCGAGCTGGCGTACCTCTTCCGGGACGACGGCGGCACGAACGTCGCCCACATGCTTGGGGACTTTATCCTCACCGTCGGCGGGGCCGATGGACATCGTTTGCGCAGCCGTGAAGCGGTCGTCTGGATCACCGACCGCGAGTTTGACGGGCGCGCCTATCGCCACCTCCAGGTGTTCCTTTGGCAAAACGGCGAGGTCGAGGAGATCGGCGGCACCTTCACCGCCGCGCCGGCACTTTTTGTAACCGTCAACACCTTCGGTGCAGTCGTCTCCAACGCCGATCAGGTCGCTCTCCAGGCATCCGCCGACGCCGGTGTCTACCATCAGGCCAGCGCCGTGCGCGCGGCCATAGACGACAACCGGCTCCGCGGGTTCGCTGCCGAGGGCGCCGGGCTGCGTGTGTTCGACGCTTCCGGGCTCGGGGCCCGGGAACAAGTGCCCGCGCCCAAACCCGTAATGTTGTTCCGAACCGAGGGAGAAGTCACAGGCCCGATGAAGCACGGCGGACACACGGTCCTCACGGTCACCGGAGGCGCCTACCTCTCCCGCGGTACGCCGGGTTCCGCGGCTTTCATGGAGGTTCGCGCGGACGCGGTGCTGGTCTTTCTGGAACCATCCGCGGAGGAGGTCGAGGCAACCGGTCCCGCCGGCCTGGGCGCCGAGTCCGCCCCCGCGCCCGAAGGTGAGCCCGCGGGCCCCCCTCCCGCGCGGCGCCGAAGCGGGCGCCAATCCGATCAGCGCCAGTTGATGGCCACCGGCTTCGGGGACCTTCAGGTCGAGGCCGTATATCTCGAAGGTGACATTATCATGTCACAAGGGGCGAGCAGGATTCACGCCTCCCGGATCTATTACGACTTCGCCGAAGAGCGCGCCGTCATGCTTGACGCCGTGTTCAGCGCGATGTTGATCGGCCGCAACGTGCCGCTCTATATGCGTGCCGACGAGATTCGCCAGATATCCGCCCGCCGGTTTGCCGCCGACAACGCCGCCTTGACCACCAGCGAGTTCCACACGCCGCACTATCACGTCGGCGCAGAACACGTGGACCTCACCAACCTCACGCCGGGTACTTCCGGCGACGGACCCCCGGGCATCCGCGCGGGGGCCTTTCGGATTCGCCACGCCACCCTCAACCTCGGCGGCACACCCGTTGCCTACTGGCCCTTCGTGCGCGGCAACGTCGATTCCAGCGAGACCACGATAAAGAGCGTGCGCACGGGATACAGTGACGATTTCGGTGTGGAGCTGGAGACCAAATGGCACCTGTTTAACGCGCTCGGGCTCCAAACACCGGAAGGGTTCGACGCCGTGTTTAACCTGGACTTCTTCTCCAAGCGCGGACCCGGCGTCGGAATCGACGCGGATTACGAACGCGAGAAATATTTCGGTGAAGCGCGATCCTATCTTCTCTTCGACAGCGACGAGGACTTCCTCGGCGAAGACCGTGTCGAACCGTCGCCCAAAGACATTCGCGGGAGAATGCTGTGGCGGCACCGCCAATTCTTCGAGAATGACTGGCAGCTTTCCCTGGAACTCTCCTACATCTCCGACGCCGGCTTTCTCGAAGAGTTCTTCGAGTCAGAGTACGACAACGAGAAGGAACAGGAGACGCTTTTTCATCTGAAGAAACAACGCGACAACTGGGCCTTCACCGCCATATTGCAGGCGCGTTTGATGGATTTCGTGACCACCACGGAACGCGTGCCCGATTTCGCGTATTTTCGAGTCGGCGAGCCCCTCGCCGCCGGGGCCACGTGGTTCTCCGAGAACCGGCTGGGCATGGTCCGATACAGGCCCAAGGACCAGACGTTTGCAGAGTTCCTTCGCGACGGGCGCGCCGACGGTTCCGGCTCGGTAGGACGCGCCGACACCAGGCAGGAGGCGGGAATACCGTTTGACCTCGGGCCGATTCGGATGGTGCCGTTCGTCACCGGCCGGGCGACCGCCTGGGACGATTCGCCGCACGACGGCGGGCTCGGCCGCGGGTTCGCCACCATCGGCGTCAGGGGAAGCATGTATCTATCCAGGGAGTATCCCGACATCCGTTCGGCATTCTTCGATATTGACGGCGTGAGACACGTGGTCAAGCCCGACTTGGTCGCCTGGCTTTCGGAGTCCAACCACACCCCCGAAGACCTCTACCCGTTTGATGACTTGGTCGAGAGTATTCACGACGCGGACGGCGTCATGCTGGGGCTGCGCCAGCGCTGGCAGACCAGACGCGGTGAAGGGAAACTGCGGCGAACCGTAGACGTGGTCACCGTAGACACCGAAATCGCTTTCTTCAACGACGTTGACGGCGACGCGATCACCAACGGTTATACGTCCTTCAGCAGGCCCGAGAACAGCATCGCCCACAATTACATCAACAATTCCATCATCTGGCGCATCAACGATCGGACCGCCCTGCTGGGCGAATACAACTACGACATAAACGACAAGGAGATGGACGTATTGAACGTCTCGCTCGCGGTGGAGAGGTCGCCGCGCTTCAGCTATCTGCTAGGATACCGGTTTATCGAGGAGAGCAACTCCAATCTGTTCGGCTTCGATATGAACTACCGCCTCTCCGAGAAGCACACCATAGCGTTCCGCGAGCGCTTCGACCTGGACGAGGGGCGGACGCTCGACTTCACGGTTGCCCTGATTCGAAAGATGCCGCGCTGGTTTGCGGCCCTGGCGTTCGAGCTTGACGAGGCCGAGGACGATTTCGGAATATCGCTGAGCCTCTGGCCCGAGGGCTTGCCGCAGGCCGCACTCGGCTCGCGGCGCTTCACCGGGCTATCCAACACTACGCGGTTCGGACGAGACTAACCGCTTCCGCGCCGAATCCGTTGAACAGCGCCGGAGAATGTGCTATCATGCTCCCCGACAGTTCAAGTCACGCTTTGACCAGGAGAAGTGTCCGATACACATGCCAAAATAGGTACGCGTGACGGCGTTACTTATCTTGCGCGGAGTATTGGCCGGTTGTGCGCCCAAATTAACATTTTGACAGATAGCATAGGTAAAATCGGCCGGTTCTGCGGTGGCCGAAAGAATGAGAATTCCGCGAATCCGTGTCAGGAATCGGAACACCGATCGTATCAGTCATTAGTGACGTGGCGGACGCGGCCGAGGGCCCATGCAAGGGTCCGGCTGAGGTCCGGACATGTATGCGTAATAAGTGGCCGGTTTTTTTTAGAGGAGATTGAAAATGGCAACAGACCCGAAAAACACAAAGCGGACGGAAGAGCACGTGGACTCCGAGCTAAGTGATGAGCAGTTGGAGTCGGCATCCGGCGGAATCCCCGTTCCAGCGTCAACTGAGGATGGGCTGAAGGCCGACCGGGTCGGTGGACCGCCTCGATAGTGCGTCGCGGAGCGCGATCTACGCCCGAGACGTTGGCGGGCGTGGGCGCACAAGGGGCGCATCAGCGCCGCGGGAAGAGCCGTTCCGAATCGTTGATGATTCTTACGAGCTTGCGGCGGTTCTTGCGGGCGTAGAACGCGCCCGAGATCTCGGCACGGCTGAAGATCGCACTTCCGCCGCCGAGGCGGCGCGTCGGTATGAGCACGGCCAGGTCGATCGTGCCCTCCAGCGCGTCTCGGTGTCGGCTTTGCGTGAAGAAAACCGAGCCGGCGCCTTCGAAGCTCGCCCCGACGTTCCCGTGGATTACGTGGTAGGTGACGGTCGCGTTGATCTGGGTACGCTCGGCCACGGTGGTCCCGGGAACGGACCTCCACACCGTGTGTATGTGTACGACCTGGGTTATGTCCAGGCCCGGGTTCTCGCTGCCCGGATCGGCGCGCCGCAGGACGACATCCATGTTGCCTTGGGCGTCGACGTCGAAGAACGCTTCGTCAAACGTTTCACGGTAACGCCTGGCGTCGCCGCCGTCACGATAATCGAGGATCTCCAGCGAGGACATCGGCGTCGAACACGCGGACGAAAGAAGGGCACAGGCCAAGATGGCCGCCGTAGCGTGGCGTCGAAAGCGAAGGCGCACGGCCCGCCATGATACACCGACCGCAGACGGTTCGCGGCCACGCAAATCGGCTTTTCGCAAGCACTTCCGGGCTACCCTGTTTCCGCACGTCATGATCGCGCGTGAACGTAGCGGTAGTCGCGTGGGGCGTCAACGACGATTCGGCTCCTCCACGGCTGCGGCGATGGACCACTCGGCCGTCGTCAATAGTTAAGGCAGGTCCTCGACCTGCCCTACGCGCGGCGCGAAGGAGGGGCCAGCCAGCGCGGCGGCGGGGAGGATAAGGAACGTGAAGACAACCGGGCCCCAGCCGGCGGCGGCGGGATGGCTTCGCAGTCCAGGGTGAATCGGGATCTTCGGTCCGAGCCGCGCGAAGGATGGGGCACGTGGCGGCTCCTGACGCGGGCCGTCAACCTGCGCTTTCCATCGCATGTTCGGCCGAGTAGTGTCACGTGGCGTCGAGCGCGGAGATACCTTGTGTGACCGAGCCCACGGGCATCCGCGATCCCAGCACACGAGACCGGGAGGGTTTGTGCTTCTTCCCTGTGGCCGAAATGCTCTCAAACACATTCGCCAGTTCCGAGGCACGGTGTTTGCGGTCGAACCGGGCCAAGCCCGACCAGGAGTCCGCCGTCGCCAATGTTTCACCCTGCGCGAACCTGACAAAGGCTTGCGCCATGGCGCCGACGTCGCAAGCGTCGCAGACGATCGACGGAGCGCGCGCTTCGCGCAAAACGTCCACCGCGGGGCTGGTTTGTGCAACGGCGGCGATGATCGGCTTGCGCAGCGCGATATACTCGAAAAGTTTGTTGGGCACCTGCAACTCGCCGCCATCCCCGGATGCCCCCGCGAGGACAAGGACATCGCTGCCGGCCAGGTAAGCGAGAGATTCGCGATGACTTCTGCGGCCGAGCACGTGAACGTTTGCCGCGACACCGTGGGCCGCGGCCAATTCTTGAAGCGGAGTGCCTTCGGCGCGGCCCGGCCCGACCAGCAACATCGAGATGTGGCGGTGGTTTTCCGGCAGGGCGTCGAGTGCTTTTCTCAGGGCGGCGAACCATAATTGCGGGCGGCGCGGCCCGTAGAACTGACCGGCGTGGGCGAACACAAACTCAGCGTGGGGGCCGCGCGCCGGTTCGATGTCGGCGAATTTCTCGGCGTCGAAACCGTTCATGATCGTACGGCATTTATGTTTAAGAGATGGAACGCGTGCGCAAAGGCGCGCGGTCATCGTGGGTGTCGTGCAAATAACCTGCGTCGCACGGCGGAGGACGGTTCGTTCGAGAAAAGCGTCCCAGCGTTCCAGCGTAGAGAATCCCGGCGAGCGGAAAGGGTTGTCGCGCCAGGGGTCACGGAAGTCGGCCGTCCAGGGAATACCGCTACGATAGCTGAGCAGAAGCGCGATCAGATGAGCGCTCATATACGGCGACGTGGAGTAGATGACGTCGGGGCGGCGGCGGCGCACCGCGCACAGCCCGGCCCGCACGGCCGGGGCGACCCAGCCGATCCGCGAATCGGGTGTGAGCATCCACCGCGACACGTACTCACGCAGTGTGCGTTGCGGCCGCGACTCATCCTCTTCGGCAATGTGAGCCGGCGCTGCGTCGCAGGTGGACGGTGCCGGCGTGGGAGCCTGTTGTGCGAATCCGTGGGACGGACTCTGCGGTCCGTCGAAGTGGGCCCTTTCCTGGCCGGATGATCGACTGGAAACTCGGTCCCACATGCGAGGGGGTTTTTTGCGCAGTCTGTCGGAGTTGGTGCGCGGTGGGCCAACGCCGCAGATTCGTTTGGCTTCTGCGATCACGTCGGTCCACGGAGTGCGGATAATCCTTGCCGACTCCGGCACATCCGCGAGCAATCCGTTGTCAAGCGGCTCCTCGCCGGGCTCGACGGTTATGACCGTCGCATCCCACCCCAGCCGGTCGAGATGTTTAACGAAGGCGAGCGTGCGGTGCGTGCCGCTGCGGTTGATCGGCGGGAAGGCGTATGCGACGCAAAGCCAGTGCCGGCGCCGTGATGCGCCGGGAGGTCGCGGTTGTGTGGGACTTTTCATGGCGGTGTGTCGGAAAGTGTTCAAGGCTTCGCGCCGGCCGAGTTGCGTTGAGCGGATCTTCACGTTCCGGCCAGATACACGCGCATTTGGTAGTCATACCGCCTGCGGTCGCGGAGTCGCTGCCACGTGCCCGCGAGATAGCCGGCCAGATTGGATAACATCACGACCCAATGCACGCAGAGGCTGAGAGGGTAGCCGGCCCGTCGGCCGGTTCGACCGGCGATTCGGACCGACTTTTCGTGAAACGCCCAAACGAAAAAATACGCGACGGCCGCGGTCAATACGACGAAACCCCAGGGCGTTGCCACGCAAAGCCCGCACGCCAGCAGCACGATGAGCACGTTGCGAAGGTTGTACAGGAACGACTTCGCGTCGATCTGCGTATTTCCGCGGCCCGTCCCATAGTTGTAGAACTGCCGTGCCAGCCCCCGAAGCGAGCTGCGCGGCCTCCAATGCACCAGGGCATCGCCGCAGAATTGCCAGCGAACGCCCATACGCCGGATCTTGTGATCGAACAGGGTGTCTTCGGAAAAGTCTATCCAGTCGGGCCATCCGCCGGCACGCTCCCACAGCGACTTACGGAGCGCCATGGACCGCCCGGACGGGTTGAAGTTCTCTGCGTCTACGGGCTCTAACTGTCCCCTCATCGTCGCAAGTCCTACGACTTTCTCGAAAAGCGAACGTGCGTCGATCTCATAGAAGCCGGCGACAAACTCCGTGGATGCGTCATCCTGAAACGGCCGCAGGAGACTGAAGAGCCAGTCGTTCTCGGCCCGGCAACCCGCGTCGATGGTCGCGATTATCTCGCCGCCGGCCGCGGCGCTGGCGATGTTTCGGCCCCGGGCGATGTTCGCGCCGGCCGCGCTTATTACTCGGATCGGCTCGATACTTTGCTCGTACTGACGAAGCACATCGATGGTGCAGTCCGTGGAGCCGCCGTCGACGACTATGACTTCGTCGGGCAACCTGCTCTGCGATGCGAGCGAGCTGAGCGTCAGCGCGCAGCCACGCGGGTCGTTCTTGACCGTCATGACGACGGTTACGGTATGCTCATGCCAGCGCGGAATTGTTACGTAATCTCCGGTTGAGTCCTATGAGGTCGGGCCGGGCCCGACTTGCACAGATGCTTGCATATCGGTGCGTTTGGGCTCCGAATCGAGGAGATTATCGGCCGACGCTTCGGTTTCGCGGGCGCCCGAAAACGCGATACATCGGCACGTGATCACGGACCGCGATCGGCCGCGTTTCCTTGGTCGGACGGTCCGCAGGGTTCTGGCGTCTACGGACATACCCTGGTATTATCCGCCGGCTCTGAGTTGCGAGTTGCGCGTTACGCGGCTTGCGGCTATTCGGAAATGTCTACACCTCTTGCGGTCGAAACTAGCCAGGTTGCACGGGCCGGAGTTCAGGCGATACTCCGGACAACCATTGAAGACGGTAATAACTGGAGAAAGTTAGAATGACTAGCGAAAGATCAGGGGTTTGGCTTACGGGGTTCGTCGGGGGAATCATGCTGCTCGTGGGCTGCAACGGTGTGCCACAAGAGCTGCTCGACCAGCTTCCGGACATTCCTGACGTTGTAGACGACATCATCGAGCCGGACTTGGTGGAGTTTGAAACGTATGCAACGAACACGGGGGGCGCGAGCGGGCTCGCACTCGATGGTGACGACAACGTATACATTGTCAACTCGAGCGGTGTGTTTGGCCCGGTCGCGGCGGGGGCGGACATTTCCGACCTCGATCCGATCGGTGCGGAGAACCTGATCCCGGATATTTTCCCGGAGGGCACAACTCAGCTCGTGCTTGCAATTGCCAACTCGGGTGATTTCTGGATCGGGTCCGGATGCTGCTCGACGCTGGCGCGCGTTCCGGCCGCCGGCGGCGATGCGGAGGAGTTCGGCGGATTGCTCGCCGGCGGAACGACGGGTGTCCAGGCGGAGACCATGGCCCTCGTGCCGGACGGCTTCGACGGCCCGCAAATCAATCCCGGCGACCTGCTCGTGAGCCGCGAGACGATCTCGAGCTCGGACCGGATGTCGGCGATTGCCGTTGACGGCGATTTGACAGTAATTGATGTGGATAATCCGCGCGTCGACCCGCTCAACCCCGAGTTCGACGATCTAAGGCACGGGCATCACCTGACGTTCGGCCTTGACGGACAGCTCTACGCTTCGCGCGGCACGCCCGGCCTGTTGCTTTTGGGACTTCAGACGATTGCGCCGGACGGCACGCCTACGGCCCTGCCGAACACGTTGGGTGTGGCCGCGGAGTCGTTCGTGGCGCTCGCCAACGGTGATTTGCTTCTGCGGGGCGTCCGGCAAACTTCGGGGGCCGTCTCTGAGGCAGGCATGTTCTGGTACACCGCGGCGGACGCCGCGTTGAGACGGGCGCTTTCGCTCTCCTTGACCGAAACTACCGAGAGCGACGAAATGGTCATCGCCTCCGATGGTCGGATATTCCTCGCACTTCCGCAGCGCAACGAGATAGTCCGGGTCATCGACATTCGATAGTGGAAACACACGGCCGCGCCGGACGAAACGTGTCCGGCGCCGGCCTTCCGGCGAACGGGTGGCCGCTCCGCGGCGGGCGGGTGGGGGACGCTATCATCTACACTCGAACGTTGTGCGGTGCGTTCTTGGATCGTCCTCCGCGCGATTCATCGGGGCCGACATCCCGCCGGCCTGCTCAGGCCTTCCGGCGCGGCGCCTCGCCCAGAGTCACGCGGCGTTTACGCGCCGGTTCTTAGCTTGCGCGTGCTTGCAACTTCCAGAAACTTGAACTCGTCGCCTCCGGAAGTCGTGCGGTACAATTCCAGCGTCGTCTCGCCCTTGCGGTCCGGCACTGCCAATACCGACCTGGCCTTGACGGTCTCGCCGGTCAGCGCGTCGAGGTATTCGCCGTGCATCGTTATGGAAACGCAAGGGTCGGGACACGCCCCGCGGCTAAAGAGCATCTTCGTTCCCAACGTGTCGAACCAGACGTAGTTGTATTCGTTTGCCGACGTGTCGTAGCCGAGAATCGCGAGGCCTTCAAACGGCATGTCCAGCCATTTGCCTTTGACCTTCTGCATCATAAAGCGATACCCCATCAGCCACTCGGTGTCGCTCCAGCTTTCCGCCTCCAGGGGTTCGGCGCCCGGGGCCGGCCACCATTTCATTTTCTGGTCGTAGGCGCCCTTGATCGGTTTGAGCTTCGTGTGGAAATCGCTGATACGGGCCGATTGCTCCACGGCCTGGCGGAGCTCTTGCTCGCCCTCGGCCGGAGCGCCGATCGACGCGATATCACCCATCAACAACATTACCATCGCTCCGCAGACAAAAGCGCAAGACAGCGTGCCGAGCTTCATCATTGCTTTTCCTTGTGTTGGACCCGGAGTTGACCGGCCGACGCCGCCCGGCCCGTCGCCGGGTGCGGCCAAGGCCATTCTGGACCATCCCCGCCGTGATTGCAACGTGGCCGGGTGGGTTCGTGTGCTCGACTCACCGCTTTACGCAAGCTCTGGCATAGAAGTTGCTTCCAAGACGTCGGTTAGATAGCAAGCGTTCCGTTATTGCGACGGATCACTGGTTCAATGCAATAACCGCAGCGTGACCGACAACGAGCGCGGGGCTACTATGGCAAGCGTCGCACAACGATGCGACCGTTTTACAGGTCCGATAAATCGCATTGCCCGGCGGCGAGCGCGCACCTTGGCGAAGATGCAGTCCGATTGCTTGGCAATTCCGAGGAGCCGATCAAGGTATTATGCGAAGTCTGGAGCGCTGGCATTCTAATCGTATCTGCGTGACAGACCGCGGACCTTGGTCGATGAGTTCGCCAAGATTACATTTTGCGACGTGGTCCTGCCTGCCCAGATTACCGGCGGCAGCCAGCGAACCATCGACTTGCGTTGCGTCGCCACGCCCGACGAGGCCCAGAAGGTGTTCTTGAACCGACTCGGCCTAGGGCCCTCGCAGCGCCTCCGACGAATCGCCGAGGTTGAACGAATGTAGTCACGACTCTCGCCCAAAACCGGCCCCGGCGCTATCACCAGAACCTTTTAGGTCGAACAGCTCCGGAACTTGGGCTAGCAGGCTGTCGGACTTGAGATTTGCGTCTGCGACGTGCCGTTCGGTTTCCGCTTGCACGGAACCGTGGAACTGGTGAGCAGCGGTGGT